>ERZ1034901.1-NODE-1-length-358837-cov-22.623381_pt1 | contig 358837 bp, 323 predicted proteins | sample MGYA00520628_ERZ1034901 | MGnify/ENA primary metagenome ERZ1034901 (study PRJEB33766, sample SAMN09781783) | gut metagenome | biome: gut microbiome | host: Homo sapiens | place: Madagascar | study: EMG produced TPA metagenomics assembly of the PRJNA485056 data set...
GTGGGCACTAGCACCTCAAGCTAGCGTGTCTGCCGTTCCACCACTCCGACGTGGTTATTATATGTAATGGAAAGCTAATTGACTGGTGTCGGAGGCGGGATTTGAACCCGCACGCCCGGTAAAGTGGGCACTAGCACCTCAAGCTAGCGTGTCTGCCGTTCCACCACTCCGACGTGGTATATGTCATTTGCTTTCGCAATGCAGCGATAGATATATTACCAAAACTAAGTTGCTGCGCAAGAGTAATTTTAATAATTTCTTTCCCAGTTTGTTACTCGGCTGCTTCTTGGAGAATCTGTTCGACGATTAGCCATTCTTCTTCTGTCTCGATAGGAATAAGGGAAAGGGCTGCAAGGCCACTGTTTTCATTAAATTCAACTGCAGCGGGGTCGTAGATAGAAGCATATACCGTAGTATTGCCGTCTTCGTCCGTTGTGTTGTCGGTGTAGACGATATACGAGCGTCCTGTTTCGGTACTTTCGAACGTGAACAGGGTTTCGCACTCTACAAGCATGCCTTCTGGCGTGATGGCATTGAAATGAACATTTTGCTGAAACTTGGTTTTGTTTGAATCGGTCATGGTTGTGCCTTTCGAGTTTCCCTATGCGGTACCGTGCGACGATCTAATCTTTTCGCCTGGGAGTTAAAGCTTAGGTAATCTGGATTGAAGTTAACGCCTGCTTTACGAACCTTGAATCGAGGTTGCATGGCTGTTAGGATACCTCACCGCAATGAATAATCTAAACAAGACATATATATCCCTCCGTAGGCCAGTAGTGTTTAAGTGCCGACTTGCTGTTGCGCGCGTGTATCTTCATCAGCCTCTTTCTTCCTGTCGAAACTGATGCTTTTCATCGAGTGCCGAGATGTTTAGAGTGCTCGGCTGCATCCTGATGAAATTGTTATTGGTTTGAAGGAAGTTTATGTCTAATAATCCTATTGCCGTCCCAGCGACTGGGCGTGTTTCTGGTGTCCAAATTCGCATTGTTGCCGTTGTGGTGCTCGGTGCTTTTCTGGCATTGCTCAATCAAACGGTTATGTCGCCTGCATTGCCCGTAATCATGGCCGATTTTGCCATTGATGCCTCAACAGCTCAGTGGATCATGTCGATTTATCCACTTGTAAGCGGCATCATGGTTCCTGTGTCGGCATTCTTGATCGATAAGTTCAGCACACGAGCTTTGTTCTTTGGATCGACCTTTGTATTTGCTTTGGGCACATTACTGTGCGCTTTGGCTTCCGATTTTTTCTTCTTGATCGTTGGTCGCGTTTTGCAGGCTGCAGGATCTGGCGTTCTTATGCCATTGGTTTCGGTGGTGCCAATGCTGGTGTTCCCTGTTGAAAAACGAGGAACAGCAATGGGGATGGCGGGTATCGTCATGTCCGCTGGACCTGCTGTTGGCCCCGTTGTGGGCGGCGCAGTGATTGATGCCTATGGTTGGCGCACTATGATTGGGTCCATCGTTCCTCTGGCGTTAGTAGTCCTGCTGTTGGGCATATTTATGCTCAGGAATGTTGGAGAATTAAAGAACCCTAAGCTCGATATTCCGTCAGTAGCGTTATCGACCGTTGCTTTCGGGGGCCTTTTATATGGTTTCTCTAGCGCTTCAACGTTTGGTTGGGGGAGCGTTGTTGTGCTCGGTTCAATTATTGCTGGAATTGTATGCTTAGTGCTATTCGTGGTCCGTCAGGGCCGTATCGAAGATCCGTTGCTTCAACTGGGAACGCTTACAACTCCTCAATTTCGCGTTGCCGCAATTATCGTAACGCTGATAAACGCGGCATGCTTGGTAACCAATACGCTGTTACCACTTTTGCTGCAAACAGCGCTTGGTGCTTCTGCGTTTGAAACAGGTATGGCTATGCTTCCCGCTGCTGCAGTTGGAATTATCATTAGTCCAATCTCTGGAGTTGTTTTTGATAAGTTTGGCCCTCGTGCCATCTCGATTTTCGGCTTGGCCCTTATGACTGTGTCCTTGTTCCTTCTCTCTCTTTCAACTGTTGCTACACCTATCGCTATTGTGGCTCTATTTTGTATGCTTCAGGCAGCTGGTCAGGCATTGGCAAACATGCCGGTAAACACCTGGGGCGTAAATGCGTTAAATAACGACATGATTGCCCACGGCAATGCTATAGCGAATACGGGTCGTCAGGTTGCAGGCGGATTGTGCACCGCGCTAATTATCACGGTAATGACAAGCGTAACGACAACTGCGGGAGCTGATGCCAGCCTTCAAGTTGCAACGGCTATTGGTGCTGGGGTTGCCTATAAAGTATGCGCAGCCATAGGATTTGTTTCCCTGATTTACGCGCTAATTAGCATACGACCCTCAAAAAAGGCCCCAGTCCAATCTAAGGAGGCATAAGTAATGTCAGAAATTGTTTCTGAGCGTATCCCTCTTGAAGTCGAGGGAACGCCCGTATCCGACATCATGATAGAAAACCCGTTCACGTGCGACGAGGACTGCTGTATTTCTGATGTGGTCCGCATTATGGCTGAACGCGAGGTTAGCAGCTTGCCTGTAGTCGACAGAAGCCAGCAAGTGATTGGATTTATATCCGATGGTGACATTATGGGGGCGATTGCGCAGCATCGTGCCCATACCATCTTCACCGGCGGTGAAGCATCGATGCTCTATTTCGACGATCAGAGTCTTGAGCAGCGTATTAAGGAGCTGAAGAACCGCAATGTTATGGAATTCGCCACGAGGAAGGTTGTATGCGCTCGTCCCGACCAGAGCATTGCGCGAGTTGCTGCTTTGTTGTCTAAAAAGAAGTATAAAAAGCTTCCGGTTGTTGATGATGAGGGAAGATTGGTTGGTGTAATTCGTCGTTCTGCAATTACGAAGTATCTATTCAATATGATGTTCAGGTAATTTCTGCTGGTTGTTTGCCTATAGGGTTTTTATTGTGTCTCTTGTCGGCAATAAATTTCAGCTTGAGCTGTTTTCGATCATTGGAGTTATTGAAGATGAAGAGGGTTGGCATTATGCCAACCCTCTTTCTTTGGATTCCCTTGGTTTCGATACGAAGAAGCTATTACCTCATCATTAGCTTCAAGATAATGCTTTTTGTTTTGGTGAACGGGGGAACACGTACTGGAATTTCGATTTTGGTTGATTTTTTCAATGTCGACTTGTAATGGGTGAAACAGTCAAATCCCTGCTTGCCATGGTAAGAACCCATTCCGCTATCGCCAAACCCTCCAAAGCCCATATGGTTGTTGGCAAGGTGGATTACGACATCATTGATGGTCGCTCCTCCAAATGGTATGGCTTGGATTATTTGCTCCTGCATTACTTTGCTTTCGGAGAATATATAGCATGCAAGTGGATGACCGAAATTTCTCACATACGAGAAAACTTGATCAAGCTCATTCCAGGTGATAATAGGAATTATCGGGCCGAAAATTTCTTCCTTCATTACTGGGTCGTCAAGGGTGACACCTGTAAGAATAGTGGGTTCAATGCGTAGCGATGAACGGTCGCGTCCGCCACCGAATGCAATGCGCGTCTTCGGGCCGTGGTTATCGATAAGGCTGCATACTCGATCAAAGTGATGCTCGTTAATGATATGGGGATAGTAGTCACATTGCAGGATGCGCTTACCATAGTACTGCAGCAAATAGGTTGCGAGTTCATCGGCAAAAGCATCGGCAACGCTTTCGTGTACGAGAAAGTAGTCGGGTGCCACGCAGGTTTGTCCGGAATTGATGCATTTACCCCAAGCAATTCGTTGAGCAGCTCGTTTGAGGTTCGCGTCAGAGGCAATAATGCAGGGGCTTTTCCCTCCTAGCTCGAGCGTAACGTCGGTAAGATTGTCTGCTGCAGCGTGCATTATCTGCTTGCCGATGGCTGGACTTCCAGTGAAAAAGATTTTGTCGAAATGCACATCTAGAATCCAGTCGTTCATTTCGCCGCTGCCAGGAAGGCAGCGCACCAAATGATCATCGAAAACCTCTTGACATAATTTTTGGAGGAAGGCGCTGGTTGATGGCGAAGTGCGAGAGGGCTTGAGCACTACGCAATTTCCCGCAGTAAGGGCGTCGACCATTGGAACTAACGCAAGCTGAAGAGGATAGTTCCATGGCGAAAGCACGGCGGCTACGCCGTAGGGCGAGGCATAGATTTTCGAGGATGAAGGAAAATGAGCCAATGGAGTTGGAACGCGTTTAGGCTTTGCCCATCCGTACATTTTTGACAGGCAAAAACGGATTTCGTCATACACTATGCCGAGTTCTGTGGCGTAACCTTCAAAGCTTGATTTTCCCAAGTCATCGGTAAGGGCTTGAAGCGCTTCTTCTTCATGTTTTTTCAAATAAGAACGCAATTTTACAAGGACGTTACGGCGGTAATGCAGAGGCATAGTTGTGCCAGTCTGGAAGAACTCGCGCATTTCGTCGACTGCCGCTTGAACGTCTTCGGCACACCGATATTCACACTTGGGGATTGGGTTTGCCTTAGGGACATCCGAAGACGCCATTGGGGTACGCTTGCTTTCGTTGCGTTCCGAGCGTTTCTTGGGCGCTGGCTTTCCATTTTGACGGTATTCAGTTTGGACAGTATGACCATCGTGAGTAGTTTGACACTGGTTGGATACTTTGGGTTTGGAAGCGTTACTCATGCGTCTTGCGTTTGCGCTTGAAGGATGGGCCTTTTGCTCGTTGCTAACCGACACTCTTTGTTTTGGCTCCGTCTTTGATTCGGTGGTGGGGGTGGCTGAGGTATTCTCGGGTGCCATCAGTATGCTGCCTCCAGGATTGTGAATGCTACTTCCTCGGTTATCTCTTGTCTATTGTAAAGGGCGGCGCCGTCGTAGCGTGCTTGTTTTGCGACAGCGGCTAGCTCTTTGCGGGAAATGCCCATTTCGGATAATTTATTTGGAACCCCATATTGACGACGGTAGAAGTCGTTCAGTGAAAATAACTCTGTTTCGAAAAGGGCGTCTTTTTCTGTTGCGGTTAGTCGAGCGGTGTCGAGATCGGGCCTTAGCGCTCCGAGCAGTTCTCCGTATAATCCCTTGTGATACCCGTGCGAGCGGTTGAAATGTACGCAATGGGGAAGAAGGAGCATCATTGCCTGGCCATGAGGGATATGGCATATGCCTCCCAGGGAATGACCGATTGCGTGAACAAGTCCTACCATAGCATTTGAAAACGATGCGCCTGCCAATAGGCTTCCTAAAGCCAGGTTTGTGCGAGCTTCAAGATCTCCCGGTTCCGCACAGGATTTCGCAAGGTATTTGCTGATAAGAGAAATCGCCTGCTGCGCCAATGCGTCGCTGATGGGGTTCTTCTGGATCGAAGTGTAGGCTTCGATGGCGTGGGTTAATGCGTCAATTCCCGTGGTTGCAGTGAGCTTAGGTGGCAATGATGCAGTGAGTTTGGGGTCAAGAAAAGCTATGTGAGGCACTAGACGGTAAGATGTATAGCTAAGTTTCGCATGATGTTCCGTATCGGCAACAACTGCAACCAAAGTAACTTCCGAACCTGTACCTGCGGTTGTGGGTATGGCAATTAGGGGGTCAAGCTCGTCCTGAAGCACCTCCGAGCCCTGAAGGTCTGTGAAATCTTTTTCACCAACAGATACCGATGCTGCGGCTCCTTTTGCGGTGTCGATAACTGAACCGCCGCCAAGCGCTATCCAGCCATCGCATTTCTCTTCTTTATAGAGTTCAGCAACTTCATTTACTACATTGAGTGAAGAATCTGGCGGAACGCGATCGTACAGAGAGTAATTTACATCGGCTTCTTTCAAAGGGGCAAATACCTGTTCGGCAATACCAAGCTTCATTAGGTTGGAATCCGTGACAATCAGGGGTTTGGTTACACCTCGATCGGCTATTTTGACCGGTAGTTTATGGAGGGCGCCCTCACCGCAAATGATTTTAGTGGGGCAGTGAAATTCAAAAGCATTCATTGTTATCTCCGATACGATTTCCGCCAGCCAAAAAAAGTTTTTAGGATGACGTTGAATAAATAGGTAACTGCAACACCTTTGTCGTTAGGTCCATGCGTTGTGAAATAACGAGCCGCAAGTGCATCCTGCAGCGTTATTGATCCGCTGAACACATCGAAGGCGTAATCCAGATCTCGGAATCCGATAGTGAGGGTCGGCGTAGCTTTCTTGTCCGACGTCCACGATTTTGAAGCGCATCGAACTGTTTTGGTTCGATTCCAGCCCGAGATAACGATTTTTAGGGTAAACCCAGATCGTAAGTACCGTGTTTCATTCCGAGCTCTTTTCGAAAGCACCGAAAAGAGACTCATAAGCAAGGGCAAGAGAATCAGCAAAATCGCAACATATATCCGCTTTACGAAAGATCGTTGGGGATGTGTGTGCCTTGTTACGATTCCACGTTTGGATTGAGGCTTATTTGACATGAGCGACTCCATCAAAACATAGATTATTAGTTAGACAGACTAAATAATATATCCCCATTAGATTATTGATTGTTGTGTATTAATAAAAGAATCAAACTCTGCATGACTCTTCGGACTTGACTATGCGCTCATCGAGTTCGAAAACTGCGAAAGCCGAATACGGATTGCTTTAGCCTTCCCCCGATGCTCTTTGGCGTTTAGAACGTTAAAGCCTTTTGCGCATGCTAGCTTTATCTCATCATCAGAACTAAAGGAGGATTCATGTCGATTGATGAGTTGAAGGCAGCTTTCCCCAAGCCCGATCAGTTAGCACCTGCCGAAATTGAGGCGAAGGCCGAAGCTTTGGGCGTTGCGAAAACCAAGATGAGCTTCAAGCAGTCATTCATGTTGTCAGTTATGGCAGGTGCCTTCATTTCGATGGGTGCCATGTTCTTTCTTCTCATCGTTAGCGATTCCGCTCTTCCGTTTGCTGCCCAACGCTTGATCGGGGGCTGTTTGTTCTCTCTTGGCCTTCTGCTTGTTGTGGTGTGTGGTGCCGAGCTGTTTACCGGAAACACCATGATTGTTATGAGCGCTGCAAGCAAGAAGATATCTTGGTCCGCTGTTTTGAAAAATTGGCTAGTAGTTTTCTTTGGCAATTTCGTCGGTTCGTTAGTCATGGTTGGCTTGGTGTTTTTATCTAACTATCAAGGGATGAATGGAGGTGCCGTAGGTACTACTATCGTGAGCGTTGCGGCAGGCAAGATGAGTCCTGATTGGCTTACTTTGTTTGCAAAAGGCATCATGTGCAATTTCTTAGTTTGCCTTGCAGTCTGGATTGCCTATGGTTCCAAAACCGTTGCCGACAAAATGCTCGGTATCCTTTTGCCCATTGCCGCCTTTGTGGCTTGTGGCTTTGAGCACTGTGTTGCCAACATGTTTTTCCTACCATTTGGCATTTTGCTTGCTTCTGCGGGAATAGCGCCAGCAGGAATTGATCCATCAACGGTTTCTTGGGCAGGTGCATTGTGGAATTGGAGCGCTTCGGTGCCAGGAAATATCGTTGGCGGCGCTCTATTTGTCGGTATGGCTTATTGGATTGCTTACCATAAAAAAGAATAGGTATTTTGCACTTGGTTATTAAATGAGCCTCGGACTATGAATCCGAACTGCTTTCCAATATTTTGATAAGAGAAATGGGAGTATTCCAATTTCAGGGACGCAGTTCAATCGCTTAAGCTAATAGTCCGAGGCTTTTTTATATTCTGGTGGCGTTATGATTCGAGCCAGTTCAATAGTGTTTCGGAACGAGAAAACGCATTACCGTACTCGTGCCAGTCGGTTGAATTCAGCCCCTTCTCGCAAGAATCGTCTAGCATTTGCACCAGGGGATCGAAATACCCGTCGACATTTAAAAGGGCGCTTTTACCGTGAATCTCACCAACCTTTGCTTGCGAGATTACGCTGAAGAACTCGTCAAGGGTGCCTATGCCTCCTGGCATGGTAATGAAGGCGTCGGAGAGGGAAACCATGGTTTCTTTACGCTTCGAAAGGTTTTCGGTTTGCAGCTCTTGTATTCCAGGTACTACGGAACGGCCTTTAGCCGAAAGACCCGAGGTAGTTACGCCGATTACTTTGCCGCCTGCCGAAACGGTGGCTTTAGCGATTTCGCCCATTAGGCCCATATCGTAACCGCCGAAAATTAAGGTGTGTCCACGTTCCGCTATTGCTCTGCCAGTCTCTTGGGCGGCTGCGATGTAGCAGCGATCAACATGGTTTGAAGACGAGCAAAATACGCAAATATTCATCGATTGCCTGATCCTATAACGTTACTGAATGAAGCGGTGTGTATTGTGCGCCGTGGGGCAGCAAGTCACTTCTATAGATAGTAACGTTAGTTGCTCGAACTGTGTCGGGCATCGGATAATCTTTAATTTGCTGGGGTGTCACATGGGCATGTCGAGCAAGAGTAATATGCGGCTTGAACTGTACTTGGTCGTAAGGCAGGCCTTTTATGGTTAATTCAGTTCGAATGTTTTTTGCTAAATGCATAAGCGCTGGAGTGGGGGAAATGCCCATCCAGAGCGTTGCATCGGAAGAGCGGCCAAATATACCTAGTCCTTCAGGGTGTAGTGATATGGGGGCGAAACTACGCGTAGCAAGTTCGAGGGCTGTTTGGGTTGCCGTTACCTGAGCATTGGTTTTGAGTTCGCCCATAAATGCGAGGGTAAGGTGAAGGGAGCTTTCTGGAACGAAATTACCCCGAATCGAAGCGCTTAGGTCGCGCTCGATCTGGGAAATGCTCGTTATGAAATCGCTTGGCAGTTTAAGTGCGATAAAAGTGCGCATACAATTCTCCTTCACGGCTTCGTAACTGTGTTTATTCCAACTTCTCAGCTTAATGACCAATAATTGCTAATGTGTTAAGCGTTTAAAGATATGGTGAATGAATATTTGATCTATTGAGGTATTATCAAACGACATGCGGTAAAAGCTTGTGCTTTTGCCGTTTCTTTGCGTTAGAACGGGGATTGCATGGACATTAATGGATGGCTGATCGAGTTAACGGGCAACATCGACGGCTTTATGTACACCTATATCTTGCTCATATTGCTTGTTGTTACTGGTGTTTATTTCACTATTCGTACTAAATGCGTGCAGATTCGCTATCTGAAAGATATGTTTAAGCAGGTTGCGGAAAAGAAACATGTCGATGGCGAAAAGTCCATCTCTTCTTTTCAGGCGCTAATGGTTTCGACCGCAAGCCGTGTTGGTACTGGAAACATTGCGGGCGTTGCAACCGCCATTGCCTTGGGCGGTCCAGGTGCTGTTTTCTGGATGTGGCTTATGGCTATTGTTGGTGCAGCTTCTGCGTTCATCGAATCAACTTTGGCTCAGATTTGGAAGGTCCGTGGTAAGGAAGGCGAATTTCGCGGCGGCCCTGCTTATTACATCGAAAAAGCGCTCGGCCATCGTTGGCTAGGCGTTTTTTTCGCAGTTCTTCTTATCCTTTGCTACGCCTTCGGCTTTAACGGTCTTCAAGCTTATAATGCCTGCAGCGCGCTTGAGTATTATGTTCCCGACTATAATGAAAATGGTTTAGCGATGATCATGGGGCTTCTTTTGGTTCTCATGACCGCAACTGTGATCTTTGGCGGGCAGAAGCGCATCAGTGTCATTACCTCCATTGTTGTTCCTGTTATGGCGCTTGCCTATATTGCCATTGCCCTGTGGACCACTATCAGCAATATCACTTGGCTTCCAGCGGCTTTTGCGGTGCTGTTCGAGTCTGCCTTTGATTTCGAATCAATTTTTGGCGGCTTTGCTGGTTCTGTAATTATGCTCGGCATCAAACGCGGCTTATATTCAAATGAGGCAGGCATGGGTTCTGCTCCTAACGCAGCAGCTACAGCAAGCGTTTCCCACCCTGTAAAGCAGGGCCTTGTTCAAAGTCTTTCCGTGTACATTGATACAATTTTGATCTGCACTTGTTCTGCGATTATGGTTTTGATTTTTTATGTTCAGGATCCAGTTGTTGCCGAGGGTCTCAATGGCATGCCTCTTATTCAGATGGCAGTTAATAATTCTGTAGGTGTAGCCGGCATCCATTTCATTACTTTTGCGATTTTTGCTTTTGCTTACTCAAGTCTTATTGGCAACTATTTCTATGCGGAAAGCAATTTTCATTTCATTTTTCCCGAAAGCAAAAAGGGGTTGTTTGCGTTCCGAATTGCCTGCCTTATCGCAATTCTGTATGGTGCGGTAAACAGCTTTGATCTTGCTTGGAATCTAGCTGACATTTTCATGGGCTTCATGGCTATAGTAAATCTTGTTGCAATTCTGCTCTTGGGTAAGTGGGCGCTTCTTGCTCTCGATGATTATTCGGAGCAGAAGAAGAAAGGCCTCGATCCTGTATTTCTAGCTTCTTCTATCCCTGGACTACCAAAAACAGATTGCTGGCACGAAGAGCACCTTAGGGATTTCGGCTCTGGTCCAATGAAAGAATATCTAGAGGAATCGGTAGACATGGATTTTGCCGGGCTGAAATAGACGTTACCCAATGTAAAAAGGAGCCAAATGGCTCCTTTTTGTTTGATCTTGCATAAGCGAACAAATGTTTGTTTACCGTGATATGATATATCACTACTGGTACGGGGTTAGGAGGTGCAATGGCGGACGTTCATAAGCTAATTGATGCGATTCTTTCCGACCCCCGTCTTACCAATAGCCGTGCTTTCTCGGGGAAGATGTATGAAGATGAGCCGATCTTGCGCACGGGATCTCAAATGAAGAACTATCTTCCTCAGCGCTATCGTGATATGAAAGCGCTTGCAAGACCAGTTCATGATGGCTTTGAATACCGTAGGCCTTCCGAAACCGAATTGTTTATTATGCAGGCGCGCTTTATGGAGGAATGGGAAGACGATTTCCCATTCAGTGGCTCCTTTGAGCGTTACTACCCAACATATTCCATGATGAACGATTCTCAATTGCGAGGTTATTTCTCATGGCGTACTCTAGTTCGAAATGGTCAGGTAAAGAAGACCTGTCTTTCTTTTGCATTCGTTTATATTTACGAGCTCATCAATTGCGTTGGTGCTTCGACACCTAAAGAATGCTTCGACCTTCTTTACAATTTCTGGGTGAAGTACCGCGAGCTTGATCCTGAAATCGATCGCTACGTTAAATCATGGCTGCGCGATTTTGTCATTTATCACAATCTTTCGCCCGCTCTTATTGAAAACTTTGAAGATACCTCATTTGAACAGGCCTTAATCGTTGTTCGGTGCGCTGAAGGGGTTGCAGGAACCGCGGCTCAGAATACCTTTTCTAAGGAAGAGCTGTTTAAAGCTCTATGTCGTCTTTCCTCATATCGCATTGATAAATCACGCTTCGCTCAGGAATACCCTGAAGATATCCATAAGGTTGCATGCGATTGCTATTTCGCTTTGTGTCTTCATTGCGCAAAGCGCAGAAAAAGAGGTCTGATAGATTCATGGTTCGGCTCTTGCGGTGCTTCATCGCACTTAATGTTCCCTGCTGCTGTATTTTGCGAGTCTGGGCTACACAGCGATTGCCTGTATAGGGTAAACGATGCTCATGCTTACTCTTGCAAAAACGGACGTTGGTCTGGGTTGCGCAATTACCGTACTGCCGCACGTAACGTAGAATTGGGAGCAATGCTTGCAACGGTTGATCGCCTTATGCGGTTATCGGTTGGCTATGGCCATCCGCTTAAAGAATATGACCTCCCCAAATATATTCAGAAGATAGTTGATGCAAGTGTTTCGTTATGGTCTGCATCCTGGCAAGAAGCGGAAAGAAGAAGAGTTTCGATTGACCGAACCCAGCTTGCCAGCATCAGAAGTCGTTCTGCTGTTACACGTGAACAACTTCTTATCGAAGAAGAGCGTTTTGAGGATTCTCAGTTAGCTGCAGACGAAGAATTCATTTTTGATCGATCGAATCATTGCTTGAAACAAAACGAGCCGTTTGAAGATGGCGCCATAGGAGATCCTGTTGTTACAGATTCCTACAAAGCTGAAGTTGCTTCGTCTGCCGATTCGGTCTCCGTATCGGCAGACAACGCTGTCAAAACAAAGCCTATTAACGAGCTGCCATACGGTCTCTCTCCGATCGAGTATTCGTATCTGGGAGCTATGATCGCAGACAACGCTAATGCTGCTCGTTCGTCGGAAGTAGAGTCGCAGGATCTTGTTATCGACTCTATCAATGAAAAGCTGTTTGAGCTTCTAGGTGATATTGCCATTGAGTACATCGACGGCGAGCCCAAATTAATCGAGGATTATCGGGATAACCTGAAAGGGGCCTTAGATTTATGAGCGAAGAAGTTAAAGTTCCACGACGCATTGCGGCTGTTGTTCTCAATTCGCTTAAAGGCGGTGTAGTCCCTCGAATCGGTTTACCATACATTACGGTAGGCCGCGAGGTTGAGATTCAGGCTTTACTTCACGATCTTGAACTAATTGCAGATGGAGGAGCTTCTTTTCGTTTTCTTGTCGGACGTTATGGCTCCGGGAAGAGCTTTCTTATACAAACTATTAGAACTCATTCTATGGGTGAAAATTTTGTTGTTGCCGACGCCGATCTTTCGCCTGAGCGTCGTTTGCAGGGAGGCCAGGGGCAGGGTCTTGCCACTTATCGTGAGCTTATTCGCAATCTTTCCACCAAAACACGTCCTGAAGGTGGGGCCTTGGCTTTAGTCCTTGATCGCTGGGTTAAGAATACTCAACTTCAGGCTGTTGAAGAATGCGGTAGCTCTTCAGGGTCGGTTTACGCTCAATCGTTCCGTAAGGCCGTAACAACTTTTCTGAATCCTCTTCGTGAGCTTGTGCATGGATATGATTTTTCCACTGTGTTGGATATCTATGCATCTGCTTTCGCAGAAGAGAACGAAGAGATTAAAGCTTACGTTGTGAAGTGGCTTCGTGGCGAATATCGCACTAAAACAGAAGCGCGTAAGGAACTTGGTATTAATGCCTGTATTACCGATGATTCCTGGTATGACTATTTGAAGTTGTTTGCTGAGTTTTTGACGGGTGCGGGCTATAAGGGTTTGGTCGTAATGATCGACGAATTGGTTAACCTCTATAAGATACCCAATTCGATCACGCGTCAAAATAATTATGAGAAGATTCTAACCATGTACAATGACACGCTGCAGGGCAAAGCGCATCATTTAGGCATTATTATGGGCGGCACTCCACAGTCGATCGAAGATCGTAGGCGGGGTGTATACAGTTACGAGGCGCTTCGGAGTCGTTTGACCCAAGGTCGTTTTGCTGGCGAGGGGCTTTCCGATATGCTCGCTCCGGTTATTCGTCTGAACCCCCTTACCTACGAAGAATTGTTGGTCTTGATAGAAAAGCTCGCTGACATACATGCAGGCTACTTTGGATATAAACAATCTTTATCGGAGGATGACCTCGTTTCTTTCCTTCAAATTGAATTTGGTCGTGTTGGATCCGACTCTCATCTTACTCCGCGCGAGGTAATTCGTGATTTCATTGAGCTGCTGGACATTGTGTACCAGAATCCTGATGTTTCAATCTCAACTTTACTTGAGTCGGAAGATTTTTCGTACGCTAAACCGCCTCTGCAAGAACAGGAAGTTGCACCCTTGTACGCGGAGTTTAAGATCTAGGGATGGAACACCGTGAGTGCTTTCGATAGGTTTGCTCCTTTTATTCAAGATTATATCTATGCCCATGATTGGGAATGCCTGCGTGGCATTCAGGTTGCTGCGGCTGATGCGATATTCAACACCGATTGCAATATCTTATTAAGTGCCTCTACTGCTTCGGGGAAAACTGAAGCGGCTTTTTTTCCCATTCTTACAGAGTTTTACGAAAACCCTCCTTTGTCTGTAGGTGCACTTTATATTGCGCCCCTGAAAGCTCTTATCAACGATCAATTTGTTCGGCTGAATGAACTATGCGAACAAGCCGATATACCAGTATGGCGATGGCATGGCGATGTTTCGGCTTCGCAAAAAGCACGTTTGGTAAAGCACCCTTCAGGAATTTTGCAGATCACGCCCGAATCCCTTGAGAGTCTACTTCTTCATAAGCATGGCGCTGTAGGAAAGATGTTTGGCGATCTGCGCTACATCGTGGTCGATGAGGTGCATTCTTTGCTACGTGGCGATAGGGGAGGTCAAACGATGTGCCTTATCGAGCGGCTTTCCCGATTGTCGGGCTCCAATCCTAGGCGAATTGGTCTTTCGGCAACCATTGGAGATCCCCAGGCAGTAGGAGCTTTTCTTTCTGCAGGCACCAATCGAACAACTATCATTCCGCGCTTCAATGAGCCAAAACGTACTTGGCGAATATCTATGGAGCACTTTTATACAACTGGCCCTCAGGCTACCGAGCGTGATTTTGCAGCTATGAATCCTGATGACGTAGAACTAGTTGGGGTTGAAAAGGTGGTACCGAGAGCATTGTCGGCCGCTGGGGAAACTGGAAAGGAATATCCCGTTGCTCCACAAGAAGGACGTGTTTTATCTGAAGGCAGATTGGGAGAACATGCCCTTGATACTCCTACTGACGTTGCCCCCAGCGTTGCTGATCCCGGATATGGGTATCTATTTGAGTATACGCGCGGTAAGAAATGCTTAATTTTCGCTAATAGCCGCGAAGAGGCTGAAGGCATAACTACGTCGTTGCGCTCCTATTGTGAGCTTAGACACGAACCTGATAGATTTCTTATCCATCATGGCAATCTCTCTTCAACGTTCCGTGAAACAGCAGAAGAGCTTATGAAAGACGATTCCTTCGATTTAACCACCGTGACTACAGCCACCTTGGAGCTTGGTATCGATATTGGAAAACTTGAACGGGCTTTTCAGGTCGATGCACCTTTTACGGTTTCTTCATTTTTGCAACGGATGGGCCGTACCGGTAGACGCGATTTTCCCCCTGAGATGTGGTTCGTTGTGCGTGAAGAGGAGCCCGAACCGCGAACTCTTATGCCCGACACTATCCCTTGGAAGTTGCTGCAGGCTATTGCCCTGGTACAGGTCTATACCGAAGAAAAATGGGTAGAGCCTCCTCGCTTAGATAGGCTACCTTATAGCTTGTTGTACCATCAAACTATGTCGACGTTAGCAAGCTGTGGTGAGCTTTCTCCTGCTCAGCTTGCCGAACGCGTGTTGTCGTTATCATATTTTCATCGAGTAAGCCTTGATGATTATCGTGTTTTGTTACGCCATCTTTTGGATGCTGATCAAATTCAAGTAACAGAAGCTGGGGGCCTTATCGTTGGCTTGGCGGGCGAACGCGTAATAAACTCTTTTAAGTTTTACGCCGTCTTTCAAGACGATGAAGAGTTTTCCGTGCGCTGTGAGTCGCAAGAATTGGGAACGGTCGTACTGCCGCCACCGCCCGGTGAGCGCTTGGCCATTGCTGGTCATGTTTGGCTAGTTGAAGAGATAGACCGCAAACGCCATTTGGTGTATGTAAGCAGGATTAAAGGCAAAGTGCCTGCCTACTTTGGTGAATGCGCAGGGGATATCAATACCAAGATACTGGAACGAATGCGACTGGCTTTATCGGAATCCCATTTCTACCCCTATCTGATGAGTAATGCTAGAGCTCGTCTTACCCTCGCACGCAGGGTAGCTCAAAATGCTGGAATTGCCGAAAAGCCGCTTATCAATCTTGGCGGTAATACATGGGCTTTGTTTCCTTGGTTGGGAAGCTATGCATTTATGGCGTTGGAGCGTTTTTTAAAGCTTCGATGCGGGAAATTATTGGGTTTGCGCTCAATGAAATCCTGCAAGCCTTATTACCTTCAGTTTTGCATGGATGCAGATGAGAAGCGGTTTTACGAAGTATTGGCTCAAGCGGCAAAAATCCCACTCTCTCCAATGGAGCTCTTATATGAAGGAGAGGTTCCCTATTTTGAAAAATACGATCTTCTTTTGCCGAAGGGGCTCATTCGAAAAGGCTTCGCATATGGAGTGCTCGATATCGAAGGCATGCTTTTGCGAGTAGGGCAGTGGTGTGGTTTTTTCAATGGGACCCTTCGGTATATCGGAAAAGCAGAATAGACGCTATAATATTCATATGGGGCAAAATAAGGGGGGCTGCTCTATGAATAAGGATGGCAATTATTTCAACGACTGGAATTATAAGAAACATGCAAAGTTATGCTGTGCTGTTTATTTGGCGCTATTCGCTATTGATATGACCTTGGGTTATGTCGTCGCAAAAAAGGTTTTGCCTAAATAGCCTGCCTTGTTATTAGTCTCGTTATTCGGATTATTCGAAAGGCTTGCTAAATGATCCGCCCCATTATGACTAACGAGTTTTTCCTTTCGCAATCGTCCGATCGTGCTTCAATTGCAGATACTAATACTTGTTCCGATTTGATGGACACACTTGAGTTCCATAAAGCAGAATGCGTAGGTATGGCTGCCAATATGATAGGTATTCGTAAACGCATCATTGTATTTAATGATGCGGGGAGGAATCGCTTGATGCTTAATCCTGAGATCATTGAAGCGCAAGGCGAATACGAAACCGAAGAAGGATGCCTTTCCCTTGTAGGCACCAGAAAAACTCGCCGTTATCAACGCATAACCGTTGTGTATCTTGATGAAGGATTTATTGAGCGCAAAGAGCGGTTTACTGGTTTTACCGCTCAAATTATTCAACATGAAATCGATCACTGCGACGGAATTTTGATTTAATGCTGTCAATTTAGTTTTCAGCGAGTTGTGATTCTTGGAAACTTCTTCATTCGGAAGTAACCGAAGATAGTTCTTTTGGGATGGTTCTTGTAATGAGGCTAGCAAAACAAATCGCCTTCCATTTATAAGAATGGAAGGCGATTTGTATATACGCGAACTTTGAATTACAGATGAGCCTGGATAAGCTTTGGTCGGAAGCCATTGTCTTCGAGTGTTCTGACTATACGCTGTTTGTGTTCGGTGCCAAATGCTTCGATAGTAACGCGCAATTCTACAGCTGCATTGCGGTTGGCGGTTACAAACTGGTTGTGGTCAAGACGTACAACATTGCCGTTGCAATCCGCAATTGTCTGCGCAACGCGGACCAATTCGCCAGGTCGGTCGGGGAGCAGCACGGAAACCGTGAAAATGCGGTCGCGCTGGATAAGGCCATGCTGGACCACGGATGCCATGGTGATTACGTCCATATTGCCACCGGAAAGAATGGAAACAACTTTCTGGCCTTTAAAATCGAGGTGTTTTAAGGCGGCAACCGTAAGGAGGCCGGAGTTCTCGACGATCATCTTATGATTTTCAACCATATCAAGGAATGCAACGATAAGCTCGTCATCCTTAATGGTGATAATCTCATCGAGGTTTTCCTGTATATAGGGGAAGATTTGGTCACCCGGCTCCTGTACCGCGGTGCCGTCAGCAATGGTGCTTACATGAGGAAGCTTTACTACATGGCCCGCTTCAAGTGAAGCCTTCATGCAAGCTGCCCCTTCGGGTTCAACGCCAATAACCTTGATTCTGGGGTTAAGCATTTTCGCCAAAGTTGATACGCCTGTTGCGAGTCCGCCGCCTCCGATAGGCACCAAAATGGCATCTACCAAGGGAAGTTCCTGCACGATTTCCATAGTGATTGAGCCCTGACCGGCTGCCACGATGGGGTCATTGAAGGGGTGGATGAATGTCAGCCCTCGCTCATCGGCCACTTCCATGGCGTGAGCGTACGATTCGTCGTACACATCGCCCGCAAGAATAACCTCAGCGCCCAGTTCTTTGGTGCGTTCTACTTTGATGAGGGGCGTCGTAGTGGGCATTACGATAGTTGCGTTGACTCCAAATTTGCTGGCTGCATAGGCAACACCTTGAGCATGGTTGCCTGCCGAAGCGGTGATTAAACCACGTTGACGTTCTTCTTCAGTCAGTGTGCTGATTTTGTAATAAGCACCTCGAACCTTGTAAGCTCCCGTACGCTGCATGTTTTCAGGCTTAAGGAAAACCTCATTGCCTGTTTCTTTGCTGAAGTTGGGGCTATAAACTAGCTTTGTTTCTTGGGTGACTTCTTTAACCTTTTTGGCTGCTTCTTCGAATGTGCTAAGCGTCAGCATGGGCGTCCTTTGATCTTTACGGTTTTGCGGCCCAATATAAGAGCCATTCAATCGGCAAAAGGTTACTATGGTTAACGTACCTGTTGCATGACGTATATTATGCGCCACCTTTTCCTAGGAGGAAACTATGCATTCTATTAGCACCGAAAAAGCACCTGCGGCTATTGGCCCCTACTCCCAGGGCGTTGTGGTAAACGGCCTGCTGTTTGCCTCTGGCCAGATTGCGTTAAGCCCCGAGACCGGCGAGCTGGTTGGATCTACTATTGAGGAGCAAGCTGAGCAGGTTATGAAAAATGTTGGTGCTCTTCTTGCTGCCGCAGGAACCGATTTTGACCATGTAGTGAAAACTACTTGCTTCCTTGAAGATATCTCTGATTTTGCTAAGTTCAATGCTGTCTATGCGAAGTCGTTCGGCCAGAAGCTTCCGGCTCGTTCCGCTGTTGGCATCGATAAGCTTCCTAAGGGTGCTCTTGTTGAGGTTGAGGTTATTGCTTTCGTAGAAGACTAATCAGGCCGTTTGTGTCTCAAGGTTGCCCATGGGTTTACTTAAGATACCCGCTACCTTGCTCAAAGAAGGTTTGCAAAAGCAAACCTTCTTTTCATGCATTCGATGAAGATTCAGGGATTCGATACAGGGTGTTATTCGCACAATCACAGGCAATCATGAGGCTCTATCTCTCCAACTTGTCTTCTGCCTTTAGCTGAGCACAGATTGCGCTGCAGCTTTGTCTGTTTCTGTAGGAGGAACTTTGTCCCGCGAAACCGGAAAACTAATTATCATCCCTACGCCTTTGGGAAATTTGGGTGATGTTACCAAGCGTACGCTGCTGGCATTTGAGGCTTGCGACACTATGTGTTGCGAAGACACGCGCGTTACCGGCAAGCTCCTGGCGGCTTTAGGTGTTGAAAAACGATTGGAGCGATTGGATGAAGCTACGGTTTCCAAACGTGCAGGTGAGATTGTGCGCAGGGTGCTTGATGGTGAAGTAATTGGCTTTGCCTCCGACGCTGGCATGCCGGGCGTTTCCGATCCTGGGCAGCGTTTAGTCGATGAAGCGCACAACCAAGGTGCTCGCGTAGAGGTATTGCCGGGCGGAACGGCAGTTGCTACCGCGTATGTTGCCAGTGGATTCCCCACACAATCATTTTATTTCGGAGCATTCTTTCCTCGTAAGGATGGTGAGCGCAAGCGCACACTGGAGAGCTTGAGACGGCTCGATGCCGCCTTAGTTTTCTATGAAAGCCCCCAACGTATTGTCTCAGCGCTGGCATGTATCGCAGATGCCTTTCCGCTGCGTAGGGTAGCGGTATGTCGCGAGCTCACGAAAGTGCACGAAGAGGTATATCGCGATCTAGCGGCCTCCGTGCGCGATGAATTTGCTGCTCGCGCCTCAAAAGGCAGTATCAAGGGCGAGATCGTCATCGTGATCGATGCGCCTACTGATGAGGAGCGTAACGCCGCTCACGACGAACAAGCTAACGATGCTGCCGTTCGCGCGCAAGAGCTCATCGCCGATGGTGCTCTCTCGAAGAAAGACATCGTAAAAATCTTGCGAGCTGAATTCGGCATCAGCCGCAATGAGGCTTATGAGCTGGTAATTAGATAGTTCTCTGGCTGTTGTTCGGCTTTGTTCGGCTATAATGTGCTTCATTAGGAACGTGTAGTCGTTCGTATATAGGCTAAACCCTCTCTAGTTTTAGGGGGGGTAGTTAGTTTCAGAGTCTAAGACTGAATCTTCGACCCCATAGTTTTCGATTGCGAAAGGAAAGGGGTCGCAATGAAATTCAAATGTTCTGTTATAGTTTTTTGCTTCATGCTCTCAATTGCTGCATTAGTTGGATGCACTAAAAGTAATGAGAATAACGAATTAGGCAAAGCAGCCGCATCGGGAGCTGGGTCTATCGTAGAAAAAGCGAAAAGCGAGGTTGATGACATATTCCAGGTGTCTCTTGGTGAGACATTTACGTGTCCAAATCGCTACCAGATCCATTTTGACTCATATGAATTCATGGACGAACTAAAAGTCGGCCATGTAACGCTTAAACAGAGAAAAGATGGTGTTTCGTATTTCGTGGTTAAGGGTCAAATTAAAAACCTTGGGCCAGACGAAAGCATGGTTGGTTGGGGCTGCCCTTGTGGCATAGATACGAGTTTTGTCTTCAATGATCAATATAAAGTTGAGGGTGAGCCAACTGCCGTGTCAAACCTTGGCTTTGAGCCTAGCATTAAACCTTTGGTTGATACTGGATTCTGGTCTGTTGCGGAAGTTTCATCGGACTTCAAAGAACAGTTTGAGAATTGCAAAATGACATTGAACGTCAATCGAGAACAAGAGTATAAAGACGGCTCGCTCCAGTGGACGGGAGACGAGGAAGTAGTTTCGTCTTGTGTTCTCTCAATTTAAAGATACCTGTCTATTGTTTTGCAATCTCCAAGGGATTATCGAAGTCTCTGATATTGATCGTTTCAAAGCTGAAGTCACAGTCGCCATAGTCAACTATTGCTATGCCGTTATCTATCAGGTTTTTCGTTCCTACGGTAAAGCGCTTGTCAACTCTACGCGATCCATTGGAGTATGCAAAAGCGTGTCCTAGGCTGGGGTGATGCATCGACAAGTTTGCATCATTAAAGTTTGTGTCCAGCGTCTTCCTGTTCAAGTAGCACATATCGCCTGAATCGTTTCCGCCCACCTCGATTGAGGGACTTGTTGCGCCTAACACTTCTGATGTGTCGACGTTTTGGCAATAAAGTACGTATTAATCTTTCTTATCGTCTGAATGCACGGTTGCGAACAAGTAGATGCATTCAGGCGAGGGTTCATCCGTTTTCGAAATGTCATGGCGATTCAAGTACCCATCAAGTGATAATTCCAACTCAGTTGGGTCGAAGGCTCCAATTGCGCAAGCGTACACGCCATCGTCAATAACGTTCTTTCCCGGGGATTTTGTCTACAACTAAAGCGCTGCACCCATCCATTGACAGGAAAACAATCACTAAAGCGATAATGGATTATTAATTGTGATCTCCTTGTCTCTCCTGTTCGGATGGGTGACATTTTGTATGGGGTTCAAGCCTTTCTTTGCATTGCCTTGCTTTTTTAAAAAAGGGTGCGGCCATTTACGACGACCGCACCCCTTGCCATTAAATGATCTTACGATGGTCTAGTACTTATAGAATCCTTCGCCAGCGTTAATTCCGGTTTTCCCCGCATCGATATATTCCTTCAGCAAAGTCGCAATCTTTCCAGGAACCGTTTCTGGGTCTTTTGCCTCGGGATTCATGATTACGATGTTGTATGCCGTGGTAAGGCCCACAATGTCGAGGATGCGGAAAGGACCAAGCGGAGCGCCGGTTCCCAGCTGCCACGTTTTATCAATGGTTTCTGGGTCGGCAACGCCTGTTGCGAGTAGCGCTTGCGCTGAATTCAGGAAAGGCACGAGCAAGCTGTTCAGGATGTAACCTGGTTGCTCCTTTTTTAATTGCAGGGGAATCATGCCAATGGCTTCGGCGAACTTGACCACTTCCTTGTATGTCTCAGGGCTGGTTCCTGCGTGCCCCATCACTTCGGCAGTGTTGTTTCGCCAGATTTCGTTAGCAAAGTGGAGTGCTAGGTACTTTTCAGGGCGTCCAGTGCTCTCAGCGAAAGTACTGGGAAGCATGGTAGAGGAATTGGTGACAATAATTGCCGATTCGGGAAGATATTTAGCCATAGTCTGGTAAAACTCAACCTTTTCGGCTGGGTTTTCTGCAATAGCCTCAATAACCAAATCGGCATCTTTGGCTGCCTCTTCATGGCTTAGGGTAAATTCAATTCGATCCATAGCACGTTTTGCGTTCGCAATAAGCTCGTCGATTTGGGCTTCAGTGAGCTCGGGGCTATCGGCTAGACCGCGGCAATACGCTGCAGGGTTGGTTTTCATTGCCTGAAGCGTTTCTTGGTAAATTTTTTCAACTCGTTCAAACTTTGGCTTGGCACGACCGATAGAGGATTCCATGCGGAGCCAAACCTTTACGTTGAATCCCTTATAGGCAGACTGGAAGGCAATCTGGCTTCCAAGCACGCCGCCGCCTGCAACTACAATGTTTTTGATGTTCATTGGCAAACCTTTCGTTGGGCATAAGAGCGTTGTTTACTCCGCGGAGAGAAAACGTATTCGAATGTGTCAAGTATGTGCGCGGCGCGTTTCGTTTATGGTCGGTAATTCCGAACGGCATGGATTTGCCTGGCGAACGTACATTCTGATTTTAGGATTGCAAAAGTTCCTCTTCATTTTCAACGACTTTGTTGAGCTTTCGCTAGTAATCCATTCCGACATTTTGCTGCCGCAATTTATTTGCTTGCATAGATTATGTGACACGGTGTTACTAATATTACTTGGCTGGTATTGTTAGAGTGCTATTACTAGAGTGTGAAAGGTTGGCGGTTGATGTCGACGTTACAGGACAAACATCGACTTCTTCAAGATATACTGCGTTCGTATGACAAGGTTGCTATAGCATATTCAGGTGGAGTTGACTCCAGTCTGCTGAGCTACGTTGCCAAGGAAACATTAGGTTCAAATGCGATTTCTTTGACGGCAGACGCTCCAGTTGTTCCACGTGCCGAATTCGCCGAATCTAGGACTTTCTGCGCAAAATACGGAATCAAGCAGATTGTCTGTCATGTCGATCCGTTAAGAGAAAACGCTGTTCGCATGAACGCCCCTAACCGCTGTTACATCTGCAAAAAAATAATTTTCAGCGCTCTGCTCGAAGAAGCCGCCAAGCTTGGCATTAGCGCTATTGCTGATGGCTCCAACCTAGATGATCTTGGCGATTATCGTCCTGGATTGAAAGCTCTGGAAGAACTTCAGGTGAAAAGCCCTTTGCGTGAGGCTGGATTTTCCAAGGCAGATATACGTGCTCTTTCGAAAGAGTTGGGGCTTTCAACCTGGAACAAGCAGTCTAACGCTTGCTTGGCGACACGCTTCCCTTACGGGAGCGAGATAACCATAGATAAACTTGCTTTGTTAGATAAGGCAGAAGAGGCGCTTGCTGGCATGGGCTTCACTCAACTTCGAGTTCGCATCCATGATGATATTGCTCGTATCGAGGTACCCGTTGCTCAAATGGAGGTTCTGCTGAGCAATGAAAACCGAGCGGCTATTGTTGACGCCTTGAACGATCTGGGCTTTGCGTATGTTACGCTCGATTTAGCCGGGTATCGAACCGGCAGCATGAATGAAAAATTGAGCAGGTAGCTTTTTGATACAGAATGGATTCGTACGTGGAAAGCAGGCAAGAACGCGTAATCTGCGCTATGAGTGGCGGAGTTGATAGCTCTGTTGCAGCAAAGCTGTTGGTAGATGCTGGATACGAAGTCATGGGCGCAACCATGAAGCTTTTCGATAGTGATGGCGTGATTTTGGAAGAAGGAAGCCGCACCTGTTGCTCCCTTGAAGATGTCGAAGATGCTCGAGGGGTTGCCTTCAGTCTGGGTATCCCTTATCACGTATTCAATTACACCGACACTTTCGGAACGTGTGTAGTGGATAGGTTTTGTCGAGCTTATTTGGAGGGGCGTACGCCTAATCCCTGCATCGACTGTAATCGCTTTCTAAAATTCGAGGCACTTCAGCAACGCAGGCGTGAACTAGGTTTTGATTACGTAGCAACGGGTCATTATGCTCGTAGGCTGTTTGACGAAGAATCAGGGCGCTATCTTCTTTTACGCGGGCGTGATCCCAAGAAAGATCAGAGCTATGTGCTCTACCACTTAACCCAAGATACTTTAAAGCACATGCTTTTCCCCGTTGGAGAGCTTGAAAAAACCCAGGTTCGATCGACAGCGCACGAAGCAGGGCTTGGCAATGCCGATAAACTTGAAAGCCAAGATATCTGCTTTGTTCCTGATGGCGATTACGCTTCATTTATCGAAAAACATACGGGCGAAATGTTTGTTCCCGGTTCCATTGTTGACGAAAACGGCAACAAGCTTGGAACGCATCATGGTTTGGTTCATTACACCATTGGCCAACGTAAAGGTCTAGGCATTGCTGCAGGTGAGCCCTTGTTCGTTCTTGATAAGGACGCTAAAACCAATACCCTTGTTGTGGGACCTGCAAGTTCAGCTGGAGTTACTGAGGTTGCTGCTTCTGATGTCAACTTAATATCGGCTGCGGAAATCACAGAGCCCATTGAAGTCGAGGTTAAGGTTAACTACCGTGCCGTACCTCGTAAAGCAACTGTGCATATGGAGGGGGATACGCTTATTGCTCGATTTGAAGAGCCGGTTAGGGCGGTTGCCCCTGGGCAAGCTCTTGTTATGTATCAGGGGGATGTCGTAGTGGGCGGCGGAACGATCGAATCGGCGAACAAGGCATAACTATGGCGTGCTCTGATGTCATTTATCTTGACAATGCGGCAACAACCCAAATGACTCCCGAAGTTTATGCTGCTATGAAACCATATTTTTGCTCGGATTACTTTAATCCATCCTCCCTATATGCCCCAGCACAGCATGAAAAAATGGTTCTTGAGCGTGCGCGCACATACTTGGCTTCGACAATCAATGCGCGTTCGAGCGAGATTCGGTTTACCTCCGGTGGTAGCGAGGCCGACAATGCGGCATTGAAAGGAATTGCGCTAGCTAACCAAGATAGCGGGAACCACATTATCGTTTCTTCAGTGGAGCACCATGCAGTATTAGAATCGGCTCGTTGGCTGGAGCGAAGAGGGTTCGAGGTAACGTATTTGCCGGTAGATGCTAGTGGCGTGGTGGACCCTGAGAGCTTAAGGCAAGCCATACGACCTGATACCATCCTGGTTTCGATTATGGTGGCAAACAACGAAGTGGGTTCCGTTCAGCCAATATCGGTTCTTTCAGCCATTACCCACGAGCATGGCGTACCGTTTCATACCGATGCGGTTCAGGCATATGGTCATATTCCGCTTGATGTCAGTCAGCTCGGAGTTGACGCGCTTTCTGTTTCTGCGCATAAGTTTCATGGTCCCAAGGGTGTCGGTTTTCTTTACTGCAAACGCGACTTAAAAACGGAACCGCTTATTAGCGGCGGCGCTCAGGAACGAGGGTATCGAGCGGGAACAGAGAACTTAGCAGCGATTGTCGGAATGGAAAAGGCAGCTCATCTTGCTTTTGGTGAATGCCGGACTGCACTCAATGAGGAAGATACCTCGGATGTTTGTCGTGAGGCTAGGAGGGTGTGGGGTCTGCGTGAACAGATGCGCTTATATATAGAGGAATTCATCGATGATGTTGCCGTTAACGGCAGTCAAGAGAAATGTTTGCCGGGGATTTTGAGCGTCTCATTTAAAAATGTTTCAGGTGAAGCGCTATTGGCGTTGCTTGATCAGAAAGGGATTTGTGCTTCAGCCGGCTCAGCATGCGCATCGGGTTCTCTTGAGCCGAGTCATGTTCTTACTGCAATGGGGGTACGGCCTGAATGGCTACGCGGAACTGTTCGCTTTTCTTTTTCTTCTAGAACCACTAGCGAAGAAATTCAGAAAACTTGCGTGGTTTTACGCGAAGCCGTTCGCCACCTTCGTGCCGTCAGTGCAGATAACCTATTTTCATGATCGTATGATTTAAGGAACTATGGAAGAAACAAATGATCAGGGCTTAAGCCGTGAACAAATAGAAGATGCGCGCAACAACAGAGCCTCCCTCCAGGAGGCTTGTCGAACGGCGCCAAGCTCCAACGCGCAGCTTCGCATACACGTCCTCGCCAGCGGCAGTAAGGGAAACGCCTCCCTTGTCGAGAACATCGCAACCGGGGAAGGCATATTGATCGACTGCGGTATCTGCAAGCGTGACGTGCTTTCGCGATCGGCTGAAGCTGGTTTTGATCTGGGCAAGCTCAAGGCGGTTCTTATTACGCATGAGCATTCCGACCACACGAAGGGTCTTAAGGTTCTTTACCGCGAACTGGCAAAACGAGATTTGCAGGTCCCCTTGTTTGCAAATCAGGCTACGTATGCGATCAGCAAGCCTATCCAAGAGGCCGCTCTGCTTACTGAGGTTATTGGCTTTGACGCCGAAGACCAGCTTTCTCTGGCTGGTATGCAGGTGCTCGCTTTTGCTACATCGCATGACGCTGTGTCTTCTTTTGGGTTCCGCCTCTGGGCAAAAGACGATGCACTTGGTTATATGACTGATACCGGTGTAGTCACGGGAGCGGCGCATGAGGCTTTGCAGGGCTGTCGGATTCTGGCCATCGAGGCTAATCATGACCCTGCAATGCTTAAAAACGGCCCCTATCCACGTGCCTTACAGGAACGCGTTTCCTCTGAGCACGGGCATCTGAGCAACGGGCAGGCTTCCGAAGAACTAAGAAGCCTTCTGCATCCCGGTCTAGAAGAGGTGATTGCGATGCACATCTCAGAGAATAACAACACCTACCGTCTGCCAGTGGAAAGCCTTCGTGGGGTGGTGCGGCAGGAAAGCCATCCTGCCGCAGTTGTATGCGCATACCAGCAACGGTTGGTCTCGCGTTAAAGGGCACTTTGATTCCGCTTTTGCTCTACGGTGCAGTTTTTCGGGCTAGTGGTGAGCCAAGTCGGCAAGTGTTACGCCATCCACGTATTCTTCGATAACTTTATCAAGGCCCGCCCAGAACCGCACCGCGTTGCATTCGAATCCGCGCTCGCATCCAGTTTCAAGAGCGCTGCAGGCAACGGGAATGGTAGTGCCTTCAACGGCACGTAATACATCACCAGCTTTTATTTCATTGGTTGACTTCGCAAGGCAATAGCCACCGTTTTTGCCGCGCATGCCCTTAATAAGTTCAGCCTGCGTGAGTGGACGCACCAATTGCTCGAGGTATTTAAGGGAAATGCCTTCAAATTCTGCTATTTCTCGGAGGGAAACCTTCTCTTCGGGGCCTCGAAGAGCAAGATCGATCATGAAGCGCATGGCATAACGGCCTTTAGTGGAAATCAGCATGCGAATCCTTTCCTGAACTAGCGATGTACCGCCAATCGATAATTCCTTTGCGTTTATTGCAAATGAGTTGCAACGCCTTGACATTACCCCTGAAGCGATTATTTTAATCCTAGCAAACTAGTATGATTAACGAAAGGCAAACATGATGACTGACGCGAATTCACTTCTTGCTGTGCAGGGGATCACGGTCTCGGTTGACGAAAAGCCTATCCTTCGTGGCATCGATCTTACTGTTGGTGCAGGAGAGACCCATGTAGTAATGGGCCCGAATGGCGCTGGTAAATCGACTCTCGGTCGTGTTGTCATGGGTGACCCTGAATACACCGTTGATTCTGGTTCCATTATTTTCGATGGCCAGGATATCACCGAGCTTTCCCCCGATAAGCGCTCTCGCGCTGGTTTGTTTTTGAGTTTTCAGGCCCCAACCGAAATTCCAGGTGTTCCTGTATCTAGCTTTTTACGCGCAATGGTTGCAGACCGTGAAGGTTTCGACATGAAAGGCAAGCAGTTCCGCAAGCATGTTCGTGAATTGGCAAAAGAGCTCAGCTTTGATAATTCGTATCTAGACCGCGAGTTAGGCGTTGGTTTTTCGGGCGGCGAAAAGAAAAAGCTCGAAATGCTTCAGCTATTACTGCTTGAGCCTAAGTTGGCTATCCTCGATGAAACCGACTCCGGCCTTGATGTTGATGCTCTTGGTGTCGTTTCGCGTGGCATCGAAACGTATAAGAAGAACACCGGCGGTGCTCTTGTCGTGATTACGCATAATACCCGCATTCTTGAACATTTAAGCGTCGACCGCGTTCATGTTGTCGTGAACGGCAAGGTGGTAACCGAAGGCGACGCTTCTCTTATCGACCAGATTAACGAACAGGGCTTCGAACGTTTTGAATCCGAAGCAACTGCTGAATAGGAGGCATCTGTGACGAAGAAGCGTTCTGAAGTAGCGGATGTTGATAGGAGCCTGTACGATTTTCGTTTCAGTGATGCTGACGCGGAAAAGCTGGCTGCGGGCCTTACCCCCGATATCGTTCGTGAGATCTCCGCAAAAAAAGACGAACCTGAGTGGATGCTCCAGTTCCGTTTAAAGTCACTCGAAACCTACCATCGAATGAGTAAGCCTAATTGGGGTCCTGCTATCGATGGGCTGGATATGGACAATATTGTTACCTACGTCAAGCCAGCAACTGACCAGAAAAGCGATTGGGACAGCCTCCCGGACGATGTGAAGAGCACCTTTGACCGTTTAGGCATCCCAGAGGCGGAACGCTCATATTTGGCAGGCGTAGGAGCTCAGTATGATTCCGAGCTGGTTTATCACAACATGCAAGACACCGCCGCCAAAATGGGCATCGTGTATTCGGGAATCGAAGAGGCTCTTAAAGAGCCTAAATGGGAAGCCCTCATTCACGAGAAGTTCATGACGCTTATCCCTCCGACCGATCACAAATTTGCGGCTTTGCATGGAGCGGTTTGGTCGGGCGGTAGTTTTGTGTATGTACCTAAGGGAACAAAGCTCGATTTCCCACTTCAGAGCTATTTCCGTCTGAATGCAAAGGGTGCAGGGCAGTTCGAACACACCCTCATCATTGTTGAAGACGATGCGGATCTTCACTTTATCGAAGGTTGCAGTGCGCCAAAGTACAACGTAGCTAACCTCCACGCTGGTGCCGTAGAGCTCTTTGTGGGCAAACGCGCTAAATTACGTTATTCGACTATCGAAAACTGGTCGAAAAACATGTACAACCTGAACACGAAACGTGCGATTGTCGACGAGGGCGGTGCTATCGAATGGGTTAGTGGGTCCTTCGGTAGCCATGTCGGTTATCTGTATCCGATGTCCATTCTTTCTGGCAAAAAGAGCACCTGCACGTTTACTGGAATCACTTTCGCAGGCGCAGGGCAGAATCTCGACACTGGCTGCAAAGTTGTGCTCAACGCACCTGATACTTCTGCTGCCATTGAGACGAAGTCCATTTCTAAGGGTGGTGGTATCTCTACATTCCGCAGTTCCGTTGTTGCCACGAAAAAAGCCGAGGGCTCTGCCGCAAGTGTTTCTTGCCAATCCCTCATGTTGGACGACATGAGTCGCTCCGATACCATTCCCACCATGGACATCCGCTGCAAAAATGTTGACATCGGCCATGAAGCCACTATTGGACGAATCGGTGATGACAAGGTGTTCTATCTGATGAGCCGTGGCATTTCCGAAGAAGAGGCACGCGGCATGATTGTTAATGGTTTTGCGGACCCTGTTTCCAAGGAACTGCCGCTTGAATACGCTGTCGAGATGAACAATCTTATCAAGCTCGAGATGGAAGGGGCGATTGGTTAATGGATGCTTCCAACATTGAATCTTTTGGCGCGGTTGCCGTAGAGTCGGCTAACGCAATGCCCGCCCCAACTTGGCACCGTTTGCACGTGAACAGTGAAAAGGTTGCTTTGCCAGAGGGGCTTGAGATCAGCTCTGATATTGAATTCGAAATTAACGGCATAGAGCTCGGGGAATTAGATGCATTTAATTCAGCTCTGTCAGCTTTTCAGCAAAAGCTGGATGCTCGAAACGAAGGTAATGTCGATACGCGCGCTGTAGCAATTGCGGCTGTCGGGGATGCGAGCCCGGAGAATTTGGACATTCCCGCTCTTTCCTCGTACCAACGTAAAGCCGTTCTTGAAGAACTTGAAAACAATGTTTCCAGTTCGTTTGAAACAGGCATGGGAGGCGAAGCATACGCTTACCTCGAATCTGTCTCTGACGGTCACTTGGTTCTTGCTGCATCTGAAAACGCAATTAGCAGCGCTACGGTACGTATATCCGCCAAAAACCGGGTAGCCAACGCGGCATGCGTCGATGTTATAGCTGCCCCCCATTCCAAGGTTTCGCTTACGATCTCTTATGAGGGCATTTCCAGCGGATCCGGTTTTACAGGATGCGGGTTACGCGTATTCGCCGGTGTCGGTTCGGAGGTCAAAGTAGATTCCATCCAGGCTCTTAATGGGTGCTGGACTGTCTTCGATGATTCGGGATACGTACTCGACGATAACGCACACGTCATAGTTACGCATCGTGTTCTTGGCGCTGATTCTGCGTCAACCGGACTTTCGGCAGATTTGCGCGGCGACCAATCGCGTATCGATGTCGTAACGCGTTACCTTGGAATCGGGCATCAAGAAAGGGATTTCAATTACTCGATCAAACAACGAGGCCGTTCAACGGAAAGCAATCTAGATGCTAATGGCGTTCTATCAGGCGAATCGAAGAAGACCTTACGTGGCACTATTGACTTTGTTCACGGATGCAAAGGGTCTATGGGCAACGAGCGAGAAACGGTTCTTCTTGCCGATAAGAACGTGGTAAATAAAACGGTACCGGTAATTCTATGCGATGAAGATGACGTTATGGGCAATCACGGTGCCACTATAGGCCATGTTCGCCCAGAACAGCACTTCTACTTATCTTGTCGTGGCTTGTCTGATAAAGCCATCGAATCATTGTTCGCTGTCGCCGCTCTTGAAGAAGCTCATATGGCATTTGAAGATGAGCGAATCAAGAAAGGAATTGCGCAGTTAGCCTCAACGCAAGGCATTGATGCCGAAAACTTTGACGACCCAAAAGGGGAGTGTGACTAATGACCCCCGATCAGATTAACGAAATCAGGGTGAATCCCTATAAAGACGACTTTCCTCTGCTATCGAGAAACGCTGATCTTGCATTTCTCGATAGCGCGGCAACGGCACAGCGTCCCGCTTGCGTACTGGAGGCGCAGCGTTCGTTCTACGAGACGATGAACGCTAATGCGCTCCGTGGTTTGTATCGCTTGTCCGTCGAGGCAACCCAGGCCATCAACGATGCGCGTCATACCGTTGCCTCATTTATCGGAGCGTCTGAATCTCAGGACATTGTATTTTGCCGAAACACCAGTGAGGCCCTGAATATCGTCGCAAAATCTTTCGGTGCTTCTGTTCTTAAGCCGGGTGATGAGGTTTGCATTAGCATTATGGAGCACCACTCGAACCTTATTCCATGGCAACAGGTGTGTCGTGCAACTGGCGCTAGTTTGGTGTATCTTCGCCCTGATAAACAGGGGATTATCACGGCTGAGGAAATGGACAGCAAGATTAGCCAACGTACCAAGATCGTTTCTGTGACTCATGTTTCCAATGTGCTCGGCATCGAGAGCCCTGTTGTTGAACTTGGCAAACGTGTTCACGCTGTCGGCGGATACCTTGTTGTCGATGGCGCTCAGAGCGTGCCGCATATCCCCGTTGACGTAAAGCAAATTGGTTGCGACTTCTTCGCATTTTCCGGTCACAAGGTATTTGGACCTTTCGGTATCGGGGTTTTGTGGGGGAAGCATGAATTGCTCGATGGCATGCCGCCATTCCTCACAGGTGGCGAAATGATTGATAGCGTATCGGAAACTGATGCCGTCTGGGCGCCGGTCCCTGAAAAGTTCGAGGCGGGAACCCAAGATGCTGCGGGCATATACGCCACCGCCAAAGCCCTTGATTACGTTAATGCACTTGGCATGCAAACGCTCGAGAAGCGCGAAAGGCTTCTTATGGATTATCTGATGGATCAGATGAGGGGGCTTCCCTTTATTGAGATCATCGGACACGAAGAGGCATCAAAACATCATGGTGCTTTGAGCTTCAACGTGAAAGGCATCCATCCCCATGATGTTTCTAGTATTCTTGACAGCTGCAATGTCGCAATTCGCGCCGGTCATCATTGTGCGCAGCCATTGCTTACCTGGCTTGGCGTGGAATCGTGCTGCCGTGCTTCAATTGCGTTCTACAACGATACAAGCGATATCGATGCATTAATTTCTGGACTCAACACCGTTTGGAGCATATTCAATGGCTAGTGCACCCGTAGGAAACATTTATACCGCCGCTTTGATGCAGCATAATTCTCATCCAGATTATAAATACGAGATGGAAGGTTGCACTTGTTCGCACGAGGGCATAAACCCCAGTTGCGGCGACGAACTTACTTTGCAGCTTCGCATTGAAGGCGACGTTATCGAAGAGGCCTCTTTTACTGGCAGCGGCTGTGCGGTTTCTCAAGCATCTGCCGATATGATGGCCGACCTCATTACCGGCGAATCCGTAAAAGAGGCTAAGCGTTTGGTTGGCTTGTTTCTTGGAATGATCAAAGGAGAAACCCTTACCGAGGAAGATAAGGAAGACCTCGACGAAGCCGCTGAGCTTGAGTCGATTTCTCGCATGCCCGCTCGAGTGAAATGCGCTGAGTTAGCTTGGCGCACACTTGAAAAACTGCTAGCCGACAAATAAGGTGTCCCGTTTACCGATCACAGAGTCAAGTAAGGCGAAGCTTCGGCTTCGCCTTACTATTTCGTACTAAAGTAACTGTAATGCGACGTCATGTCGCTTTTATTAATTTGAACCCAGATAAGGGGGCTGCCCATGGAGATGATAGGATTTTTGATCCTGTTCCCGTTGGTAATTGCGGGCTTGCTGGTGGTGATACGCAAGACGAAGCCACGCAACGTAATCGTATGCGTCGGTTCCGCAGTCATCGCCATAGCATCTATTGCCTTGGTTGTTGTGAATATTGGAACGACCGGTACGTATTTTACGTTCCAGTCAGACATCGTTAATTACGCATGTCTTGGCATTAGCGTGCTTATCGGCATTGTCATCATCTGTTTCGGCGTAAAGTACAAGAACGTTCCAGCCCTTGTATTGGCTATTGTTCAGCTTGGCGGCTCGCTGGTGTATGAGTTTTATTTTGCACATGATCTTATGTGCTACAAGGCCTTATACATCGACTCTCTGTCTTTGATCATGGCATTGATCATTGGCATCATCGGAACTGGAATCTGCGTATATTCCATTGGCTATATGCATGATTTCTATTTCGGTATCCATCACCCCGATACCGAACAACCCGATCGCAGGCCTACGTTCTTCGCATTGATGTTTGTATTTCTTTCCGCAATGTACGGCATTATCTTCTTTAATAATTTGATTTGGCTGTTCACTGCATGGGAGGTAACCACCCTTTGCTCTTTCTTGCTTATTGGGTTCACCAAAACTGACGAAGCTATTGCTAATTCATTTCGCCAAATCATTATGAACCTCGTTGGCGGTATTGCGTTCCTGGGCGCGCTTTACTATCTGGCTATCAACTTCCAGTGCATCGATTTCACTGATTTCATCGTGTTTGGCACAGTTGCTCCTGCTCTTGTTGTTCTGCCGCTTACTTGCTTCAGCTTGGCCGGTATAACGAAGGCCGCGCAAATGCCTTTCCACACATGGCTGCTAGGCGCTATGGTTGCCCCGACGCCCACCTCTGCATTGCTGCATTCGTCTACCATGGTTAAAGCAGGCGTATTCATGCTTATCAAGTGCGCACCTATTTATGCAGTTTCATTTGCTCCTTCTATCCTGGTTATCCTGGTTGGTGGCATTACCTTCCTTCTTTGTTCGTTCATGGCAATCTCCCAATCAAATGGCAAGCGCGTACTTGCCTATTCAACCATTGCAAATCTTGGCTTGATTACCGCATGCGCTGGCGTTGGCACAGCGGAAGCTATTTGGGCAGCAGTGTTCTTGGTTATCTTCCACGCCATCGCTAAGAGTCTTTTGTTCCTTTGCGTAGGCACGGCAGAGCATCATATTGGCTCTCGAGACATTGAAGATATGGACCTGCTTTTTGAACGCATGCCACGTCTTTCGCGCATGATGATCGTCGGTATCATGATTATGTTCTTGGCTCCCTTCGGCATGCTTGTCGCTAAATGGGCAACACTGGTAACGTTCGTCGACACTCGTCAATTCGCGCTCTTGTTGATGCTTGCTTTTGGCTCTGCTGCTACATTCATGTTTTGGGCAAAGTGGATCGGCAAGCTTGCTGGCATTACTGGCACTCCAGATAGGATTGAGCAAACCGTTCATTGGAGCGAATGGGTTGCAACGATGACGTTTACGGTTATGGCACTTGCTGCTTGCGCTGCTATCCCCTTGATTTCCGATTACCTAGTTGAGCCCTACATTGGATCGGTGCTTGGCATCGCCATTCAACCTGTTCTTGATGACGATCTCTATTTGTCAGCAATAATTGTTATTGTGCTTGCGATCGTGCTCTTAGGGGGTTTGCGCAAATTCCGAAAGAACATGCGCAAACAGGATGTATATCTTTCTGGCGTTTCCATCGACAACGAAAAGAGGGTGTTTATCAATTCGCTTTCGCAACCTATGGAGGCAACCGCTCGAAACTGGTATCTTGAACCGATTTTCGGTGAAGATAAGATCAGGCCAATCGGAACCATTGCCTGTTACCTGCTGCTTTTCGCCGCATTCGGCTGGGCAGTATATTCTTCGCTGGTTCTAACGGGAATCTTGTAGAGAGAAGGGAAATCTGAATGGATACTATTATCACCATCCTTACAACCCTTCTTGCCTCGGCGGTTTTCGCCATCGTGGCATCCGTACTGGGTTGTTTGCTTGCAGGCCTTGACCGTAAAATTACCGCTCGTATGCAGGGAAGGGTGGGGCCGCCGATCCTACAGCCTTACTACGACGTTCGAAAGCTCTTCATGAAAGAAAATGCTGGAGTCAACTCTGCGATCGGCACCTATGTATTCTGGGCTTTAATTTTCACATTCGTTGCAGGCGGCATTTTCTTCAGTGGCGGAAACCTGCTTTTATGCATTTTCATTATTACTCTTGCTGAAATACTATTCATTATGGCTGCATATGCTGCTCGGTCTCCATTTGCTGAAGTTGGAGCTCATCGTGAAACCCTTCAAGTTATGGCGTACGAGCCTATGGTGCTCCTGCTTGCGGTGGCATATTTCTTGGCTACTGGTAGCTTTGATGTCGAGGCCATCATTCATGTACCAGCCCCCATCATCGGATCAACCGTTGGTGTGTTTATAGGCATGCTCTTCATTTTGACCATCAAGCTTCGTAAGTCGCCATTTGATCTTTCCTATTCGCATCACGCGCACCAGGACTTGGTTAAGGGTGTTACCACAGAAATGTCTGGCCGGGTTCTTGGCATGGTTGACGTTATGCATTGGTGTGAAAACATCCTGTTCATGGCATGGATTGCTTTGTTCTTCGTATGGAACAGTCCTGCATGCATCATTGCTGTGGTTGTAGCGTTAGCGCTGGTCTACTTCTTGGAAATCTGGATTGACAATAATTTTGCACGCGTTAAATGGCAACTGATGCTTAAGTCGGCCTGGATCGTTACTCTGGTTTTCGCAGGCATCAACATTGCTCTTCTCATATACCTGTAAGGAGAATCCATGTCTCATATCTCGAAATCTCCTTGGATCATTCATTACGATGCATCGAGCTGCAACGGCTGTGATATCGAAGTCCTTGCCGCGCTGACGCCGCTCTATGATGCAGAACGATTTGGCGTGGTGAACACCGGCAACCCCAAGCATGCTGATATCTTCTTAGTTACCGGCAGCGTCAATGAGCGAAATATTGATGTGGTCAAGGAAATCTATGACCAAATGGTTGAGCCTAAGGTTGTAGTCGCTTGTGGAATATGCGCATGTTCTGGCGGTATATTCCACGATTGCTACAACGTAATTGGTGGAGTGGATAAAGCAATTCCAGTTGACGTGTATGCTCCTGGTTGCGCGGTTCGGCCAGAAGCCATCATTGATGCAGTTGTTGAAGGCGTTGCTGTTCTTGAGGAAAAAGCAAAAAAGATCAAAGAGCAGAAAAGGGGTGCATAACACATGGCAATCAAGCAAGATTTCCGCTCGATATCGCTCGACGAGCTCATTGATATCTGCAAAGAGCGCAAAGATAACGGCTACCGTTTAGCCCAATTATGTCCCAAGCTCGAGCGAGATGATTCGATCACGCTTATTTATACTTTTATCAAAGATGCCGAAATGGTTAACTACAAGGTCTCCGGTATCAAAAAAGGCGTAACGGAGGTTCCCTCAGTTACGGAACTATTTATTGCCGCTTTTGTTTTTGAAAACGAAGCGCATGATCTTTTTGGCGTAAATATCGTTGGCAACCTTATCGATTTTCAGGGTAAGTTCTATTCTTTCGCTGAAGGAACTGAAGCACCCATGACCATCGTTACTCCAGCCCAGCTTGCTGCTCGCGAAAAAGCAGCTAAGCTTGCTGCTGCGAAGGCCGCACGTGCCGCAAAGGCAAAACAGCAAGATACCGAGCCTTCAGTCCAAAGCGATGAAGAGATCGAAGCTAAACTGTCAAAAATGGACCCAGAAAAGGCCGCTAAGGTTCGTGCTGCCATGAAAGCAAAGGCTGCAAAGGCGGCCAAAGCTGCTGTCGCCTCGAGTAGCGGCGATCTCGAGGATAAGCTCGCCAGCATGGATCCCGAAAAAGCTGCAAAAGTTCGTGCGGCAATGAAGGCAAAGGCAAAACGACAGGCTGAATCTGCAGCCAAGGAAGGGGAGTAGCAATGGGTAAGGCTCAAGTAATTCCCTTTGGCCCTCAACATCCGGTGCTGCCAGAACCGCTTCATCTTGATCTTGTCGTTCAGGACGAAACCGTAGTGGATGTCCTCCCTCAGATCGGTTTTGTTCATCGTGGTCTTGAAAAGCTTGTTGAGACACGGGATATCCATCAATACATTTATGTAGCAGAGCGAATCTGCGGGATTTGCGCTTTTGGCCATAGTTATGGATATGCACAGACTATTGAAAGCATGATGAACGTAGAGGTACCTGAACGCGCTGAATTCCTACGCGTGATCATGCATGAGCTCTCACGAATTCATTCCCATTTGCTTTGGATGGGCCTGGCTGCGGATGCCTTTGGCTACGAAGCACTGTTCATGCACTGTTGGCGTCTTCGCGAGCGCATTCTTGATATTTTTGAGACTGTCGCAGGTGGGCGCGTTATCCTTTCATACACCCTTCTTGGTGGTGTTGCAAAGGATATCGAAGAGCCAACGCTTGCGGCAATCAAGGATACCCTCAATTCGCTGAAGAAAGAATACTCAGAAATCTGCAACGCATTCCTGAAAGATTCATCGGTGAAAAATCGAACCGTTGGCGTTGGCTTTATAGACGAAGAACATGCACGAGAGTATGGCATGGTTGGCCCCTTTGCTCGCGCTAGCAATTTCAACAATGATGTTCGCTGCTTAGGAATCGGCGCTTACGGCAATCTCTCTTCTTTCGAGCCCATTCTCGACACCCAAGGTGATTGCTATGCCCGTATTAAAGTTCGTGCAAACGAGGTGCTCCAATCCATTGACATTGTCAACGAGCTTATCGATAAGATTCCAGAAGGATCCATCCTGAATCCCGTAAAGGGAGCCCCCGATGACGGCGCTGAAGCCTCTAGCATTTTGGAGCAACCACGAGGCGAGGTGTATTACTACGCAGCGGGCAATGGCACCAAGTATCTTGAGCGTATGCGCATCAGAACACCTACTTCTCAAAATATCGCAGGTATGACCATGGCGCTAAAGGGATGCGAAATCTCTGACGTCAACATGATCGTCCTTACAATCGACCCTTGCATTAGCTGCACAGAAAGGTAAGACCTATGGGTGGTTTCAAACTTGGCAAAATGACCCTTCGGTCTCTTTTTGGAAAACCGGAAACAGTTCGGTATCCGTTTGAGGAGCCTGAACATCCTGCTGCACTGAGGGGAAAAGTTGCCTTTAGTGCCGAAAACTGTATCTACTGCGGTATCTGCGAGAAGCGCTGTCCGACTGGCGCTATATCGGTTAACAAGAAAGATGGCACCTGGTCGATCAATCATTTTAAATGCATCCAATGCGACACTTGCGTCCGCGAGTGTCCAAAAGGCTGCCTCTCCATGGACCCCGTTCTTGTTCATCCTTCTAAGGTAAAAGAAGTGGAAATCTTCAAAAAACCCGAATTAAGTGAAAAGGAAAAGGAAGAGCTGGCAAGGAAAGAAGCGGAGAAAGCTGCTAGAATCAAAGCAGCGAAAGAAGCAAAAGCGGCCAAAGCCGCTGCCGCTAATGAATCAAATGTCTAGCAGGTTGCTTCTTAGCTTTTAACGGTACATTTTGGGAACCGGGCCATTGGGCCCGGTTCTTGCGTGGGGGACTTATATGGGACAAAGCACCGACTATAAAGTTAGCGATAAGGTTTTCACTATCCCAAATCTGCTATCCACGATTCGCCTTTGCATGATCCCCGCCTTCCTGCTTCTCCTTTTCCACGGCTATAATCTGACCGCTACTCTTGTGTTTGCTGTTGCCGCATCAACCGACTGGGTTGATGGTCAAGTTGCACGTCGAACCAATTCTGTTTCCAAGCTCGGTCAACTTCTCGATCCTTTTGTCGATCGTCTCCTTATGATTTCTGGCGTGCTGGGGCTGTTCTTGGTTGGACGCCTCCCTCTTTGGATTATCGTCTTTGTGGTGGCACGCGATCTTCTTATGCTTGTTGGCGGAAGCTATCTTCTATCTCGATGGAAGGTTCGTGTGCCGGTTATTTATCTAGGCAAGTTCGCTACTACTTGTCTTTATATCGGTTTTGCGGGAATTTTACTTAATGCTCCTCTGCTTGAAGGCTTAGGCGTGGTTGGAGTCTCGTGGTTACCTGGGCTTTGCGTTGGCTTATACTCATGGGGCTTCTGGTTTGCCTATTTAGGGTTGATTTTGAACATAATTACCACCTCCTATTACATTGCAAAAGGCGTTAGTGGTATGAAGGCGGCTATGGCGCTAGAAAATGAGAGCGGATCCTCTACTGATATTCCCCAATAAACTATGACTGACAAGAGAAAAAATACTCCCCGTAAACCAGATGCAGCACATCGTCAGTCCCGTTCGCAAAAAACCAGCCAGAGGCAGTCTCGAAGCGACTCAACTACCGGTCGATCGAATCAGTATTCATATCCACCTCGTAGGCCGGCAAGCCCCGAACCCGTCGATCGCACCCTTCGCTCTTCTGAACGAATTAATCGCATACGTGAACAAGGCGCTAAGCGAACGCAAGTACAAGCCCCTAAGTATCCAGTGAGCCAAGCGGGAAGGAATCAGCAGAAGCCAGCTGCTAGCCGTCCTGTAACCAACCCTGAACGCAGGCAAAGCTCTTCTACGCAAAAAACGCGCTCGTCATCGCGTGCCAATGCAATATCCCCACGTACCGATAATTCACGAAGAGCATCCAGGCAAAACGAAGCCGTGCCTCGCAATCGCTCAAACGTTTCACGACGTCAACAACAATCTAATGACCCAAGGCATTCTGCGCCAACCCTGGGTCAGTCGCGCCTCACTGATAACATTTATTCCCAAAACCGAGTCGGTGGAAGTCTGCCTTCCTCAAAGAGCACCCCCATTCGCGCATCGCATGCTGCCACTAGCGTTGCACCAAAACGCAAAACCATCGTTGCATGTATTGCATTGCTTGTTGTTTTGGTTTTCTGCGGTATAGATGGTCTTTTAAATGGAAATAAAATTTACGGGGGAGTCACAATTGGCGATGTCGCTGTTGGCGGCCTCACAAAAGATGAAGCGATAGATTGTGTTTCCGGCGAATACTCTCAACGGGTTTCTTCCAACGTGGCGACCTTCTTTACTACGCAAGAAAATTTAAATAACCCAAAAACCAGCGACGCCGATGCAAATATCGAGGAACAAATTTCATATGAAGAGTCTTTGGCGAATCGCACCCAATGGACGGTTTCGGGCAATGAGGTAGAAGCAACGCTCAATGTCGACTCTCTCGTCGAGCAGGCTTTCGAAGTTGGAAGAAGCGACGGCAACATCATTGGTCGCATTGGCGCTAGCATTTTCGGCAAGAACATTCCGTTAACCTGCTCCTACAACAATGAAAGGGTCTCTTCTCTCGCGGATCAAATGACTTCTGCCATTGGTAAGAAGCGAGTGAATTTTGGAATTACTATTAATGATGGCATTGCGTCGGTTACCAACGGAAACGAAGGCAACGAAGTAACCTCAGAATGGCTCACTGCTCACTTAAATGAAACATTCCTAGGAACCGAACCATTGACTAAAACGGTTATTGAGACACAATACTTGCCGCTTCAGGCTAATGAGGAAGACGCTCAAAGAGTAGCCAACACCGTGAATGCTTCGATTGCAGCTGGAGCCATGTTTATCTATGGAGACCAAACATGGAACGCCTCTTCTTCTGATTTGGGAAACCTTATCACTACCGATCTTTCGGAAGATGGGGGCAAGTGGAAACTTTCTCCTGTTTTTGACGAGTCGAAAACGAAAAACGCTCTTCTTACCTCCTTGCATTCAAATATTGATTCGGATGGACTTCAGGTTTCTTTCGACAAAGACAGCAATGGGCAGATAACGGTTTCGTCCAATGCGAAGGGAACCGCCCCTGTCGCGAGCGATGTGTTGGATACGCTGAATACTTCGTTCTTCGTTTCTGATGCGCGCACGCAGGCTCCCCAAATCGATGTGCCCTCCGCCGATATACCATCTTCCCTTTCGTTCGAAGACGCGAAGTCGTTTGGCTTGATTACCGATATATCCTCATTCACCACCCAATATTCTTCAGGCAACGAAGCTCGCGTGAACAACATTCATACTGCTGCCGATCTGCTTTCAGGCTCTATCGCCAAAGCCAATGGTGGATCATGGTCGTTCAACGACACCGCTGGCGAGGCAACCCCTGATAAGGGCTATCAAGCAGCCGGCGCTATCGTTGGAGGAGAATATTCCGATGCGGTAGGCGGAGGCATATGCCAGGTTGCAACAACCGTATTCAATTCGGTTTACCTTGCAGGTTACCCAGTGGAGAAAAGATACAATCATACGCTGTACATTGAAAGTTATCCCAAGGGCAGAGACGCGGCAATTGCTTATCCTGATCTTGACCTGGTCTGGAAAAACGATACCTCTTCCGATGTTTTGCTGATGATGTCATACACCTCAACATCGGTAACCGCTACACTATGGGGAGTCGATCCTGAGTATCAGGTTTCTACAGAGTACGGTGAATGGAAGAAGGGTGAGCCGTATTCAACAACGTATAAAACCGATAATACGGTAGCTTCTGGTAAAGAGTACGTAAAAACAACAGGGGTCGACGGGAGCAGCATTACTATTGTTCGTACGGTGAAAGATCATGAGGGGAAAATCCTTCATGAGGATAGCTTCACCTCTACGTATGCCCCCAAGAACAAAGTAATTGTCAAAGGCACAGCTTAATGGCGCGGAAGGAGCCTTTAGTGTACTATCAGCCGGAAATCGAGACCATGTCGCGTGAAGACTTGCAAGCTCTCCAGTTAGAGCGTTTGCAGGCATTGGTAAAGCGAGTTTACGAGAAGATTCCTTTTTACAAAGAATCGTTCGACAAGGCGGGAGTAAACCCCGCAGACATCAAGTCGCTTTCCGACCTTACGAAGCTCCCCTTTACGGTAAAACAGGATATGCGCGATGCTTACCCCTTCGGTCTATTTGCTGTTCCGCGTAAAGACGTGGTGCGTGTTCACTGCTCATCTGGCACTACTGGCACTGCTACGGTTGTTGGCTACACGCAAAATGACCTTGATAATTGGGGAGACTGCTTCGCACGTGCACTTTATGGTGCGGGGTGCGGCCCTGATTCCGCCCTGCAAATTGCCTATGGCTATGGCCTGTTCACTGGCGGTCTTGGTGCTCACTACGGAGGAGAGCGAGCAGGTTGCACCGTTCTTCCGATGTCCACCGGCAACACTAAACGCCAAGTTCGTCTCATGAAAGATTTTGACGTCGACTGCCTGTGCTGTACGCCCTCATATGCTTTGAATATCGCAGAGGTAGCAGAAGAAGAGGGTTACGACCCTCGCGAGTTCCCAATTCATGCTGGGATTTTAGGTGCCGAACCGTGCTCCGAGGCAACACGTGCTGAGATCGAACAGAAAATGGGCATTCAGGTTTACGATATCTATGGACTCTCTGAAGTAATGGGTCCAGGCGTTGCATGCGAGTGCGAACAGCAACATGGGCTTCATGTCTGTGAGGACCAGTTCATAATCGAGATCCTTGACCCTAAAACCCTCCAACCAGTTCCCGATGGCGAGTGGGGCGAAGTCGTGTTCACCACGCTGTGCAAGGAATGCTCTCCTTTGGTACGTTATCGCACTCGAGACATTTCGCGCATTCTTGTGGGCGAATGCGAATGCGGACGCACTTTCCGTCGAATGGACCGTATTGCCGGACGCACGGACGACATGATGATCCTTCGTGGCGTAAATGTATTCCCGTCTCAAATCGAAGAGGAGATAGTATCGTTCCCTGAAATCGCTCCTCAATATCAGCTTATCCTCACCACGAAGGGCACGCTTGACCATGCTGAACTTCGCGTAGAAACTGTTCCCGAATTCCCGTTCGACGAAATTCGACGTCTTGAAAAACTCAAGAAGGACCTTCAAAAAGCTCTGAAGGAAAACCTCCAGATTGCTGTTGACGTTAAAATCGTTGAACCGAAAACTATTGAGCGCGCTGAGGGCAAAGTAAAGCGCATTATCGACATGAGGGAGAATTTGCACTAATGATTTCGCAGCTCACTGTATTCCTAGAAAACGAAGAGGGTCGTTTGGCAAGTGCCGTTCGCACCATTTCCAATGCAGGTATCAACATGCAGGCGTTGTTTTTGGCTGATACTGCCGATTTTGGCATCCTGCGCATTTTCTGCGACACCCCCCAAAAAGCATGTTCGGCACTGATCGATGCGGGTTATCGCGCTAAGCTCATTGATGTCGTAGCGGTAAAGGTTTCAAATAAACCTGGTGAGCTGGCTAATCTTATGGACTACCTGAACGATACCAACGTGAATGTCGAATACGCACATTGCTTCATTGTGGGTGATTATGCTTATGACGTCCTAAAGGTATCCGATCCTTCACTAGACGTGAAGCTTTCGGCAGCTGGCTTTGATGTATGCAAACCGGAAGATATCTATGTCGTTGATTAAATATCGCGTATTAACAACTAGGCCGTTTGGTAAGCGATGTGCCGCCGCGCTGTTCTCTGCAGCGCTTGCGGCATCGCTTTTTCCAGGAGTTGCTTTTGCAGACGTTCGCTCCTCGGATATTATTGCCGGATTAAGTGTTCAAGATCGAGGTCTTGCCGCTTCAAGTTGCCCAAATATTGTTGCTGAGCATTCGATTGTGGTAGACGAAAACGGAACGGTGTATTTTGAGCGTGATGCCGATTCTCAGGTGCAAATTGCGTCTGTCACAAAAACAATGACCGCAATCGTAGCCCTCGAATATGGCGATCTGCAGAACACAACTATCACAGTTAGCCAAAACGCTGCTTCGATTGGCGAATCATCTGCAATGCTTCAAGCTGGGGACTCGATGAATCTTGAATCAGCTCTTAAAGCCATGATGATTTGCTCAGGAAACGATGCCGCAACGGCTATCGCGGAATGCATGGGCGATTCCATTAGGGACAACCTAAAAGAGAAGGGCGACCCTAATGTCCCGGACGGTGCCTATGACGCATTTGTGTACGCGATGAACAAAAAGGCCAAGGCCCTTGGCATGGACGACTCCCTATTCGCAAACCCTCATGGGCTTGACTTCGAGCAGTATTCTGCTGACATGCATTGCTCAGCGCGTGATGTTGCAAAAATGTGCACTGAGGCAATGAAAAACGAGATGTTCCGGAGCATCGTTTCTACCGATGCAACTACCATCCAGGTTCAGCGCAATGGTCAGCAAGCCGATGTTAAGCTCGAATCTACTGACGTTCTTCTAGGTAATTACGACGGCGCTTGCGGTGTTAAGACCGGGTTCACGGAAAAAGCGGGGGAGTGTTTTGCAGGAGCCGTTCAGCGTGACGGCAAGATCCTCTTTGCGATCGTGCTCGATTCTAGTTCTGAAGCTCAACGCTTTACCGATGCAACTACCCTTGATGATTGGGTCTATAACAACACAATCGATTACCCCTTGGTGCACAGCGATGAAACCACCACGTACACCACCAGCACCGGTACCACTGCAACGGTTCCCGTTGTAGCCAACGTAAGTCATTCCGGGTGGATGGATAAAACATTCAAGGCTACGCTTTCCGACCCAACCGCCTCCGTTAAAGTTTTTTCTCTCGATGGAAACGTAAGTCAGGACGTTCAATTCGATACGGTTTCTGGCGATGTTAAGCCTGGTCAGAAAGTCGGTACGGTAACGTTCTACCAACATAATGAAGTTATTGCGCAACAAGATCTTGTTGCGGCGGAAACCTGCCCAGCACCAAACCCCATTGAAGGCATAGGAATCTGGTGGAATCGCTTGTTTGCCGGCTTCTCCGGTGAACAAACCCAAGCCGAGAGTTCGGTCGTGAACAACACACCTTTAATTTACGGCAGCAATGCAACTATCAACACAACCAAGGAGGGATAGATGAAAATTTGCCCTGTCTGCAATAGCCCCATGGACGATTCGGCCCAATCTTGCTCGTCATGCGGTTATCATCTTCAAGGTTCAACCCAGAAATTTGATGCGGTATCTCTTGAAACTTCCGAACCGGAAACCATACAAGTCGCCTCAACAATTCCCACGCTCACCGTTTTGCAGGGCAAGCAGAAGGGGATTGTATATAGTCTTGAAGGAAACAAAGCAGTCATCGGTCGCTCGCCTAAGTGCGAAATCTTCCTTAATGATATGACGGTATCGCGTAAGCATGCCGTATTGGAGCGCGTCGCCGACGGTTGGACAATTAAAGACACTGATTCGTTCAACGGTGTCTGGGTTAATAACTCCAACGTCGATCACGTGATGCTTTCGGATCGAGACATCGTTCAGATTGGTTGTTTTGTGCTGCGCTACGCAGAATAAACTTTTCATTGTAAGAGGTGTAGTAATGAATCTTTTGTCCGGCAACGAGGCAATAGCCCGCGGTGCCTGGGAAGCGGGCTGCCATATCGGTGCAGCGTATCCAGGCACTCCTTCAACGGAAACGATGGAGTCGTTTGCGAAGCTTCCTGGCGTTTATGCCGAATGGTGTCCAAACGAAAAAGTTGCTCTTGAAGTTGCCGTAGGCGCATCAGCTGCAGGCGCGCGTGTTTTGGTCACCATGAAGCATGTTGGGGTTAACGTTTGCGCCGACCCCCTGTTTACGGCGGCCTACACCGGCGTAAACGGCGGTCTTGTCATTCTTGCCGCAGACGACCCTGGGATGTTCTCCTCTCAAAACGAACAAGACTCTCGCTACTACGCAATGGCCTCTATGGTCCCGATTTTGGAACCCGCAGATTCAGCGGAAGCGCATCAATTTGCAAAAGACGCCTATGGCATTTCCGAACAATTCGATACACCTGTAATGATGAGGTCTACTGTCCGCATCTCTCACACTAAAACTCCAGTCGAGGTAGGGGAGCGATCTGAGGTTGCGAAGCGTCCTTACGAAAAAGATTGTGCCAAATGGGTAATGATGCCCGCTTTTGCCAAGCCCAGGCGAAAGGTTCTTGTCGAGCGCATTGGCAAGATCCGTGAATGGGTCGAATGCTGCCCCTACAATACTGTAGAAAGAAATACCCCCGAAGGATCCAGCAAACGCATTGGCATTATTTGCGCAGGTGCAGTTTACCAGCACGTAAAGGAAGCATGTCCCGATGTGGACATCTTTAAGCTTGGTGTTGCATGGCCTTTACCCACAAAGGCCCTTAATGAGTTCGCCGATAGCGTCGACGAGCTTCACGTTGTTGAGGAGGCATCGACTTATCTTTCTGATGCCGTCAAGGCAACCGGGTTGATTCTCGACCCCTTCAAGGTTCCCCTTCCTGCTGATGGCGAGATTCATCCCGCCGATATCCTTACCTCACTTGGGCGAAAGCTCCCGAAGCATCGTGATAACGAGAACGACATTCCCAATCGTCCTCCCGCATTGTGTCCTGGCTGCCCTCATCGCGTGATTTTCAAAGAGCTTTCGCGATTAAAGGCCATCGTCACTGGCGACATTGGATGTTATACGCTTGGCGCGTTGCCTCCGCTTTCCGCCATGGACACAACTCTCGACATGGGAGCTTCGGTATCGATGGCTCATGGCTTTGAGCTCGCGCTAGAAGGAACTGAGCATCGTCCCATAGTGGGTGTTATCGGCGATTCCACATTTGCACACTCAGGTCTCACATCGCTTATCAACACCGTTTACAACAAGGGCGCTGGAACGGTATGTATTCTCGATAATCGCACAACTGCTATGACCGGGCAGCAGGGAAACCCCTTTAATGGAGTAACGCTTCAGCATCGCGAAAGTCGAGAGCTGGATCTCCCAGGTATCCTCAACGCAATCGGGGTCGATCATGTTCAAACCGTTGATTCCTTTAACGTGAAAGCTGTTCGTACAGCCCTCAAGGAAGCCACAAGCAGAGACGAGCTTGACGTTATCGTATTCCAAGGTCCCTGCGTTTTGCTCGACAAGAGCCCCAAGGATCACTATGTCGTAACCGATAATTGCACCGCCTGCGGAATCTGCAAGACCATTGGATGTCCTGCAATTGCGTGCGACCCTGATACCGGTATTTCTTCTATCGACCCTGATTTATGCATCGGCTGCGATCAGTGCCGTCAATACTGTAACTTTGATGCTATTCAGCCCCGCGAAGGAGGCCAGCGATGAGCGACCAATCGGTGTATACCATTCTTCTGTGCGGCGTAGGTGGACAAGGAACCATTACTGCTGCCGACCTCTTAGCCCGCGCCGCAACCGCAGCTGGAAAAGACTGCAAGGTATCCGAGATCCACGGTATGGCGCAGCGAGGTGGAGCAGTAACCACCGTAGTTCGTTTTGGCGATGATGTTGCCACGATGGTCTGCGACGAAGGTTGCGCAGACAGCGTTGTTTCTTTCGAGGTAGTAGAAGCCCTTCGAAATATCTCTTTCCTCAAAGAGGGTGGATCCCTCGTTGTTAACGACGAATCGATCAAGCCTTTGCCAGTCCTTACCGGCATGGCCTCATTGCCCCAAAACGCTCGCGAACGCTTAATGGCAATGGATGCTACGCTTATTCCTGCCAGCGAAATCGCTCGCGAAGCGGGCACTACGAAGTGCGCTAATGTTGTTCTTCTTGGCGCTCTTTCTGTTTCGCTTCCCTTCGATTCCGAACTATGGGAAGACGTCATCCGGGGAAAGGTCCCGCCGAAAACCATCGACATCAACATTGAAGCATTTAGGCGTGGTGCGCGTTATGCGCGAGGGGAGCAGTAAATAATGAGCATTCAGCAAATTAGTGTCTTTGTAGAGAACCGCCCCGGCCACCTTCAGCGTATTCTTGCTCTTTTTTCCGAGAAAGAAATTAATGTTCGGGGTTACAGTTGCTCCGATACCGGCGATTACGGTATTGCACGCTTTATCGTAGACAAACCCGAAAAAGCTCTTTCGGTATTAGCAGAACGCGGTGTAGCGGCTACTTCTTCCGAGGTTGTTTGCTTGGTCTTGAAGGATGAACCTGGTGAGCTTGAACGAGTGTTTGGGCTCATGGCAGAATCTGGCGTTAATATCTCTTACAGCTATTCGCTGATCTCTACCTATATCGCATTTAAGGTAAACGATCCAGAAAAGGCCGAAGAATACCTTACCGAACAAGGTATTTCCCTGATCAACCAAAACGATCTTGCGTAAGAAAGCGTAATGCGCCATGACTCAATTTAACGACACTGCTCTATATCAACCGGAAATTGAAACCTTAGATCGCGATAGCATTCGTTCTATTCAGCTTGAAAAGCTGAAAAAACAGGTTGCCATGACATACGATAAGGTTGAATGGTATCGCAACAAAATGGACGAAATGGACGTGTCTCCGTCCGATATTCAATCTTTGGATGATGTCAGAAAACTTCCTTTCACCGATAAAACTGCTTTGCGTGACACCTATCCATATGGCCTTTTTGCGGTTCCACTCGATGAAATCATTGAGCTTCACGCTTCCTCTGGCACGACAGGAAAGCCCATCGTTGTCGGCTATACCCATCATGATATGGATGTCTGGAGTGACTGTATTGCACGTTTAGCAATGATGGCTGGAGTCAAGCCAGGCGATCGCTGCCAAATGGCTTTTGGATACGGTATGTTCACAGGTGGCTTCGGTCTTCATTACGGTCTTCAAAAGCTGGGTTGCATGATGATCCCCGCAGGTTCTGGAAATACCGACCGCCATCTTCAGATGATCAACGATTACGGCACTACCGTCCTCATCGCCACTCCTTCCTACGCACTTCATATGTGTGAGGTTGGCGAGAAGAAAGGCTTCGATTGGGCTTCTAGTTCTCTTCGAATTGGTCTTTTTGGCGGCGAGCCCTGTCCTCCTAAAATGAAGGAGGAAATCGAACATCGTATGCATATCACCTGCACAGACAATTATGGTCTTACCGAAGTTATGGGGCCTGGCGTTTCTGGAGAATGCCTTTGCTCGAGGGATATGCAGCACATCGCCGAAGATCATTTCCTTTGGGAAGTTGTTGACCCTAAAACCGGCGAACCCGTTCCAGAAGGCACGGAAGGCGAGCTGGTCATTACACCCCTCGACAAAGAAGGTATTCCTGTACTTCGCTATCGTACCCACGACCTCACCTATGTAATTACCGAGAAATGTGAATGCGGTCGCACTCACGCTCGAATGAAAAAGGTTCGTAAGCGCAGCGACGACATGCTGATTATTCGAGGAACAAACGTATTCCCCTCTCAGGTAGAGGACATCCTTTCCGGGATCAAGGGCGTCACTCCGTTTTACCGCATCGAGGTCGACAACGAAACAGGACTCGACCGTATGAAAATCAAGGTCGAAATCGAACCTTCTGCTCTTAGCGATTCTTACGAGGAGATGAATTGTTTCCGTAAAATGATCGCTACGAAACTCAAGGAAACCATGCTCGTAGCCTCTGAAGTTCAGCTAATTGAGCCTGGTGGAATCGAACGAAGCTTTGGCAAAACCAAGCATGTGGTAGATCATCGCAAATAGCATGTGTTCTCATTCCTCAAATAACGAACCAAAAAGCCCTTCTTCCAATAAGGAAGAAGGGCTTCCTTTGTATGAAAACAGCATGAAAACAGAGTGCACGCATATCGAAAGAGGTCAAAGTCCCAACTCGGATAACGAACCAGTACAGAAAAGTACGGTAGTTGGGCGATTTGCGCCTACACCCTCAGGCAAACTCCACCTGGGAAATACCTTCTCTTTTTTGATGGCTTACCTTGTGGCTCGACAAGCAGGCGGTTCGGTCCTTATGCGCATCGAGGATCTTGACCCTGCGCGATCAAAGCAATCTTATGCTGATGGGGTGCTTCGATGCCTAGAGGCGCTAGGTTTTGAATGGGACAATGAACCCGTTTATCAAAGCTCTCGAACCGAAGCTTATTTCGAAGCTTATCAAGCGCTTGATCACAAGGGGCTTTTATATCCCTGCTTTTGCACTCGCTCAGATCTTCATTCAGCAAACGCACCCCATTTTGGAGAAGAAGTTCTCTATCAAGGTACGTGCCGCACCCTTTCAAAGATTGAGCAAGAAGAAAAAGCAAAACTACGAAATCCAGCTACTCGCATCGTTGTACCTACAGAGGAACTTGCCTTCAACGATCTATTCCAAGGACCCCAGTCTTTCAACCTAGCGGAATCCTCCGGTGACTTCATCGTTCAACGTAGCGATGGCGTATACGCATATCAACTCGCCGTAACTGTGGACGACGCATGGATGGGTGTTACTTCAATAGTGCGTGGAAGCGATTTGATCGCCTCGACGCCGCGCCAAATGTACCTGCAGAAATGCCTAGGATACACAACACCAACTTACGGACACGTTCCGCTTCTCGTTGACTCTGAGGGCCGTCGCCTCTCAAAACGAAGCCAAAGCACCGACATTGATTATTTGCTTAACGAGAAATGTTTAAAACCAGAGTATCTACTTGGCAAGATAGCCTATACCGCCGGAATCGTAGATGAGATGAGAAGCTATCCCCTTGAAGAGCTTATACGATATGCAAATCTCAATATGCTCTACTCTAGAAAAATACTACGAGTGCCAGATTGCCTTGACCGCTAAACCCAACTCATAAATGCGCCTGAAGCCAATGACAGACAATAGAACGAACCGAGAATCACATTCAACATCACGATTTGAGACATAGCCACATCTCTTGTGTTTTGGTTTAGGGGATTATTCAAAATAGCTCGCAATGCAGGGAATGCCACTAAAACCATTATCATCACGATTGGCATCCCAGTTGGGTAGAAGAAACCAATAAGCACGGCAATAAACGCAATCCAGACCAAGATCGCAACATGATAGCAGTTCGGTGCTGTTTTACGACCGAGAACGACTGATATCGTTTTGCGTTGAGCTTCAATATCTTTTTCGATGTCGCACGTGTTATTGGTAAAAAGGATCATTCCAATTCCAAAAATCAGGGGAAGAGCAACCAAAAGAACCAATGGCTCAAAAATACCAGAAAGGGTATAGCAACATGCCAGCGGAATCAGTCCACCCATGACAAATCCGCTTACAAACTCCCCGATAGGCATATAAGATATCGGGGTTTTGCCTCCTGAATAGAGGAAAACTATAAGAGCCCCAATTACACCAATCGCCAGCAGGATCCAGCTAGTTAAATAAACCAGATAGAAGCCCATTACTGCAGCTACAACAAGAAACCCTATAGCCAAAGCGCAAACTGACTTGGGATTAAGGTTGTTGTAGACCAAGACCGCATCAAAAGCATCCTCAGATGAGTTCTCTACGGAATCGGTGCCTTTCTTGAAATCGAAATAATCATTCAATACATTTACAGCAGACTGCATAAGAATGCATATGGCCAACAGCATCAATGCAAGTAGAATACTGAGTTTGCCTGAATACGTAATCGCAGAATAGACAATCGAAAAGAGCACCGGCATGATTGCCGCCACCCAGGTATGTGGTGCAGCAAGTTGAAACGCAAGGCTAACCGTAAGAGGGGAGTAGACGACTTTTCCCGAGGTAGTTGATGGCATATCTTGTTGGTTTCTGCTGTTTTGAGGCATAGCTTGTGCTGGTCCTATCTGGAGTAATTAATTGTTTCGGCCTTTTATTATAATTAAGTATCGTTAAGGCATCCTAAAATTGGAAAGGCAGTCGATGGAGACATCAACCGAAATCGAGGTACGGTATGCAGAAACCGATGGAATGGGTGTGGTATACCACGCTAACTATCTCGTATATCTCGAGGTAGCACGTACCGACTTTCTGAACAAACTCGGCTTTCCCTATGCTGACATCGAAAAAGCGGGCTATCTTTCTCCTGTAGTTCATGTCGATCTTTCGTATGGTTTGCCCTTCCACTATGGTGATGTCGTAGTCGTTAAAACGCACGTCTCGAAAGTTACTCCAGTTCGGACCCAATACACGTGCAAGATGTATTTGAAGGGCGAAGACCCTGAAACGGCAAAGCCCCATTTCACTGCAATAACATCTCACTGCGTCTGCGATAAAGAGACTTTTAAACCCGTTAGCCAGAAGAAATTATTTCCCGAGCTTTACGCGGCATATAATCGCGTCTGCTATTCAGAGTAACCAGAATATTTAATAGGGCTCCCTCGAAAATAATGAACGAGAGAGCCCTATTAGAAGCAAGTTCAAAAATGACCACTGATGCTAGATCTGCATTTTAGTGATGTGACCTGCGATAACCCGTAACATGCATAAGCGCGAGAAGCTTACCATCCTGATCCTGCATCGTTATCTCGTAGCGAGCAATCTTCTTGGAAGTACAGGGGACCAATTCGCATCGCGCTGTAATTGTGTCTCCAACTTTAGCCGAAGCGATAAAGTCAATTTGAGAGTTCATGGTAACCATGTTGTTCTTAATGTAGTGGCTGGCAACGCCAAAGGAAAAATCGCCCAAGGTAAAGTAGCAACCGCCCATAGGAATGCCGATGCCATTAAGGCAGGTTTCATCAATAGGCATAACGCAGACAGAGTAATCTTCTCCAACTTCAATGGCTTTGATGCCATTCTTTGCCGCAAAACGATCACTGGTGCAATAGGGGTCGGTTTCTATAATTTCTTCTTCCTCAGCCATTATCTGGTTCTCCCTTTAATCTACTATTTCTCATTATTGTGCTGCAGGGGAGTAAACCTAGCTCCGCTACAACACAATTAGATATGGTATCACCAATTATTACTAGCTGGGATCAATGCAATGAAGGTAGTTAGTGCCACAATTAAATTTGACCGCGTTGAAACATGGGCACGACAATGTACACCTCAGCCCGATAAAACATTGGAAATCGCCATTAAATCAAAGAGAGCAAAGAAGGCGAAATCGGAATACTCCGATTTTCTGCACCTTTAAGTTGAGAGGCTAATGCGAAAAGCGCCCCCTCTAAACACTTTTCCGAGAAGCGCTATTGGATTAACCATCAGGTTTACATAAGATATATTATCAACGAATTCGATGCGACAATTAGCGAGTCAGAAACTTGTAATTTCTGGCTAGGCTTCGAGGGTGATGGTCTATCACCTTAGTGGACGCAGCCATGCATATATAAAAAGAAGCGCCGGTAAACGCTTCTTTTTATATATGCTAAATAGTGTGTGATACTCCGCTTGATCCAAATCCACCTTCACCGCGATCGGAACGATCAAGTTCATTTACTTCATCAAAGTGAATATTTTCAACTTTCATGATTACTAATTGAGCAATTCGATCGCCAATATGTAACTCGATGTTGTTCTGAGGATCAAGATTAATTGCAATAGCCTTCAGCTCACCTCGGTAATTGCTGTCGATAAGCCCAGGTGCATTAACGAGCGAAAGCCCCTGCTTCAATGCAAGGCCGCTACGAGGCAATACGAAACCCGCATATCCTTCCGGAATTTGCACAGCTAATCCAGTAGGAATAAGGCAACGTTCAAAGGGTTTAAGCGTAATGTTCTGAGTAGCGCACAGATCATACCCGGCATCGCCTTCATAGGCGTTCTTAGGTACAACTGCCTGCTCGCAAAGCCTCTTTGTGGGAATTTTCAGTGTAGTCATTATTGGTACAAGCCCTTCAATGCTTCTCGGAATTCGTCTACAGTTTTGAAGTCTTTATAAACACTTGCGAAGCGAATATACGCCACGTCATCAACTTTCGCCAAGCGTTCAAGAGCCATATCTCCAAGGCTTTTGGAGCTTATTTCCTGCTTAGACGAATTGCGCAGTTCAACCTCGATGCTATCAATAAGCTGCGAGATCTTCTCTGCGGATACGGGCCTTTTAGCGCAAGCGATCAGTAAACCGCGAAAAAGCTTTTCTCGATCATACGCCTCGGAAGAGCCATCAGATTTAATAATCACTAATGGGTTTTCACTAGTGCGCTCATAGGTAGTAAAGCGGGACCCACATAACAAGCATTCCCGGCGACGGCGAATTGAAGAGCCATCGTCGGCAGATCGAGAGTCAACAACCTTTGATTCGGGATGCCCGCATGAAGGACAACGCATGAGATCTCCTTTGAACGGATAACCTCATGAAAGTATACAAGATATAGGTATTTTCAAGCATAGCAACGCCCATATTTCAGCTTATTGTGCTTGGTAGCATTCTCCAGTTAACTGAAATATTGCCGTTGCTATGCTTGTTCGACATTAATCATGCACCTACAAGAATCAGAAACAAAAATACAAGAGAAACTCCAGCGACGCTTCTAATATACGTTTCTGAGCTAGACTTCGAAACTGCGCCTTGCTTCAAAAATGCCTTATCAATTGAACCAAGAAGCGGATCGGAATGAATTGCTTTTACCGCATTTTCAAGGAGGCTCAGGAGCCGTGATTTTTCTGGCGTTTGAATGCGGCTTTCCGAATCAACTAATTGGTCAAAGTCAATGATTGGCGTTGGCTTGTCCTGCTTAAAAGAGTAATCAGCCTTAAGGGCGGCAGAGCCAGCTGTGCGGTACGTTACCAATGCCTTACTCATTATATGCCTCCTTGCATAGAACCTTTGTTCGTGTATACTGTAAATCGAACATACGTTCCTGTCAACATAAATACAAACATTTGTTCTATTTAGGAGTCGCAATGTCCAAACCCCTTACTACACGTCAAAGAAGCGTGTATGAATTCATAGAATCCTATATATTGCAGAAGGGGTATGGCCCAACGGTGCGTGAAATCGCGGAAGCGGTACACTTGTCATCCCCCTCCACGGTCCACGTTCACCTTAAAACACTTGAAGAAAAGGGGTATATCGTTCGCGATCCGCTGAAATCTCGCTCGATCGCCTTACCGGGCAAACATGAACAAGAAGAAGCATTTGGCTCCGCAGGATCTAGCGACACCCTGTCACTACCCCTTGTTGGGAATGTCGCCGCTGGAGAACCAATTCTTGCTGAGCATAATGTCGAAACAACCATGCAGCTTCCAACCGAGATCGTAGGAGATTCTGCGTCATTCATTCTCGCAGTACACGGCGAATCAATGATTGAAGCCGGCATCAATGACGGAGATTATGTCGTAGTTAAAGAGCAGCAGGTGGCGCGAAATGGTGAAATTATCGTTGCGCTGATTGATGATGGAGCAACCGTTAAACGTTTCTATAAAGAGAAAGATCATATTCGCCTGCAACCCGAGAATTCAAGCATGGATCCAATCATCACACGTGAGTGCGTTATTGTTGGAAAAGTGGTCGCCGTGCTTCGCAAGGTTTATTGATCGGCATCGCATATATCCACCAACAACTAGCAACCAACAATAAGTAAGGCGCCATCGGCTATCCGATGGCGCCTTACGCTTACTCTAAGGTAAACGCGGAGAACAGGCACATATTCCACTATTCGACGCTAGCATAGCTGAATTCCTTCAATTTAGCAGCCGCCTGAGTCCCAGCTCGAACCATCAAGACGGTGCCCTTCTCTGTGTACTCCTCATTTAAAATAGTGCAACGCTGATGGGCAAATGAAACCAAGTCTCCCCTGTCGTATGGAATAAGCAATTCAAGAGTTTCTTCCTGAGACGAAGCAACTAAGCCAATTCGAGAAACCAAATCATCGATACCGTCACGGGTAACAGTTGAGGTGAAAATGGCATTAGGATAACGAATAGTCAATGCCTCATACTGTTCAGGCAGCAACAGATCTTTCTTGTTGAAAATCTCAACGCGACCAATCTCTTCGGCACCAATCTGCTCTAGCACCATATTTACCGTGTCGATTTGCCTATCCGCATTAGGATCAGAGGAATCAACAACATGCAGAATAAGATCAGCACCATTGATTTCGTCCAAAGTTGACTTAAAGGCTTCCACAAGCGTTGTAGGGAGCTTCTGGATAAATCCAACAGTGTCAGTAAGGGTTACTTCCCTACCCTCAGGCAAAACTAGCTGCCGAGTTGTGGAATCAAGCGTAGCAAACAACTTGTCATAGCTAAGCACCTCTGATCCGGTTATAGCGTTGAGCAAACTTGATTTGCCTGCATTGGTATATCCAGCTAAGGCAACCTTGTAAACACCAGATTCTTTACGCTGCTTTCTCTGTAGATCGCGCTTTTTCGAAAGCAGAGCAAGTTCACGCCTGATCGAGGTAATGCGATTGCGAATAAGACGACGGTCGACCTCGAGCTGACTCTCGCCCTCACCAAAACGCGAGCCAACTCCACCACCCATACGATTTGACGCTAAGTGAGCCCACATACCACGAAGGCGGGGATACAGATACTGATTCTGGGCAAGACGAACTTGCAGCCTACCCTCTTTACTGGTGGCATGAAGAGCAAAAATATCGAGAATCAAAGCTGTGCGATCAATTACCTTGACTTCTTTTCCGACAACTCTTTCCAAATTTGACTGCTGGGAAGGAGTCAGCTCATCGTCAAAGATAACGACATCAGCCGCGTAGGAACGAGCAAGACCGGCAATTTCTTCCGCTTTGCCGCTTCCCACAAAGGTACGAGGATTGGGAGAATCGAGCTTCTGTGAGGTTTGAGCAACCGTGTCTGCACCTGCCGTCCAGGCAAGACGCTCAAGCTCGGCCAAAGAGGATTCCAAACTCCATTCCTGATTAGGTCTTTCGACGCCAACCAATACTGCACGCTCGCGAGGTTTCTCGATAATAGTTTTAGGACCGTGCTGTTTTACTTCGTCAAATTTGATCATGCAAACCTAAATCTCAATGGTGCCAGTGAAAACCTGCGTTGCAGGACCCGTCATAAGCACATGGTTGTTATCTTGCCAAGTAATGTTAAGCGTACCACCGCGAAGATGAACTTTGTTAGTGCGCGCAGAACGCCCGGTTAGAACCGCAGCTACCAAGGAAGCACAAGCGCCGGTGCCACAAGCAAGCGTCTCACCGCATCCACGCTCAAATACACGCATATGCAGTCCATCATCTGCAGAAACAATAAACTCAACATTTGTTTTCATGGGAAAAATCTCGTGCGATTCAAAATAAGAACCAAAGCGATTCAGATCAAAGGAATTCAATGATTTATCCGACGATGTAAACCACTCTGCTGGCAATTCTTCTAGATTGTCGAAGAAACATATCGCATGAGGATTTCCCATGGAAACGCAGGTAAATGAAAAATCTCCCCAAGGGGAAGAAACAACCTCTTCATTTACAAAATGCTCGCCATTAGAAAAGATACCCGCAGCAGGAAGATGCGTAGGAATCTTAACTGGGTCCAAAATTGGCATATCCATGTCAACGGAGACCACACTCATATAACCGTCTGCATCAAGCTTAAACGAAATAGGGAGCGGTCCACGTTTAGTGTCAGCGATGTATGATCCAGCACCGGCGTCAATATAACCATGATCAACGAGATACTTTGTAAAACAGCGGACGCCATTACCGCACATCTCGGCCAAAGTGCCATCTGAATTGATGTAATGCATGTATGCAACGCACTCGGGACGATCGGAAGGGCGAACAAGCACCACGCCATCAGCTCCAATACCAAAATGCCTATCGCAGAGGAAGGCAACTTGATCAGCGCTCAACTCGATAGATTTATTTAAATCATCAACAAAAACGAAATCATTGCCTAGACCGTGCATTTTTGTAAAGTTCAACTCCATGGGAAGCTCCTTTAAATGAAAAGCTCATATGCATTCGCATTTATTTTAGAGCCATGCGTTGCAGGTAGGTTTCCACCACGCAATCTACCATTTCGGAAAAGCTCAGAGAATCCGCATCGAGCCATATTAAACGGCTGTCACGCCTTAACCATGTACGCTGACGTTTAGCATAACGACGGGTAGCGGTCTTAATAAGCTCGATGGCCTCATTCATCGAGATGCTCCCATCAAGAGCAGAAACAACTTCTTTGTACCCGATAGCTTGCGGTGCAGTTAAAGCGGCTCGCCAACCATCATCAAGTAGCAGTTGCACTTCCTTGACAAGCCCCATTTCAAACATGTTTTCAACACGTTTGTTGATGCGAGCCGCCAAAAGGGCAGGGTCTCTTTTTAGAGCGAAACGAATCGAGGGGACCACCTCTGGGAGCTCTTTCATTCCTTGAACCTGAGTAGCGTAAGAAACACCCTGCTCATGCATCTCCAACGCCCTAATAACACGTCGGACGTTATTAGGGTGAAGGAGAGCAGCGGAACCAGGGTCAACCTCATTTAACCGATCCCAAACCGCCTGATTGCCATATTCTGCTGCAATCATTTCGTATTTAGTCCGCACAGTATTATGCTGCTGATCACCTTTCGGGAAACGCATATCCTCTAGCGCGGACTGCACATACAAACCAGTTCCACCACAGAGAATTGGAACCCTGCCCCGGTTTTGAATATCAGAAAAACAGGAGCGAGACAGACTTTGAAACAATTGAGCCGAAAAAGCCTCACCAGGGTCAAGAATATCAATCAAATGATGAGGAACGAGCATTTCTGCCTGGGGGATTTTAGCAGTGCCAATATCCATCCCTCTGTACACCTGCATAGAGTCGGCTGAAACAACTTCACCATCAATGCGCAGAGCAACATGCTGAGCAAGATCCGATTTACCTGATGCGGTTGGTCCAAGAATGGCTACAACGGGACAGCTCACGAAACAACCTGACCACGTAGATACCATGCGCGTGCAAAATCAACACGCACATTGATGATGGTACCTTGCAGATCCTCGATGGAAACACCCTCCGGAATTGGAGCATGAACAGTAAGATTCTTCGGGCTACGTCCCATTAAAACAGTCTCATCGCGCTTAGAAACGCCGTCAACAAGCACGGGAATAACCTTGCCAACCTCAACTTGGTTGACCTCGAGAGCTCGCTCCTGAACAAGATCAACTAAACGCTCAAAACGTTCCTGGATAACCCCCCTGGGCGTGTCATCTTCCATACGCGCAGCGGGAGTCCCTTCTCTTTTAGAGTAGATGAACGTAAAGACCTGCGTATAGCCTACCTCTTTAATAAGATCGTAGGTTTGCTGGAAGTCTTTCTCGGTCTCACCCGGAAAGCCAACGATAACATCGGTTGAAAGGGCGATATCGGGACGAACTTCACGAAGCTTCTTGATTATTTCCAGGTAATGCTCTCGCGTGTAGCGACGATGCATAGCCTTCAAAATGGCATTCGAACCAGACTGCACGGGCAAGTGAAGCGCAGGCATTAAATTGTCAAGCTCGCCAAAGGCATTGATGACATCATCATTAAGATCCTTGGGGTGCGAAGTAGCAAATCGAATGCGCTCAATTCCTGTTGCTGATACACGACGGAGCAAATCAGCAAAGCGCGGCTCACCATACAAATCGCGACCATAGGAGTTAACATTCTGACCAAGGAGTGTAATTTCCTTCACGCCATCGGCCTTCAATGTCTCAGCATCGGCAATTATGTCCTCTATGGGACGGGACTTCTCTCTGCCGCGAACATAAGGAACGATGCAATAAGAACAGAAGTTATTGCATCCAATTGAGATAGGCAGCCAGGCAGACCATTTCGACTCGCGCTCACTCGGCAGATCAGTAGGGAAATCAGATGCTTCGGAAAGAACTTCGACCTCATGGTCGCCGGACAAAAGCGTCTTCTCGATAAGATGAGGTAGGCTCGCTAAATTAAATGTGCCAAAAACAACGTCAACATGAGATAGTTTTTTAACCAGCTCTTCCCCGTCACGCTGCCCAATGCATCCGCCGATAACAACAATACGTTTATTAACGGGAGCATTTTCTCGAAGCGGTATGTTCTTCAGTGAGGCAACCTGACCCATGAGGCGAACGTCAGCAGCCTCACGTACACAACAAGTTACAAAAATAATGATGTCGGATTCTTCGACAGTTTCAACCTCAGTTGCACCAAGAGCGGTAAGCATACCCACGATGCGCTCAGAATCATGTTTATTCATTTGGCAACCAAATGTCACAACCGAGAATGTTTTTCCTGAAATGGGGCTATCGGAAAGATCGCCCCAATCAACAATATGCATAAGAGGAGAAGAGCCCTCAGCAGAAACATCAGGCTCAACGTTGGAAAGTCGATTTGTCATATAAACCTCTACTCGATTTCAGAGGACTGGTTCTGTGCGATATCGTGAGACGTGAAAGGCACACGTGGCTCTACCGAAAAGCGGATAGCCGTACGATATTCGCCATCGATAACAATGTCCGCAAAAGAAGGAACACATACGATTTCTATGCCAACCGGAGAAAGAAAACCACGTGAAATAGCAATAGCCTTAACTGCTTGATTTACCGCACCAGCACCAACAGATTGAATCTCAACAGGAACACCGTCTTTCATCATGCCGGCAATAGCGCCAGCCACTGATGCAGGAGAAGACTTCGAGGAAACCTTCAGGCACCCGTTTGTCTGAAGAACATTAGAAGCCTTAGCTGAAATATCACTCATGTTGCGTTACTTTCAAATAGTTTGTGGTGTGGTTGTAGTGTGTTTTAAGCGACAAATCACGCAGATTCACGCCGCTATATTTTACTCATAACCTAGCGAACAGGCAAACGGCGAAAAGAAAACAGCAGACCATTTCGCCGTATAGCGCCCCCGTAAACCTGTCTCTGTAAACGAAATATGCAAATGCACCCTTATTCATCGCGCTTGAGCGGAATACGCATAACCAGTTCTCCCCCAAAGCAACGAATGGTAGCTTCGACATTCGCGTCCAAGTAGTAGGCTTGAGAAAGCTGAGCATAGTCTGCCATTACCTGCTTACAAAATGCATCAAGGTCTTCTCTTGAGATATGAATAGCCTTATCGGATGCTCTTTTTCGCTCAGGCTTTTCTTTTGCAGACGAAGACGAGCCTTGTTCACCAAGCATTAGCTGTAAGTGAAGTTCAAGAGGTTTGATTTCATATTTCAAAATTCTATATGCGGTCCTATCGGACATTGGCAAGGAAAAATCGTTAGCCAGTTTGGCCAAGGCAGAAGCATCGGCGCATAAACCAAAACGTTGAATATAGGGAAGATCCCCGATTTCTCGGTTATGTTCTTCAGCAGAATTAGAAGCTGCAGAACTACCCAGCCAATAGAGTGTCGAAACAATTTCAGCCGGAGTGCCCAAATAAACTGCAACGCTATCACGTTCATCAATTGCAAACTCAAGTACCGTACGCATGATGTTGTGCGGACCGCGAAGTACCGGTTTCCCATTTTCGTTGAGGGTAACTTTAGGAGCACTCGATTGATCGCGCTTCTCGCTTAATCGAGAAAAGGAACTTGCAACCGAAAAAACGGATCCCATACCAGGAGCAGAAGTAACAACCCGAGCGGAATCCGTATTCTGACGAATCGAATACAAGGCCATACCTCGTCCATGCACTCCCCACCTATCAGCATGAAAACTGTCGAGTTTAGAGGTGACGAAAGGCTCGAAGATGGTGTCTTGCAACTGAAGTGGCACGCCATCACCGTCGTCAAGCATGGTAAGGAATCGTTGCTCTTTGGTTGACCAGGTTGCAACAAAAATTGCCTTCGCATTGGCATCGCGAGCATTACGAAGCATTTCAATCACTACGTCTTCAACCGAACGTATATCCTGCTTTGCCTGACGCCGCTGAGCCTCGGCTGCGCGAAGGCGCACAAACCCGTTTCCAAGATCATCTTGGACGCGTGAATGATCTTCACCTGAAAGATCCTGAATGAATTGTTGAAGCGAGGTATTAGCCATAGAGAAAATAAGCCCGCGCAAAGAGCGCGGGCCGGAACTCATTATTTCGCAAAATCCACAGCGCGAGTTTCGCGAATGACAACAACCTTAACTTGACCAGGGTACTTGGTCTCGCTTTGAATTTGATGAGCGATATCATGGGCCAAAACCGTAGAATGCGCCTCATCAACCTTCTCAGGAGAAACGATTACACGCACTTCGCGGCCAGCTTGAATAGCATGAGTACGCTCAACGCCCGGATAGGAGTTAGCAATCTCCTCCAGTTTCTCAAGGCGCTTAATATAGGACTCGATATTTTCCTTACGCGCACCAGGACGAGCCGCGGAGACAGCGTCAGCAGCCTGAACCAAAACATCAATAACACTATTGGGCTCAACATCGTTATGGTGAGCCTCAATGGCGTGCACAATCATAGGCTCTTCGCCGTATCGACGTGCAAGATCAGCTCCAATCACGGCATGAGAGCCTTCGATCTCATGATCTACCGCTTTGCCGATATCATGCAAAAGGCCCGCTCGCTTTGCAGGAACAGGATCGAGGCCAAGCTCTGAAGCCATCATTCCGCAAAGATAGGCGACTTCAAGAGAGTGGTTTAAGACATTCTGACCATAAGAGGTGCGGTAACGCAATCGACCGAGAATCTTTTCCAATTCAGGATTCAGGTCATGAATACCGGTATCAAAGGTTGCCTGAGAAGCAGCTTCTTTGATCTGCTGGTTAACGTACTTTTCGGCTTTATGGAACATCTCTTCAATACGCGCAGGATGAATACGTCCGTCGCTAATGAGGTTCTGCATAGTTACGCTAGCAATCTCACGACGAACGGGATCATGGGTCGAAACCGTTACGCATTCAGGAGTGTCATCGATGATGAGGTTAGTGCCAGTTATTTGCTCAAAAGAACGAATATTGCGACCCTCGCGACCAATAATGCGACCCTTTAGATCATCAGAGGGAATGTGAATCGTAGAGACAGTTATCTGAGAGGTATGATCTGCCGCCAAACGTTGAATTGCAACGCTTAGAATTTCACGAGCTTTTTTATCAGCTTCAGCTCGAGTACGAGCTTCAGAATCGCGAATGATGGAAGCGGATTCATGAACGCACTCTTCTTTCAAGCCGTCAAGCAATTCGGTTTTGGCTTCCTCTGCGGTCAAACCAGCAACCTCTTCCAAACGAGTTGCAACTTCGGCCTCCGCACGCTCAACGTCTTTTGCTCGACGATCTACCTGGCCCTGCAAGGAAGAAATTTGATGTTCACGATGATCGAGGGCTTCGGTTCGCTTATCGAGGCTCTGTTCGCGCTGATTAAGATGATTTTCACTGGAGCGGACAGCCTTCATACGCTCCTTGCTCTCACGCTCGGCATCTTGCTTCATCTTAAGAGCTTCATCTTTTGCCTCAACAAGAGCTTCGCGCTTCAAGCTCTCGGCTTCTCGCTGAGCATCGGCAAGCGTATTCTGGGCTTCAAGGGCCGTAGCATCATTACGTTCCTTGAGCATCTTCTGCATCAGAAAATAGCCAATCAAAAAGCCAACAACAATCGCTACCACGGCGGCGATTATGATTTCAACCATGTAACTCCCTTTCGTTCATGCTGCGTATTAACTAGGAAGGCAAAAGGGCAAGAAAATTGCCCTGGTACACCGGGGCAAGAGCGCACGACAAGGAAGAATGACACTATTACATTGTAGAAAATATCTAAAAGCACCAAAACCCGGTGCGTAAGCTCAAGCTATTTGATAATAGCCTAAAACTGTGAAGAATGCGCCGAGAACAGCATGTCACGCAACGAGATACGCCGTTTTTCCCAAGAAACCCAAAGCTGGGAACAACTCAGTGGTTGTTTTTGCGCTCGTACCATTTATTTGTTGCTTCAGCTGCAATATCAGCAGAATAACCTGAGCGAATCAACTTAGCATATGCTGCCCTTTTTTTATTCTTAGACTGCAGTGGCTTACGACACAGCAGGGCAATAGCGGCATCTAATTGACTCGGCACGTTCTCTAAATAATCATCGGGAAAACCCTCAAGTTGCTCAAAGGGATCAATGCCGTGGGTGCGAAGCTCCCGAAGAATCCCCGACATGCCTTTACCAGAACGCAACCGCGAGCGAACAAGAACATCGGCAAAACGCGTATCATCCAAATACCCCACCGATAAAGCTCGCTCAATAGCAGCATCAACGGCATAGGAAGAGAAGCCATCGCGATGAAGACGGTTCCGCACCTCAATGACCGACCTATCTCTGACTTTAACCAATCGCTCGATTTTGCCGAAAGCGTCCTTTTGTTCATCAGATTTAGCACTTTCGCGCATCGGGTCCTGGGGTGATGAAAGAGACGCTTGCGGAAATCGCTCCGCAAGCGTCTCGATATCAATAGCAATCATTCGGTTTAAGCCTGATCAGGATCTGCAGACGGGGCAACAACTGCAAATTCTTCGCCGATTGCAGGAAGATCGTATTCCGCTCGTACCTTATTTTCAATTTCATTGCGAATATCGGGATGTTCCTTCAGGGTGCGCTTGGCCGCTTCGCGGCCTTGACCCAAGCGTTCATCACCATAGTTGAACCATGAACCGCTCTTCTTCACGAAGCCGGCTTCAACGCCCATATCAAGAACGCAACCCTCTTTAGAAATTCCCTCTCCATACATAATGTCAAATTCTGCCTGCCTAAACGGCGGAGCAACCTTGTTCTTTACCACCTTGACTCGAACCCTATTGCCAATAAACTCACCGTCTTTTTTAACAGAGTCAAAACGACGAACATCAAGACGAACACTGGAATAGAATTTCAACGCACGACCGCCCGTGGTTGTTTCGGGATTACCGAACATGACACCGATTTTTTCACGTAACTGATTGATGAAAACACAGGTAGTGTTAGACCGAGAAAGAGATCCGGCAAGCTTGCGCAATGCCTGACTCATAAGGCGAGCCTGAAGACCGACTGTAGTATCACCTATCTCGCCTTCGATCTCAGCCCTAGGAACCAAAGCAGCTACCGAGTCGACAACCACGCAGTCAATGGCGCCGGAACGAACGAGCATATCGCAGATTTCAAGCGCCTGCTCGCCGGTGTCAGGTTGCGAAATGAGCATCTCGTCTACATCAACACCAAGCTTAGCGGCATAAACAGGATCGAGGGCGTGTTCAGCGTCGATAAAGGCGACAACACCGCCAGCGGCTTGCGCCTCAGCGATGATATGGAGGGCAATGGTTGTTTTACCACTTGATTCAGGTCCGTACACCTCAACGATTCGACCGCGAGGAACACCGCCAATACCAAGAGCGATATCCAAAGGAAGGGCCCCTGTTGGAATTACACCAACTTGCATGTTGGTGTTTTCGCCCAGTTTCATAATGGCGCCCTTGCCAAATTTCTGCTCAATCTGATCGGTGGTGATCTTGAGGGTTTTTGCTTTGTCCTGGCTCATTTCTTCTCCTAGCCGAAGGTATTGCGATTGGACCTAAACGAGAATATCCGAACATGCGTTCGATTGCAATACTTTTCGCTTAAGCAGAGCCAATAGTAAAACCGCGTTCTCAAATTAATGAGAACGCGGTGCGAAAGTAATGCGAAAAAGGATGGAATCTGAAACTAATCAGAAACCGGTTCAGGGCGGCATTCGTCTAAAGCGTATGCAAACAACTCAAGCGCAAAATTAACCGTAGCCTTACGTACCGCATTGCGATTACCCTCAAAATGACGCACAAAAGTTTTGGTGTAGCCATGAGTTGCCAAGCCAAACCAGACTGTTCCAACAGGTTTTCCAGGAACAGCTCCTCCAGGACCCGCAATGCCAGTGACCGCAACGGCGATATCTGAGTTAGCAACACGGAGAGAGCCCTCCGCCATTGAAGCGGCAACTTCAGCGCTCACTGCGCCAACCCGCACAAGATCAGCCTCAGAAACCCCCAGTACATTCATTTTGACTTCGTTGGAATAGCTAATAATTCCGCCTTCTACAACAGCTGAACTACCGGGAACGCCCGTGAGAGCGCCGCCAATAAGACCACCCGTGCAGCTCTCAGCAGTTGAAAGATGCTTACCTACTTGAATAGCGCGATCGATTACCGCTTTCGGAGAGCATGCGAGATTATCGGAACACTTCTTCGAACCCATATTGCCAAACCCGAGAATGGGCGCGCACTTCATGAAATAGTCCATCATGGAAACAATGGTAAGCACCAATGCGACTATCATGAAGAACCAAGAAATCACATATAACGCCAGCTCCATATCGGGATGCAGCGCGAGCAATGCATCGGAACCTTTAACGATAAAGAGCAGAATCGCAATGATCTGAAAAACCGTCTTGGCTTTTCCATACCAACTTGCAGCAACTACAACTCCATGCGTCGCCACGAGCATCCGAAGACCCGAAACGATGAACTCACGAGCAATTATGAGCAATGCAACCCAAGAGGGTAGAACCTGCAACTCGATAAGCGCCAACAACGCTGCCGCTACCAAGATCTTATCAGCCAAGGGGTCGATGAACTTTCCGAAGTTCGTTACCTCTCCCCTGCTTCGAGCCAAATAGCCATCTAAAGCATCGGTGCACGATAAAATGGCAAAAATAAGCGCCGCTACCCAAGGCTTGCAGAGCTCTGCATTATGCCAATTTGGTATATAGCTCGGCCATGGGGAGATAATCGCCACAACGAAAACAGGGACAAGCAGAATCCTAACGAGGGTGACGATATTGGCTGGCGTCCACACCGTAGTTTCGTCAAATTCCTTTTCGGTCACCCTAAGCCTCCATCTCATATAGGAGCGTATCGTTGACCGTTACCGTTTGAACCTCTCCTACGGTACCGTTCTCCAAATAAGTCACACCGTCAATATCGGGAGCCTGGCATTGAGCTCGACCATATAACTGGCCGTCATCCTCGCATCCAAGAACAAGGACGTCCACACTTCTCCCGATGCGCTGAGAAACAACATGGGACGAAACGGAATCCGCAATATCGCGAAGCTCTTGCAGACGCGCCTGCTTGGTATCTTCATCGATCTGATTAGGTAATTCGGCGGCGGGAGTACCGTCTTCGGGTGAATAGGCAAAAATACCTACGTAATCAAATTCAGTCTCTTCAACGAAGTCGCAAAGATCCTCGAACTGCTCTTCTGTTTCACCGGGATACCCAACAATCAGCGTAGTTCTCAAAGTGATATCGGGAATTCTTCGCCGAATACGAGCAACCATTTGCTCGTATTCGACACGTGAACCAGAACGATTCATCGATTTCAGAATTTCCGAATCACTGTGCTGCAAAGGTATATCGAAATAATTGCAGATGTTTTCATGAGTTGCCATCACATCAAGCAACTCATCCGTCATTCCAGCAGGCTGCAAATACATAACTCGGAACCAGGTATCGGGATATGTTTCAGACAATCGCTTCAACAGCAATGCAAGATTTTCGCGGGGCTTCAAGTCAAGACCCCAGATGCCTGAATCCTGAGCTATAAGCACAATCTCTTTCGTGCCAGATTCAACCTTAGCCTTGACATCGGCAGCAATTTCTTCATAGGGAAAACTATGGTAGCGGCCGCGAATGAAAGGAATGGTACAAAACGAGCAAAAACGATTACATCCGTCAGAAATCTTCACGTATTCGCTGGGCGCATAATCAAAAGCAACCTCAACAGAATTGCGTATGCTTGACAGACCCAAGAGACCGTCGATTATTTCAACTATATTATCTTCTTCTCTGCAGGTAACAAATTTATCAGCTTCGGTAAGCTCTTCGGCAAGATCCTCGCCAAATCGAGACGGCATACACCCACACACCACAAGCTTAGTGTCACCTGATACAACCGAATCGTAACCCGCTATCTCAAAAATGGCATCAAGGCTTTCCTCGATAGCTGACCGAATAAACGAACAGGTATTAACCACAATGACATCGGCAGATTCAGAAATATCGACAATAGAATAGCCAGCTCGAATGAGATCTTGCTGCATACGAGCGCTATCCGATTCGTTCTTTGCGCAACCAAGCGTTAAAAAAGATACGTTCTTTGACATGGTGCTACAAATTCCTAGCGATAATTAGTAAATTGCAGGGGCTGGCCGTAATCCTGTTCTTTCAAAAAGGCAATAACCTCTTGAAGCGTATCAAGCTTAGGCCCAGACACACGAAGTTTGTCTCCCTCAATAGTGACCTTCACCTTGAGTTTGGTAGCCTTGATGTCCTTGTTGATCTTACCGGCGGTATCGCGATCGATGCCCTCGATAATCTTTGCGGTTTGCCGAACCGTTCCACCTGTAGCAGACTCGAGTTTACCCCAGTCAAGAGCGTTCAGCGCAATGCCTCGCTTGATAAGCTTAGAAGTTAAAACGTCCTTCACCTGGTTATTAACAAAGTCGCTCGGGGCAGAAACCGTAAGAGTCTTGCCGTTCTTGTCCAGAGCGATGTCAGCACCAGAATCCTTAAGGTCATAGCGCTGAGCGATCTCTTTCTTTGCTTGACCGAATGCATTATCGACCTCTTGCATATCAATTTGGGATACAACGTCGAAGCTAGAATCTTTAGCCATGGTTAATCCTCTCAAAATCGAATCCGAAAAAGCCATTACGTTAGGCTATATAGAAAAATAGGTTAGCACGATTCCGCCGAAAATCGCGCTAACCCAAGAACATCTACGAAGGCAAAATACGCTCTACTCAGATGATGACAACTTAGAACTTGCAGATGACGTCTTGGAGGAGTCGGTCGAACTCTTGGACGAGCTACTCGATGAAGAGTTTGTCGAACTAGAATCCCGGGAACTCGACGATGCGGCAGCGGTTGTATCTCGTTTCACGTTTGGATGATCGGTGTACCACTGATCCAAAATTTCACTAAAGGAAAAAGTCTGGTTTACGATACCCGAGCTATTAGCCTTAAGATCAACAGCTTCATCGTTGATCGTCACCGTTACACCCTTGGTTTCCGTAGAGACAAAACGGATCTTAGATGAACTGGTATAAGTCTTCTCAGCGGGCCCAGACACCGTACCTGATTCTTGAGCTTTATCGTCGATGTAGACTTCGATATAAGACTCGCTTCCCTTATCAACCGAGTACTTCAAAGTAAATTCAGTTGGAGCAGTCTGATCAGAAGAGGAATCTGCTTGCTGTTGATCAGGCGAAGATTCGCTTTCTGCGCTCTGCGTAGACTGGGCGCCAGTAACGGGAATATTGGTTTGGGGCGCAGTTTGGTGAGATAGCATCATAGCCGCAATAAGAACAACAACGATGACAACAGCGGCTACGACAGCAACAATAATATTCCGGCTTCGGTTGGGATTAGGGATATTCTGCGGCGCAGCGTACATATTCCCATATTTCCCCGAAGGCATAGCAGATCTACGTGCACGATGAGCAACCTGAGGGTTGTGATGCGAGGGATACACATCGGCATTCTGAGAATAGACAGCACGCCCAAAGCCATTTGAGCTGCCATCGTATAGATCTTTTTCAGCGGGCTGAGAAAGAGTTGAACGAGTTTTACGAGTCGACCGCCCACCAACCTTCTCAAATGACGAAGTATTGTACCCACCGCCCTCTCGTCCATGAGGGTCACGGTGCATACGAATAGAGTCACCCACGTTCTGATGAGCCTGCTCTACCTGATATGCGTATTCTTGATCCAGATACATCCGGCTCACATCCTGGGCGTTAAGACCCAGGAGTCGAGAATAGGCAATGATCATATTGCGTGCATATCCGCGTGATGGCATGCGCTTAAAATCGCTATTTTCGATCGCGACAATAATATCCTGGCGAATACGCAAATCCCGAGATACCGAAGCCAGGTCTCGCCCTTGGGCCAACCGTGCTTCCTTAAGCACGCTGCCGAAGCTGATCTGGTGCATGACGTTCCTACCTCTTCTTACTTACTGCGAATCATTAGCTTCAAATGCTTTGATGGTTTCAAGCTCCATTGGGTCTACCAAGACTTCACGCGGTTTAGAGCCATTCGGCGGACCAACAATGCCCTTATCTTCAAGCAAATCCATGATCCTACCGGCTCGAGAGTACCCCACGCTAAGCCTGCGCTGGAGGTTTGACGTAGAGCCCATGCCCGAAGAAACCACTATCTCAGCAGCATCCCATACCAAAGGGTCATCGGAGCCAGAGGCGGTTCCGCCAGAACCGTCAGGCATAGAATCCCCTAAAGTGATGAGATTGGTTTTAAGAATATCATTGTGATATTCAGGCTCTCCTTGCGACTTCAATTTCTCCACGACAGCAGATATTTCATCCTCGGAAACAAAACAGCCCTGAATTCGCTGTGGTTTAGCCAACTCTGGCTTTGACAGCAGCAAGTCTCCTAATCCGATGAGATTTTCGGCACCGGGAGTATCCAATATGACGCGTGAATCGATGCCAGAAGCAACATTGAATGCGATACGGTTGGTGATATTGGCCTTGATAAGACCGGTAACCACATTCGTAGAAGGGCGCTGCGTTGCAACGATAAGATGGATACCTGCTGCACGTGCAAGCTGAGCCAATCGCGAAATGGAGAACTCCACCTCTTTGCCTACATTCATCATAAGGTCTGCAAGCTCATCGATGATAATCACGATATAGGGCATCTCCGCTGCAGGAGCATCGTTGATTTCAAGCCCCTTTTGCACTTTGGCATTGTACTGACCAATATTTCTAGCACCAATGCCGCTAAATACCTTCAATCTGCGCTCCATCTCGGCTACAGCCCACGAAAGAGCACTAGCTGCCTCCCTGGCCTCAGTAACAACAGGAACATACAGATGAGGAATGCCGTTATAGGGCGTAAACTCAACACGCTTAGGGTCGATCATAATCATGCGGACTTCAGAAGGCGTAGCACGCATAAGAATCGACATAATCATGCCGTTAATGGCAACAGATTTACCCGAACCTGTAGTACCACCAATTAACAAATGAGGCATAGTGGCAAGATTGCTTACGATACTCTCGCCTTCCACATCCTTGCCGATCGCAATTTGAAGAGGTCCCTCGGGCGCATCTTTTAGGACATCACCTAAAAACACCGTTTCTCGTTTTTTGTTAGGCACCTCGATACCAACGTAGTTGGTACCAGGGATAGGAGCAAAAATACGAACGCCAGGCGCAGCAAGCGCGAGGGCAATATCGTCGGTCAAATTAGAAACACGATTGACCCTAACGCCTGAAGGAAGATCAACCTTGAACAGGGTAACGGTAGGCCCGTGAACCCAGCCAACAACATCAGCGCCTACGCCGAAGTCGGCAAGCGTTTCTTGAAGCAACATACCAGTGGCACGAAGAGAAGCCTCGCTCTCCTTGGTGACTGGGGTTTTCTCGGAAGTATTAAGCAAGCTCATTTCAGGGAGGTCAAAACCTTCCAAAGGCTCTGGTGTAGCAACATCTGACGCCTTTTTGCGAACAGGCTTAGCAACCTGACCCTGAGGAAGCGATGGCTCCTCCTTCTTGTCGGCTTTAGGACGCGATCCAAGCTTACGGGTAAGCTGCTTGGGCGCCTCCCCTGCCGCTTTCGGAGAAGCCGCGTCGAATGCCATGGTTGTTTGTACCGCAGCTTCACGAGCGCGCTGACCATTCGTGCGTTGGCTTTTTTTCAAAGATTTTGAAGGCTTCTCGGTAATTATCTGGGTTTTACCAGCGGCGAAAGCCGCTTTATTTGTGTCGATAGCCTGAGTGGGCAAATCTCCAAGAACATCCACTTTCGTTGGATCAGCGGAAGCAGCATTAATGGGGTTTCTGCCTTTTCGAACGCGAGCAAACGACATACGGGGCAAGTGAGCAAATCCGTCCTCTTCATCTCCAAGTGCATCGGAACGACCTGCCGCACGAGCGCGAATTTTTTCGATAAGAGAGGACAGGGAGAATCCGATTACGATAAGCGCAATGATGATCACGCCTATCATCAAGATCATGGAGACGGTCAAGCCGAACAGCTCGAGACCCGCCCAAGCGATAGCGCCACCCACATAACCACCATGGTCGACTAGCAATACCTGGATGAACAGGCGATTTGGATCAACATCAGCACCTGGCGTGAAAAGGGACACAATGGTCAAGAATGAAAGAAACAAGAGACCAAAACCAATGGCCACACGGGCTGGTACCATCTCTCGTTCAAAACGGATAAGCAACGTAGCCGCTAGACCAATGAGCAGAAACGGAAGCACGTATGCACCGATACCGAAGCAGAAACGAAGTCCAAGCGATATCGCGCCCGTCACAACGCCCTCAGACCCCATAAATACCATGGCAAATAGCGCAATAGAGATCACTATTAAAGCAACTGCAGATATATCACGCTTGGTACGCTCGTCAAAGATATGACCGTAACTAGGCGTCAAATCACGATGCTGCGAGCTTTTTCCACTTGAGGCAAGCTTGCGGACCCCCGGCTGGGAGCCCGCTTTTCCTGACTGATACTTGTTCCGGCGTCCTGTTTGCTGAGATGCCATTCGAAACCTTTCGTGCGTTTAGGGTGTGTTTAGCTTCGCATGAGGCCCTGAGGCCTGGAATCTCTAGACCTCGAGGATATTGATTACAACTAGAGGGCGCTGGTTGGTGCGCTCCCACAGAATTGAAAGCAACGCGCTTCGAGCAGCACGCTTTACGGCGCGCGACTCTTCGTTCTTGGAAAGGGATCGCTTCAATGCGCTCGAAACAGCATTCGATACCGCTTCAACAAATTGGGGCTCGTCACCGCCGGGAATACCATGCATTTCCACCTGAACGCCACTAAGCAAATCACGCGATTCAGCATTAACGGCACAAGCAATAACAGCAACGCCCTGTGAGCCAAGATTCGTTCGTTCGTTCAAAACAAACTCGGAGGTATCGCCAACGCTTAATCCATCGACCAGGATAATACCGCTTGGAACAGGCTTGCCTCGGCGAACGCCCTTTGAGGTCAACTCAAGAGACTCGCCGTTTTCACAGATGAAGATATTCTTTTTTTGAACACCTGTAGCTTCAGCCAACGCAGCATGTGCTCGTAGATGAGTAGCCTCGCCGTGGACCGGCATAAAGTGTTTGGGCTGAACGATAGAAAGAACAAGCTTCAGTTCCTCTGCTGAAGCATGACCTGAAACATGAACACGAGCACGGCTTTTGTCGTAAACATCCGCTCCAATCTTAGCTAAGTCGTTCGTGACCTTAGTTACGGCTTTTTCGTTACCGGGCACAGGCGTAGCTGAAATGATGACCGTATCGCCTTCCTCTACCGAAATAGTCTTATGGTTGTCGCTCGCTATTCGGGCAAGCGCAGAAAGCGGTTCACCCTGAGAGCCCGTGCACATAACCACGTATGAATCAGGAGGGCAACCCTTCAGATCGTACGCATCGATAATGTCTTTGTCTGCGATCTTCAAATATCCTAGACGACGTGCAATATCGGTGTTCTGAACCATAGAGCGACCAGTAACAGCAACCTTTCGACCATTACGCACCGCTGCATCGCAGATTTGCTGCATACGATGGATATGAGAAGCAAAGGAGGCGACAATGACACGACCCTTGGCCCGAGAAATGATGGAGTCCAGAGCTTTGCCTACTTCCGCTTCGGAAGGGGTGAAATTCGGATTAGTAGCATTGGTGGAATCCGACATCATCAAGTCGACGCCCTCTTCGCTAAAGCGGGAGAGAGCGGCAAAATCGGTACGAACCCCATCGATAGGGCTTTGATCCAGCTTAAAGTCGCCCGTATGAAGCACATTGCCAGCAGGAGTACGGAAAAATACGCCAACTGCACCGGGAATCGAATGGTTAACGGAGAAGAACTCAGCAGTAATGCACCCGAGCTTAATAGACTGGCCAGGCTTAATTTCGCATAGCTTGGCATTCTTGATCTTATGCTCCTTCAACTTGCCCTCGATAAGACCAAGGGTAAGTTTGGTTGCGTAAATTGGAACTTTGCGATCAAGGTCTTTCAGCAAATACGGCAAGGAACCCGTATGGTCCTCGTGACCGTGAGTAATCACGATTCCACGCAACTTATCAGCATGTTCAAGAACATGCGAATAGTCAGGCAGAATCAGGTCAACGCCTGGATGATTATCATCGGGGAACATGAGGCCCGCATCATCAAGCACCATATCGTTACCGCACTCGAAAGCAGTCATATTCTTGCCGATAGCATCAAGACCGCCCAAGGGGATTATACGAAGCTTAGCTTTAGGATCGCGCTTGCCAGCGTGGTTATGCTGGGCGGATTTTTTCCCACGATTTGAGTTTTGGGAATGATGTTTTTTGCCCGCATCAGGGCTTTTATCTTTCTCATTCTTCGAATTCTCATCGTCGAATTTCGATAATTTCGGACGCTTTCGCTCGAGGTGAACATGCTTCACCGATTCTGTTGCTTGAGGTTTATCCTGGATATTTTTAGGCTCATTGATTTCTTCAGCCATAAGGTTCCTTTTCGTTCTGTATTTGTACTTCATATATAAGATGGAGCCTTCTAACACCTAGCAAGAAAAGGCCCATCTGCAGACCAAGACAGCGCGCAAATTACGCATAGCTTAACTAATTAATAATAGCGTTCCTGACTTTAATTTGTTAATCATCCATGAATTCTTCCCTATCTTCTTCGAAAAGAAACTCACAGAATTAGCTACAGTCAAACCAAACGTGAGCTAAAAATGCACAAAAAAAGCGAGGTCGAAACCTCGCTTTTTGAATAGACATGACAGATGTCGAAGCTTACTTCAGGACACCAACCTCGCGCATTACCTGAGCCAGGTGATCGGATTGTTCAGGAGTTGCATCTACTAAGGGAAGACGGACCCCGCCAACACGGAAGCCGGATAGGTTCAGTGCCTCTTTAACCATGATCGGATTAGCCGTAACAAAGAGCTCATTCATCAAGGGCAGGAGCTTTTCATTGGCTTCTGCAGCCTCCTCAAATTTCCCTTCAGCGCAAAGGGTGGTAATTTCCTTCATGCGATCGGGCGCAACATTACCAGTTGTAGAGATTACGCCAGCAGCACCTAATTTCATCATGTCATAAGTAAGGGAATCATCGCCAGAATATACGTCAAACCCTTCGGGTGCGTTAGCGATAATCTCTGCAACCTGGGCAAGATCACCAGAAGCTTCCTTAATGGCAACGATGTTATCGCAATCGTTTGCAAGTCGTAATGTTGTTTCAGGCGTCATATTAATACCAGTACGACCTGGGATGTTATACAGAATGATAGGGAGATCAACCGCATCTGCAATAGTCTTGAAGTGCTGGTAGAGGCCTTCTTGCGGAGGCTTGTTGTAGTAAGGAACCACCAGCATAAACGCATCGACGCCGAGCTTTTGGACATCACGGGCAAAATCAACCGTATCAGCCGTGCAATTATCTCCGACATTGGCGATAACCGGCACCTCGCCCTTTACTTCAGAAAGAACCGCTTCAAACAGCTTCATCTTCTGAGGATAGAACACCGTAGGGCTTTCACCCGTGGTGCCATTAACGATAAGGGCATCGCTTCCGCCGTCTACAAGGCGGCGAGCCAAAGCACGTACCTGATCAAGGTCGAGCTCAAGATTCTCGTCAAATGGGGTAACCATTGCGGGAATCATGCGACCAAAGCGTGGCTCATTTGCAGCGGTCATGTGTAACTCCTTCATTCGCTAATTCAACGTGGCTCATTATTGCATGATGTACGGCGCTATGCCATGAAGTTTTCCAAACCAACGACTAAGCCGCTGCATTTGCCTACCGAACGGATACCGAGGAGAACACCTGGCATATAGGAAGTGCGATCCCATGAATCGTGGCGAATGGTCAGCGTCTGCCCCATCGAACCAAAAATTACCTCTTGACTCGCAACGTACCCCATTGAGCGTACAGAATGCACCGGGACACCTTTCACCAATGCTCCACGTGCGCCTTCGCATCCATCAATCTCGGTTTCACTGCCAGGAGCCTCACTAGCAAAATCTCTCGAGCGGGAGATTATCTGGGCAGTACGAACCGCAGTGCCACTTGGCGCATCTTTCTTATTGCAATGATGGAATTCAATAACCTCCGATTCGGGGAAATAAGGAGCAGCAGCTTTGGCGAATTCCATCATAAGCACCGCACCAGTAGTGAAATTCGGAGCATAGAACAAACATGTGCCCGGCTTAGCGCTCGCAGCAAGAGCATTAAGAGTGTCATCGCTCATACCTGTTGTGCCCACAACACAATCCACTCCTGCAGGCAAAGCCTTTTCTAAAGTCTTTGCGACAACGCTAGGTTGAGTAAAATCCACCAAAACATCGAAGGAAGCACCTTGAAGTGCCTCATCAATGCTTCCATAGGTAGCAAAAGGGGCTTCTCCACCAAACGGATCGATCCCGCAAACCACTTCCATATCCTCAGCAGCGGTGACAGCATCCACGACAGCGGAACCCATGCGGCCGGCATAACCGGCAACAGCAACAGAAATCATACGTACTCCTATTCAAATGCCCTTTTCAGGGAACTAACCGCAACTATACGACTAAAATGATTCAAATATGTTAAGCACTCGTAGGCGGCTTTGCTGCCTACCATACAAGAGCAGCGACTGCCAACAACTTAACGAACTCGGGAATTAGCTAAAAAACAAGATCCGAAAGTTCTTCTTGAGTATATGGCGATATCACGGCAATAGCCGGCTCTGCCAAGAGAAGTTCTTGAGCCATATCAAGCACCTGTTGCTTAGAAACGGATCGATATCCTTCCGTTTGTTGCTCGGGGGTAGTTTGGTCCAATCCGAGGGTATCGCGCTTGCCTAGGCGAACCATATGGGAATTGGTCGACTCCAAGCCAAGAAGGAGCTGCCCGCAAATAAGGTCGATATTACGAGAAAGCTCATCTTCGGAAACGTAGTCTTGGGCAATCGCGTCCAGCTCAGAACGGATAAGCCGCACAACTTCCTGAGTATTGGAAGGTCGTGTACCGGCATAAATGCACCACTGCCCAACACCCTGATAGCCTGCCTGCATTGCGTAGATCGAATACACAAGACCGCGCTTTTCGCGTACCTCCTGGAACAAACGCGAAGACATAGAACCACCAAGAATTGTGGTGAGTACCGTAGCGATATATCGCCGCTCACTCCCTAGAGGTAGCCAAGGTACGCCATACACGATATGGGCTTGCTCGATATCGCGCTTCTGGCTAAATAAACCTGAGGAGAAATGGGGCTGCAGAAGCTTTCGTTGCTCCTTTTTACCAGGCTTCATGGAAGCAAAATATCGCTTTGCCAATGCGACCAGCTGGCCATGATCCACATTGCCCGCAGCCGCTAGTGTTAGGTTTCCGGCATGGTAATGCTCAGCATGAAAATCGACGCAATCGGCATGTCGATAGCTGCCAACCCGCTCGCGAGTTCCTAAAACAGGCAAGCCGCAAGGATGATTAGGCAAGTTATTCTGAGAATACAGCTCATAGACATAATCATCGGGGGTATCTTCAGAACGCGCAATCTCCTCAATCACCACTTCACGTTCAGTATCGATGGCATCTTGAGCAAAATTCGACTCAATCACCATTTCTGCCAAAACAGAAAGAGCATCCTCAAGCTTGTCGTCAACAAAGCGAGCATAGTAGCAGGTATATTCCTTTGACGTAAAAGCGTTAAGCTCTGCCCCAAGGCGATCAAAATGCATCGAAATATCCAGAGGACCTTTAGTGGGGGTCCCCTTGAACATCATATGCTCCATAAAATGAGTAAGACCCGCCTGGTCGGGACGCTCGTCGCGGGAACCAACGTTGAACCAGAGTCCCAAAGAAACCGAACGGACATCGGGCATCGTTCGGCTAATGACCGTCATGCCATTATCCAAAACAGTTTTACATTGCTGGCTCATACGTGCGCCAACCCTTCCAATCTAATTCTATGACTCAAAACTTTCCTTGAGGGCTTTTGCGAGCTGATCGGGACAACTCGTTTTACGGGGACCGCAGGTAATACCTTCGAGCTTGTCGATAACCTCTTCCACGGGCATACCCTCTACAAGCATGGCAATACCCTTAGTGTTGCCATTGCAGCCGCCCTGAAATGACACATTGACAACCTTGCCATCTTCAATGTCGAAATTAATAGCTTTAGAACAAGTACCCCGAGTAATAAACGTAGACATACAGTAAAACCTCTTCTTCCAAAGAAAGCCCCCTGCCCCATTTCGGGGTCAGAGGGCTCTCGGAACTGCTTATCAATAACCATTTCGCAGCTCATACAAGACAGACAACTGCCCATAAGAGCCAACAAGAAATGATTATAACTTAGTGCTCGTTATGGTCACCATTGTGACGGCGACGGGGCTTACGTCCGCCGTTGCCACCTTCGCGCTTACCACGTCGGTCACCATCATCGTGGTGGCGAGCAGGGCGCTCAGAGCTAACTACATCGGGCTTATCGACACGGTCAAGACTAATCTTACCGTTATCGCTAACCTCAATGACCTCAACCTTTACGATGTCTCCGATGTTAAGAACATCTTCAACCTTGCCTACACGGCCGTTAGCCATACGGGAGATATGAAGCAATCCATCCTTACCGGGAGTAAGACGAACAAATGCGCCGAAATCCTTGATGCCAACGACTTCGCCATCATACACTTCTCCAACCTCGGGAACCTTGACGATACCCAAGATAGCTGCCTTGGCAGCAGCGCCACCCTCAGCATCGATAGAGGCAATGCGAACAGTACCGTCCTCTTCGATCTCGATAGTGGTATTCGTTTCATCCTGAAGGCCTCGGATAACCTTGCCACCAGAACCGATAACGTCACGGATTTTATCGGAAGGAATGTGAATGGTCTCGATGTGGGGAGCATAAGGAGAGAGTTCCGCACGAGGTGCATCAATAGCCTCGAGCATAGCCTTCATGATAAAGGCGCGGCCTTCCTTAGCCTGAGCCAGAGCACGGGCCAGAATATCAACGGAAAGACCCTTAGCCTTGTTGTCCATCTGCAGGGCAGTGATGCCATGTTCCGTACCGCAAACCTTAAAGTCCATATCACCAAGGAAGTCTTCAAGACCCTGGATGTCAGAGAGGATGACGATGTCATCGCCTTCTTTAATGAGACCCATCGCAATACCAGCAACAGGAGCTTTGATGGGCACGCCAGCATCCATCAAAGCAAGGGTAGACCCACAGGTGGAAGCCATGGAAGAAGAACCATTGGATTCCATGATCTCAGAAACAACGCGAATAGCGTAGGGGAATTCTTCCTCATCGGGGAGAACAGGCAGGAGCGCGCGCTCAGCCAAAGCACCATGTCCGATTTCACGACGCTTAGGAGCGCCCATGCGACCAACCTCACCGGTGCAGTACGGCGGGAAGTTGTACTGATGCATGTAACGCTTGCCCTCTGCAGGATCGATAGTATCAAGACGCTGCCATTCATTGAGCATACCAAGCGTTGCAATAGAGAGAGCCTGGGTCTGACCACGCTGGAAAAGACCGGAACCGTGAACACGAGGCAGATAGCCAGCCTTAATGTACAAGGGACGAATGTCGGTGCTAGAACGACCGTCGGCACGCTCGCCCGTTTCGATAACCATCTTGCGCATTGCGTGCTTTTCGAGCGACTTCAAAGCAGCAGCAATATCGGAACCCCAAGCAGCACGCTCTTCCTCAGTAAAGTCGTTTTCCTTAACGGAATTCTTCACCTCTTCGACCTTGGCCATACGGGCAAGCTTGTCTGCGTCCTTCAGTGCAGCCGACATTTCATCGAAATGCTTTTCAACGCGCTCCGCGATGGAAGGATCGGCAACATGGATAGGCCATTCCTTAGGCTGCGGATTAACCTTGGCCAAGAATTCGGCCTGCTTTTCGCAGAACGCCGCAATTGCTTCCTGGCCAAAAGTCATGGCTGCGAGCATATCCTCTTCAGTAATCTCCTGAGCGCCAGCCTCAACCATGGAAATATAATCCTTGGTACCTGCAATGGTCAGCTCAAGATCGGAGTTCTCTTCTTCCTCGTAGGTGGGGTTCACGATGAACTCGCCGGTATCAATGTCGCGGCCGATACGAACGCACGCAGCCGGACCATCGAAAGGCGCGCTGGCAACCATAAGTGCTGCAGAAGCACCTGCTACAGAAATAGTGTCGGGCTGATGCTCGCCGTCAACCACCAACGTAGTGGCAACCACATGAACTTCCTGCTTAAAACCATCAACGAAACCGGGGCGAATCGGACGGTCGATCATACGAGCCGTCAGGATACCTTTGTCGGAAGGCTTTGCTTCACGCTTCAGGTAACCGCCAGGAATACGACCAACCGCATACATCTTTTCCATGAAATCAACAGTCAGCGGGAAAAAGTCATAATCCTTCTCCTGCTCAGAGATCACAGCCGTAACCAAAACGGTAGTGTCACCGCAGGTGACCTTCACAGCACCAGAAGCCTGCTTTGCAAGCTCGCCAGTGGAAAGGGTGTAGTGCTTTCCGTAGAGGTCGAACGATTCAGTAATAATGTCCATCTTTTAACTTTCACTTCCCTTGCGCCCTATTGCGCAAAGCCTCTTTGCACCCGCTTTTCAGGTGCGCGAGCAGCAATGGCCTCCATTGCCGACCGCCGAATATACAAAAAGCCCGCTAGCGCGGGCTTAATGCTTAGATGTTGTCGCGAATGCCGAGCTTCTTGATAAGTTCACGGTACTCAAGAACGTCGCGGTTCTTGATGTAAACGAGAAGACGACGGCGCTTACCTACGAGCATGAGCAGACCACGACGGGTATGGTGATCCTTGGGGTGCTCCTTCAGGTGCTCGGTCAGGTTCTTGATACGCTCAGACAGGATAGCAACCTGTACCTCTGCGCTACCAGAGTCCTGAGGGTTCTTGCCGAACTCTGCCATGAGCTCTGCAGTGCGTTCTTTGGAGATGCTAAGCTTGTTAGGCATCTGTCCACCTTTCTACATCTAATTCCCTCCATGCCGAGCAAGCAAGCGGGTGGCGCATGCGAGCTAGGCGTGAAGCCTACTTGTTGCAAAATGCAACCCACTCAGTATACGTGAGCATCCTATACCGCTCAACAGCTTTCTAGGGTTGTGTGCGACATATGGAGATAACTAATCTGCTACCTATTGGGTGCCAGCTTTCAAAGACAAGATGCATCCAACCGCCGTTCGCGCACCCCGAACAGCAGAGCGAAACACCGTGCAAACCCCAAGAGTGACATCACTCATTATGGCAGCATGTCGGGAACCCCACTAACGCTCCACTCTTTGAAAATCGAAAAACCCGTCTGCCGCCGCAAAATAGCAGTATCCCAAAACATCAAAAGCATGAAACCCTAAAGCGTACTCACTCTAGGGTTTCGTCATTAAGCCAAAACGCATAGCCAATAGGGTTCGAGGCGATCTAAACATGCATGCGTAAGCATTATTGCCGCTATGCGACTACTAGAATCAGTATGGCTATTTGCGAGATGCCTCGTACTGTTCGACAAGCTTCTTCTGAACATCGTAGGGAGCGGGCTCGTATCCATTTAAGCGCACGGAATAGGTTCCACTGCCACGAGAAAGAGCTCGCAAGTCTTTCGTGTACGAAAGGACTTCGGCATAGGGAACACGAACAACGATGATGGTTTCGCCTTCATCGTTGGAATCAGTGCCGACGATTCGCCCGCGACGCGTAGAGATATCGCCCATAACAGCTCCCGCATACGCCTCACCAACAGTAATATCCATATCGGCCATAGGTTCGAGAATAATGGGATCGGCTTGCTGGCAGGCAGCCCTGAATGCAAGGCGGGCCGCGGTCTTAAAGGCCATCTCGTTGGAATCTACCGCATGGTAGGAGCCGTCAAACACTACGCAATTGATATCCACCATGGGATACCCTGCCAAATAGCCTTCTGCCATGGCTTCCTGCACACCCTTATCAACGGCAGGAATAAGGTTCTTCGGAATCCTGCCGCCAACCACTTCGCTCGCAAATACGTAGCCTTCACCCGGGTTTGGCGAAAGACGGAGCCAGCAATCGCCAAACTGACCAGAACCGCCCGTCTGTTTCTTATGGCGGCCCTCCGCTTCTGCGGTTTTCTGAATAGTCTCACGGTAAGGAATTCGAACGGGAACAAGATGTGCTTCAATCTTTGCCTGATTCTTCAGCTTATTCAACAACACGTCTACGTGCATATCGCCCATTGTAAATACAACCTGCTGATGGGTTTCTTCGTAACGAATCAAACGCAAGGTCGGGTCAATTTCGGCTTGCTTGGAAAGAAAAGTTCCCAGCTTATCCTCGTCTTTCTTGTTTTCGGCTTCAAGAGCAATGGGATAGAGCGGAATTGGGCTAGGCAGCGGATCAACCTCAATATCGCCGGAAAGCGAGAGCGTATCGCCAGTTTTCGTGTCGTTCATTTTAGGAACTACGATAATATCTCCGGCCTTAGCGCTTTTGACATCCATTGGCTCCTTGCCCATCATCACATAGAGATGCGACAGGCGTTCTTTTTTCTTGCTACGTGCATTTGCAAGTTCCATTCCAGGCTCAAGGTAACCAGAAAGCACCTTAATGAAACTCATGCGACCAACATACGGATCAGAAAGCGTCTTGAAGACAAAACCAGCAGGTTCACCCGTTTCATCAACATAAAGCTCATTGCCATTAGCCAGGTAAAAGGGGCCATGCGCACGAGGATGAGGGAAATAACTGGCAATATCCTCCATAAGGCCCTTAATGCCCTGCTTGATGATGGTGGAGCCAACGAACACAGGAATGAAAATCTCTTGCGCAATGGCCTTATCGAGCAGCTGCTCTAGTTCTTTTTGAGTTAACTGTTCTTCGCCGTCAAGATATTTCATCATCAGGTCTTCATCGGCTTCTGCGACTAAATCACACAGCTTGTCGCGAGCAACTTGGGCAACATCGAGATAATCCTCTGGGATTTCCTCGACACGTTCATCTTCACCCTCAAAGTACCGAGCCTTCATGCGAAGGACATCGATAACACCCTTGAAATCTTTATCTACGCCCATAGGTATTGTTACCGCACCTAAGCGAGAACCAAATCGGGCATGAAGAGTAGCCATTGCTACATCAAAATTGGCATGTTCTCGATCAATATGGTTGATGAAAACACAGCGGCATAACCTCATGGCTTCAGCCTCATGCCACAAACGCGTGGTCATAACCTGAGGACCGTCGACGGCGTCGACAACAAACATAGCCATCTCTGCCGCCTGCATGGTGGCAAGCGTGTCTCCAAGAAAATCTGCCTGACCCGAAGTATCAAGCAAATTGATCTTGTAATCCTTATAGGGAATAGGCGCAATCGAAGTGCCTAATGTGAAATGGCGACGAATTTCCTCTTCGTCATAGTCGAGATACGACTTGCCATCATGGGTTGTGCCCATGCGCGGAGTTTTTCCGGAAACATGGAGCATCGCTTCAGCTAGCGAAGTTTTGCCAGCACCATCTTGGCCCACCAGCACAATGTTGCGTACATGTTCGGTTGCAGGAGCAGCCATAATACACCCCTCTTTCCCCCTTCAGACATCCCCATGCCCGAAGGACTTGCCGCAATATCCCTCAACATTGCAGCAGATCATAGACAGTGAACAGGTTCATGAAACCCAGTTTAGCGTAATAAGGCCAAGTAGTCGCTATCGTGGTTAAGCTCATACTAGAAAGAAAACAGTTACGATCGATTTAGCTATCTTAGCGAAATTAAATAATCGAGCGACTTCAATGAAATACCTAAATGCTGACGAATCCATAGCTGAAGAAATCGAAGTACGCTCAAACGTTCGTCTGCATTGACTTCAAAATGAGAGATCTCTTCGAAGGTACTGAACAAAAGAGCTTGAGCCCACAGCACAGTGTCACGAGAAAGATATACAGTTTCGCACGCAGGCCTGCAAGACGAGCAGACAATACCGCCATCAACAAGCGAAAAGGGCACATGGGAATAAAGCAACTCTGGCGAAATGGCATTTCCGCATTCGACACAAGTATCGAAACGGGGACGGAAACCCAAAACAGCAAGAGCTTTAAGCAAATAGCCAGCCGTATAGCACTCCGCAGAAGCAACAGCGTCATCTGAATTGACACCCTTTAACGCCTGCAGCGCGACGCACACCATGGGAAACAGCCGTTCATCCTGTAACCCTACCTGAGTGGCTTTGTCAAGGATTTCAACCATAGGCGAAGCAGCTTCCATCAAAGCGTAATCCCCGCGAAGATGTTCATTGCCCTGCAGCAAGCGCGCTTCCTTGACGATGTCGAGAGTTTTGCCTTGGCAGAGAAGTAAATCGCAAACAGAGTAAACCTCTAATCTTGAGGCAAATGAAGAAGAGGGCTTTCGAGCCCCCTTCGCGACCGCACGAATTTGCGATCCATCAGAAGAGAGCAAAGTACAAATCACATCGCTCTCCCCCAGCTTGGTACGGCGAAGCACCAAAGCTCTCACGCTATATGAACGCGAAGCCATTGATCCTATGCGCCCTCGCCGTAACCAAAACGGCGAATTTGATTTAGATCACGCCTCCAATTTTTACGGACCTTAACATTGAGGTCGAGAAATACCTTTTTGCCCAGAAGAATTTCGAGGTCCTCACGAGCCTGGGTACCAACCTCTTTGATAGCATGCCCGCCTTTTCCGATTATGATGCCTTTCTGACTATCACGCTCTACGTAAACAGTGGCATAGATCTTCTGAAGATTCTTTCGTCGGTTGTATTCCATCGCATCGACAACCACACCTACCGCATGGGGCACTTCATCGTGAGCAGTAAGAAGAATCTTCTCACGAATGAATTCAGCGATAATGACCTCGATAGGTTGGTCGGTTTCCATATCTGCGGGAAACCACAGTGGACCAGTGGGCAAGCGACGCACAACAGCATCGATGAACTCATCGATGCCCGCACCCGTAATCGACGAGACTTCTACAACTTCGTCCCAATCGCCTAAAGAAACCGCCTTGTGGCGTTGTTCGTCGAGCAGCTCATCGTCAACCAAGTCAATCTTTGAAAGAACGAGGATTTTCGGAACCTTGTTCTTGGCAAGTTCAGAAATAACCCATTCATCACCGCGGCCAAAGGGAGCCGATGCATCCAGCAAGAATGCAGCAACATCAATACCATCGAGCGATTTAAGCGCAGTAGTATTCAGCTCTTCGCCAAGAGCGTCATGCGGTTTGTGCACACCGGGGGTATCAACAATAACCATCTGGTGATCTTCGGTAGTATGAACAGCACGAAAGCGATGGCGTGTAGTTTGGGCAGTAGGCGAGGCAATAGCGAGCTTTTTCCCCAAAAGGGCATTGAGTAAAGTTGACTTACCCGAGCTCGGCCTACCAACGAGAGTCACAAATCCAGACCTAAATGTATCTGGGTTAATTGTACTTTGATTGATTTCCATATAATTCCTTTTCGAACGCGCGTTACTTCAAGCCGAATAGACAGAGAATTCGCGGCGCAAAAATAATCAAGCCAACAATCAATGAGGCCAACGAGAACAGCAGCACACCGCCAGCAGCGGCGTCTTTCGATTTACGGGCAAGCTCATGATACTCGGGGCTTGCCAAATCAACTATTGCCTCAATGGACGAGTTGAAGCACTCACCGCCTAAAACCAATCCAAAGCAAATCACAACAACAAGCCACTCACAAGGACTAATACCAAAAACAAAACCGAGAATGATGCAAAGCACCATACAACCGAATTCAATATGAAAATTACGCTCGTGGGCCGTGTCGATTATTCCGCGTCCAGCGCAACGGAACGCGGCAAGAAGAGAAAAACCTTCACGCGTCATGCGTGGCTCTCGTTCCATTCGCGCATCAGCTTTTCTTCCAAAGCATGCATAATCTCGTAGTCATCATCTTCGATGTGATCGTATCCGCAAAGATGCAACAGACTGTGGATGACAAGAATCGTTACTTCCTCTTCGAGCGTTGTTCCGTATTCTTCGGTTTGCGCAAGAGCTACATCGGTAGCGATGATAGTGTCGCCAAGTTCAAATTCTTCAACGTCATCCAAGACCTCATCCTCAAATGGGACATTATCGCACTCGAAAGACAGGACATCGGTCGGACGATCTATTCCTCGATAATCCCGATTCAGCTCATGGATCCGTTCATTGGTAACAAAAGTGACGGTAACGTCAGTACACTCCGGCAAGTTCATCTTTTTCATTACAAACGTGCACAGCTCTTCAATGGGAAAGCCGCCAACGAGCTCTTCCCCATGCTCAATAAGTACATTGACCTGCATCGGCAACCTCTTTACAAACGGAGATTCATCTCTTCGGCGCGCGCATAGGCGGCAACAATCCTTGCTACCAAAGAATGACGCACAACATCGGAATTCTTGAACTCGCAAAATGCTATGTCATCCAAACCATCAAGAACCTGACGCACGGTCTTTAGGCCCGAAACACCCTTGGGAAGATCAGCCTGAGTAATATCGCCGGTAATGACCATTTTCGAACCAATGCCCAGACGGGTAAGGAACATTTTCATTTGGCCAGGAGTGGTGTTCTGGGCTTCATCAAGGACAATGAAGGCATCGTTGAGCGTACGACCTCTCATAAAAGCCAGAGGCGCGATTTCAATGGTTCCATCAGCAAGATGTTTGTTTGCGCGGCCAGGCTCCATCATCTCAAACAATGCATCGTACAAGGGGCGGATGTAAGGATCGATTTTCTCGGTAAGGGTACCGGGAAGAAAACCGAGATTCTCTCCAGCCTCGACGACAGGCCGTGTAAGGACAATGCGGCTTACTTGCTTGTTGTTAAATGCGGCTACCGCCATAGCCATAGCAAGATACGTTTTGCCAGTACCTGCTGGACCAATGCCGAACGTAACAGTGTTCTTTCGAATGGCATCCACGTATTGTTTCTGCGTGGGCGTTTTAGGGCGAATAGCACGGCCGCGATAAGAAAGAATTACGTCGTTCTTCATGGGAGGCGGTGCCAGTTCACCGGCCTTCATAAGGTTTAAAGAACGCTTCACCTCATCAGTCGTAAGAGTCTCACCTGCTTCGAGCGTTTTTATTAGACCCGCAAAAAGCGTGGTAAGTGATTGCACCTCAAGAGCGTTGCCTTGAATGCGAAGTGAGTTTTCCTGCAAAGAAATACGCGCAGCAGTGGAGTCTTCGATTAGATGAAGAAACTCGTCTTGAGGTCCCAAAAGAGCAGCAGGCTCAATTGGGGATGGGATAACGAGTGAAATGTTCTCTAAATCATTCATGCCCTCATGATAGCAGCATCGTCAACGCCCGTTAAGCAAACATCGACCAAAGCGCCCTGCTTGAAGCCATCGATACGAACCTTATAGTACGACTCGGTCATGCCCCACCCTTCTTGCTCAACAGCAACAAGCTCATGAGAGCCAATGCGACGCTGCGCATATTGGATACGCAGCTGATCGCCCAATTCGCTTAATTCATGAGCTCGACGCTCTTTGATTTCAGCAGGAACCTGATCGGTGCGACTTGCTGCCGGCGTACCCTCTCGACGAGAATACCGAAATACGTGGATCTTCGTGAAACCAACTTCACGTACCAATGCACAAGTATCAGCGAAGTCCTTCTCTGTTTCTCCAGGAAAACCCACGATGATGTCTGTGGTAAGGGAAATATCCCCAACCTCCCGTTTCAGCATGGCTACAATCTCCAAGAAATCACGGGCAGAATAAGGCCGATTCATCTCATGTAGCACTTTGTCGGAGCCTGACTGCAAAGGCAGGTGCAAATGACGGCACACGCGCCCCTCAGACTCAGCCATAACTTTAACGAATTCAGGATCAAGCGACCTTGGCTCTACAGAGCCAACGCGCAAGCGAACGTCACCATGACCAGCCTTCCCCAATTCATCGAGCATCCTACTCACAAGAGCACCAAGGCGAATACGATTCTCGCCTTCGGTGCAACAATAGGATCCAAGATCAATGCCAGTAAGAACAAGCTCCTTGACACCCGCATCAGCCAGCGCCAAGGCTTCTTCTAAAACAGCATTCGTCGGACGTGACCACGCCTTGCCACGAGCAACGTGAACGATGCAGTAGGTGCATGAATGGTTACATCCATCCTGGACTTTCAATGAGACACGGGTAGGAAATTCATCTCCCACACGAACAAGATGTGCCGAAGAAGCAGCCGAGCCGTCACCCACCTCTTCAAGCAAATCGATTTTATCCACTACGCAGATGCGAGAATCAAGAGCGCGGTAAAACTCAGGTTCGATAGCAGCAGCACAACCGGTAACCACCACTTGGGCGCGTAGATTTTGACGAAGAACGCGCCGAATGCTTTTACGGGTTTTTTTGTCAGCTTCCTCGGTTACCGTGCAGGTGTTGATAACAACAATATCCGCATCGGGCACCGAGCACAATTGAGCACCCCTGCCTTCATAGGCTTTGGCGATAGTGTCGGATTCAACCCTATTCACTTTGCAGCCAAGGTTCACCACCGATACCTTCATGAACGCACCTCAAGCTCATATAACGTCAATGCCGGAGCAACAATGCCAGCCGTTTCCGTGCGAAGAATGCTCGGGCCCAAGCTGATCGAATATGCATAAGGCAAAGCAAGAAAACGATTAACCTCTTGGGCAGTCAGACCGCCCTCCGGGCCCACCACTAGGGCAACACGCAGACTACGAGGCTCTTTGCCAGTAGCGGCAATGCAGGATGAGACTGCCTTAGCCAGAGTATCGGACAGCTTGGCTTCCTCCCAACAAACCAGCACAGCATCGCAGTCTTTGACAGCGTCGAAAGCCTCAACAACAGAACAGGGCATGTGAACTATAGGCTTAGAAGGTCGCCCGCTTTGCATCGATGCGCTCTTAGCAATAGACGTCCATCTGTCACATCGGGCTTTCGACTTCTTTGCATCAAGCTTCACAACACTACGAGAAGACACCATTGGGACAAATTCGGCGATGCCAACTTCCGTTGCATGCCTAACGATAGCATCCATCTTGTCACCCTTAGCCAAACCCTGGACGAGGACAACCTCGGGACGCACATGCAAAGACAATTTTTGAGCGATGGATACAGAGAGCTCTCCGTTCTCGAATGAAAGAACCTCGCATTCGAAATAATCGGTAGTCGCATCCACAACAGCGATGTGCTCCCCAGCGGCAAGACGCAAAACCTTCGCATGTTTGACATCGTCAGAATCAAGCTGAAGCGTAAAAACAGGCGCCGGCATAGAAGCCAGCACCTGTTTATTCAAGAAGAAATGAGGAAGTGACATATCTCTCCCTATTAATTGTTGAAGGCATCTCGAAGTTTCTGAAGGGGGCTGCGCTGCTCGGAGACATTTTCTCCCATTTCATCGGCCAAGCGCTCCAAAATTGCGCGTTCGCCCTTAGAAACACGCGTAGGAATCTTAACTTCAACATGCACATGCAAATCGCCACGCGATTCGCTACGGAACTTAGGCATTCCAGCTCCCTTAACGCGCACAACCTGGCCATATTGGCATCCTTCGGGAATGACAACGGAGACCTTTTCATTCTCGAAAATACCATCGAGCTCAATCTTGGCACCAAGCGCCGCCTGAACCATGCTAATAGCCGCAGAGCAATGCAGGTCATCGCCCTGACGTTCGAAGAACTCATGCTCTTCGATGCGACAGGTAACAATAAGGTCTCCCGCTTCGGCACCACGAACGCCAGCTTCGCCATACCCCGATAAACGCAGCTGCTGGCCATCGCGAATGCCCACAGGTATATCCACAGATATACGTTGACGATCAGGAACGCGTCCCTGTCCCTCGCATTCAGGACACGGATTTTCAATAATTTTGCCCGATCCGGAGCATCGAGGGCAGGTGGACGCAGACTGCATATCGCCGAGGAACGTATGCTGAACAGTGACGACACGGCCCTGACCGTTACAATCGGGACAGGTAACCTCACTTCCGCCTTCAGACAAACCCGAACCCTCGCAATCAGGGCACGGAGCAAGGCGATCGTAAACGATTTCCTTCTTTACGCCCGATGCGGCTTCTTCAAGCGTGATACGCAATCCAACGCCCATATCACGGCCTTCTTTTCGCACGTTAGCGCGAGCTCCTCCGCCACCGCCGAAAAATGAGCTGAACAGGTCGCCCATACCACCAAAACCGCCGCCAAAAAGATCTTCGAGATCAACATACTGAGTTCCGCCACCGCCTGAAGCGCCGGGAATAGTGCCAAAACGATCATATTGAGCTCGTTTATTGGGATCGCTCAGAACATCATATGCCTCATTGAGCTCCTTGAAGCGATCTTCGGCATCAGGATCCTTATTTACGTCAGGGTGAAGCTGACGAGCCTTCTTTCGGAAAGCTTTCTTGATCTCATCGTCGCTTGCCGTCTTGTCGACACCAAGCACCTCGTACAAATCGTTGGCCATAAGTTGCGAATCTCCTTTTCAGGATTACAAATCTTTCAAAACGTTACGGGCTGCGCGAACAGCTTTGAGCACCTGTGAGTAGTCCATACGCGTGGGGCCCACGATCAAAATAAGACCACTGTGCTCGGATTCACCGAAACGGTTAGCAATAAGCGAAACGCCCGAAAGCGCCTCTGAATCATTTTCGTGCCCAATGCGAACAACCGGTTCTTCGGAAGCAGCAGCATCATTGAACACACGAAGAAGCATCGTATCACCTTCGAGCTCTTCAAGAACAGGCATAAGACAGGAAGAATCGCTGAACTCAGGCTTGCCCAAAAGATGAGAAATGCCCAATGGGTGAGCTTTTATGGCATTCTGGTCTTTAAGACAAGCAAATATTTCAGCCATTACGATCCTAACCAAATCATCCTTAATCCCGCTAGCACCAAGAGGCAATTCGCAGGATGTTGAAGAAAGGGAGGTGCCGACCAAAACGTTGTTCAGCGTCTCTTGTGTTTTGCGAATTTCTTCTTCTAAGTAGTTGCGGGGCAGGTCCATCTGTCTATCGAAAACCTGACCATCCTCGGTGACGATAACTATCAATAGACGTTGGGATGCCAGCAACACCAGATTAACCAAGCGAATGTTCACAGAAAGAATCCGCGGAGGCACAAGAAGAGCCATACAATCGGTAAAGCGAGCAAGCGCTTGTGAAGTTCGATCCATCAAATCGTCTAAATCACTCGCGCTTTCGCGCACCTCACGAGCGAGAGTGTCTTCCACGTCATCGGAATCGCCCTCAGAAAGAAGCTCATCGACAAAAGCTCGATACCCAAAATCAGTGGGAATACGCCCCGCAGAAGTGTGCGGCTGAGCCAAATAACCCATTTCCTCAAGCAGCGAGAGTTCATTGCGCACTGTCGCAGAGCTAATTCCCAAGTTATAGCGCTCAACCAATGTACGCGACCCGACAGGAAGCGCACGAGCAATATACTCTTCGATGAGCGCCCGAAGCACAATCTGGCGCCTATCTGATAGCATCGCTTGCCTCCTTAGCAATGATTGTCCTCACCGATGTGAAAAGCATTTTAGCAGCGAAGCCACTAGAGTGCTAACGACAACCCAAAGATACGCCATTCCCACACGCTAAGCATGAGAAAGCGACCTACGTATCCCAACCGTTACGGAGCAAGGTCAAATAGCCTTCCGTATAAGCGGTTGCCAAACAGCCACCCTTTTTCGGTTGGAATCCATCGCGAACCGCAATGCGAAACCAAACCATCGGATTCAAGTTCGCGAAAAGCAAGGGGCGCATCGGGAAGAAGAAGCGTGGCATCTTCAAGCATCGAGTCGGAAATACCCCGGCTCATACGCATACCCAACATCAAATCTTCAGCTGCCATTTCAAAAGGGTCAAGAGACTCCACCACCAAGCCATCCTTAACCCGTTCTCGTTCAAGAACATTTTGGCGCATCGAAACTGCGCCCTCCCCAAGTCCGAGATATGGTTTCCCGGTCCAGTAAGCAGTATTGTGACGAGACTCAAAACCATCAAATGCATAGCTGGCAACCTCATACCTGTGCATGCCAGCATCACCCAATACCTCAGAGGCAACCTGCATAAGATCACCCCCCAGATCCTCATCGACCAAAACAGTCCCTTGCTCGACGCGCTGGTAGAGCGGAGTTCCCTCCTCGATCATAAGGGGATATACGCTCACGTGCTTAACGCCGAGTTCAAGAGCTGATTGCAAATCCCTTCGGAATCCTTCTTCTGTCTGACCAGGCAAGCCGCACATGAGGTCGATGCTAACATTATCGAACCTGATTTGAGCAAGCTCTACAGCCCGCTTCGCCTGATCGGATGAATGGATACGGCCCAAAAACGAAAGGAGACCGTCATCGAAACTCTGAACGCCTATGGATATGCGAGTTGCACCCAAGGCAAACATGTCCTTCACCATCGATTCATTGAGACTGTCGGGGTTCGCCTCGATCGTGCATTCGACCTCAGGTGTGAGATGCATAGACAGCGATAGCGTGTACAGTAACGCAGAAAGACGTTTATTCCCTAAATAAGTTGGCGTCCCACCGCCAAAATACACTGTCTCGATAGCCCCAAGCTGCTCAAAGCGCGATGCGCTACGTATGGCAGCAATCATCCCTTCAACGTAGTTGTCAAGCTGAGGACTATCAGAAGCAACGGCGCACGTCGAGAAATCGCAGTAAGCACATCTGCGTTTGCAAAAAGGAACATGCACATAGAGAGCTCGGTACGGATCCCAATCCATTGCCGCTACCCATCTATTTCTGTATGGCGACGAGCCTCTTCGAAAATAAACGCAAAGTCTTCGTATGTCACTGCGTCGTTGATCTGCCTGCGAACTGCAGCAGCGTCTTTCATCCCCGCCACATACCACATGGCATGCTTGCGCATGCGCACAATATTCTTGCCAGAGCGTTCAGACAACAGCTTTGCATGGCGGGTTGCAAGGGCCATTTTTTCAGCAGGCGTAGGTCCAGCATAGCCAGAGCCGCCAGCCAGCTTCGAGGCAATATCACGAAAAACCCAGGGGTTCCCCTGGGCGCCCCGCCCTACCATAACAGCGTCACAGCCGGTCATTTCAAAAAGGGCTATAGCGGTATCGCCATCTACTACATCCCCATTTCCGACAACGGGAATAGATACCGACTGCTTAACACGGGCGATAACGTCCCAATCTGCTCTGCCACGATAGAACTGCTGGGCATAGCGACCATGCACTGCGATAGCAGCTGCACCCGATTCTTCTGCCATTCGCGCAAATTCAACAGCGGTTTCATTGCCCTCCTCGTATCCACGACGGAACTTAACAGTAAGAGGACAACTGATAGCATTTGAAACAGAAGTGATAATGCGCGAAGCAAGCAAGGGATCGCGCATCAAGGCGGACCCATCACCTTTACCGGCAATTTTTCGAGCAGGACAACCCATATTAATGTCAATGGCAAACAAACGGCTTCCGAGGGAATCCTGCACCCATTTCGCTTGCTCGGCCATTGTCTCCGGCTCATGTCCGAAAAGCTGAACCGAAACCTTATCTTCGTTTGGAGCCAGATCGAGCAGATGAGCTGTCTTTTCATTGGCGTAGCTCAACGCTTTAGCTGAGACCATTTCTGTGTAGGTAAGCTGAGCGCCTTGTTCAATACACAGCTGACGAAACACCTCATCGCCAACGCCAGCCATAGGCGCAAGAATCACCCTGCGATCGGTAAATAAGTTTCCTGACATACCAGCCCTTACGCAGAAGCAATCGACACAAATTGGATGAAGGCAAACGCCAAAATTGCGATGAATACGAGAACGATAAGCAAACAGCCGCAACCAAGCGCAGCTTTAGTGCCGCCAGACATACGCGCTTGCTCGCGATCGCGAGCCGCTTTTTTCTCGTCGAATGGATCATTCAGCCAATCATATTCTTCTTCCTTGCGACCAAAAGCCACGACATCACCCCTATTCATCAACCTTGAGGATGGCCATGAACGCTTCTTGGGGAACCTCGACGTTGCCGATGTTCTTCATGCGCTTCTTGCCCTTCTTCTGTTTTTCGAGCAACTTGCGCTTACGGGAAATGTCGCCACCGTAGCACTTAGCCAAAACATCCTTACGCATTGCGCGAACGGTTTGACGAGAAAGAACACGAGACCCCACAGCTGCCTGAATAGGCACCTCAAACATTTGGCGCGGAATAATTTCCTTGAGCTTTTCCGTAAGAATGCGACCACGATCGTAAGCCTTGTCGGCATGGACGATAAATGAAAGAGCGTCGATGGGCTTCCCGGAAAGAAGGATATCGAGCTTGACCAATTTAGAGGGCTTATAAGTGTCGAAATCGTAATCGAGGGAGGCATAGCCTTTGGTACGACTCTTAAGCTGGTCGAAATAGTCCATGATGAGCTCAGACAGGGGCATTTCCCATAACATCTCAACCGTATTGGTGTTCAAATAATTCATAGTTTTAAACTCGCCACGGCGAGCAACGGTAAGCTCCATTACCGCACCAACATAATCAGGCGGAATAAGGATCTTCGACTTCAAATAAGGCTCTTCGATATGGTCAATCTCACTTGCATCTGGCATATCCTGAGGTGAATGCAGCGAAAGCATCTCGCCATCCGTTTTGAAAACATGGTACTCAACCGAGGGTGCCGTAGCCAAAAGATCGAGCCCAAATTCACGCTCCAAGCGCTCCTTCACAACCTCCATATGGAGCAATCCCAAAAAACCTACACGAAAGCCAAAACCGAGTGCATGGCTGTTTTCAGCTTCATACACGAGAGCGGGGTCATTCAAGGAGAGCTTTGCCAGCGCATCCTTCAGCTCTTCGTACTGGTCGGCCTCTATAGGGAACAGGCCGGTATAAACCATAGGCTTAACATCGCGATAACCAGGAAGGGGCTCCTCGCAACCACCATCAACCAACGTGACCGTGTCGCCAACCTTCACCTTAGACGGATCCTTCAAACCCGTCACCAAATAGCCAACTTCGCCCACGCCAAGTTCATCACATGGGATTTCGGTAGGACGACGAACACCAACCTCTTCTACCAAGGCATGTGTCTCGGTAGCCATCATGCGAATGTTCTGCCCCTTTTTCATGGAGCCATCGATGATGCGAACCAAAGCCACGACACCACGATATGCATCGAAATACGAGTCGAAGATCAAAGCGGAAAGAGGCGCATCAGGATCACCTACGGGATGCGGAACGTTATACACGATCGACTCAAGCAAATCGTGTACGCCTACTCCCGTTTTTCCGCTGGCCAACACTGCATCGTCTGCAGGGATAGCAAGGCCATCTTCGATTTCCGCACGAACACGCTCAGGTTCTGCGGCGGGAAGATCAATCTTGTTGATAAGAGGAACAATTTCCAAGTTCGCATTCATGGCCATCATGGCATTTGCGACTGTTTGAGCCTCGATACCCTGGGTAGCATCCACGACAAGTACCGCGCCCTCGCAAGCAGCGAGGGAACGAGAGACTTCATACGTGAAGTCAACATGACCTGGGGTGTCGATAAGATTGAAATGATAGAGCTGCCCATCATCAGCTCGATAATCGACACGAACCGCCTGGCTTTTGATGGTAATACCGCGTTCGCGCTCGATGTCCATCGAATCGAGCACCTGTTCCTTCATGTCGCGCTTTGAAACCGTCTCGGTCATTTCGAGAATGCGGTCAGAAAGCGTAGATTTGCCATGATCAATATGGGCAATAATGGAAAAATTTCGAATAAAGCGCGGATCGAGTGCCATAGTTTCCTAACAAACGTGCGCATAAAGCGCCTGTAAACACGTAAAATAGCAAGTGCCGTGAATGTCGGCATTGCAATGATTCTACCCTACCTGTTGCATTGCGGGGCTTTCTTCGCAATAATAAAGCAACTGTTATCTGGGCATGATTTATAACTTGTGGTAAGATCCTAGAGTTTTCGTCTACAGAAAAATATTTATACGGAGGATAAAACGTGGCGAACATTAAAAGTCAGAAAAAGCGAATCATCACCAACGAAAAGGCACGTATGCGTAATCGCGCCGTTCGTTCTGAGCTTAAGACCGCCATCCGCGTTGTCCGTGAGGCCGTAGAGGCCAAGGACGGTGCTACGGCTTATGCGGCAGCTCTTAAGGCTTGCCGTCTGCTCGACAAGGCTGCATCCAAGGGCATTATCCATAAGCGCCAGGCTGCAAACCGCAAGAGCGGCGTCATGAAGCTTGCTAACACGGTTGTAACCGCTGAAGATATTGCAGCATACAAGCCCGCAGAGAAGAAGGTTGCTCCTTCCAACGGCAACAAGAAGGCTGCTGCTAAGGCTGCTCGCAAGGAAGCTATGGCTGCTACATCCGCAGAAAAGGCAAAGCGTCGCGAAGCAACGCTGAAGGCTGAAAAGGCTGCTGCCGACAAGAAGGCTGCTGAAGCTGCTGCTGCCGCAGAGGCGGAAGAGGCAGAAGAGGCCGCTGAATAATATCAGCGTTTCTTGGAATCCGCTCGGATACCATTCGCATATCAAGAAAAAAGAGCCCGCTAATTAGCGGGCTCTTTTATTATCAATTGATCGTCAAAAAAACGAACGCTTCAACAGGCAACTCAGCATTACACCTATTGATAGGCAATTTTCAAGAGAACGTAGAAAACGATTCCTACAGCGATTCTTTCTTGCATACACCAAGAAACCAGGAAATAAATGACTGCATCTGATCAGAGCCGATTTTCATATCCTGCTCAGCATCACGAGCAGAGCAGAGAGCTCGAATCAGCTCATTCATGGTAAAGCCGCGCGCGCATGCATAATGATTCTTAAGGCGCCAATCAGGCATCTTAAGAACTTTCGAGCACATTGCCTTCTGGCCACGCTCAGAAAGCGCTTTAACGGTAATAAGCTCGCGGATACGCGTAGTGCACATGGCAAGCAATGCAAATGGCGATGCGTCCATACGGTTCATCAAGTAGATACACCGTTTTCCATTGCGGCTTGCAAAAGCGTCGACAAACTCCCATGGCTTGATCTCCGCAGTACGGGAAACAAGCGACAAAACCTCATTCTCATTTACCGGATCAGCTCCTCTATGCGAAAGAGATAGTTTCTTTAGCTCAGCATCGAGAGCAACGGTATTTGTTCCAACTAGATCAATTAACGTCGCAGCGGCACCCTGCGTAAGCGCTATTCCATGCCCGACAGCCATAGACCGAACAGCGCTGCCAAGATCTTTACGAGCAAATGGGGCACAATCGATTATTGCTTTGCCGCCAAAGGCCAAAACGGCTTTATAAAGGCGGGTGTTTTTAGCAACCTTCTGCCCTTCTAACGCGAGAACGGTAGTTTCACACGGTTCCTTCAGGTAAGCAACGAGGAGCTCAGAATCAGCCTTTTTTAACTTGTCTACATCATTCACAACAACAAGACGCACCTCACTGGCAAACGGCAGCGTATTAGCTGCAGTAATCACTTCTTCACCAGTACAAGTAAGACCTGAAAAAGTTTCAGAATTAAAAGACATATCACCCATTTTTGATAAACGGGCAAACAGGCGCTTCATAACGATTTCGCGCTTAAGCTCATCTTCTCCAGCGATAAGATACACAGGCAGAAGACTGGATTGTTTAGATTGAGTAGCCATAGACGAAGTTTACTTCATAGTACGAATTGAGATGTTGGCTTGGTTCAAAATACACACCACATCCCCCTGAAGATCGGTGCGAAACACCTCAACATTGCGCGACTCAAGCAGGGAAATAGTATTTGAGGCTGGGTGTCCGTAGCGATTTCGTTCGCCAGCACTAATAAGGGCAATCTCGGGCTTTAGTACATCCATCAACTCGTTATCAAGCGCAGCCTTCGCCCCATGATGGCTTACTTTAAGTATATCTATGTCTTCTAATGCCCCTTTTTCATTAATCGAGTCAAGCACTTCCGACTCAGCATCCCCTGTGAATAGAGCGCGCCACTCGCCTATGCCGTCATTGTTTAGGTCGGTTGTCGCCATCAGACAAACACTGTCATCGTTTTCCCCTTCATCGGTAAGACCATCAGGGCTGATCACCCTAAAAGACACCGACCCGACAGTGATAACGTCGTCTACAGCCAATTCATGAACACCGGTTGCGCTAGAAAGCCCTTCTGCTTGCTTTAGCAAATTTTCAGCCTTATCGGTACCCACGGAACCGAATCCCTTCGCAACAAAGACCGAATCGACCGATACTACCCCGCGTAAATCAGCAAGACAACCGCAATGATCATCGTCCGCATGGCTTATCACGATTCCATCAAGATGATTTACGCCATGCCGAGCCAGACCTGCAAATAGCTTCTTAGGGTTGTTTCCGGTATCTATAAGCAAGGTTGACCCTCTGCTCTTAATCAGAAAGGAATCACCCTGCCCTACATCCAGCATCACGATTGAAGTACAAGTTGAATCAAGGATCCTCATGGGAAATGAGCACAGCATCAACGCGATACAAAAACATACGAATGTTTTTGCCGGAAACGCCCTAGGCCATGCCAGCCAAAGGAATAAACACAGGACAACCGAGAACAGCGTCAACAATTCCATTGAAGCGTCGATTGGCAAAGCGGCGAAGGGGATCGCCGATAGAGCATCAACCACGTAAACCAATGTCATTGCAAAGAAATACGAGAACTGTATAAGCAGATAGAAGATAGGGGCAATCGGAAGAGCTAGGAACGACAATACCCCTAAAGCGCAAACTACGGTAACCAACGGAACAGCAACAATATTGCTAAATGGAGATATGATCGCAAACTGCGAAAAAGTGCACATGCTCAAAGGAAATGTCAAAATTAAAGCGGAAAAGGTCAGGGAAAACGGCTCCACAGCTAAAGCGTGAAAACGCTTGCCCACACTCGGAATCCAACTGCATAACAAGGGCGAAAAAACAATTATTCCTAAGGTCGATAGCGCTGAAAGCGCAAACGATACCGAGCTTGAGGCACTTGGATCTAAAACCATTAATGCAATTATCGCGGCGCCAAGCGAAGAAAGAGCATATGAGCGCTTATGCGATACAAATGAGAGCAAGCCCACGCCCGCCATTACGGCGGCTCTGATACAAGATACGGGAAATCCAACTATCACCAAATAAGCAAAGAGAAAACCGAGCTGGATGCAAACCGAAAGAGTTCGGGGCAGTCTAATTGCCCGCACGCAAGATGAAACCAAACCAATAACAATGACGAGATGCGCACCCGAAACCGCAACAAGGTGAGCAAGCCCGGTGACCTTAACCTGGTTGTAGAAATCGCTTTCAAATAGTTCCCGACGATCGCCTACGACCAACGCCTTAATAAGCGCAACGGCATCGTTGTTAATGTCATCAGAGTCGAAGAAACCACTTACCGCAGAAGCAAATTGAAGCCTTAAATCTGATAGCAATCCCAACTGGGACGGACACACGGACTGCAAGTTAGAAACAGAGCATCGAGCAACAATCCCGTTCTTATCGAAATAATTCACATAACGTTCGTCAAACGAAGAAAAACTCACTTTCGCAATGAACTCGTCACCATACTCGAGTGATTCATCAGAATAATTCAACATAACCTTGCAAGAAGATAACTGCCTTTGAATAAAACCTGCATTCGGTTCAGTGAGCAATGCGGGTACCGAATACCCAAAAGACCCCTTTGAGGGATCCTCAAGAATCCGAACAGCACACGTAGCTTCACCCAAGTCCATCATTGCATTTCTTTTATGGTGGACCCCATAAATCGAAACCGACATCAGAATGCTACCCAAAAATAGGAAAAGCACCCAAACTGCCAGAAGCCGAATTCCACTTCTGCTTTCATGAAGCATTCGGTAAAAAGCAAATAGAACGAGAAGCGATAGCGAACAAAGCGCAACGCTCAGGGCAGCATCATACTTCAATGACTCAGACAACAAACAACCGAGCCAAAAAGCAACCCCGCATTGAAGCAACAGCGGAATCGCAGGGCGCGGTAAAGAGCGATCATGATACTGCGCCATAGTTAAACCGTAATGCGATCTTTTATAGCTTCGAATTTCTTATCGCCAATGCCTGACACCTTTTTTATATCCTCAATTGAAGCAAACGAACCATTAGACTGACGATACGCAATGATTTTTTCGGCGGTCGACTCGCCCACCCCATCCAAAGAAACCAATTCAGAAACACTTGCGGTATTAATATTTACTTTATTTGACGAAGTACCCGTGGCGGCCGATGGAAGCACACTATCAAGCGAACCAGCCATCTCACCGGTTCCCTCCCCTGCTTCGATATAAGCCTGCACAACGATCTGCTCGCCATCCGTCACCTGACGGGCGAGATTCACAGATAGTTGATCCGCTTTTTCAGTCAACCCACCAGCTGCATCAATTGCATCAGACACACGAGAGCCATTATTTAATTCGTACATACCAGGATTCAAAACCTCACCTGCAATATGCACATAGATCAACTGCGGAGATTCGTTTTCAGGCTCCTGGGATTGCAGATTCTCACTTGAATGCTCAAGCACAATTCCTGATGAAGTAAAACTTCCCCAAGCCATAAACCCGATCGATATCACCACTGCAATGATCACAGCGCAAAGACCAAGCAAAACGACCGGGCTAGTACTACCGATTCCAACTTTCGCCTTCAGACTATCCACTTCATCCAAAAACGTCATATATGCCACCTCCTTCAAAACAAGCCTATAGACCTGATCAGAATTCGATGATGAAAGCTTGATAAAGCAAAGAGAAAGAAGGACTCACTCAATGACTCTAGAAATAAATAACGGGCCCAGTATTGGCCCGTTAAAAATCATTCTCTATTAACTTACTGCTTTTTTCGCTCTTTAGGAGGTCGGTATGAAGGGCAGCGATAGTCCTTAACTTCGACCGAGGCAACCGCCTCAGGGATCCACTCATCAAAAGGAAGATCTTTTTCTACTTCAAGAACGCGATCGAGTTTAGCATGCGTTTCAGGATTGCGAGGCATAAACAAGGTGCAGCAATCGGGAGCATCCTGCGAGGAAATCTCAAACGTACCCAGTTTCTCTGCCTCGGCGATAATTTCAAGCTTGTCAAATCCGACGAGAGGACGATACACGGGAAGGGAAACAGCGGCATTAGTCACCAGCATGTTATCCATCGTCTGCGAAGCAACTTGCCCCAAGCTTTCGCCTGTAACCAACGCCTTTGCGCCTTCTTTACGGGCAATAGCTTCAGCAACCTTGAACATGAATCGGCGATACATGATAACGCGCAACTCAGGTGGGACGACAGCGGAGATCTCTCGTTGATAGGTTCCAATTGGAACGATGTACAAACGCGCAAAGCAACCAGTACGTTCAAGGACTTCAGCAATATCCTCGAGGAGATACTCACTTGTAGCGGAAGTTTCGGGACGTCCTGAAAAATGAACACCAATACAGGTAGCACCACGACGCGCAATACGCCATGTGGCAACAGGCGAATCTATACCCGAGGAAAGAAGGCACACCGCTTTGCCGGCGCTTCCAACTGGCAAACCGCCGATACCGGGAATGCTTCGTCCATATATATAGGTGTAACCCTGAATAACCTCAACGCGAACCTCGACATCAGGGTTTTTCATGCGAACCGACTTATCGGGGAAAGCGCGACACAGAGCACCGCCGACCAGCTGGTTCAGCTGCATAGAATCAATAGCGAAATCGGTATGATTGCGGCGTGCAGAAACCTTGAAGGTGTCGAATTCGCCAGCATCAGAGAGTGCCTTAATGGCGGTATCGTACATGCATTCCAGGTCTTGAGCGCAACGATAGCCGCTCGAAACACGCGCAATACCAGGAACACCAGCTATCTGATCGGCAATGCGGCAAGCATCTTCGAACGTTGCACCTTCATCCAGGAACAACGCAACACGACCTGAAATACGTTTAATTTTAACCCCATCATTCAAAAGCGCCTTGATGTTGGAAACAAGGCGCTTTTCAAATTGGGCTCGGTTGTGACCCTTTAGGCCGATTTCATGATAATGAACCAAGCAGACACGACGAAGCGCCTGCTTTTCTTCGAGCTCGTTATTTTGCATAGGAATTAGTGGTTATGAATATCGATCGTGTCAGGGCTGTAGGACACATCACCTTTTGCGATCTCGTCAAAAGCAATGGAGAGAGGACGACGCTTAGCGGCTCGTGCAATATCGACAGCAGTCTGAAGCTGGATTGCACGATTACGTTGACCACGCATCATGTCGTTAATATCATGCGCACGCTTAGAAGCAAGAGCGCAAAGCAAGAAACGATCATTATCGGTCTGATCGAGCAGCACATCGATCTTGGGATCAATAAGACTCATTATTCGGTAGTTCCTCTCATATCATCTGCAAACGAGCCGATATAGGATACAAGCTCCTCAGTGGCACGTTCAAGTTCATCATTGACAACTTGAACATCATACTCCATTTTACGAGCAAGCTCCACCTCTGCAGTTTTCATGCGATTGCAAATAACCTCTTCAGCTTCAGTACCGCGTCCTCGAAGCCTTCTTTCAAGCTCCTCGAGGGAAGGCGGTTCGATGAAAATCAAATGCGCTTCGGGCATAGCTTTCTTTACTTGAAAAGCACCCTGTACATCAATTTCCAAGATTACCTGCGATCCATGATCTATGCGATCCTGAACGCGCGACCGAAGTGTTCCGTATGAATTGCCATGAACATGGGCCCATTCAAGAAAACCACCTTGAGAAACCAACTCATCAAAGCGAGGTTGATCAAGAAAGAAGTAATCCCTCCCATCAACCTCGCCAGGACGCGGCTGTCTCGTTGTTGCAGAAACAGAAACCCAGGCATCGGGAACTCGCTGTAGCACTCGCTTCACCAAAGTTCCCTTACCTGCGCCAGAAGGACCCGACAAAACGAATAGGTTACCCTTTCGCATACTAACCAAGACGCTCAAGCAGGGCCTTCTGCTGGCGTTCGCCCAAGCCCTTCAAACGACGGGACTCGGCAATATCAAGTTCCTTCATGATTTTCTCAGCCTTTGCTTTGCCGTAACCAGGAAGCGTTTCAATAAGCGTAGAAGCCTTCATGCGGCCCACAATGGGGTCGTCCTTCATTGCCAAAACATCCTTAAGCGTAAGCGTGCCATTTTTCAGGTCATCACGGACCTGCGCCCTCTTAATACGAGCGGCCTTCGCTTTTTCCAGCGCCTGCTGTCGCTCTTCGGGCGTCAACTCGGGAACTGCCATCGTTATGCTCCTTTTCCTCTTCCGTCTCAAGACAATTGCTTGTCTTGCCTCCTTGAATGCAACATGTTCACATGTTGCAAACTACCCATTTCTTTGTATTTGACCAATACAGAAAAAAACGTATTACAACGTCATGAACTGCATTAATACTACGAAATACTGTGATTTTAACCTAGTGCAGACACAAAATACGCACTATTTTCAAATACCATTTGAAAATAGTGCGTATCCAAAAAAATAAGCCACCCTTATTTGGATGGCTCAATAAAAAACAAACCGGAGAACTACAAAAGGCTATGGAAGGCACAGCCGTGATCGATATGGGATTCAGAACCAGTCAATGAAAGAATAGCTACAACCTTGACACCTTCCGCTTGAGCGAGAGACACAAGTGCGTTTGCCTTTTCTTCCGAATAGGAATCCAACACAAGAATAGTTTTCTCGTTCTTCTTGACCTCAACTCCGGCAGGAAGTTCGAATGAACCATCCTCCCCAGGCTGAGCGCTAACAAATCGCATCCACGCAGCAAGCGCAACTGAATACCCGAAATATGATTCAACGCCCTCAGGAGCAATAACCAATTCAGGCTTACTATCACGGTCAACCCGCTGCAACAACTCTACCGCAAGACGATTTAGCACAATAGGATCCTGCATCAATGCGACAGAATCGAGTGAATCGCCATCAGCAACGAATGCGTTCATCTTGTTCAAAAGATCTTTAATTTCTGCAATCTCCATGGGTTAAAGCTCCTTCGCAATTGCTTCAAATGCTGCTGCAGGATCGTCGCTTTCGGTAATAGGGCGACCAACGACAATATGCGATGCACCATTATCGAAAGCCTGACGCGGAGTGGCAACACGGGTTTGATCACCCATAGCGGAGCCAGCAGGACGAACGCCTGGGGTAACGATAAATGAATCTAGACCCAAAATCTCACGCAGCATAGCCGCTTCCTGAGGTGAAGCCACAACACCAGACAGTCCAGCCTGCTTCGCCTGTCGAGCAAGCTCAGCAACCTGATCGACAACAGGTCGATTAACGCCTGTTGCGCTCAAATCTTCAGCGCTCATGCTGGTAAGAACGGTAATGCCAAGAGAAATAGGCTCTTCTTCAACCCAACGAGCATCAGCTAAGCCCTCTTTGGCCGCCTCCATCATCTTAATTCCACCAACTGCATGCATAGTGAGCATGTCAGCACCAGCTTCAGCGGCTGCCTTGGCGGCACCTTTAACCTGATGGGGAATATCATGGAATTTCAAATCAAGAAAGACTTTAAAACCACGTTTTTGCAAGGCGTTTATGAAGTACGGACCTTCCTGATAAAACAGGGTCATGCCAACTTTGAGCCACTTAGCCTTACCAGCAAGAATATCAGCCAATTCGAGAGCTCGACTACGATCGCAATCAAGCGCAACAATAACGCGATCCTCGCGGGGCACACTATTGAAATCTAGCATTCGAGTGCTCCAATCAACTCATTAACATCAGAAACGCCCATATCAATGCAGTATTGCTCTATACCAGAGATTACCTCGAGCGTTGATTTAGGATTAGCGAAATTAGCAGTACCGACCGCAACAGCGGTGGCGCCCGCAAGCATGAATTCAACAGCATCGGTGCCCGAGGAAATTCCGCCCATTCCCAAAATAGGAACCTTTACAGCATTGTGAACCTGCCAAACCATGCGCAATGCAACAGGTTTGACCGCGGGACCCGAAAGGCCACCGACAACGCGAGCAAGAACGGGCTTTTTGCACCGTACATCAATCGCCATGCCCAACAAGGTGTTGATAAGCGAAATGGCATCGGCTCCAGACGATTCAGCTGCTTTGGCGATTTCCGCAATATCGGTTACGTTTGGAGTCAATTTCACAAACATTGGGCGCTTTGTTTTAGCGCGACATGCGGAAACTACCTCTTCGACCATCTTTGGGTCAGTACCAAAAGTCAAACCACCGGAATCCACATTTGGGCACGAAATGTTTACCTCGTATGCATCGACGTCAGAAGTCTCTTCAAGCGACTCTATGACAGAAACATACTCGGGGACGCTATGGCCAGAAACATTCACGATAATGGTTGCGTCATTTTGACGAAGCCAGGGCAAATCACGATCTTTCAAAACTTCAACGCCGGGATTCTGAAGACCAATGGAATTCAACATGCCACTTGGAGTCTCAGCGATACGGGGAGCATCGTTACCAGCCCACCCATTCAACGAAACACCTTTAGTAGTTACGGCACCAAGTAATGCAGGATCAACAAATGCTGAGTACTCACGTCCCGATGCATATGTTCCAGAGGCGGTGGTTACGGGATTTTTCATAGGTAATCCGCCGAGGTTAACGGAAAGAGAGACTGCCATTACCAAATCACCTCACTTGCATTAAAAACAGGGCCGTCAACGCAGGAACGCTTCCTTCCCTGCTTGGTTTCAACTATGCATGAAAGGCAAGCGCCGATGCCACATGCCATACGCTTCTCAAGGGAAACATATGTTGGAATACCGGCATTAAGTGTCAGGTCTGAAACGATACGCATCATAGGCTCAGGACCGCAACAAGCAACATAATTAAATTGCTTATTAGAAATCCGTTCCGCGACCACATCGGTCACAAAGCCAGCATGCCCACGTGATCCGTCGTCAGTAGCCAAGTGGGGCTCGTGGCCAAGAAGTTCTGAATACTTCGGTTCGCAAACCAGGGCTTTATCGGTTTGGGCACCCATAACAACCTCAACCTCAACGCCGGAAGCAACAAGCTCCTGTGCGTGAAGGAACAGAGGCGCAGCCCCTACGCCACCAGCCACCAAAAGCGCCGAAGAAACACCTTCGGGAGCGTTCCATCCATGACCAATGGGACCCATCAAGTCAACAGTCGTGCCAGGCTTGATCGTTGTCAGGTGCTTGCTGCCAAAACCAACAACCTGGTAAAGGATGGTTATGACGCTACCGTTTTCGCTCACATAGAAAACGGAAAAGGGACGACGAAGTATATGACCCTCCATCCCAGGAATAAGCATATGAACAAACTGGCCGGGCATAAGGTCGACGCCAAGAGCGTCGACCTTGATATCGATAAGCCAGAGCCTATCAAACAACTGCCTATTGGAAACCACAACTCCAGTCTTGTCTAAAATGTCGGCCATAAAGGCTACCTTTCTTCCCACTGCTCGAGATCCTGCAAGGCAATAACAGGCAGGTTCTGCTCGCGCAGGTTCTCGATGGCGGAAACAAACGCCTGAGCCCCAGCCAACGTGGTTACATAGCAAAGGTTCTGACGAACGCACATAGTACGAAGCTGATAGCCGTCACCACGCGTTTCCTGACCAAACGGCGTATTGATAACCAGATCAATCTCACCGTCCATAATCTTAGTGCCGATATTCGGCTCTTCGGAGCCAATACGACCAATAACTTCGCAAGGAATGCTTGCAGCGGTAAGGGCACGACAAGTACCTTCGGTGCACAGGAGCTTAAAGCCCATGCGGGAAAGATCACGAGCCAAAGGAAGGATCGCACGCTTGTCGCGATCGCATACCGAAACGAAGCAAGTCCCGCCCGTCGGAAGCTCCATTGAAGCAGCTGCCTGAGTTTTCGCGTAAGCCGAGGGGAAGTTATTGGCGATGCCCATTACCTCACCGGTTGACTTCATTTCGGGTCCAAGGATTACATCGGCGCCAGGGAAACGGCCAAACGGCATAACAGCTTCCTTTACGCAGAAGTGAGTCTGGCGACGCTCGTCATCGGGAAGGCCGAAAGAGGCAATCTTCTCGCCGGCCATGATTCGAGCAGCGAGCTTTGCCAAAGGCACACCCGTAGCCTTCGAAACGAAAGGCACGGTACGAGATGCGCGAGGATTGGCCTCGATAACGTAAACAACAGCGTCTTTGATCGCGAACTGAATATTGATAAGGCCCACTACGCCCAAGCGCTTAGCCAATCGACGCGTAATGTTGCGAAGCTGAGAAACCTGAGCCTCAGAAAGCGTGAAAGGAGGAATGCAGCAAGCAGAGTCACCGGAGTGTACACCCGCTTCTTCAATGTGTTCAAGCACGCCACCAATGTAGACATCCTCGCCATCGCACAATGCATCAACGTCACTCTCGATAGCGCCTTCGAGGAATCGGTCAAGATAAACCGGATGATCCGGGGTAATACGGGCAGCTTCTGCCATGTACTTCTCAAGGTACTGAGCATCGTAAGCAATAACCATGCCGCGACCGCCAAGAACATAGCTAGGACGGACAAGCAGAGGGAACCCAATGCGATCGGCAACCTGGCAAGCTTCCTCGAAAGAAGAAGCCATACCCGCAGCAGGATAAGTGATAGAAAGCTCATCCAGAATCTCGGAGAAACGATCACGGTCTTCAGCGAGATCGATAGCCTCGGGCTTAGTGCCCATAATATGAACACCAGAGTCCTGAAGGGCACGAGCGAGCTTCAACGGCGTTTGTCCACCAAGGGTAACCACTACCCCTTCAGGCTGCTCAACGTCGACAATGTCCATTACGTCTTCGTAGGTCAAAGGCTCGAAATACAGGCGATCGGACGTATCGTAATCGGTAGACACGGTTTCAGGGTTGCAATTCACCATGATGGTTTCATAGCCAGCATCATGCAATGCATAGCTTGCATGAACACAGCAATAGTCGAACTCAATACCCTGACCAATGCGGTTAGGCCCAGCGCCCAGAATCATAGCGCGCTTCTTATCGGAGGGGTGAACCTCAGAATTGCCCAGCTCGTATGTCTTGTAGTGATACTCGGTAAGGCTCTCGAACTCGGCAGCGCAAGTGTCAACCGTCTTAAAGACGGGAACAACGCCCAGCTCTTTACGACGAGCACGCACCGTAAGCTCGTCAGACCCCGTCAGGTAAGCAATCTGATCATCTGAAAGGCCAAACTGCTTAGCCGTAAGCATGTCTTCGGCTGAAAGCTCATCAAGCGTGCACTCGGCAACTGCGCGCTCGACCATGACAATGTCACGGATGCGATTCAGGAACCAGCGATCTATCTTATTAGCATCAAAGACCTGATCTACCGTCCAGCCACGACGGAACGCTTCAGCAACATAGAACACACGGTCTTCGGTGGGACGACCGACAAATTCGGCAAAATGCTCCTCGTCAAAGGAGTCCTTACCGTCGCCGCCCAGGCCATAGCGACCGTTCTCGAGAGAGCGCATTGCCTTACCGAAAGCCTCTTCGAATGTACGACCGATCGCCATAATCTCGCCAACGGCCTTCATGCGAGTCGAAAGCGTAGTGTCAGTACCCTTGAACTTCTCAAATGCAAAACGGGGCACCTTGACAACGCAATAGTCGATAGTCGGCTCGAAGCAAGCGGGAGTTGCCTTTGTAATGTCGTTGGTGATCTCATCAAGCGTATAACCTACAGCAAGCTTAGCGGCAGCCTTAGCGATCGGGAAGCCGGTAGCCTTGGACGCCAACGCAGATGAACGCGAAACACGAGGATTCATCTCAATAACGATAAGGCGACCGTTTTCAGGATTCAGCGCAAATTGAACGTTAGAGCCACCCGTTTCAACGCCGATCTTCTCGAGAATCGCCAGAGAGGCAACACGCATGCGCTGGTATTCAACATCGGAGAGAGTCTGAGCAGGCGCAACAGTAATGGAATCACCTGTATGAACACCCATAGGATCGAGGTTTTCAATCGAGCAGATAATGATGCCATTACCCGCGCGATCGCGCATAACCTCCATCTCATATTCTTTCCAACCCTCGATACTCTCTTCAACGAGAACTTCAGTAACAGGAGAAAGGTCAAGGCCCTGAGAAACAATGAGCTTAAGCTCTTCCTCGTTGTGGGCAATACCGCCACCAGCACCGCCAAGGGTAAAAGAAGGGCGGATTACCATGGGATACCCGAGTTTATCGGCAAGCCCAAGAGCATCATCAACAGAGTAAGCGTAGCCACTACGGGCAACTTCCAAGCCGATTTCAGCCATCGCCTCATTAAACTGCTTGCGATCCTCACCGCGCTCAATAGCCGCAAGATCACAGCCGATCATCTCGACACCGAACTTGTCCAAAACACCGCTCTTGGCAAGCTCAACGGCAGCGTTTAGAGCGGTCTGACCACCCAGAGTTGGCAACAAGGCATCAGGGCGCTCTTTTTCGATAATCTTCTCGATAAATTCCTTGGTGATAGGTTCAACATAGGTGCGATCGACCAGCTGGGGGTCGGTCATGATGGTGGCTGGATTGGAATTAACCAAAACAACCTCATAGCCATCTTCCTTCAGGACTTTACATGCCTGGGCTCCAGAATAGTCGAACTCGCATGCCTGGCCAATCACGATCGGACCCGACCCAATTACGAGAATGCGCTTGATGTCGGTACGCTTAGGCATGTGCCTCTCCTTCCTCTGCGCCGAAAACCCAACCAGAAAGACGATCGGAGGCGATATCAATGTTTAGATAGTCGGAATCGCCGTCCATAAGACGCGCGAATGCCGTGAATAGATAATGGGCATCGGTCGGGCCCGGGCTTGCTTCGGGGTGATACTGAACCGAGAACGCCGGTTGATCAAGGAAGGCAATGCCCTCTGCCGTACCATCGTTCAGGTTTACGTGGGTAAGCTGAATCCTGCCGAAACGATCATTTTGGACAACAGGAGCAACCTTACGCTCCGCCCAGAAGCGCAAGTCCGATACGTGCTCGGCAACCCCATCGGAAAGCTCAGGTACAAGAGGTCCCAACGTATCGAACAAAAGACCGAAACCATGGTTCTGCGCAGTGATCTCAACACGGCCCGTACGCAAATTCATAACGGGCTGGTTGCCACCGCGATGACCGAACTTGAGCTTTTCCATCTGGGCGCCACTTGCCAAGGAAATCATCTGGTGTCCAAGGCAGATGCCGAAAACAGGAACCTTGCCAATAAGCTTTTCAACCTGAAGATAGGTCTCACTCACAGCATCAGGGTCTCCAGGACCGTTGCTCAAGAAAACGCCATCGGGGTTCATTGCAAGGACCTCTTCAGCAGGCGTATTCCAAGGCACAACCGTAAGTTTGCAGCCTACACGCACAAGACCCTGAAGAATTGATTTCTTTACACCGCAATCGTAAGCAACCACGTTATAACGCTCTTCCGTGGGGCCAGCAACCGCAAACGAATGGCTTGCGGGAAGCTCATCGAAGTTCTGAGCGGTATCACGGCTTACCGTTTTAGCGAGGTTTACCCCAACGATGCTCTCCGACTCGCGAACCTTTGCAAGCAAGCTTGAGGGGTCGAGATCGACAGTGGAGATTACGCCACGCTGAGCACCCTTGTCACGCAAGTGAGACGTAAGTGCACGAGTATCAATGCCGCCAATGGCAACAACGTTCTGGTCTTTAAGGTATTCGGGCAAGCTTATCGTGCTGCGCCAGTTGGAGGGCGTAAAACACATATCGTGCACAACCAGACCGCGAAGAGCCAGGGAATCGGCCTGCAGATCATCGAGATTAACACCATAATTGCCGATCTGAGGATAAGTCATGGTAATGATCTGACCGGCATACGAGGGATCGGAAATGATCTCCAAATACCCCTCAAGAGAGGTATTGAAGCACACTTCGCCAAACACCTCGCCCTCAGCCGCACACGAAAAGCCCTCATATACTGAGCCGTCTTCCAAAACCAGCAATGCTTTAGGCCTGCTGCCAGCGCTGGTGTTATCCAGAAGTTTACTCAACGATGTCACCATCCTTACAAGTCAAAGTACCGCCAACGAATACATCGCTGGTACGTCCAATCAATTCATAGCCCATAAATCCGCTGTTCTTAGATTTAGAGCACATATCATCAGCATTAACGATCCACTTCTTCTCAGGATCGAAAATGGTGAGGTCAGCAACGTTTCCGGGCTTTATTTGAACTTGGTCAATCCTGAGAATCTCACGAGGGCGGATTGCCATGAGCTCAACCATACGGTTGTAATCAATATGGCCGGGTCGAACCAAGTAAGTCAGCACGACACCGAGAGAAGTCTCAAGCCCAGTCATGCCAAACGGAGCAAGCTCGAATTCACGTGCCTTTTCATGGGCGGCATGTGGCGCATGATCAGTAACGATGCAATCAATAGTGCCGTCCTTGATGCCTTCGATAATGGCATCGTTGTCGGCCTTGGTTCGCAACGGCGGATTCATCTTCAAATTTGTGTTGTACGTGGACGTGAGATCATCCTCGTTTAAAACAATATGATGGGGCGTCGCTTCGCAAGTCACTTTGATATTGCGAGACTTACCTTGGCGAACGATATCGACGCCACGAGCAGTCGTAATATGCTGAATATGAATAGGGCAACCGGTAAGCTCGGAGAGCGCAATATCACGCTGGATCTGAAGCTCTTCGCCTGCCCCGGGCCACCCCGCCATGCCAAGACGAGTGGACACCACACCTTCATTTACCTGACCAGGGCCAACCAGCTCTTCATCCTGACAATGACTCATAACCACACAACCAAACATCTTTGCGTAGTCCATGACCCGGCGCATCATACCAGCACTCTGCACGCCTCGACCATCATCGGTAAAGGCTACTGCACCATGTGCCGCCATATCACCAATCTCGGCAAGAGATTCGCCCTTAAGACCCATAGTACAAGCACCCGAAGGATACACTCGACAATGACCTGCGCTTTGAGCCCGATCAAGAACGTAATCAATTGTGGCAGCATTATCGGTGGTTGGCGTGGTGTTAGGCATAGAGCAAATACCGGTAAAACCACCATGGGCAGCTGCAGCCGTACCCGTTTCAATGGTCTCTTTATACTCTTGGCCAGGATCGCGAAGATGTACATGAACATCAACAAGACCGGGAACCACAATGCATCCAGTGCGATCAAGAACTTCAGCGCCATCCGCGCTCAAATCTTGCCCCACTTCTACGATCTGCTCGCCTTCAATAAGGATGTCGCAAACCTCATCAAGACCAAGAGCGGGATCGATGGCGCGAATATTCTTAACGAGTGTTTTCATCGGATCCTCCCAACAGAAGATAAATAAGCGCCATGCGAACGCAGACACCGGAAAAAACCTGGTCGACTATAACCGAATGAGACCCATCAGCCATGTAGCTATCAAGCTCAACGCCTCGATTGATGGGGCCAGGGTGACAGATGATGGCATCTTCCTTCATAAGGCGCTCACGTTCACGGGTCAAGCCGTACAGAAGATTGTATTCGCGAAGGCTTGGGAATGGAGCGCTTTCCAAACGTTCCATTTGAATGCGGAGCATATAAACCACATCGAGATCAGGCAAAGCATCATCGAGATGCGGGGTAACAGCATCGGCGCCCAGTACATCAGGGCGAGCGGGCAGAAGCGTAGCAGGAGCAATCAACGTAACATGCGCACCCATGCGATGAAGAGCAGGAACAAGGGACCCGCACACACGCGAATGGGAGACATCGCCCACAATGCCAACCTTCAAGCCCTCAAAGGTGCCCTTTTCCTTCCAAATCGTGTAAAGATCAAGCAACGCCTGGGTAGGATGTTGATGCTTGCCATCACCAGCGTCAATAACTGCCGCATTGGTGTTCTGGGATACAATAAACGGCGTTCCGGCACACTTATGGCGCACGATGAACATATCGACTTTCATTGAATCGAGAGTGCGTACCGTATCAACAAGGCTTTCACCTTTTACGGTAGAAGATGCGCTGCCGCCTGCGTTCAAAGAGTCGCAAGACAGGCGCTTTTCAGCCAACTCAAATGAGCCTCTTGTACGCGTGGAAGGCTCAAGGAACAGATTACATACGGTTTTACCGCGAAGTGCAGGAACTTTTTTTATAGGACGCTCGTTGATTTCCTCAAACGTGCGTGCCTGTTTCAAGATAGTCATGATGTCTTCGCGGGACAAATCGTCGATAGAAAGCAAATGCTTATGAGCGAACATCGGCCTCTCCTTTCAAGGGCGCAGAGCCAACATGCTGACCAGGAGCAACGCGCGAAATTCGAACACAGGATTCTCCATCAACTTCGTTAAGGAATAAACGCACGCTTTCGTTTGAGGCGGAAGGGACGTTTTTGCCAACAAAATCAGCTCTGATAGGAAGTTCACGATGGCCACGATCTACCAGCGTAGCTAATTGAATGCGAGCAGGACGACCAAAATCCATTAACGCATCGAGAGCTGCGCGAATGGTACGACCGGTGTACAGAACATCGTCAACCAACACAATGGTTTTGCCGTCAAGAGAAAAGAGGATGTTCGTTCCCTGAACAACAGGAGCAATGTTCAGGATGGAGTCATCACGATAAAAGCTAATATCGAGGGAGCCAACAGGAAGCTGAGTTCCTTCGATTCCTTCAATCAGCTTTGCCAAGCGATGCGCGAGAATATCACCGCGCGTCACAATACCAACAAGCGCCAGATCCTGGCACCCTTTGTTTTGCTCGAGAATCTGGTGAGCCATGCGAACGAGCGTCCGATCAATCTCGGATTCGTCCATAACCACCGATTCCTCAAGTTCCGTTTCTTGCATGCACGCTCCTTTCGTTTGATCGAAGTGCGTACAGCAGAAGCCGTGCAATCAAGAAGGGCGCACTGGATAAACGCCTCCCTTGACGCTCCCCTGCCTGTATACAAAAAATGCCCAAGCAAGAGAGGGGCAATCAGTCAGACTTCACAAAACATGCGAAGCGTATGTTTGCACCTTATCGGTCTCTCTGTACCGCCATTAAAGGTCTTGATGATTATACGGCGAGATATCCATCAGGTCTAGGGAAAAAGAAGCAGGCCGCCATAAAGGCGGCCTGCAATACTCTCTCTATTTCACTCGTTTCAAAACGCAAGCATAATGAGCATCGTAAATCGGACCCGTGACCTTTTCTCGAGATAGCGCATCAGTAGAAACCGTGCGAACAACCTCAAACCCGGAGCCAACTTCGCTCTTAAGGAACGAATCAATAACGAACTGATTCTCCTGACTTAGAACCGTGCAAGTAGCAAACGTAAGCTGCCCACCAACCTTAACAAGGCGTGCAGCTTCCAAAATCATCTTTTCGCCCATGGCAGCAAGAGATGCAACATCGTCCTCGTTCATGCGCCAGCGAATATCGGGATGACGACGCAACGTGCCGATGCCGGAGCAAGGAGCATCTACAAATACCGCATCATAGGAATCCGAATCAAACGAAGACAGATTGGTCGCGTCTTTTACGAACACCTCATCTTGATTGATGTTGGCCTTAGCCAGTTGTTTTTTGCGCTCCTCGGTACGCTGCACATCCATATCAAGAGTATCGAGGTGAATCTGCTCGCCGAACCGAGTAAGAGCAGCATTCTGAAGCAAAATTGTCTTTGTTCCACGACCCGAACCGATTTCAAGGAATCGCTCAGGCTTGTCTTCGGGCATGGCAAGAGAAGCAATACTCTGGGCCGCGACATCGCTGATAACCAGCCCGCCATCCGCCAAAAGTTTTGCAATATACTCATCGGTCACAGCGGTACGTTCGGCAAAGCCGAATACCGGAAACGCCAAAGGAAGATCGATCGATTTGGAAACAGGCACAATCTTAACCTGACGCTGAACCATTTCCGAAAGAGCCTTCGGACCATCAACGCAAGCAAGATTCAGCATAAAGAACAAAGGTGCAGGGTTGTTAGACCTCTGCATGAAGCGAAGAGCTTCATCGTGACCAAGCTCTTCAATAAGACGCTCTGTCAGCCATAACGGAAATCCCTCAGATAAAGCTGCCGCTTTTGGACTTGTTTCAATATCGCCAAAGGGGAATTGTTCTTTCATTTCAACTGCGCGATGCAGAGCAAAATTAGCAAGACCCTTTGCCTGAGGCGCAAATGAGCGAACAACTTCAACACCCTGATCGACTGTCACATGATCGGGCTTCTTCAAGTAGAAGATCTCACAGAATGCCATGCGGAGCGCATCACGAACATCGGGTTCAAGCTCTTCTGGATTAGTAAGAACGGAGTCAATCAACTCGTCGAGCGAACCCTTGCGAGAAACAACCTCGGTTGCCAGCAATCGCGCAAACGCACGTTCCTTCACCGGCTTGTCAGAATAGGTGATGAACTTGTCTACACCTTCGCTGAGATAACAACCCTCTTCACGAATATAAGTAAGAACCTCATGGGTCAACAAACGCGCAGGCGTCGCTTTAGTGAAAGACCGCTTCTTCTTGCCTTGACCAGCTCGATAACCCAAGCTTTTGGTGCCACCCAGGCTACCACGATCGAAACCAGCAAAACCGTTAGGCGTACGCTGATCTGAATCAACGCCTTCTTTGCCTCGTGAAGATTGATGGCGGTCCCCAAACGAGCGGTTTCCTCCCTTGTAACCGCGCTCAGAACGATTGCGCCCATCAAAAGTTCGCTTATCAGAACGACGGTTGCGGTCGCCTCCACGATAGCTGCCCTTATAGCCGCCATCAGCAGCACGATCCCCTGAGCGCCTATCATCGCTAAAGCTTCGCTTCGATCGACGTTCGTCCTTTTCAAAGGGTTTATCGCTTTTATTGTAACGAGGCTTGGAACCCTGCCCGTTGCGTTTCTTGAAATCAGAGCTACCACGGCCTTCGCCCTTGGAAGAGAAACCTGGCTTTCCGCCACGGCCTCTGCCCGAGGGTTTAGATCCACGGAAATTGCCCTTGTTGGAGCCAGGCTTACCTCCGCGATACCCGCCCTTACCAGCCGGTCTGCCCCCACGAGGAGCACTGTTTCTCTGCTTGTATTCGCCGTTGTTGTTATCCATGAATCTCCTGCCATTCAATACCGCCCTGCTTTATGCCCTGGATACCCGCCGCAAAAGCTTTTGCTTCCATGGGCTTCTTTCCATCAGGCTTGACGGTAACTACTTCTAAAATAGAATCTTTACATCCCAAAAATAAACGCTTTGCCGCAAAGGCGACATCTCCACGAGCAACCGATACGGGACAATCATCAACCGATATAGGATGCGCCGCTAAAACAGAAAGGGATTTGCCCGCGATAACGCAGCGACATGCGTGGCTTTCACTTGACGAAAGCACCCTGCGCCAAGCGTCGTCGGCTGAAAGAGACGGAGCGATATCAAGTTCGCCCTTCTCGATTTTTTCAGCATACGTAACACCGGTTTCAGGTTGCTGACGCCAGCCAACAGGGTCGCCGTTCTCGAGCAAATCCAGCACCTTTACCAAAGCAGCACCGCCCAACACCGCAAGCTCGGAATAGAGCTGATCAGAGCTTTTGCCAAATATGGAAGTTGAACGCTCCTCAGCAACATCGCCCGTATCCAAGCCCTCCTCCATTCGCATGATGCCAATGCCAGTGCGTTCATCTGCAGCGAGGATAGCGCGCTCGATAGGAGCCGCCCCCCTCCAGCGAGGAAGAAGCGAGCCATGGACATTGAGGCAGCCATAACGGGGTAGTTCCAATACCCGTTTCGGAAGAAGAGCCCCATATGCAGCTACACAAGCAACATCGGGACATAGGGAGGACAGAGCCTCGAACGCTTCATCGCTCTTCATAGACGAGAATTCATATACGGGAATTCCAGCCTGAACGGCACGCTCTTTCACGGGAGAAAAGACCAGTTTTTTTCCGCGCCCACGTACTGCATCTGGTCGGGTAAAGCATCCTATAACCTCATGATGCGACTCGATAAGGCTCTGAAGAATATCTGCAGCGAATACCGGGGTGCCCATAAAAACAACGCGCATACTATTCCGTTTCTCCCGGCTTGGCGCCATTCGCTAGAGCCACATGATAGTCGTGAAGAGCCTTGACCTTGTCCATGGGAGAACAAGACTCGAGCAAGGTAATACCATTCAGGTGATCGATTTCATGCTGGAAGCAACGACCTAAAAGGCCACCGCTTTCCAACTCGCATACTTTGCCATCAAGGTCGTAGAAACGAACGCGCGAAATCTCATTGCGAGTTATAGGAACGGAAATGCCAGGAAGAGAAAGACAACCTTCATCAGCAGTTACCTTTTCACCCTTGAGCTCTACAACCTCGGGATTGATGAGCACAAGAGGATTTGAGGTTTCGTTTGGACCATCGTAGCAATCAATAACCACCATGCGCTTATTGAGGCCAACCTGCGGCGCGGCAAGACCACATCCGTTGTTTGCATACATAGTATTAAGCATCTGCTTGGCGAGTTTCTTTAATGATTTATCGCCAACCTGACATGGTTCGCAAACCTGACGCAAACCTGGATCAGGAGAAAGAACAATATTCATGGTCCTCATAGAGCAACCCTCTCTTGTCAAAAAGCGCTTCACCTATTGCAGCAAGCGCGTAATATACCAACTTTGTAGTATAGCAGTGGTTAACCGTTTACTCCGTTTTCACATGGTTAGCGCGCAAAGAGTTGAGCTCGGCTTGAAGCATATAGATAGCCTGGAACACCATATCGCGCTCTTCATCACTTTGCGCCTGCTTCATTTGGTCGCGCATAGAGGAAATGGCAGATTCCATATCGCCAATAGCTAACTCATCGGCAAGAAAACGTAACGTATCATGCGCCGGTGTTTCGCTTTGAACGGTTGAAGCGGTTAAGATGCGCGCCGCATACTTGCATTTCTCCTGAGCACGCATTATCAAGTCGGCAACAGTGAGGGCGGGGTCTGCAGAAATCAGCTCCATCATAATCCCACTCAACTCCCCATGAACCCTCTCATGCCATTCGGTCTGACCTAGTTCGCTCATAAAGTCAGGAATCATAGCAGGGTTATGAGCGCAAAGGCTCAGGAACTCACGCTCGGTACGAAGCCGGTTCCTTTCGGCAGAGCTTAAAACCCTCGCAGAGGGTCTACGTGGCTGATCGGCACCTAAACGATCCGAATAATCTACTGGCGCCGAAGCTTTCAGATCCGAAAGACGCAGAAGAATATCCTGCTCACGAGCATGAACGCGACTCGAGATATAAACCGCGTAATCTTTTGCCAGAAGCGAATCTTTAATGGGAGCCAAAACAGCCAACGCCTCATTAGTGGCACGAGATCTACCCTCTGGCGTCTGAAGGTCATACCGCGATAGCCGACGGTCAATGCCGAACTTGATAAGGGGAATCGCCCCATCCAAAACAGTCTTGAAAGCATCTGGACCGTATGCGGCTACGAACTCGGCAGGATCAAGGCCGTCAGGCAAGGTCACAGCGCAGAGATCGACGCGAGAGATACCCGCTTCAGGCGTAATGGACGAATCAATAAACTGAAGAGCCCTATCGGCGGCTCTCTGACCAGCTTCATCACCATCAAATAAATAAATGATGCGCGATTTCGCATGGTGGGAAAGAAGCCGAATGTGCTGACGAGTAAGAGAAGTTCCTAGGGTAGCCACCACATTGGTAAAGCCGGCTTCGTGAAGGGCGATCACATCGGTGTATCCTTCAACCACAATAGCATCACCCGTGCTAGTCATGCGGGCTTTAGCCTTATCAAGGGCAAACAAAACTTCAGATTTATGGAAAATCGGAGTATCGCCGGTATTAAGGTATTTCGGCTCACCTTGACCAATAACTCGTCCACCAAAAGCAATGCAATCCCCCCGAACATCACTGATCGGAAACATCACACGATTGAAAAAACGGTCATTAACGCCCTGAGAACCCCTAACAGCAACATTAGCCTCAATCATTTCCTTTTCCGTATAACCCAAAGAACGAAGATGGGAAACTAATTGCCTTCTCCCAGGAGCGTATCCGAGATTCCAGGAGGTTGGAACAGAGCCACCTAAACCTCGACCAGAAAGATAGGCGCGTGCAGCAGCAGGCCCTTCGTCGGAAGAGCGCATAAGCAGCATATGGTAATAAGAAGCGGCTTCGGAGCAAACCGCTTTCAATCGAGCCTTAAGGCTATGGGCTTTGGAAGCTTGAGCCGACTCGGTAAGCTCAATGTTTGCTCGACGAGCCAAAAAACGAACAGCATCGACAAAATCGACATCGTCAAGTTTGCGAACATATGAAATGATGTCGCCGCCTTCACCACAACCAAAGCAATGCCAGGTCTGAGAAACCGAATCTACCTTGCAGGAAGGTGTTTTCTCTTGATGGAAGGGGCAACAGCACCAAAAGTCCTTTCCCCTCTGGCGCATCACCGAACGCTCTGCGAATAATTCAACCAGATCGTTCGCTTCGCGAACCTTACGTATGTCTTCGTCGGAAAAAATATTGCCCCCCTCTGAGCAACCCAGGAAAAGACATCGAGCAAGCATTAGCCTGCTCGATGTAAAAAAGATAGAAAGACGGCTCCCTAAAGAGGAAGCTTGCGACAGTATTCGATATTACCCATAACCGTGCGAATAAGCTCTTCGGTGGAGTCGAACTTAATCATCGGGCGAAGGAACTCGACAAACTCGACCTCAATGTACTCGCCATAAATATCCTTATTGAAGTCAAGAATATGAACCTCGCAAGTAGCATCGGTTTCGTCTTTGAACACCGGCGATACACCCATAGAGACAGCAGCACGATACTTTTCGCCATCAACGGTTACATAAGCGGCATACACGCCTTCACCAAGGACCCTACGCTCTGGCTTGATGAAAAGATTGGCGGTGGAAAAACCCATATCGGCACCCTCGCCACGCCCCGGACGGACTTTTTCCACAAGCGAAAAACGACGACCGAGAAGCTTGGTCGCCTCGTCCAAATCATGCTTACCCAAAAGCTTACGAATCCGCGTAGCAGTAATAGGTGCCCCGTCGGTGCTCTTAAGGTTGTGAGCGTCAATATGGGTGCCAACAACAGCCCCCCATTCCCCCAAGTCCGCAACCGAGCCCGAAGCGCGAGAGCCAAAGTGGAAATCAAGCCCTACATGCAAATGTGCAGGAGCATGACCATTGAACGTTTCCTTCAAGAAAGCCTCAGGTGAAAGGCTCGCAAATTCACGGGTAAAGGGAAGCGCCACAACTGCATCAACCCCACTATCGCAAAGCATCTGAAGACGGCGTTTGTTGCTCAGAAGTTTTCTTAACCTATCAGGATGGAAGATTTCATCCGGGTCAATGTCGAAAGTCAGCGCAATAGATTGACCGCCCGTTTCCTTTGCTGTTTCCTGCGCACAAGAAAGTAGATAACGATGGCCCTTGTGGACGCCATCGAAAACGCCAAAAGCACAAGAGGAATTCTCGAACAACGAATGATCAAATGATTCATCGACTTTATAAAGCTGTGCCACGTTCAACACCTATCGAAAACACGCATCGCGGACGATAGCGATGCTCGGACTCATGATATTCATACAATGCTTTAAGGCGGTTTTGCACAATAATGCCAACCACTTCCCCATCTTCGGGAGGTGTTGTCGAAGCGAACACACTGGTAGTACAGCAGCAAGGATCGAAAACATCCTGGGAGATAGGTTCATTAAGCGCTATATCTTCGCAATGCAATGGAGACCCATTTGCAACCTTGTCAGCAAGATCACGAACGAATGCATAACGCATGCCTAATGCACGAAGGGGATCGATGGTACCGCAATCGGGCGATTGCTCAAGCATTTCCAAAGTTACGCAATCTTCAAGCGCAACCGTACCTGATATTGTTCGCTCAAGATAACCTACGTGAGCCGCAGTACCGAGGTCGCGACCGAGGTCGCGAGCGATAGCACGCATATACGTACCTTTAGAAACGCTCATCTCGACCTCCCATTCAGCAACCTGGCGACCCGCATCGTCAATGAGCTCATTAACCGAAAGAAGCTCAGCGTCAAAGATCTCAAATTCACGTGGCTCAAGGTCGATAATCGTCCCCTTGCGCGCGGCATCATAAGACTTGCGGCCGTTTACCTTGATGGCAGAATAAACAGGAGGCATTTGAGTACCTTTGCCTACCATTTTTGCAACATAGGAACGCGCATATTCCTCTTCAAATACCTCGGAAGGAATACCGCATTCCTTGATTACCGAGCCTTCAGCATCATCCGTTTCCGTGCCAACTCCAAAACGAACGCCCATACGATAGCGCTTACCGTGTCCAACCATGAACGCATCAAGACGCGTTGCAGGCCCAACGCATACCACAAGAACGCCAGAAGCAAGTGGATCTAGCGTACCGGTATGACCTACTCGGCGTTCGCCGAAAATCTTGCGGCAACGATTAACAACATCATGGGACGACATGCCAACAGGCTTGTTGATAGCAACAAGCCTACTGAGGCCAGACTCACCTCGCTTGGCCATCAGCAATCACCGGCCGACAAAGAAAAGCATCGCTTGATTACTTCAGCTGGAACTTCACCAAGAGCTTCATCGAGTGATCCCTTAAAGGTAAAACCAGCCGCAGCCTTGTGGCCGCCGCCGCCAAAATACCGTGCAACCTGAGCAACGTCAGTGTCATCGTCCTTTGCTCGAAGGCTGCCACGAACCTCACCAGCAACCGTCTGCTTCAAAATGAGCGCAACTCGAACACCTCGAATATTTCGTAGGGTATCGATAAGGGCCTCCGCATCGGCTTTGATGGCACCGCACTCATCAAAATCGTCCTTGTCCAAATAGGAATAGACAAAAGAGCCTTCACAAAGAAGCTTCATTCGATCCAGCATGATCCCTTCAAGTTTCATGCTGGCAAGCGATCTGCTCTGGAAAAACTCACGACTGATCTGAGTTGGATTAGCGCCAGCCTCCATCATTTCTGCAGCACAAGCAAATGCACGAGAATTGGTATTTTGATACGAGAATCTACCGGTATCGGTAACCAAACCAGTAAGCGCACATTGGGCAACCTGAGGAGTTATGGATCCAAGGTACTTGCAAACCTCCCAAATAAGCATACTTGCCGAGGGAGATTCAGGATCTACGTAGTTATATTCCGACATAGACCCATCGGTAGCATGATGGTCAATTGTGAAACGGACCGATGCTTTCGGCTGAAGCTCAGAGGCTAACCCGATACGCTCCACAGTGGGCACATCAACTGCTACAAAAACAGAAACAGGCCCACGATACTCTGACGCAACCTCCATCTCTTCAACACCAGGAAGAAACTTGAGATTCGCCTCTATTGGATCAGCTTTTGCAAGTACGCAATGGGCGGTCTTGCCCATTGCACGCAAAGCATGGCATAACGCTAACTGCGAGCCTAGGCAATCTCCGTCAGGGTTAATGTGACCGCATATCACAAAATCGTCGAGCGCACTAAAGCGCTCGGCGATTTCGGACAGCGAAGTATTCGTCTGAAGGGTAGGCACTTATTCCTCTTCGTCTGATGAATTCCTTGCAGCATCGCGCGCGAGTGCGCTTGCGATGCGTTCCGCCTCGTCAACGCTGGAGTCGAGCATAAAACGAAGCTCTGGGGCCATACGCCAAGAAAGCTTCTTGGCCATAAGTGAGCGGATCCTGCCACCAGCAGCTTCAAACGCAGCAGCAACCTCCAAATAACGTGACGGTTCGGTAGTGTAATAAATATTAGCTACACTGCGATCAAAGCTAACCTCACATGAAGTGATGGTAACCATGTTCAAGCGTGGATCGCTAATCTCAAAAAGCAAGATACTCGCAATGACTTCACGAGCCTGCTCGTTAACCTTGCGGCTGGAAGAACCCTGCTTCATTATTCGGTCCTTTCAACTTCAACGATACGGAAGCCTTCGATTGTGTCGCCAACCTTAAGATCCTGGTATCCCTCGATGCCAATGCCGCATTCATAACCACGAGCAACAGTCTTGACGTCGTCCTTGAATCGACGGAGGCTGCCAATATTGCCTTCGTAGATAACGGTGCCGTCACGAACAATACGTACCTTATCGTCGCGGCTAAGCTCACCTTCCGTGATATAGCAACCAGCAATAGTGCCAGCCTTAGGCACCTTAAAGGTATCGCGAACCTCTGCGATGCCGGTATCCTTTTCAACGATATCAGGCGAAAGAAGACCAACGCGGGCAGCATTGATATCCTCAATAGCCTGGTAAATAACACGGTACAGCCTAATATCTACTTTTTCACGCTCAGCGACTTCTCGAGTCTTGCCTGTCGGACGGACATTAAAGCCAATGATGATGGCATCAGAAGCCGCAGCAAGCGTAACATCGGTTTCGGTAATGCCGCCAACAGCAGCATGGATGATGTTGATCTTAACTTCCGACTGATCCATCTTCGAGAAAGCATCACGCAACGCTTCGATAGAACCCTGAACGTCGGCCTTAACAACAAGGTTAAGGTCGGTGGTCTTACCTTCCTCGATGCGAGAGAAGAGATCGTCCAGGCTCATATGAGAACGAGCCTCCTGCTTGGCCAAGCGAGCGCGCAATGCACGTTCCTCAGCCAAACGACGAGCATCGCGCTCATCCTCGAACACGCGGAATTCGTCACCAGCAGTGGGAACAGAATTCAAACCAAGGATCTCAACTGGATCAGCGGGCTTAGCTGCATCAACATGAGAACCACGAGGATCGATCAACGCACGAACCTTACCATAAGAGGTGCCCGCAACAACCACATCGCCAGGATGAAGCGTACCGCGGTTGATAAGCATGGTTGCGACTGGACCTCGACCCTTGTCGAGGTTGGCTTCAATAACAAAACCAGAAGCTGGAGCATTGGGATTAGCCTTAAGCTCAAGCACGTCAGCCTGAAGGAGAATGGTTTCGAGCAAGTCGTCAATATGCAGGCGCTTCTTCGCCGAAATATCAACGAACATGTTTTGGCCACCCCACTCTTCGGGGATGATGCCATACTCCGTAAGCTCTTGGCGAACACGATCAGGCGTAGCACCAGGCTTATCAATTTTGTTAACCGCAACAACGATAGGAACATCAGCAGCCTTAGCGTGGTTGATGGCCTCAATGGTCTGAGGCATAACACCGTCGTCAGCAGCAACGACCAGAACAATAACATCGGTTACCTGAGCGCCACGGGCACGCATAGCGGTAAACGCTTCGTGGCCAGGGGTATCGATGAAAGTAATCTGACGACCATTGATGTTAACGACTGAAGCGCCGATATGCTGAGTAATGCCGCCAGCCTCGCTCTGGGCAACGCCGGTTTGACGAATAGCATCAAGAAGAGAGGTTTTGCCGTGGTCAACATGGCCCATAACAGTAACGATAGGCGGACGAGGCAAAAGGTCTTCCTCGGAATCGTGATAGACAACAGCGAATTCTTCTTCAGGAGAAACGACGCGAACCTTGCGACCAAGGTCATCGGCAATAAGCTCAACCAAATCATCGCTCATCGTCTGGGTAAGCGTAAGAGGAGAACCAAGAAGGAACAAACGCTTGATGACATCATTCGGAGAGGCCTCTACAAGCTCAGCGAACTGAGCAACCGTTGAACCCTGGGGAATCTCAACAACAGAATCGTCGAGAACCAAAGAGGGATCCAAGCCCTTTTCCAAAGCTTCCTGCTCAGCGCGCTCGCGAGCTTCAGCTTCTCGCTTTTCCTTACGCTTTTTGCGACGACCCTGACCATCATGACTTGCCGCTTCAACGGCGGCACGGGCCTCAGCAAGAACCTTATCGCGCTGAAGCTTTTCTGCCTGAACGGCCATCTGGGCATAACGATCCTCTGCTGGGGCTTCATTGTTGGCAATTTCAAGCTCGGGAACAGACGGCTCGAATCCTTTGCGGTGATTCTTTTTGCCCTTGCGATTGTTATCGCGAGTGTTCTTCTTTGCTGCAGCAGCCTCCTGCTTTTGATTCTGCAAACGCTCGCGCTCATTGTTGATTTGGTCGAGCAATGAAGAGAAATTCGAACCACTCGAAATCGGCGCAGCCTTAGGAGCCTGCTTTTTCACCGGAGCAGCAGTTTTCGTATGCTTACGATTATTGCGATTGTGAAGGGCTTCCTCGACAGCCTGCTTCTTGGCAACTTCAGCTGCGCGTGCTGCAGCAGCAGCACGTTCGCGCGCCTCTGCCGCTTCGCGCTCTACACGCTCGCGCTCGCGCTCAATCTGGGAAGCAAGGCTCTCAAACGGAGAAGATGAGATCTTTCGCTTAGCGGGAGCTTTATCCTCATCCTTGTGAGCTCTGGCTTCGCGGCGAGCCCGTTCAGCCTCACGAGCTTCACGTTCCTTTTCTACCGCAGCACGACGCTCGGCCTTTTCCTCAGCCTTGCGCTCTGCTTCTTTTGCCTGCTCGTCGGCAAGCTTTTGAGCCTCTTCGTCCTCGAGCCTACCCGCACGCTGCTTAATCTCAGGCTCAAGATTCTTACGAACCTTCTGCACATAGGCATCCTGGAGAATGCTGGCATGACTCTTGGCGGGGATCTTCATCTCCGCCAAGCGATCGAGCAGCTCCTTGCTGGTCATATCAAATTCCTTTGCCAATTCATGTACACGCATGCCAGGCATATGGTCTCCTCGTCTACTTATCCTCATTCGAGAGCGCCTCACGCAGCTGCTGGGCGATACGCTCGCAATCTTCTTCCGTCAACTTCGTTCTAAGCGCTGAATCGAGGCGCTTGGTTCTCATGGCCTTATCAAGGCAGGCAACACTGCATACGTATGCACCGCGACCGTTCATGCGACCCGTGGAGTCGAAAACGACCGCACCTTCAGGAGTACGAACAACACGAAGCAAATCGCTTTTCGTGTTGCTTTCCCTGCACACAATACAGGTTCGCTGACGTGTCTTTCCAGCCACGTTTGCCAAGCTACTCCCCTTCCTCCAGTTCTGCGTGAATGCCGCAGTAGCGGTATCCAGGACGTGCGTGATTACGACAACGAGTACCGTCTTCGGCCTCGAAAGCGCACAAGCCATCCTCGGATTCCTCTTCCAAAGGCTCATCTATAAGCGACGCATCGGCAACAAGCGGCTCACCAGCAAAAGAGGCAGACTTGATGTCGATATGCCAACCCGTAAGGCGAGCTGCAAGGCGAGCGTTCTGACCCTCTTTGCCAATAGCCAACGAAAGCTGATCATCAGGCACGATAACCGTAGCGTAATTGTTCTCATCGTCGATGTCGACACGGGTTACGCGAGCAGGCGAAAGTGCATTTGCGACATATACGGCAGGATCTTCATTCCATTGAATGACATCGACGCGCTCGTTGCGAAGGCCTTCTACAACCATACGCACTCGAGAACCCTTCGGTCCAACACAAGCGCCTACGGGGTCGAGGTTGGCTTCGCGGGAAGAAACGGCAACCTTTGAACGTTCACCGGGTTCGCGGGCAATGGACTTGATCTCAACCAAGCCATCATAAATTTCAGGAACTTCGATCTCGAAAAGACGACGAATCAGATCAGGATGCGTACGGGACACAACAATCGACGGACGAGTATGCTCACCGCGCATTTTCGGCAAATCGGAGCTTGGGTCGCGAACCTCAACAATCAAAGTTTTAAGACGCTGATTATGGCGATAATGCTCATTACGAGGACGTTCGTTGCGCTCGTCAGGATTTCTCTTCAAATCATAATGAGGGAGCTCGGCTTCAACACCGTCACGGATCTTGATGATGGTGAAATCAGGGGTACCCTGCAAAACAGTACCGGTAACCAGATCACCTACACGACTAGAGAATTCCTCATAGATTGACTGACGACCCGCATCACGCACAATAGAGCCAATAACATTCTTCGCGTTTAGCGCTGCAATACGACTTACGTCATCAGGAGTTACATCGCGCTCTTCAAACTCTGCATATTCGCCAGTTTCCTCATCGGGTTCACCAACGGGTACAAGCTCATATACATAAATCTTGCCCGTATTACGATCGATGGTAACACGAGCGTCATATTCGAGATCAAGAATATGTTGATAGCTCTTAGCCAGAGAGGCTTCCAAGCGCTCGATTAGGTAAAACTCATCGATCTTACGCTCATGAGCCAAAGCCTGCAGGGCCTCAATCAATTCAGATGCTGCCATGGTAAAAAATCCTTTCTACCCGCTGAAATCAATAGTACCGATAATGTGCGCCTTTTTAATATGCGCATAGGGCAAAACTTCCTGGATGCCATCAACTTCGACGATAACGCCTTCGTCGCGCACACCACAAAGTTTGCCAGTCCACTTTGCCCTGCCCTGATGCGGCTCGGTAAGAGTAAGCTGCACCTTTTCGCCAGCAAAGCGCTGAAAATGCTCGAGGGTACGAAGGGGACGGTCTATTCCCGGAGAGGAAACCTCGAGCGTGTAAGCGCCAGGAAACGGATCGAGCTCATCCATCAATTCGTTAACCCATTTTTGGGAAGCAGCAAGCTCATCGAAGCCGATACCGCCATCACAATCCAAGTAAACGCGAATTGTGGGAGCTTTTCGGGAACCGACTACCTCAACGGTGACGATTTCAACATTATGGGAAGCAGCCAAAGGCTCCAACGCCTCAAGCAACTTGCGTTCTTTTGCACTTAGCACGTAGTCCCTCCTTCAAAACCCCGAACAAACAAAAGAAGCGGGTATAAACCCACTTCCTCCAAACATCGAAAGCAATCATGTTTTCACATGCGTACATTTTTATATCATAAATAGAAAACCAACGCCACCCCCTTTGCAGTTTAAGAGGGTGGCGTCTAAATAATGCTTGTAATCAACACTATTTTGACGGGTCGGCTTCAGGATAAAGCCTATCGAATGCCGCCTCAGAGATCGAATTACCGCCCTTTAGATCGGCTTTTAACGGAGCCAAGATCTCAGAATCGTGTTTCTTGGGATTGTCAAAGCTTAAGCTTAACTCCCAACATTGAGAAATCACACTGAGCCTATCGAGAAGATAGCCATACAACTCATCGATCTTCTGGTATTTAGCATACAGCTCGCTATCTGAGCTAATCCGTGCCTTTTCCCTCAAGGAAGAGAGATCGGAACGCTCCTGGGTTATTCCATCGATCAAAGAAGCGCATTTATCCGCATACTTACCGCGCGTTTCGCTGTTCGATACCCGATAGTAGCCCTCCAAATCCTCCACAGCATCATCAACATCGGTGCGCAAAGAAGCAAGATTTGCATACGCATACGTTAGATCAGATGAGAAATCGCCTTCTGCGTATGCCTGCTCAGCAGATTGGGCCGAATCCTGATCATTTTGCGATACAGCACCACCAGCATTTACCTCAGGTGCAACAAAAGACTGGATAGCTGATTGGATTTCCGAGCCGAAAACCAACGCACAAACCAAAATAGCAACAACAAATACGCCGGCAATAGCCTGCCCTATGGGAAAGCGTCGATGCTTTTGCGTTTGACGATAAGCTTTCGGCTCTCGATCAACATCCGCAACAACTTGCCCACTATCAGCAACAATACGCTGCATCGGCTTGGTAATAAAAGGATCCTCGTCGCCAATCTTGGGAATAGCCTTCAAATCCTTTGCGGACTTAATAACACTAGAAGGATCGACTTTATTAGCAGGATCAAGCGGATTGCCCAAATAATCTTGATAGGAACGTTCGGAAACTAAAGGCAGTTTAGATGTCTGCGAAGGCGATACCGCATCCGTATATACAATTATTTCTTCCGCGGCAGCTATTCGAGCTTTCATGTCATTGACAAGCGAGCCGCAGTGAGGACACTGCAGCTCGCCATCATCAATCTTTGTCCCGCAATCGAGGCAATACAAGTTATTGTGCCTTTTCCTGCTTATGGGAGATCAGGCGGTTAAGCGCATTGATATAGGCCTTAGCAGAAGAAACGATAATATCGCCATCTGCACCACGGCCAGTAAATACTTCACCATCTGCTGCAGTAACACGAATAGTTACCTCGCCCAAAGCATCGATTCCGCGCGTAACGCTCTGAACGGCAAATTCAGAAAGCTCGTTTTCGATATCAACGATCTGGTTGACAGCCTGATACAAAGCATCGACAGGACCTGTACCAATCGAACATGCAATAAATTCACGTCCCTCGGGATCAGCGAGGGTAACGGTAGCAGTCGGGGTAAGGGGTTTGCCGCAAGAAATCTGAACAGATTTCAGGGTATAGTGAGCAACTTGGTTGCGGCCGTGTTCACCCAAGAGCGACTCAAGGTCCTCGTCGTATACTTCTTTCTTCTTATCAGCAAGATCGAGGAAGGCATTGTAGAGATCTTCAAAAGCCTGCCCCTCGATGTGATAACCCAAAGCTTCAACACGATGGCGAAGAGCAGCACGACCAGATCGAGCCGAAAGGATAATAGAGCTTTGACCTGCGCCAACTTCACGCGGGTCAATAATCTCGTAAGTATCACGAGCCTTGATGACGCCGTCCTGATGAATGCCGGAGGAATGAGCAAACGCGTTAGCACCAACAATTGCCTTGTTGGGCTGAACGATAAATCCAGTAATGGAAGACACAAGACGAGATGCGCGAACAAATTCGCGAGTATTGATGTCGGTATGGGCGTTGAGCTCCTTACCGTGCATCTTAATGCCCATGACCACTTCTTCCATAGCGGTGTTGCCAGCACGTTCGCCAAGACCGTTAATGGTGCACTCGATCTGGCCGGCACCGTTTTCAACACCAGCAAGGGAAAGCGCCGTTGCCATACCAAGATCGTTGTGGCAGTGAACAGAAAGCGTTGCCTTATCCATATTGGAGACATGCTCCATCAGGTACTTAATACGACGGCCGAATTCATCAGGCAGAGAATACCCCGTGGTATCAGGGATATTGACAACAGTAGCGCCAGCAGCGATAGCAGCCTCGACTACTTTTGCAAGGAACTCATAATCAGCGCGGCCCGCATCTTCTGCGTAAAACTCAACATCATTGACGTATTTCTTGGCATATTTAACGGCAGCCGTGGTACGCTCGAGGATTTTTTCAGGCGTGGTACGAAGCTTGTCGTAAATATGACTATGAGAAACGCCAATACCAGTATGGATACGAGGACGCTTGCACTCAGCCAAAGCACGTGCGGCTGAATCGATATCTTTTTCGACTGCACGAGAAAGAGCACAAACAACAGCACGATCTCCGACCTCGGCTGCAATCTGCTGAACCGATTTGAAGTCGCCAGGGGAAGACACAGGAAAGCCCGCTTCAATGACATCGACATTAAGACGCAGTAGCTGACGCGTAATAACCAGTTTCTCCTCAGAGTTCATGGAGGCGCCCGGCGATTGTTCACCGTCGCGCAAGGTTGTGTCGAAGATAGCGATCTTGCGAGTCATCTTGCGATCCTTTCTTATGTCTGTATAACTATCGATAGAACTATAGCGCATTTTTCGGTAAACGGTGCCGATCAACACGCATAACAAAGCATGTTACCAATAAGAAACATTGTCGATGCCCTGCTATACCTCCCCCATCACAACCTCCCTAAAACGCAAAGGAACCCCAGCCAATAGGCCGAGGCTCCTTCTCTATGACTTAGCAGCGTGTGAGAGGTGTTGAGTTCCCTTTGCAGGAGAGGTTAAACCGCCGCTTCGTCTTTTTCGCCAGTGCGGACACGAACCACGCTGTCAATTGACGAAATGAAGATCTTGCCATCTCCGACTTCACCCGTGCGTGCAATGCCCACGATCACATCAACAATTTCATCAACCCGGGAATCTTCAACAATGATCTCAAACTTGACCTTCGGGATCATGTTCAAAAAGACCTCGCTGCCACGGAAATACTCTTTCCAACCGTGCTGGTTTCCGCAACCATGAACCTGGTAGATGGTCATTCCGGAAATTTTTGCCTGGAAGAGCGCTTCCTTCAAAGGTTCAAGCTTTTCAGGACGAACAACTGCTGCAATACGCTTCATTAGTCAAACACTTCCCTTCTATTAATCCAAGCCAATAAAGGCGGGGTATGCGGATTCGCTGTGAGCCGTCATGTCCATACCTGCTGCTTCTTCTTCCTTAGTTACGCGAAGACCACCAAAGATTGCCTTCACGATAAGACCGATGATGAGGGAACCAACAGAAACGAACACGATGGTGACCAAGATGCCCAAGCACTGCGCCCCAAGAAGCGTAGGATCGCCAGTGTAGATAAGGCCACCAAAATCAGTCCAAGACAACTCCGGAACACAGAAGATGCCAGTAAGGATGCCACCGACAATGCCACCTACACAATGGCAACCGAAAGCGTCAAGGGCATCGTCGTAGCCAATCTTAGCCTTGCAGAAAGAGATGGCGAAGTAGCATACGGGGGATACAATAAGACCCATGACGATAGACGCCCAAGGCTCGACGAAGCCTGCTGCCGGGGTGATAACAACAAGACCCGCAACAAGACCCGTCGCGGCACCGACAAGAGTAGGCTTGCCGGTTTTAATAGTCTCAACGATCATCCAAGAAATCATTGCAGTACCAGATGCAACGAAGGTATTGAGAAGGGCCAAGGAGGCGACGCCGTCAGCAGCAAAGGCGGAACCGCCGTTGAAACCAAACCAACCGAACCAAAGCAAGGTTGCGCCAAGAACCACAAAGGGAACGTTGTGCGGACGATGGTTGACCGCACCGAAAATACGACGCTTGCCAAGAAGAAGGCAGAGAACCAAACCGGTCAGACCAGAGCTGATATGGACAACGTCGCCACCAGCAAAGTCGAGAGCGCCAATCTGGTCGCCAATAAAGCTGCCATCGCCACCCCATACCATATGAGCCAGAGGAGCATAAATCAGAAGAATCCAGATAGTGATAAAGGCTACAAATGCACCGAACTTCATACGCCCAGCAAGAGAGCCGCCAACGATAGCAGCAGTAATGCAGGCAAATGCAGCCTGAAATGCTATATCCACGATTGCAGGATACGTGGCGTCACCGGGGTCTACCGCCTCGGCGAGCATATCAGTCACAGCGCCCATACACCCGAGCTGATCAAAACCACCGAAAAACGGATTGGAACCGTCGCCACCGTAGGCCAAGCTCCAGCCCGCCAAGATCCAAACGATTGCCACCACCCCAATAATCACGAACGACATGAACATGGTGTTGACGACGTTTTTACGACGCGCAAGTCCGCCGTAAAAAAATGCAACGCCTGGAGTCATAAGAAAGACCAGCATTGCGCTTACCAGCATGAATGCGGTTGCTCCTGTGTCAAGCATTGTGCGTACCTCCTAAACCTGTTACTAATGAGCACATTTTCGACAAGACGATCATTACACTCGTAACACGTTCAAAAGACGTTATATGCATTTGTTAACGATGACGGAAAAGCCTCGTAACACCGAAGAATCATGAGTGTTACCTCAATGAAACAAACTGCTATTTGCTGGCCATATTGCCCCGAATCGCGTACGTTCCCACAACGGTTGAGCCTTTCTTGCCAATAAAAATGGCCCCTGGATTATCGTCCAGGGGCCAACTTGACCATAGATCAATTAAGCCATTATTTTCCTGAAGAGGCCCACCACTTCCTCATGACTCGCGTCACGAGGGTTGCCTGGGAAACAGGCATCGGACATCGCATCTGATGCAAGCTGGTCAAGATCCCCTTCAGTAAGACCCTCGCAAATTGTAGGAATATCGACATCGGACGAAAGTTTACGCACCGCTTCAATAGCAGCATCAGCCGCTGATTCGGTATCCATCCCTTCGGTATCGACGCCCATAGCAACAGCAACATCCGCCAATCGCTTAGCAACCACTGACTTGTTGAATTCCATGGCGATAGGCAAAAGCATCGCACAGGCAACCCCATGAGGCGTGTCATAGTGGGCGGAAAGTGTATGAGCCATAGCGTGATCAATCCCCAAACCAACATTGGAAAAGCCCATACCCGCAATATACTGACCAAGAGCCATTCCTTCACGGCCAGAACCAGGGTTCCCCGCTTTTGCTTCTTTAACCGAATCTCGTAAATTCTTAGAGATAAGTTCGATAGCCTTCAAATGGAACATGTCAGAAAGCTCCCATGCCCCCTTGGTGGTGTAGCCTTCGATGGCGTGGGTAAGTGCATCCATGCCAGTAGCAGCGGTCAAGCCGGCAGGCATTGACGCCATCATGTCGGGATCGACAATAGCAACATCAGGAATATCGTTCACGTCAACGCACACAAACTTACGCATCTTATCCGGATCCGTAACAACGTAGTTGATCGTAACTTCAGCTGCGGTGCCAGCAGTGGTGGGAACTGCAATGGTGAATGTTGCATGCTTCTTGGTATCGGCTACTCCCTCAAGTGAAACCACATCTTCAAAATCCGGGTTTTCAACAATCACGCCTATACCCTTAGCGGTGTCCATAGAAGAACCTCCGCCAATGGCCACAATCATATCGGCACCGGACGCTTTAAAAGCAGCAACGCCATCTTTGACGTTTTGAATAGTAGGATTTGGCTTTATCTGGTCATATAGCGACCAAGCAATGCCTTCGGCGTCAAGCACATCGGTAACTTTTGCGGTTACTCCAAACCCAACCAAATCAGGGTCAGAGCAAACGAGTGCTTTTCTATAGCCACGACGCTTGATTTCACCAGGTATTTCTTTGATCGCCCCAGCACCATGATAAGAAATGTTATTGAGAACAAATCGGTTGACCGTCATCACGTACCCCTCTCACTGCGTTCTCCATCGCAATTCAGTGTATATCTATTTCGTCCTTAAGTGAACACGTTCAAAGCAGTATGCCCACGTCAGAAGGCTCAAACTCGTAGGTGGATCGGAAAAGGCAAACAAAAGCAGACTGTTACACACCCCAGCCCATATATCAGTAAAATGGAAACATTGGAATGAAACCTATCAGGAGGTAAGCAATGGCATACGCACAAGAGCGTTACCTGGGACTCCTTTCGCAACTATTCACTACCCCAGAAGAAACAGCCATGGAGATCATCGCTGAACGCGAAGAGTTGGGATTCCCTAAGCCGACAGAACTTTTTATTTCCGATGTGCACGGTGAATACGAAGAGTTCTCCCACATACTCAGAAACGGCTGCGGCTCAATCCGCAAACGAATTGATGCGCTCTTCAGCGATTCTCTCAATGAAGATGCACGGAGCGCCCTTGCGGCCTTGGTTTATTACCCAGAATACGTCATGGATCAACTGAATGATGGGGATCTCCGGGATGCCCTTGGCAATCTTGCCGCCCTGTGCGCTAGTTTTGCAAAGCTGCAGCCCGTAGAAGCTGTTTATGATGCATGCCCAAAACCGTTTGGGCCCATCATCGAGAAAATCATGTCCGCAGAGCACTGCAGCGACCGCAGGACAGTGCTTTTCGATGCCGTATTCGATACAGCAACTGAGCGCAGTTTAACGTGGGCTCTCTGCACCACAATCCAGGGGCTGGCAACAAGCCAGATCCACATTGTGGGAGATGTCTATGACCGCGGTCCTAATCCCGACTTGATCATGGACGAAATCGATAATCACCCCGAAATAGACATTCAATGGGGTAACCATGACGTAGTGTGGATGGGCGCTGCGCTTGGGCAACGAGGATGTATTGCCCACGTAGTACGCAACTGTGCTCGCTACGGCAATCTTTCTATCTTGAGCGATGCCTATGGAATCAATATCCTCCCCTTAGCCAACTTTGCTTCCAAAGCATACAAAGACGACCCCTGTGTCGCATTCAAACTTAAGGGCGATCCAGGCTTAAGCGCTGAAGAATACGATCTAAACGTAAAGATCCAAAAAGCAATGGCAATCCTGCAGTTCAAGGTCGAAGCAAAACTTATCGACGAAAACCCTTCGTTCGAACTCGAAGACCGTAAATTGCTGCACTTGATAAATCGTGATACCAATACCATTGTTATCGACGGCATTGAATACAAACTCACTGATACGGTTTTCCCGACCGTGGACTGGGAGCATCCATATCAGCTCACCGACGAAGAAGAAATCGTCATGCAGAGCCTTGAAGAAGCTTTCATACATTGCGAAAAACTCCAGCGCCATATTGCTTTGTTCCTTGAACGAGGTAGCCTGTACAAAATCCAGAACAACACGCTGATGTTCCATGCATGCGTTCCTCTAAACGCAGACGGAAGCCTAAGAGAAACCAATCTCTATGGCGAGAAGCTGAAGGGGCGCAAGCTGTTCGACGCGGTAGATCGTTATGTCCGTGCCGCTTTTACCGACCAGGATCCAACTGCACAGAAAAAAGGTGCCGATCTACTGTGGTATTTGTGGCTAGGTGTCGGCTCGCCGCTATTCGCAAAAAGCAAAATGGCAACGTTCGAGCTTTACCTAATTGCCGAAAAAGAAGCACGCAAGGAAGTGAAAAACCCCTTTTATCAGCTTTACGAAAAAGAAATAGTTGTAAATGGCATCTTCGAAGATTTCGGCATGGATCCAGCGACGGCTCGCATCGTCTGCGGACATGTTCCCGTTAAGGTCAAAGACGGAGAAGACCCCATTAAATGCGATGGCAAAGTAGTAGTCATCGACGGAGGTATGTCGGCCGCTTACCAAAAAACCACTGGCATTGCAGGGTTCACGCTAATTTCTGATGCACAGGGCGTTTCGCTTGCCACGCATGAACCATTCGCGGGCTCCAAAGTTGCAATTGAGAACCATATCGATCTTCGGAGCATCGTACGTCCCATAACCACACCCGAACGCAAGGTTTTGGTATCGCAGACCGACGAAGGCAGAGATCTCGAAGAGCTGATTGGTGACCTCGAGCAGTTGCTTGCCACCCAGCGTGCGTTGTAAGTCCTATCACCATACAGAACGAGGAGCACATATGGAACGAATTGCGAGTTTTTCCGTTGACCATAACATCCTTGAACCCGGCATTTACGTGTCGCGTAGCGATTCAGACGAATCGACGGGATGTATCACCACAACCTTCGATTTACGCATGACTGCACCCAATCGAGAACCCGTAATGGACACTGCTGCAGTACATGCACTCGAACATCTTGGCGCCACTTTCCTTCGGAATGATGAAGAGTGGAAAGACCGCGTCATCTACTTTGGCCCTATGGGTTGCCGTACAGGCTTTTATCTCGTGGTATTTGGGGCGTACGAATCAAATGATGTCGCTTGCCTAGTAAAACGATTGTTTGAATTTGCGCGTGACTTCGAGGGCAAAATTCCTGGAGCCAAGCCAGAAGAATGCGGCAATTACCACGACTCCGACCTTGCACAAGCGCAATGGTGGGCGAAGCGATACGCAGAAAAGACGCTCTCTTGTCTTGACGAATCGCACACCCACTACCCCGCCCTCCTATCCTAGGATTTCTTTATGAGAAACGAAATTTCCCACACGCGTATAGGTATTATCGGAGCAATGCAAGTAGAGGTAGACCTCCTTATTCAGGCAATGAGGAGCCAAGGCGCAGTATCGATGAAATCGATTGCTAGTCGAGATTTTTATGAGGGAAACCTCAACGGAACCCCTGTTGTGGTGGTCCAATGCGGGGTGGGCATGGTCAATGCAGCACTATGCGCCCAAGCGCTCATTACGTCCTTTTCGGCTACCGCTGTCATTAATACCGGCATAGCGGGATCGCTTGATCCCGCTATCGACATCGGGGATGTAGTGCTTTCAACCGATTCAATCAATCACATCATGGACGTGGAGAACTTGGGTTATCAACCAGGTCAAACCCCTGGAATAGACGTTGTGGGTTACCCTGCATCGGAAACACTGCGAAAAATAGCCAGATCCTCAGCGGAAAGCCTTTCTCTTACGTATCACGAAGGTCGTGTTGCATCAGGAGATAGGTTCGTACGCGAGGATGGAGAAAAGGAGCGAATCAAAGCAGCGTTTCACGCAAGCTGCTGCGAGATGGAAGGCGCAGCAATTGCGCAAACGTGCTATTTAAGCAAGATACCCTATCTAATAGTCCGTGCAATCTCCGACAAAGCAGACGGATCCGCGAGCATCGACTATCCAACGTTCGAAGCCAAAGCGGCACACGATTGCGCAGCACTCACCATGGAAATGATGCAGCGCCTGGAATAATTGGTTCAGCCTTTATCATTTGGCACTGAATGCCCATAGGTTAACCCTATGGGCATTTTATATTTCGAACAAACGAGAGATGAGCTGTACAAACCCTGAGAACCATGGCTCAAAAACAAAACCCGTCTTTGGCTTAATCCCATACACCGTAGCAATCAAAACGTACAACCATTTATCAAATTCAAATCTGGACATGCAGCAATGTTAAAGACTGTCGTCCAATAAACGCAAAAAAGAGGAGCTCCCCCTAGAGCTCCTCTTAAATCAGCACTACTTGATAAAGCAGCAAGGTTTATTCAACAACTAGTCGAGCAAGCCCTTGGTGATGTCCTCAAGCGTACGACCGCGAGTCTCAACACCGAAAACAGCCAACCAGATCGCCATGAAGATGCAAAGGCATGCATTGATGGCGAACACACCCATCGTACCAGCGGAAGTGGTAATCAAATACGCGATCCACATTGGGCTGAAGATAGAGCCAAGACGACCGAAGGCGTTAGCAACACCGGCACCGCGGATACGGCAAGCCGTCGGGAAAGGCTCGGACAGGTAGATAGCTGCAGTGGTAACGGAGTTGGTGAAGGTGCAGACGCAGAGCAGGAAGCCAACGAACATGATAAGCGCCACATTGTCGGTAGGCAGAGAAGCCCAAATAGGACCGATGATGGCGATAAGAACGTAGGTGGTGCAGAGAATAATCTTACGATTTACCTTCTCAACATAGAAGGTCAGAAGACCAACGCCAACAGGAATGCCCAGCTGCATTACCACGGTAAGCGTAGTGGACATATGCGGATCGAAACCATTCTTCGTCAAAATGGTAGGAGTCCAAGAAATAACGGTGTACACCAATACATTCATCGTGAAGCAAAGGAACATAGCCGTAAGAGTACGGGTGATCATTTTCTTCTTGAAGAGGAATGCCCAAGGAAGCTCTTTAACTACCTCAGCGTTCTGACGATGAACAATTTCCTCTTCAGCAACATCGGAAACAACGTTGCCCTTTGCAGCAATCTTATTTTCGATGTTCGTAACAATCTTGTCAGCCTCAGCGGTCTTACCCTTCATTGCCAGCCAACGAGGAGATTCCTCAAGGAAGATGAAGCAGAGAACAACTACTGCAAGACCAATGCAACCGCAGATTACGAACACGGGGCGCCAGCCGAGCATGGGCAGAACAACCATGTTCATAGCGGAAGCAACGAGGGTACCGCAGTTAGCGATCAGGCCAACGTAGGACTGGTACTTACCGCGCTTCGTGGGAGGCGTGAACTCGGTAAGGGCGGAGTAGCCTGCGGGGAACGCAGCGCCAAGGCCCAGGCCCATGAAGAAGCGGCAGCCGGTCAGGAACGTTGCGTCAGGAGCGCCTGCAGCAACGAAGCAGAACGCGGTGAAGATAGAACCGCAGATGATAACTGCCTTCTTGCGGCCGATGCCGTCGGAGAGGGCACCTGCCATGAGGCCACCAAAAAGGTAACCAACCATAGTAATGGAATTGAAGAAAGCAAATTGCTCGAGGGTCATCCAACCCTCAGACTGGAGAACGTTGCCGATAGGGCCACCAACAGCCATGTCAACGGAGTCGCAGAACGTGATACCAGCGAGCAGCCACAGAATCTTCTTGTGGAAACCCGTGATAGGCAAACGATCCAAGCGAGCAGCGATGCCATGGTAAGAAGAGTTCAAAGCATCAGAAGCCATTGAAACCTTCCTTTCGCATCGAGGATTCCTCTGGAATCCATGGGGATAATGCGCCTCGGAAAGTCAAGACAGGGGTTACCGGTCAACCGGTGAGTTGGCTTGGGGAGGCCTGCGCTTTAAGCGCATGGTTTCAAGAGAAATGCATCCTGAAACCTGGACACCTTGCGCCGGCGCTGCTTTACATGTGGAGAGGTAGCACTCACACAAAGTGACCGCTATTTATTATTTGATTCTGATAAATCAATGTCAAACTATTTGAACCACATTTGTTGCAAATCATATAGAGTGTTCTGATAGTTTCTATAGGCTCACCCTATAGAAACGATAGACGCTCATGGCGGTAGGTTTGTCAAGTAGTAATTAATTGTTTCCAGAGAAATAGATAACGAACGCGTTAATTGGCACTAATTTGCTACTTCAACTACCGTTCATCGTGATTTTCAACAGAAAATCGGAACTATCAATGTGAATTTCGAAAACAGAAGATTCAGCACATAGCAATAGCGAACAAGATCACTGCCCAGCCTGAACATGTTTTACAAAGTTTTCTCTTGACTTTTATTCGTGGTAATGAGTTTGAGAAATCGCAGTAACGAAAACCTATTCACAAACGAAGGCATTACCATAATTCCAAGCTATGAATTGTCGAATCGACAAACCACCCATTGATTAGGGAAATCGAATACCACCCAATAGCTATCTGAAGAATACGGAAGTACGATAATAAATCCGTCTCAACGGCACCTATCCTCTTACCATCGCCCAGATCACCTTCCCAATCGCTAACCGACTCTTTAAATAGATATTGTCGAATGGAGCTTCAACCCACAAGCGGAATGATCACTATGGGGTATCATTTAATAGGAATTCAGGACAGAGCCACGAAACAACGAGGCGCTCAGAGGAAGGCATCAAATAGCATGAAAACCGGGTTCGACAACGCCAAATACATTACTTTACAGGCTGAGCATATCAAAGAGCGCATAGGCCAGTTTGGAGGCAAGCTGTATTTGGAGTTTGGCGGCAAGCTTTTTGATGACTATCACGCCTCTCGTGTTCTGCCCGGCTTTGAGCCAGATAGTAAGATTCGTATGCTCAAAAGCCTATCGGAAGATGTTGAAGTGGTAATCGCCATTAACGCCAACCACATCGAATCGGACAAAGTCCGCGGAGACCTCGGAATAACTTACGATGAAGACGTGCTTCGACTGATGGACGTTTTTGCAGGCATGGGCATTTATGTTGGCAGCGTGGTTATCACCCATTACGCAGGTCAGCCAAAGGCTGAAGCGTTCCGCTGCCGTCTCGACTCGCTGGGGGTAACGAGCTATTTGCATTACCCTATCGCCGGCTACCCTCACGACATCGACCATATCGTAAGCGATGAAGGCTATGGCAAAAACGAATACCTTGAAACAAGCCGACCATTGGTGGTAGTTACCGCACCCGGCCCTGGCTCCGGAAAGATGGCAACGTGCCTTTCTCAGCTGTACCACGAAAACAAACGCGGCATCAAGGCAGGTTATGCTAAGTATGAAACATTCCCGATATGGAATCTTCCGCTTTCTCACCCTGTAAACGTCGCTTACGAGGCCGCTACCGCCGACCTCGACGATGACAATATCATCGATCCATTCCACCTAGATGCCTACGGGGAAACAACGGTCAACTACAACCGAGATGTCGAAATCTTCCCCGTTTTAAAAGCAATGCTCGAACGAATTCAGGGAGTTAGCCCTTACAACTCCCCTACCGATATGGGCGTTAATATGGCAGGCTTCGCCATTGTTGATGACGATGCGTGCCGAGATGCATCGTGTCGCGAAATCGTTCGCCGCTACTTCCATTCCGCAGAGGATTGCAAACGAAGCGGCGCAGGAGAACAAGAGCTCCACAAGATCGAGCTGCTAATGAGCCGTGTGGGCATCTCCGCAGATGTACTGCCCGCACGTAAAGCCTGCTTGGAAAAAGAAGAGGCTACAGGAGGTCCCGCTGGTGCCATTGAACTACCTAATGGCACAGTCGTCACCGGTAAGACTGGCAACCTCATGGGCTGCGCATCTTCCCTACTCATGAACGCATTAAAAGCACTGGCAGGCATCGATGACGATTTACTCGTAATTGACGATGAGGTTATCGCCCCTATCTGTCACTTGAAAACCGAGCATTTAAAGAGCACCAACCCACGCCTGCATTCCGACGAAACTCTGCTGGCGCTGGCGGTAAGCTCCCGCAGCAATGCCATCGCCGCACAACTCATGGATTCGATAGACAAGCTGAAGGGATGCGATGCTCATTTCTCGGTTATTATCTCGCCAACCGATGAGAATCTATATCGCACGTTGGGCATCAACGTTTCATGCGAGCCAAAATTCGAGCAGCGTCGTTTTTACCACAAGTAACTTATGCATCACAAGCCGCGTTCCACCCACGCGGCTTTTTCAAACTGAGGCACAGCACAACAAAGGAACGGAGGGGGGCGAAATGGGCAGCAAAAAACGTTCGTCTTGGTCAAAGCAGAAAGCTGAGTTCAATGCCAGCCTAGGGGGCATGGATAGCCTTTTTGCGAGCGAAGGAGAGCGCCAGCAAAAAAAACGTGCTGAAAAAGAAGCAGCATTGCGCAAGAAAGCTTGCGAGTCGAAAAATCGCTACATAAGCAAATCGGAGGCAGAAGCCGCAATTTCCGCATGCGCAAGTTACGGAACTACCGGTTTACACTCCTATCGCTGCCCTTACTGCGATGGTTGGCACCTTACCTCAAAACCAGAACGCAAGCATTAATCCAGGCGCTATACTCGTTAAACAAGACACCTGTCAATCAACAAACCAAGGATTCAAACATTAATGCAGGAAGAAGCATCCGCCCACAAAGCTTCGCATCTCAGCGCCGCCCTCCGCGCGCCCCGCGCTCTTACCCCATTAGTTTTGTTCATGGGTTTTCTCGGAGCAACGCTTCGCTATCTGCTTGAGCTTGCCCTTCCCTCTCAGGGTGGAGTCCCCTGCGCAACTCTAATCGTGAATGTCTTTGGATGCTTTACGCTAGAGATTATCAACCAATACGTTGGACGAAGGCTTCACCTTCCAGGACCCTTAGTGAAATCTTTAGGAATCGGCCTCGTTGGAGCTTTCACCACACTCTCTGCCTTTTCGACCGAATGTCTGAACTTCTTCCTCAATGGAGAGGCCGGGCTTGCAGCAGCGTATATCACCATAACGATTACGGTCACATTCTTCGCATCGCTGTGTGGAAAGATTGCATCAAACTACCTGGCATTACACCGCCTACGGCGCATACGAAGAAAACGAGCCAAGAAGCGTTTGGCGAAAAACGCAACATCGAACAAAGGCGGCACGCTATGAGTCTAACTGCCTTTCTTGCGGTAGGCGTTGGAGGAGCTTTTGGGGCGCTATGTAGAAATAAAGCAACTTCATTCCTTAAGCCCCGCTTTCCCAAACGCTTTCCATTTCCTACCCTATGCATCAATCTAGTTTCCTGCACTCTAGCCGGAATATTGCTGGCTATCCAAATGCAGATTAATGACAATATGTACCTAGCGCTTACTATGGGATTCTTGGGAGGCTTTTCAACTCTTTCAACCATGAATTTCGAAGCCGTCGAACTTGTTTCACAGCGACATTACGCAGAAGGGTTTGGATACCTTGCAACCACATACGCTAGCACTATCGGAGCAGCTGCCCTGGGATTCGCTTTGGCTCTAAACTTTGCATCATAAAGGGCGCATTAACGCCCTTTACTCTTTGATATGAAGTTTTACCGGCTAGTCTACCGAAACCAATGAAAAGACTTCCGCAGCAGAACTATGAGCAAGAGCTTCGCGAGGATTCAAAAACGCAAGCTCAAGCAAGAAAGCGAAACCCTCAACTTCTGCACCCGATTTCGCCACCAAACGAGCCTGTGCGGCAGCAGTCCCCCCTGTTGCAACAAGGTCATCCACCACAAGGACGATATCGCTTTCGTCAATAGCATCAAGATGCATCTCGAGAGAATCGGAGCCATATTCAAGCTCATAACTTTCCGAACGAGTTTCGCGAGGAAGCTTACCAGGCTTGCGAGCAGGAACGAACCCTGCATGCAGTCGATAGGCGACAGGCGCACCTATCATAAAACCACGCGCTTCGGCACCAACAACCTTTGTAATGCCTCTGCCCTCAAAGTGCTCAGCAATAGCATCAATGGCAGCCGCGAACCCATCTGGATCCTTGAACAACGTTGTAACATCCTTAAAAATCACGCCTGGCTTTGGATAGTCTGGGATATCGGTGATATAACTCTGGAAATCGAATGCGGGCATAATGGCTCCTTGATGATAAGTACACGACATCATGTAGTGTACCGTCTGCAGCAAGAAGCAGACAATCAAACAGGCGCAAGCTCGCTATCTCAAAGGAATAATATCGTACACCTTCGGCAATACTCCTTTAGCCATAAAGTACGTCGTAAACGCCATAGTCTGAGTGATAAGGGATCTTCTTCCAAATATCGATCTAGATTCCCAGGGTGTACGGCGGTCCCCCAAAGTCGAACGATACGACAGCTCACCTAAGTCGAGTTCTCCTGATTGGCACAAAGTTAAAAAACTATCGGTTTGACGCCTGAAATGATCGATGACCTGATCACAACGGACAGAAAGATCTGACCCCTCTTTACCGTGTCCAGTAAGGATCAAGGAAGCCGACAGCTTTCCCAAACGCTCAATCTGCTCCAATAGCAAAGAAAGCTGATCTATCTCCGTCTCTACCATAATTGGAGGATATCCAGTACATAGAACTTGATCTCCGCCTACCAACAGTTCATTCTCGGCATCGTACAAACAAAGATGATGAAGATCATGCCCAGGCGTCTGAAGGACACGCAGCTTATAGCCGCCAACCGTCAGTACATCTCCCTCAAAAAGACGGGTAATGGGAGGATTGACCGTCCCCGATCGAGTCATGGGCTCCCAGTACGAAGCGTCGTAGGAATCTCCTGTGCCATGCCTCTGACTCGTTCGACGCTCAAGCGCCCCAATCTCAACGGCGGACATAACGGGGACCCCACGCCCAGCGTAATCGTCAATGCCTCCATAAACCGTTATGCCGGGACTCCAGATCTGCGACAGTCCCGCACAATGGTCCCAATGAAAATGAGTAATGAAAATATCAACAGAATCCCAAGATATCCCTAACTCACGTAATGCAAAATCGAAGGCTTTTCGGGTTTCTGGCTCATCGCAACCAACATCCACTATAAGAGAACGTCCAGAATCGTTAACGCCATCTGCTTTGAAAAGATACGAATTCGTTGGACCGATCGCCTCAGGCATCGGCAGATCGATTCGATACAAATTTCTCGAAAGCTCTTCGATGCGTGGACGACCCGAATAGACAATAGGCATTCTGCTCATGGCTCCTCCTTACCCCAATATGCATAATCCGCCACTTACTTTGAATACCAAGCAAACAACGACCAATAACGCGCTTACACAACACCAATATGCAAAAATCTGATATTCTTCATTTCTGCATCTATTCCCGCGTGAAACGAAGTGTTTTGGAAAAGTACAATTGGAAGCACATTTTAGGCTTCGTCATCCCCTCTATTTTGGGCGTTGTATTGTTCATGATTCCCGTCGAAGTTGACGGCACATGGACAGTCATCGTTAAAGTAATTGCCGACCTTATCGGCAACTGCATGGCAGATTTTCTCCCGATTCTCTGCTGTATCATCGTTACAATTTCAGCAGTTTTAGGCGTTGCTGCATTGTTTCATCCGAAATTTATCGATGAGCACCCGCTTATGTACAACACCTTTTCCACCACACCTGCATGGGTAATCATCCGTGTCATTGGCGCTGTGTTTGTGTGGATCGCCTTCGCAGGTGTTATGGTCGGAGATGGTGAGCCCCTTCAAATAATCGGCGGTGAAGATACCGGCGCTTTCGTTTTGGGCGATCTTCTTACGGTACTGGTAATCATCTTCTTCTTAGCTGGATTGCTCCTGCCCCTTCTTCTCGATTTCGGTCTTCTCGAGTTTATCGGAGCACTTCTTACCAAAGTCATGAGACCTCTTTTCAAAATCCCCGGTCGAGGCGCTGTTGACTGCGTTACATCCTGGATTGGCGACGGTACTTTGGGCGTTATGCTTACCTGCAACCAATATGAAAGCGGTTACTATTCCGCTCGCGAAGCCTCTATCATCTCCACTACATTCTCGGCCGTATCGATTACTTTTAGTATTGTGGTATTGGCGCAAGTAGACCTGATGCAATACTTCGGACCTTACTACTTGCTCATTTGCTTGGTTGGCATCATCTGCGCACTGATCGTCCCCCGCATCCCTCCTTTGTCCCTCAAGAAGGACACGTATTTGGTTGAAGGGAAGGCAATGCCCGAAACTCTACCAGAGGGATACAACTCTTCTGCGCAATATGGCCTTTCGCTTGCCGTCGAGCGCGTAAAGGGCCATCGCGGCATCGGTCAATTCCTTGAGAATGGCATTAAAAACGCAGCAGGCATGTGGTTCGGAGTATTGCCTGTTGTAATGTGCGTAGGCACATTAGCGCTTATGCTGGCTAATTACACCACTATTTTCGACGTGCTGGGCGCCCCGTTCATGCCCCTGCTTGAGCTCCTTCAGGTCCCTGAAGCGCAAGAGGTCTCGAAGACGATGATCGTTGGATTCACCGATATGTTCACGCCTTCAGTTATCGCAGCAGAAGGAATTGCTGATCCGATGAGCCGCTTCATTGTTGCAACCGTATCGGTTACTCAGCTGATTTACCTTTCCGAGGTAGGCGGCCTTATTCTGGGTTCTAAGATCCCCGTTAATGTTCTTGAGCTCTTCATTCTGTTCTTGGAGCGCACTATTATCAGCTTGCTCATTGTTTGCCCAGTAGCTCATCTTCTGTTCTAACAATAAACATCATTCAGCTACGTTAGAGGGTTCGTCGCATATGCGACGAACCCTCTTTTTTATGCAGAGAGCCCCCAATTGATCAAAGCAAAACAGGATGCCGAACCGTTAACCCCTATTGATCAGCCGTACGAAAAGAAATAGCACTGATTAATGAACGCGTTCAGACTAAAGCATAAAATAGTTGCAACGGGGCAATTGCTAATTTGCCATCATGTCACAGAAAGAAGTGCTGCCATGACTAAGAAAGTTTTGCTGCTCTGCGGCGATTTCACTGAAGACTACGAAACAATGGTTCCCTATCAAGCATTATCGATGTTGGGATACCAAGTGGACGCCGTTTGCCCAGATAAAAAAGCTGGCGACACGGTAGCAACTGCCGTACATGACTTCTTGGGCGAGCAAACCTACACGGAGCTTCGTGGCCACAACTTCGCATTAACCGCATCATTTGATGACGTTAAGACCGAAGACTACGAGGGCTTGTTCATCACGGGCGGCCGCGCTCCGGAATACATTCGCCTAAATCCCCGTGTAATTGAGATAACCAAAGAGTTTTTTGATGCAAATAAACCAGTTGCCGCTATTTGCCACGGTCCTCAGGTTCTAACTGCGGCTGGCGTCCTTGAAGGCTATACAGCAACGGCATATCCTGCCGTTGGTCCCGATATCTCACTTGCGGGCGGCATCTACAAGGAAGTCGACGTTAGCGAAGCAGTTGTCGACCGCAATCTGGTAACTTCACCAGCTTGGCCTGGCAACACTGCAATATGCCGCGAATTCGCCAAACTCATGGGAGCAAAAATCGAAATTTAGCCATCCAGCAACTCCAAAGCCCCTTCTTCTTCCCCGCCTGAGCTTAAGGCGGGGATTTTTTTGTTCCCGGCGAGTAAGGACAACATAAATCAAAACCGAAGATTGCGGCCTCAAATAAAAAAGCCCCTCCATTGTAATGAGCCGACTACCATTTCTCGTATAAAACGGAAGACAACCCACAAATGGAGAGGCCCAACAAATGCGTTGAATAAAAGTTATGCCTTATTCCTTAGGAATACGCTCTTTTCCTCAAGCGTAGGCGCATGATGATCATATTCTTCGTCAATGTTACCGTCGTAAACATAATGCTGTGTTTCTTTCGCAACCATGCCGGTGCACAGTAGAACCATGATGATATTGGGAATTGCCATCAATGCGTTTGAGATATCAGTTGCCGTCCAGGCAACATCGCCAACGCCAATACCACCAAGGAATCCCATACAAATATAAAGGCCGATGTACAAGGGAACCCAGCGACGACCAAACAAATATAACGTTACGCGCTCTCCGTAGTAACTCCAACCAAGAATCGTCGAATACGCAAAGCAGATAATCCCCAGCATCAAAACAGGCGTCCCGACGGTCGGAATAGTGCCAAAAACGGCATTGGCAAGCGTTGCTCCGTCTGAAACACCAGCATCAGCAATAAGGGTCGGATGGGCACACAACGTGCTCACGATAACCAAACCGCTCACCAAGCAAATAACCACCGTGCACCAAAAGGGGCCCGTCATTGCAACAAGCGCCTGGCGAGCAGGATTTTTAGAAGCAGCAGCCGATGAGATAAGCGGCGCGGTGCCAAGACCTGCCTCGTTCGAGAACAAGCCGCGCGCACAACCAAGTTGAAGGGCAAACATGATGCCCGAACCTACCGCTCCACCAAAAGCTGCTTTAGGGGTAAAGGCACATTCGAAAATAAGACAGACAGACTCAACGAGAAACGAGCTGTTGCAAAACAGGATATAGATACATCCTAAAATGTAAGCTCCACCCATAATCGGGACAAGTTTTTCGCAGATGCCAGAAACCTTCTGCAAACCACCCAAGATAACCAACAGAGCTGTGCCGCAAACAAAAGCGGAAACAATTGCAGGATCCCATCCAAAGTTGGCACGCACAACGCTGGTAATAGCACTGGTTTGAACAGCAGAGCCAATACCAAAAATAGTGATGCATGCAAGCAATGCAAACCATATGGCAGCTAACTTTGCCCACCAAGGCACCGTTCCATCAGGGCGCTTGTAACGCTGTTCCCAGACATGCATGGCGCCGCCCATCATTTCACCGCGCCAGTCTTTCACGCGATATTTCATAGCAGCAAAAACTTCGGTATATTTTGTCGCCATACCGAGAATGCCAGTCAACCACATCCAAAGCACCGCTCCAGGGCCACCGGAAAGAACCGCCGTTGCAACGCCTACGATCGAACCGGTTCCCAACGTTGAGGCAAGCGAAGTGGCCATAGCTCCGAAATTGCTCACATCGCCTTCGGCTCCATCGTCTTTCGTAACAGACAGTTTAAGGGCGAGTGGCAGCTTTCGCTGAATTACTTTTGTGCGAATAGTGGTGTAGATATGACATCCCAGCAAAAGGATAATCATAGGTGGACCCCACACAGCAGCATCCACCGCATTTAACAGTTCCGTTAAATCCATTGAGTACCTATCTAAAATTTTGGGTAAGAGCAGTTCTCTATTTTAGGACTCGTTTAACATTTTTCTACTTGTTCAATAAAAACGCCACGTTGGAGGCATGCTGAGCACAATAAGCGGCAATCGAAATGCCGACCTAAACGAGCGACTAAGAAAAACACCGCTGAAAGTAATTGCAAAGGTAGTCGTAGAGTGAAAGGGCCAATGGGTTATCGACGGCAGTCGATGAGAGCCACACGAACACTTCGCGCTTCTGCTGGATATCAAGCGGTAGAAGCGCAACACCTTCGCCCCTCGTCTCTCCCCAGCTCTGCTCGGGCCAAAAACCAACACCAAGACCCAACCCGATCATCTTACGAACCACACTGGGATTGTCGCTTTCAAACGAGATACGGGGAGTAAACCCGATGGAGACACATAATTCCTTTGTGAATCGGGTAAAACCTGATGAAGACGATAACGAAACAAAATCAAGCTCCCTTAACTCATCAAGCGGCACCGGTATGCGCGAAAATATCAGGTTTTCAGGCGCTGCAAGCATCATACGTTCCGAGAACTTCTCTACCCTTGCACATGTTTTCGGAGGTAACGAGTCAACTACTACATCAGGCTCAGTTTCCCTTGAGTCTGACTGGGAAAGCGAAATGCGACGGCTGGGAGCAGCTGCCATCCACAAAGCAACTGCATCAGCGGCAATATGCGAAGCAGCACCAAGGTGGACACGGACCTCGCGACTTTCAGCATGAATGCTCTTTACTTCTTGGCACAACGAATCAAACTCATTCAGAAGAGGCATGAGCTTGCGCTGGAATAACCGCCCTTCATCGGTAAGCCGCAAACCACGACCCTCACGATCGAACAAGGAAACACCAAGCTCATGCTCCAAACGAGAAACAGAGCGGCTCAGCGCTGGCTGGGCAATATTAAGGCGCTTCGCGCTCTTTGTCATATGCTCGGTCTGCGCAACATCGAGAAAGTATTTGAGCTGCTGGATATCCATGGTCGAATCATACCTAAGTTGCATTAATGTATGCAAATCCGATATTTGAAATGAATGCGTTCAGGTACTAGGGTTGTCCCCGTTATGAATCTAAGTCCAACAAGGAGAACCTAATCATGATGATCGCCCAGGTGCTTGAAGCCGCAATGCTAATTTGCTTCGGACTTTCATGGCCTATTAACGCCTACAAGAACTACAAGGCAGGAACAGCCGCAGGTACTAGCTGGCAATTCATCCTTCTTATTACCGTCGGCTACCTTGCCGGCATTGCCGCAAAGTTCGCATCGGGCATGATCAACTGGGTTCTTGCTGTATACTTCATCAACTTGGTCTGTCTAGCGGTTAACTGGGCGGTATACTTCCGCAACCGCCGCCTCGATGCCGCGCGCCTAGCCAACAAACAAGCGGCACATGTGCTTGATTCCTCTGTAAGCACTCTGCTCATTGCCACCGATGGATCTAAGGCGTCCCTTGAAGCCATCACTTTTGCCGCACATGCCATCGATTTAAAGCGAGTTGAAAATATTGAAGTACTTTCCGTTGCTGAAAGCACTTCAGAAATCAGTGCAACGCGCGCCACCGAAGCAGCTAAACACGCTGCTGAAGCGCTCGAAAATGCTGGCATCAAAGTTACTGAAAAGGTCTGCACCGGAGAAGCTGCCGCTGCAATCGTCGGGGAAGCCCAGAACGCAAATGCCAATCTGGTCGTTATGGGATCGCGCGGCCTAAGCGGCATCAAAGAACTACTGCTTGGCAGCGTGAGCCGCAGTGTAAGCGAAAACGTGAGCTGCCCCGTCTTGATTGTGAAATAACCGATTCGGGAAACACCCTCTCCTCTACTGAATCAACAACTCTATTGGTAACCCCACGAAGCCTCCGCCTGCTTCGTGGGGTTATCGCGGTTTTGGGGCAAATATCATAAATGCTGCCGCCTGACAAACAGCGAACCGAGTACTCTAAATCCAGGAAGGCGGTACTATGAGCACTATCAACGAATCAACGAACGAACATGCCACCAACTTTTTCCAAGAGCAATCGGTTGACTGCGTTGGGACAACATACGTAAAGCCCACTATGTGGCAAAGCCGACTTGCCGCCATTATCGCAGCGCTTCTTATCCTGCTAGGTATCTTTCTGTATCTTCAAGGCTTATTTTCCATTGCAATAATACTCATCACAGCATGTCTTGCTTGTTTAGCGATCCTTGCAATTATTGCTCGTGCTTCTACAACTCATTTCTTGGGACGCCAAAATAATCCCTGCGATGATATGCCCCTGGGACGTTACCTTTCTTCCGACAAAAACATCATCAAGCTCAATACGCCAACCCTTTCTGACGAAGAAGCGGCAAACATAGATCTCCATCGCGCAACTGAAGCGGTATTAGTTAACGAATGGGTGATTAACGCTCGCACGCCCCGTCGCATCCAAGTGCGCTCTGACGATGGAACCGCCTTGGCAGGCCGTATGATACCTGGGACCAAACGGTTGCGTCCCTGGGTGCTCCTGCTTCATGGATTTGGGGGGTCTTGGCGCGATAGCCTGGCCTTTTCGCGCATTTACGCTGCCCATGATTGCAATATCATGCTAGTTGATATGCGCGCGCACGGCGAAAGCGAGGGCGAATGGACGGGGTCGGGCTGGCTTGATAGGCGCGACATCATTGCATGGTGCAGTTGGATCATCGCACGAACAGGAGAAGAAGCCCAGATCATCATCCATGGTACCGGCATGGGTGCTACCGCTGCACTATTCGCTGCACAAGAAAAGGATTTCCCCGCTCAGGCTCGAGCCATTGTCAGCGATTCGGCGTACATCGATATCTGGAACGAAACCGCACTGCGCCTTGGAAACGGATTCGCGAAACCCCAACCAATGCTGGACCTCAGTCGAACTATGCTCAGGAAAAGTAAGGGAGGCTACGATCTTGGCAAAGGAAATATCCTTCCTGGAATACAGAGCATATCTACGCCACTGTTTATCATGCACGGCGAAGAAGATGCTTGCACGCCGCCATATATGGGCATATACCTTGCCATGGCTGCTGGCTGCGATGTTGATACCATTGTTGATGCCGTCACCGCCAAGCAAGTCATGGCAGATATAGCCAAACTAAAAACGGAAGCCAACAACGACGACAAAGCGGAAAGAGACCGAGATAACACTACAAGCAAAAGTTCCAACGATGCTTCCCGAGAGAGTTTTGCAGATTCCCCCGAAGACGATCTCTTGGACCTCATCGTTGACCAACCGCCTACAGAAGATGAAACACCAACTGGGTCCGAGGCCTCTCCTTATATAGCAGCGAGTCCGACTGGCAACATGTTTTTCTTTGCACCAAGCGCAGGACATTGTCAGGCATCGTTTGCCTGCCCCACATCATATGAAAATGCACTGAATACCTTCTTGGATCGCTGCATCGGATAACAAACCTAAAGAGGCGAACCATGTACCTAACCCAGTTTGATCAAATACGCAATAACATCAGGCACAACCTCGCATTCGACGATCAAATCACTGCAAAAGAAAGCAGAAAGCGCGGGAAAGAGCTGAGAAACCAAACGCCACGATCCGCGCATGCAGCATGGAATGCACCCGAAAATCGCCCCAGCCCTGTTAGCTTGCTTCTCTCACAAGCGGAAAGCCGCGTGCCCGAGCTACTCCCCATTCGCTATGAGCGCATGTCGGAATCCCCCTTTACTTTTTACCGTGGCAGCGCATTGATTATGGCGAATGACCTGGTCTCTACCCCCAATTCAAACATCAGGGTACAGGCTTGTGGAGATGCTCACATCTCTAATTTCGGAATGTTCCAATCCCCAGAGCGACGACTCGTTTTCGATATAAACGACTTTGATGAAACAGCCCGAGGACCATGGGAGTGGGATATTAAAAGGCTCGTCACCAGCGTTCAGATCTGCGCAAAGCAACGAGGATTCACGAAAGAACAGAGAAACGCCGCATCGAGAGCGACAGTCGCGGCATATCGAAACGCAATGAACGCCTTTGCGGAAATGGGAACCCTTGACGTGTGGTATGCCCACGCAGACGTCGATAGCCTATCCCGGATAGTCAACGAACAAGCCTCAAAAAGCTACCGTAAAGCGATGAATAAAGCCGTTGATAAGGCACGAATGAAAAACAGCGCCCGAGCGGTTTCCAAATTTACTGAAATCGAAGATGGCAAACTGCGCATAATAAACCAGCCGCCTTTAATCGTTCCCGTGCGTGAACTAATCAAAGGGAGCTCAGATCCTCTTATTGTCAAACACGGCGAGAACAATTTCGAGGAATTCATCTCTTTGGTTCTCGCCGAGTACCGTAAAAGCCTAGCTCGCGACAAACGACACCTCGTAAGGCAATATCGTGCTGTCGACATTGCTCGAAAAGTGGTAGGTGTTGGGAGCGTCGGCACCCGGGCATGGATTGTAGTACTTGAAGGAAGCAGTTCGAATGACGTGCTTGTGCTGCAAATCAAAGAAGCGCAGAAATCGGTATTGGAACGCTATGCGGGAAAGGCACCTTTCCTGCAGCACGGACAACGAGTAGTTGAGGGTCAACGAGCCATGCAAACAGCCAGCGATATCTTTCTCGGATGGACGCGGGCAGTGGGATTAGACGGAAAAGTACACGACTTCTACGTGCGCCAACTATGGGACGGAAAAGGGTCGTTTGATTTAAACGCAATTGGCGCAGAAGAACTTACTTCACTTGGCAAAATCTGCGGTTGGACGCTTGCCCATGCTCACGCTCGAACCGGAAATCGGTTTGCTATAGCAGGCTATCTGGGGAAAAGCGACACTTTCGACCGTGCAATCGTTTCATTTGCGGAAGAATACGCCAATCAAAATGAACGCGATTTCCAGGAATTCATGGAAGCCTATCAAAGCGGGGCACTATTTCAGAAAAAAGATATACAGTCACGAAAACTACTTTGATGAGTCGCTGTCCAATTCACTTTCTGGGAGGTCGTTGATCTGACCGGAAACGTTAACAGGATTCGCGCTATTGGCATTAGATGAATCGCCGGCATTCACCAACGAAGCGAAGGAAGTTACGGTAACGATTGCGGCAACAAGCAGCAGGGCGGCAGCAACCAAAAGGAATCTAAAATTTGCGCGTTCTTCTCGCATTGTCGCCATCTTTCTTCATTTAAGTCGTGTGTATTTGGCGTGCCTTCACTTTAACAGACTTAACTACTCTTAACGGCACTAAGCTGCGTCATTGCCTCCTATTTAGTGGCGAGTTGGTTACGTCAATACGCCCAGATAACATACTGTCGTAAAATCAATGAGTACCAAAATAGGGAAATAAGGATGCCCGAGCGGATCAGGTGCCGCCATTAAACATCCATGAAACGAGGAACAATGCCAATATCGAAGGAAGAGCGAGCATCGCAAGCTGCCAAACACTTAGCGTTCGTAAAGGGAGTTTTTTCCAAGGAAACCGAAAGTTCCATCCGATCAACGATCATCTACGAAGATGGAGAAGCCCGCAACGCACTATTGCCGGAACCGAAAGCAGACGCAACCGCAACCGAGGTAACCACCGCTTTTTCGGCTTCTGCGCTCCACGATGCAACAGGCAAGATCGCGCTGGTTGATGCCGCATCGTTTACTCGTCCTGGCGGAGCTTACGAAGACGGTGTTTTTGGTCCAGAGCAAGCACTCTGCTCCGAAAGCAACCTGTATCCCATTCTCCAGGGCATAAAGCCGCTCTTCCACAGCAAGAACCGCGGATACGCATGTGGGCAATTGTTTACCGATCGCACCGCCTATGTTGAAGATGTCGTATTCAACCGTGAAGGATCAATACGTACGGCTGACGTAATCGTCATCTCCGAACCAAACCGCACACGTGCGCTAGAAAACCATCGATCTGAGCGAGAATGCGATACTTGCTTAGCTAATCGCATTGCAACACTGCTGAATGTTGCAGCACTTCAAGAGGTCGATACGCTCATAGTTGGCGCCTTCGGATGCGGTCGACAGGGTTTTCCCGCAAATCAGGTTATTGCCCAATTTGAAAGTTGGATCGCAAACCATCCAGGCGCTATTGCCAAAATTGTTTTCACGGTGCCCCGAATTCACTTCGAAGCCTTCAACGAGGCATTTGGCGAACCCGAACCCCAAAAAGTCATAGAGCCTGAGGCGAAGCAGGAAGAAGAGCTGTTCGATCCTTTCGATTTGCCCGAAGGAGTTACGCTTAGGTAGGTAAAATTTGCAAACCTCGCGTTGGCCTCGGTAGCTTGCCGGGGCCAACCTTTTTTGACCTATACTTTTTGCGTCATAGCAGTAACCAAATAGAAAATAGCAAGAGTTCATTGTGAGTCACAACAACCAGAAGAAAATAGCCCTAATTAACGATCTAACTGGATTCGGTCGATGCTCAGCGGCTGTCCAGCTTCCCATCATCTCGCAGATGCGCGTTCAATGCTGCGTCCTGCCGACTTCCATCCTTTCCAATCACACTGGATTTGAAAGCTACAGCTTCCAGGACTTCACTCCCTACATGCAAGAGCATATAGCCGAATGGAAAAAGCTCAAGCTGCAATTTAATGGCATTTGCACAGGCTTTTTGGGGTCCGAGCAGCAAATCAATATAGTGTCATCGTTTATCGACGATTTCAATTCAGCTGATACCGTGGTGATGGTCGATCCTGTAATGGGTGACGAAGGGCGTCCTTACGCAACCTACACGCCTGCAATGTGCAACGGGATGCGTAATTTGGTTGCCAAAGCAGACATAATCACCCCAAACCTCACTGAGGCATGCATTTTAGCTAATCGCCCCTACAGCAATTCCATCACGATTACCGATGCCCTTGCCCTAGCCCATGAACTTACCGAACTTGGACCCAAGCGCGTTATTGTCACCGGCATAGAACAGGGAACGGAGGTTACCAATGCATGCTGGGAAGAAGGAGGTGCGGCATTCACCGTCACGACGAAACGGCTCGGAGGCCAGCGCTCGGGAACAGGAGATGTTTTTTCAGCCATCCTCATCGCAGATGCAGTAAAAGGTGTTCCCTTCGAAGAGTCAGTCCACAAAGCTTCAGGATTTGTTAAGGAGTGCGTACAGCGATCTATCGAACTCGACTTGCCTGCCACTGATGGTCTATGTTTCGAGGAAAAACTACACACCCTGTTTTAAGTGATAGACATCAGCAGAAGCCTTACCAAGGAGACAGCTATGAAGAATAAAGCGATGACCATTCTATACGAGGTTCATAACGGCCTTTACGTGAACCTGACGAACCGCTGCTCATGCGCATGCACGTTCTGCGTACGTCAAACCGATGATGCAGTAGGCAAGTCCGATACACTTTGGTTAGAGCACGAACCATCCTTCGAAGAGGTAATGGAAGCATTCAACACATTCAATATGGATAAATACGAAGAATTGGTATTCTGCGGTTTCGGTGAGCCAACCGAGGCTTTTGACACGCTCAAGCAAGTTGCTTCTGAGGCAAAACGCCGCTGGAATATACCCGTTCGAGTAAACACCAACGGTCAAGGATCCCTTATCAACAAACGAGATATCGCTCCTGAATTCAAGGATATCGTTGATACTGTCTCGATCAGTCTTAATACCCCGAACGCCGAGGAATACCTAAAACTCACGAGAAGCAGGTTTGGAAAAGAAGCGTTCCCCGCCATGCTGAAGTTTGCTGAAGACGTTAAAAAGTTCGTACCGAATGTGGTTATGAGTACCGTTGCAACAACCATTAGCCATGATGAGGAAAAGCAGTGCCAGGCTATCTGCGACAGATTTGGCGTCACATACCGCATTAGACCTTGGATTGATTAACGTATCCGAGAAATAGCGATCACCATCCTGGACTGATCGTATGATTTGAACCGCTTCTTCTTTAACCTTAAAAAGGAAGTGGTTTCTTTATTTCAGGTCGATCACCGACAGACCACCAGGAATAACACCAATAGATATCCCAGCTTCGGTTTAAATTGAGGGTCATAATCATTGTCTGGCAAGAATGACCCTATAGTGTCTTTTTTATATTAGGATATGACACTATAGGGTATTTTCCTATTGCAATGTAATTGAAATAGGAAAATACCAGTTCAAGCTTGCGGTTATCCACTAATTGCCAAAAACACACCAGTAGCTTATTAGGTGAAGCGATCAACTTCACAAAAACAGGGAGAGGAATCAACCGAACCGTACCTCTAACAGACGCTCTGCATACCAGCACCGTATAAACAAAGTCATAAAAGCTTTTCATGCCGTCGCAATAAACCGAATCGGCTATTCCTAAGCTACGTGCCGTCGCTAATAGAACTTCAGACGCCTAGGTACGGTATACTGAAGCGAGCAAATGGCCACCGATCAAAGGCAGAGGCCCTAGCAAGGAAAATCAATGAAACAAGACTTCATAAGGGCACGAAGCAGCGAGCAGAAAAACCAGCGAATGGCAGACATCAAACAAGCCACTGCTCAGCTGTACCGAGAATTTCCTTATCATGAAATCACTCTCACCACTATTGCAGAACGATTAGGGTGGTCTCGTGCGAGCCTCTACAAGTATGTGACTACCAAGGAAGAAATTTTCTTAGAACTATCCGCCGATGCACGCAACGCATACTTCGGCGATTTGCTTACAGCCTTTTCACCTGCTGTCGAATTCAATGCTTCCGCAGTTGCTGCAACTTGGGCCCAAATCGCAGAATCAAATAAGGATTGGTTTGTATATGGCGACATTTTAATGACTATTATCGAGACCAATGTCGCTCTTGATCGGTTAAAAGTGTTTAAGAAGGGCTATTTCGACCTTCTTGATCAGCTTTATTCACAAATGGGACCAATGCTGAAGCTATCCAAAGAACGCTTCAGCCGCCTGGTTTCCACCATCCATTACCACGGCACAGGGTTGGCAGGAGGATGCACGACAAACCCTATGGTTGCGCAAGCGCTTAAGGAGCTAGGCATCGATAACCCCAAACCCAATTTCAAGGCATCTATGGAAGAGTTTATTCTCATGTGTTTACGCCATTGGATCTGCAGCTAATCAAATAAGCTAATCATCTTCAAGTCGCGTAAAACCGACAAAACCAACAATGTCCTTTTCCATGAAACCAACACTTACCTACGCCTCGAAATTCTGCTTATAATGGCTTACGTTAAATCGAAGCGAAGTCGCTCACCAATACGAAGCGTTCGTAGCAACTGCTACGAACGCTTTTTTGTTTTTGCTGCTAGCGCACTTCAAACTCAAAAAGAAAGGAAGTTATTCTAGGTGACGCAATCCCAAAATCCCTCTCTCCCCCAAGCTCGCGTTCTGGTCGACCATCCATACCTTTCAATGATGTGTTTGTATCTTGGCGGTTTTACCGGCATGTACAGCGAGACCGCACTTAATATCGCCCTTCCTCAGCTGTCTCTGGCGTTCGACGTCGAGCTAAATGTTGCGCAATGGCTTGTTGTTGCATATATGCTCGTGATAGGTTTGGTTCTCCCATTCGCAAGCCTTCTTATGAAATGGTTCAGCGCACGTCAAATCACCCTATTCGCTCTTTCCTCATTTCTTGCAGGCTCCTTGATTAGCGGTTTCGCTGGAACCTTCGAAATATGCCTTGCCGGTCGATGCATACAAGGTATCGGCACTGGATTGGTACTGCCGCTGATGTTCGCTATGGTGCTTGAGGTTATTCCTCCCCATAAAATCGGCCAAGCTATGGGCGTAGGCGCTCTTGTCATTATGTTTGCACCAGCCATTGGCCCTACCCTTGCAGGCTTCCTTATCGGTACCCTTTCCTGGCGTTGGATTTTCTTTAGCTTCTGTATCACCCTTGCTGTCGCAATCCTGTTTGCTATTAAATTCGAAGTAAATCCTTATAAGCTCACGAAACCCCAAATTGATGTCGTTTCGGTTATCTCTTCATGCTTCGGCTTTGGTGGGATTGTTCTTGGCGCTGGCATGGTAAGCCTCTTTGGGTTTACCTCTGCACCTGTCCTTGGGGCATTTGCTGTGGGCATCATATGCCTTGCCGTATATATAAAGCGCCAACTGAGCATCAAGATCCCTGTACTCGATTTGCGTGTTTTCGCATATCAAGGTTACCGTGTAGGCGTAATGTGCCTCATGCTCAATTTCGGCATTACGCTTGCTGCCATGTATGTATTACCGCAGTTTTATCAAAATGGCATGCTTATAGCCGTGGCAGCAGCAGGAATGCTTATGCTTCCTGGCGGCTTGATCAACGCAGCAGTAAGCGTTGCAGCAGGAAACCTGTTCGATCGTTTCGGAGCACGCGGACCAGTCTTGATCGGTTTTGCCTGTTCGGCACTAGCTTCTTCTATGCTCATGATCGCAACGCCGCAAACCCCCATTTGGTACATGGTGGCGTGCCATATCATTATGATGATCGGCGTGCCGTTGGCTATGTCTCCCTGCCAGACACATGCACTCGCCTCGCTCCCACCGCAACTCAACAGCGACGGAAGCACTCTTATGAATACCCTGCAGCAAGTTTTGGGCGCAATTTGCACCGCTGTTGCCACCTGCCTTCTTGCCGTCGGGCAGAACACCTATTTTGCTGCCGGCGGCACCGACTCAGCACTGGCGTTTTCTGAGGGGTCTCACCTTGGATTCATCTTCACACTCGCCATGGCCATTCTGGGATTCCTGCTCGCCTTCCGCATCAATAAGCAGCAAAAGCAATCGAAGCAAAAAGAACAGAGCACCACGGCAACAAGTGTGCTTTCTTCACTGATGCAAACGGAAGTGTTCACCGTCAACGAAAATGCCAATGCCCTCGATGCTTTGAGGCTCTTTGCCGAAAAAGAGATTTCCGGCGCCCCTGTGCTTGATAAAGATGGCAACCTTTGCGGATTCGTCAGCGATGGCGACATCATTGGCACCCTAGCACATCAAGATGCCACATTCACAAGCTTCTATTCATACACCATCGATTCCAATGAGCAAGGTTTTGAGGAAAAGGCCAACGCCCTTATCGACATGAGCGTCGGCTCAATTGCCACCAGAAACGTTCTTACCGTCAACCTGCAAGACGACATGAGAACCGTCTGTGCTACGCTTGCTCAGCATCATCTAAAGAAAGCTCCGGTTATGGACAAGGGCAAGATGGTCGGCATTGTTAACAGGACGGATATCACCCGTTATACCGTTGGCCTTTACGCCGAAGCCAACTAGCTCATACATAGCTTCTAGAAAAACAAATGGGGTTCCGATTGCCTTCGGAACCCCATTTAACTTCAAGGGAATAGCTACTAAATTTGTGAATTCGACTTCGTGACCCACTCCACGCCAGCGTGCTTACGGACAGCAAGAAGAACTTTACGCGTAATTGGATACATGACAATTTCATACAGCGTTTTGAGCAGGATCTGAGATCCGATCATCACCAAAATCACCTCAAGTGTATGAAAACCGTATACATCCGAAAGCACGTCGTTGATGATATAGACGATCGGGAACGTCAAAATAGAAGCTGGGAGCGCAAACATCCCCAGGTCAAGCGTTTTGGTGGCAAGTACATTGGAGATAATCAACGCACAGCAAAAGGCAACGGTAAAACCACCGTAAATACCAAGTTTCGCCATAGGAAATTGGAGTTCGGTTTTATCTTGCCGGAGCGCTTCATCTCGGCATACTACGCACGGTTCAGCTTTTGCCATAAGCCACCTTTCGCGTTTTCAATAGAGGTGCCAAGGAGTTTCCCACATAACCGCAAGCCTTCGGTACTATAGTTCAGCTAAACGGAAAGGAATCACCATGACAGGCACCGAACTGCACAATACCGTAGCCGCTTCGCAGAACACCGAGAACTCGGCCGATGCCGTATTCCAAGAAGAACAAGACCATCTCACCTCGACGTACGAAGCTATCGAGAAAATTGAGCGGAATGTCCTCGAAAACATGCGCAAAACCGCGCAAGAGGCAGAGGAAGACAAGCGCAACATGGCCGATGAACTCGCTTCGAATTTCGCAAGCGAAGGCGAGAAACAGGAAACTTATATCGAATACGCAAATATGAACAGCGTCATCGATTCGTACAATCGCACTCAACGCGCTAATGCGGAAAAGCTTACCGCAGTACGCGTCCTGAAGCCCCAACCCTATTTCGCCAAAGTAGTACTTCAATACAAACAGGGCGCTGCCCCTAAAGAGCTCTACATAGGCAATGCCGGCCTTTCCGACGATAACTATCAAAGGCTAATCGTCGACTGGCGTTCACCGGTAGCTGAGGTGTACTACAACCAAGCTGACGGAAAAACTTCATACGAGGCAAACGGCCGTACAATCAACGTCGATCTTAAGCTGCGACGTCAGTTCGATATTACGGGCAATAAACTCAATGCGTGCTTCGACACCACGGTAGCTATTCAAGACGAGCTCCTACTTGCTTCGCTTTCAAGGCAGCGTACTTCCCAGATGCAAGCCATCACGACTACCATCCAAAAGGAACAAAACGTCGTAATCCGCCACAAGGACGTGCCGGCGCTTCTAGTTAACGGTATCGCAGGAAGCGGCAAAACGTCTGTCCTGCTGCAGCGCATTGCTTACTTGTTCTATCAAAAACGTGAAAGCCTTGATCCGCGCCAGGTGTTCCTCATCACGCCCAATCCCGTATTTCGTAACTACATCGATAACGTTCTTCCCGATATGGGAGAGCGCAACCCCAACATCCTCACTTGGAGTGAATTCGCTGAAGGAGCAATCCCTCCTGGGCGCGACTTCAAACGCTTCGATACCTCTTTTGAAACATTACAGCTTATCGACAAGGCTACAAATTCGCTCGAATTCCAGGACAAAGACTTCCGTGACATCAAAAGTCAGGGAACAATACTGATTGGCGCTCAGCAAATCGCCAAAGCTGCCGCAAAATTCAAGAACGCCCCTGCCGGCCCCCATCGAATCACCCTTATTCGCGAAGAGCTTGAAACACGGCTGCAAAGCCGCTTAGGCCAAATGGCGAGCAACACCGCCGCCCAAGACGTGGTAAGCGAGCTCTCCTATAACGATCAACTGAGCATTTTCGGTGAACCTATTGCCATGGATACCGAAGAAAGCGCAAAGGCTTACACGCTCAAATTTCTAACGCAGCAGTATGAAAGTGCATTTGAGGCGGTCAAGAATGACTACTGGCTCCGCATCGATCGCATCGGAAAACGCATTGCAGGAATCGAGGATCTGTCTTTCCTGGAGTGGCTCTATCTGAAGATTCGCATCACGGGCATGAGCAACCCCGATGCTAAGTATGTAATGATCGATGAAGTTCAGGATTACACCACGGCACAGCTCGCTATCCTGGGTCGATATTTCCGCCGTGCAAATTTCTTGCTGCTAGGCGATGAAAACCAGGCAATCAAACCTGGCACTGCATCTTTCGGCGAAATTCGCCAAGTATTCGAAGCAACACGCGGTGAAGTGAGCGAATGCCATCTGATGACAAGCTACCGCTCAACTCCAGCGATCACAGAACTTTTCGCCAAACTCGCCATAACTGCCGATGGTATGCAGATTTCTTCGGTGCAGCGCGCAGATACCGAACCCGAGTTCCATGAATGCGCAACAGAATCCGAGTACATTCAGAAGCTCATTCAGACAGCTCGCGCATCAAAGGAGTTCAAGGGCACCACTGCATTTGTCGCCCTTGACACCGAAACGGCAGCGCGTACTGCCCAATTGCTTGGAGACGATTCGCCCACCCTTATCGGCGAAGGCGACACGCTGCCAAATTCCGGAAGCATTTTGCTAACCTTGCCTTTAGCGAAAGGCTTGGAGTTCGATCATGTTGTGATCGTAGACGCAAACAAAGAAGATTTCCCCGAAACTGATCTTTCACGTCGTCGCCTATACACTGCCATTTCGCGTGCTACCAGCACGGTAAGCATATTCAGCAACGGCGAGCTTTCGCCGCTCTTGAAGTAGCAAGCAGCCACTAAGCACCATAGGCTCCGTGCCGCTATGCGGTACGGAGCCTATTTTTTACCGAAAGAGTGAAATCGGCATCTACCCAGCAAGACCCAAACAAAAACCCAAATACACCAACGAGCAGAGCCATAAAGCGGAGATCACTACACGAACAACTGCTGGAACCCGCAGGTTTTTACTTGGCACCATGAACATTCCAATGAGACCACCCAAAGCACCACCCAAATGACCGCTCAAAGAAACACTGGGCATAAGCAGGGTATATGCAATATTCAAGCCAATAACGGAGAGCATTCCCTTGCTGTACTGAGATAGAAATGCGCGATTCTTCTTCGACAGAACCCCCAGTAAGGCTATAGCAACGAAAAGACCAAAAATACTGGTAGATGCACCCGCGCTAACCCCATAGGAGCCCATAATCACATCGGCAAGATACGAAACAACATTGCCGGTAATACCTCCAATGAAATAAAGCAATAGGAAGTTCCACCGACCAAGCAAGTACTCCAACAGCACACCAGCACTATAAAGTGCTGCCATATTAAAGAGAAGATGCATCACGTCGACGTGCAAGAACATAGGCGTTACAAAACGATACAGATCTCCTAGACCCTGGATTGTCGGAGCAAACATAGCACCCATATCGAACAGAACCAGAGATGAAATATCGGGGTTGAAGCCGTTTAGAACCACTTCGACTCCAAACACAACCACATTAATGGCAATAAGAACAAACGTGACCAGGCACGAACCGTAACGCTCCATAAATGACGGTTGAGTTTCTTTCATCATTTTCTTTAATCTAGCATCATCGATATAGTCCTTTTGGGTTTCGCAATCGTTTGAAGCAGCCTGCTGAGGATTCATCCCTATTGCTCCTTTTCATGCACCCTGATCAATAACAGCAGGTGCAGTTTATTAACAGCTTGATCAAACAATTTACCGCATCAGCAATCGCAAAGCGAAACGTGCACTAAAATGATGCGGAACAAAAACAAGCCAATGAAGGATACCAATGTCCGAATACGCAACCATAGCAGGCAGATGCGTCGCCGAAATCGAAGAAAAGAAAAGCCGATTCATAGCTCACCTTGCGCATATTGAAAGCGAAGATGAGGCTCTTGCCTTTCTTGAGGAAATTAGAGCCGAGCATCGAATGGCACGCCACAACGTATATGCCTATATATTACGTGGTGAAGGCGCGTCCGAACGTATCCGCTATTCCGATGACGGCGAGCCTCAAAAAACCGCCGGGCTCCCTACGCTACAAACCCTGCAGCATGCTGGGCTTACCGACATAGCTTGCGTGGTCACACGATACTTCGGCGGTACCCTGCTCGGAACGGGCGGATTGGTGCGCGCCTACACTCAAGCTACGCAGGCTGCCATTTCTGAATCAAAACGTGTAACCGTTTCAGTATGCATCGACATTACCCTGCGCATCGCCTACCCCCTGTACGATCAAATGGTAAGAATAGCTGCAGATTGCAGCGCCAAAACGCTTGATACCCAATACGCCGATACCGTCACGTTAACGCTACGCATGCTCGAAGGTACCCAAGAGCCATTTTTGGCAAAAGTGACCGAACTTTGCCACGGCCAAGAGGACATCACCATCTCCAAGCCCCTAAACGCAGTGTTTTAGCGTTCCACTCCCCCTCAAACGAAAGCCGTCCCCCATGACTGAAGACCTCATATCGCTTGCCGTTATCGTGCTTGTGGCTGCAGCATGCCCTCTCGTTGCCCAAGCTATCCCAAAAAAGCCAATTCCAGAAACAGTCTTCCTGCTTATTGCAGGAGCCGTATTGGGTCCGAATATGATAGGTGCCATTCATCTCTCTGATTCAATTGGTCTTCTATCGGAACTCGGACTCGCTTTCCTGTTTCTCCTGGCTGGTTATGAGATCGACCCAAAAAACATCACCGGGCATCAAGGAAAACGAGGGTTCGCCACCTGGCTGGTGTGCCTTGGGTTGGGCTTTGGCGCCGTTGCTCTTTCAGGCTTCGTTTCGCCTACCGAGCTTAGCGGTGTCGCATTCGCTATTGCCTTAGGAACAACCGCACTGGGAACCTTGATGCCAATATTGAAAGAGCGAAACCTTTTAGGAACCCGCGTAGGCGATTCAGTACTCGCATACGGAACCTGGGGAGAACTCGGGCCCATTATCGCCATGGCACTGCTTCTCTCGACACGCGCCGAGTGGAAAACCGTAGTAATTCTCTTATTGTTCGCGGCAGTTGCTGTACTTGCCGCCGTCATTCCCGCAAAAGCCCGCAAAGCAGGAGGTAGGGTATACCGCTTCCTTGCCGAAAACGCCAATACTACCTCGCAGACCACCATGCGTGTTACCGTTCTGCTGTTGGTCGCTCTTGTGACCCTTTCGGCACTCTTCAACTTAGATGCAGTACTCGGAGCATTCGCGGCAGGATTCGTATTGCGTTATGTCATACCTGAGGGCAACCATAGCCTTGAACATAAACTTGATGGTATAGCGTTTGGCTTTTTCGTACCGCTCTTCTTCGTTGTGTCTGGCGCAAAGATCAACCTCTATGCAGTGCTGGCGGATCCGCTGCTGCTCATAGGCTTCATCGTCTCGCTGCTGCTTATCCGCGCAGTACCAATCTTCGTTTCCCTTTCGACCGATCGTGAAACACGATCTATGTCGTCGCACAACCGTGTTACCGTAGCCCTCTACTGCACCACCGCGCTGCCCCTAATCGTCGCTGTCACCACCGTGGCAACAAAAGCAGGCGCAATGTCCCAAGATGTTGCTTCGGTACTAGTAGCATCGGGCGCCATAACCGTACTCGTTATGCCCTTGCTCACTTCACTTACCTATCGTGTTGCAGATGCGCATCCTGTCGAAGCGGCTCGCGAAGTAGCCCACGATCCTCATCACATCGGCGAAATCATCCAAGATCATTTGGCCTATGCCCATTTGACCGAAACCGCAAACGAAAAGGGCAGCAAACGCCGCGAGAAGAAACGCGCTCATGCTAAAGCCGTGCTCGAGGTACACCACAAACGACATGACCTAATCGAGCAAGCAAAGCTCGAACAGCACCAACGACACTTAGAGTTGATGCGCGACCTTAAAAATATAAAGCCCGAAGAATAGATGCCGCATCCATTCGCTGCCACGAACAGCGAATTCGCCGGACACTTCGCAATGGAATGTGCCCCTATGCAGGAAGGCGCCCTTAAGGGCGCCTTCCTGCATAGGGGCACAAACACTAACCTAAAGCCCACATTGCGCTAGCTATCGATTGTCAACCTTTTCCGGATATAGATCATGACGAGAAAGCCGCTCCCATGCAACTTCCTCCCATTTCGTACCAGGCTTGCCATAATTGCAATAGGGGTCAATCGAGATACCGCCGCGAGGAGTGAACTTCCCCCAAACCTCTATGTACTTTGGATCCATCAGGGCAATAAGATCCTTCATGATGATGTTCATGCAGTCCTCATGAAAGTCACCATGATTACGGAAGCTAAACAGGTAGAGCTTCAAGCTCTTGCTTTCCACCATGCGCTCGCTCGGAACATAAGAGATATAAATGGTAGCGAAGTCAGGCTGTCCCGTGATAGGACAAAGACTTGTAAATTCAGGGCAGTTGAACTTAACAAAATAGTCGTTTTCGGGGTGCTTATTGAGAAACGTCTCTAACACACTGGGATCATAATCAGTTGGATACTGGGTACGTTGGTTGCCAAGAAGGGAAATGCTCTGTTCCGATTCTCGCGCTATATCAGTCATGAAACTCTCCTTTTGTAGGAATCAAGCCATAAATCAGACGCTTAAGAAGCGCTTTCAGCCGACGAATATCTTGTCTAAGAAGGAAAAAGGCTTATTGCATAAGGGGATCGGTAACGCCATTTAGGTTAAATGCACGAATACGATCGATGCATGTGCCGCATACCCCACACGGCTTTTCACCGCCCTCATAGCACGACCATGTAAGCTCATAGGGGACCTCCAACTCCAAACCCTTGCGCACGATATCAGCCTTAGACCACTGCACAAAAGGAGCAGCCATCGAAAGCTCGCCACCAGTCCCCTCGACAATTGCACGATTCATAGCGTCAACGAACTCCTGAGAACAATCAGGATAGGCGTTCCCTGCCCAATCATCGTGGTGAGCACCGTAATAAAGCACTGAACAACCAAGGGATAGCGCCATGGATGCAGCGGATGACAGGAACAGCCCGTTGCGGAATGGGACATAGGTGCTTACCGGCTTTCCGTCCGTTTCGCTCAGCTGCTCTGCATAGCTTTCCTCCGGAACATCTTGCGTCGAGTGCGCCAGGAGCGAACAATTGCTATCGGCGAAGATCGCCGATAGATCAAGGAACAGCTGCTGTACACCGTAATAGCCAGCCACAGCCTGAGCAGCGTTGATCTCTTTATCGTGACGTTGACCATAGCTGATGGAAAGAGCATAAACGTTTTCTGCACCGTAGCGTTTTACCGCCATCGCAAGAAGCGTAGTAGAATCAACGCCACCCGAGCAAAGCACCAATGCACGAGTAGGTGCATCGGTGCCTGTTGCCGCATTGAAACCGATCGAACTAGAAGGCGTCTTTTGAGGCGCAATCTTTTCCATTGCTATACTCCCCTATCTTGACCTGGCCAGATGATTTTATGCAGTTGTAATTGCAAACGTACTTCGGAAAGCCCCTGCCGCTCCATGAATAAAACGATTTCAGAAGGCTCAATGCAGCTAAACACAGGACTGAAAAAAACCTCACATCGAGCGCACAGGTCGTATTGCTCGATAACGGACTGCGCGCACTCAAGATCCTCAATGCTCGCAACAACGAATTTGACAGCATCTCCGGAACCAAGGAGATCATAATTGCCCGGCAACATCTCGGTAGTCATTCCCGATGAGGGCATTTTGCAATCTACCGTAAAAAAAACATCCCCATCAAGAACGGAAGGCGCAACACCGCAATCAGCCCCATCAATAGACGAACAATAGCCCAATGCGCGCTTATTGCGAAATTCGCTTCGAAGGTCATGCAAGGCAGAAAGGTCTACTGCACCATTGGTCTCGATCTCCACAGCACGGCCATCGCCAGAGCCCCACTTGTCGGAGTCAAGCAATGCGGAAACCAACGCGGGCAAACCACGCTGCAACGCAGGTTCGCCGCCAGTAATGGTCACGCAAGAAGCGCCTGTATCGGAAACCCATTCAACAAGCTCCCGAGGCTCCATATCTTCGTGATCGCAGTTTTCAACATTGGCCCATGCAGTATCGCACCAGGAACACGCAAGATTACAGCCAGCAAAGCGGATAAACGCAGCTAAACGACCCGCACGCGGTCCTTCGCCGTTAACGGAAACAAATCGCTCAACGACCGGCAAAAGGCACGAATCGTCAATATCAGTCTCAAACGAACCTTGGCTTTGCAGCATCGCTAGTCTTCCCCATAGTAAATGGCGCAATTGTTAGGCGTTTCATAAACCTCTACCTGCGAAATCGGAAGACCGGAATCTGCCATTCGCCCATAGAAGTAACGGGCCAGGTTCTCTGCCGTAGTGCGAAACGGCATCATAGAAAGCGTAAAACCTTCTTTTTCGAGACATGCCAAGGTTTCAGGCATAAGCGAGCCTTCCTCCACGATAAATGAGTGATCAAGCTCTTCGGTAAGCTCACGCAGCACATGCTTAAACTCACCGAAATCAATGACCATATCTTTATGGGTGCCTTCAGTCCACAACTCTTCTTGAGAAAGATAGGCCACAACACGCCAACGATGCCCATGGAGGTTTTCGCATTTGCCGTGATAATCAGTGAGAAAATGAGCAGCATCAAAACTGCTTTCAGTTTTTAGGCCATACATAAAGCGCTCCTTCAGATAATTCAACTTGTCGAAAATAAACAAGGCATGAAGAAAGCAGGGCACCTGCCCTTGGCTGCTTATGACCTAGTTTTATTTAACGACAGGAGGGTTTCGAACTGTCCGTTCACCATGTCCCAACGGACAAAGATTGAACGATGTCAGTATAACCAGCCTTAAAGCATCAACCAACCGTCAGCCCACGACTCCATGACAAATCGGCAACACCGCATACTTCCCACAGGCAAACCCACAATCAATGGAGCACGCTATACACACGGCATGCCGAATACCTTAAAAGCTCAACATTAAACATGCTCAATTGCAAAACGAAAGAAGTCTCAATGTGTACTGGAATTAGATTCACATCAGCCGATGGAACGATGTACTTTGGCCGCAACCTTGACTGGAGTACGCCTTTTGGCGAACGCATCGTAATAACCCCAAAGGGCTACCGCCTGAAGCAGGCTTTCCCTGAAGAATCGGCGACAAGACCATCCAACCATGCGATTATCGGCATGGGAATAACCTACCAAGGATTTCCGCTCTATTTTGATTGCGGAAACGATGCAGGTCTAGCGGTAGCGGGCTTAAATTTCCCTGGATATGCCCAATACGAAGATGCTCCCGTACGCGGGAAAACAAATGTTGCCGCTTACGAATTTCCAGCCTGGGTTGCTGCAAACTTCGTCACAGTCGATGAAGTCGAGGAGGCGCTCAGCACGATAGCGATCGTCGGGAAGCCAGTAAGCGATAGCTTGGGAGTTTCGCTGCTTCATTGGATCATCGGTGATGCAAAACGAAGCATAGTCATTGAATACTTGCCAACGGGAATGCAGATACACCCCAATCCCGTCGACACCTTAGCCAACCAGCCCACATTCGACTGGCATATGGAAAACCTGCGCACCTACCTAAATGCAACAAGCGCTTTTCCCGGGACTGTCCAATGGGGCAATGCATTGCTTTCGCCTTTCGGTGCCGGCGCTGGAGCCCATAGCATTCCAGGCGATTCATACACTACGTCTCGCTTCGTCAAGGCGGCTTTCCTGAATGCCAACTATCCTGTCAAGCTGTCAGAGCAGGAAAACGTTATGCGTCTGTTTCACACATTAGGAAATGTAGCCATGGTAGAGGGGTCCGCTCAAATGAGCGACGGCACATGGGAGCGAACCATCTTCACAAGCTGCTTCTCGGCAAAAACGGGTACGTATTATTACAGCACCGATGACAATCCCGCATTGCGCTGCAGCTGCCTAAACGATTACCAGGACGCCGCAGCTGATTCCCTAATTGAACCAGAGGCAGTTACAGCCCGCTTTTAACAAAAACACTCCTCGTTAAAAGACGCTCATCAACCGAAATACTAGGCTCAAAACAAAGGGCTCTGCCAAAGAAAACGGCAGAGCCCTCAACATTAAGGCGGATGATCAGGCGAACAATTCCTCGATGCGACGAACCCCTTCTTTAGTTGCATCAGCGTCACCAAATGCCGAAAGACGAATGTACCCTTCACCGGAAGGCCCGAATCCAGCTCCAGGTGTAGTGATGACGTTCGCCTTTTCCAACAGCAAGGTAAACAAATCCCACGATCCCATTCCTTGGGGTGCTTTGCACCAAACATACGGGCTGTTTACCGCGCCGTACACTTCAAAGCCTGCACGCTCCAAACCTTCTTTGATTACACGCGCATTGGCTCGATAGTAATCGAGCGTTTCCTCAACCTGCCTATTGCCCTCATCAGTGTAAATAGCGGCAGCACCACGCTGAATGATATAAGAAGCGCCATTGAATTTGGTGCATTGACGACGGTTCCACATGGCATTCAGGCTCTCGCCATCACGTTCGAGCGCCTTAGGAACAACGGTGTAGCCGCAACGAGCACCCGTGAAACCCGCAGTCTTGGAGAAAGAACGAAATTCGATTGCGCAGGTTTTTGCACCTTCGATCTCGTAAATTGAATGAGGGACTCCCTCTTCGGCAATAAAACGCTCGTAAGCAGCATCGAACATGATGATAGATCCGTGTTCGTTAGCGTAGTCAACCCACACCTTAAGCTGATTAGCATTTAGCACGGTACCAGTAGGGTTATTAGGGCTGCACAGGTAAATTACATCAGCAACCTTTTCTGGAAGCTCAGGGACGAAATGGTTCTCAGCGGTCGTGGGCATATAGATGATGTTCGTCCAGCCCTGTGATTCTTCATCGTATTCGCCAGCGCGACCAGCCATTGCATTGGTGTCAACGTATACGGGATACACAGGATCGCACACAGCGATGACATTATCGGTGGAAAGGATATCTCCGATATTGCCGCAATCGCTCTTGGCGCCATCGGAAACAAAGATCTCATCTTCGTCAACCTCGACACCGCGAGATCTGAAATCGTTATCAGCGATAGCCTTACGGAGAAAATCGTAACCCTGCTCTGGGCCGTAACCATGGAAGGATTCAATGCTTGCCATGTCGTTAACGGCAGTATGCATTGCATCGATTACGGCAGGCGCTAACGGTCGAGTAACATCCCCGATGCCCATCTTTACCAGTTTTGCATCAGGATGCGCTGCCGAGTACTCAGCAGTACGGCGCGCAATCTCAGCAAATAGATAGCTGCCAGGCAACTTTGCATAGTTCTCGTTGACTTTAGCCACGAATATTCTCCTTAAACCCATGAAAAGCCGGCCAAAAAACGCCAGCTACTCTTTATCGGGGATATTTTAGAAGTGCAATATGTCGAGAATATTTCAAGGGCATCGAAAACTATATATCGGCAAGCCGAGGCAGGTCGACTATCCTCGAATCGAATACAGCAGAAGTCAAGGTTGCCTTCAAGCAGAGCTCGCCATTTGGACGCGAAATAGTCACCTCGGCCACAACCGCCCTCTTCCCTCGCTTGAGGACCGTACCAACCACCTCGAGATAGTCATCCGAGGTATAGGCAGGGCGAAGGAAATTCGAATTCACGGACATGGTGGCATTTTCTCGCCCCAGGGTATCAATTGCCCCCGTGCCAGCCGTATCTGCCAAAGCAAGCAAGAAGCCCCCATGCACCGTGCCAATGTTGTTACCGCAGTCAGGGCCTGGGTGGGCATGCATAACAAAACGACCCTCTTCGGCCGAAATAAGTTCCGATCGATCAAAGCCACTGATGTTGGTGATGTCCTCTTCGCAATATGCGTAAATCCTCGGATCGAGCATAATAACCCCCATTTAGCAATTTGCTACACCGCGTTATCATTACCGACTGAGCACATCATATCAGCAGAGCCCAAGTTTCCATCCCATGCACTATCGAAAAGGACAACTATGAGAGCATTAATCCAGCGCGTTTCCTCAGCTTCAGTTTCTACAGAAGGAGGAAACGTCAACAGCATCGACCAAGGCTTCTGCATCCTTCTAGGCGTTGGCCCCGACGACACAGAACAGATCGCCGAAAAGCTGTGGTCAAAGATCTCTAAATTACGCATTTTCGAAGACCAAGATGGAAAAACCAATCTATCACTACGCGATGTGGATGGTGCCGTGCTTTTGGTTTCTCAATTCACGCTCTACGCTGATTGCCGTAAGGGTAACCGCCCCTCGTTCACCAGAGGCGCCTCCCCCGATCTGGCAAACCATCTATATGAGTACTTCGCGCAACTCGTTAGAAATGATGATATAGAGCTGAAAACCGGCTGGTTCGGTGCCATGATGGAAGTGAGTTTAACCAATAGCGGTCCTTTTACAATCTGGCTAGATAGCGACGACCTGACAAAGCAACAAACTCGAAACTGATAGACATTTTGCAGCTCACAAGAATCACCTTTTGCGGACCGTACGCAAGCCGTATCTTGCGCAATCACCCTTCAGCTTTTACCGTTAAAGGGCATTTTTGTTAGGAGCTCGCATGCTAGGCACCATCGTTAATACCTGCTGCATTCTTTTAGGTAGCGCAATTGGATCAATAGCAAAGAAAGGCTTGAAGCCAAAGTTTCAGGAAGCTATTTTCACCGCTCTTGGTATTGCCACGGTCGGCATGGGACTCAACGCCGTCGCTCAAAACATGCCCAACAGCTCCTATCCCGTACTGTTCATCGTTAGCATGGCCATAGGTGCCGTGATCGGAACTGCGCTCGATTTAGAAACCCGCTTCAAAAAGGCCGTGTCGAGAGGCTCGAAGAACGGTAGCGAATTCGCAAAAGGCCTATCAACAGCAATTATGCTGTATTGCGCGGGAACACTCTCTATTTTGGGCCCGATAAACAGCGCGCTCTACGGTGACGAAACCTATTTGCTCACCAATGCCACCCTCGATCTTGTTTCCTCTATGGTTTTTGGGGCCACCTTTGGTTTCGGCATCGCCATTGCCGCTGTTGTGCTTTTTTGCTGGCAGGGCACTATCTACTTGCTCGCTGGCGCACTTGCCCCGCTCATGGGCGATGGGATGATGACGGAAGTTGCCATTATTGGAGGCCTGCTCATTCTTGCAAGCGGCATAAATCTCTTGAAACTCAAAGAGATTTCCACTATGAATCTGCTTCCTGCTCTATTCATTCCGCCCCTCTGGTTTGCTCTGCTTTCGGCAACAGGAAATCTCTGGGGGATTATATGATGCTCAATGGGCCCGCAAATGCGGGCCCATTGAGCAAAAAAGGCATCTATCGAATTCCAGCCATAGCGCGATCGTTAAACGACACTAATCACGCCAAGCGTCCACCAATTCCCTTGCTGCAGCCTCGGGATCGTCGGCGCCGCATACAGCAGAAACCACGAAGAAGCCATTGACACCGGTGCTCTTAACCAAAGGAATATCGGTAACTTTCACGCCGCCGCCCACAACGATGGGCACAGGACTAGCTTCGGCCAACTCTCTCAAATCGTCGATGCTTTTAGTGATAATGGTTCCGTCAGCCGCCAAGCCACAGTCGGTCTTTGTAGGTGTTTCATGCAAGGGACCGACTCCCAAGTAATCGACCAAGCTCATATCAGCGGTTTTCACGTATTCAAGCATCTCATCGGCACGAGCAGAGAGCCCAACAATTGAATCGGGGCCAAGAAGCTTACGACATACTTCAACTGGAATGTCAGATTGGCCCACATGAACGCCGTCGACTTTTGCCCCCGCTTCACGAGCAGCCAAAGCAACGTCCAGCCTATCGTCCACCAGAAGCGCAACCGATTCGCTTTTCCCAAAAGCAGCGATTACGTCAGCTGCCTGGATGGTATACGCAATAAGATCGCGAGCCGAACACTCCTTTGAGCGAATTTGCACACAGGTAAAGCCAGCTCGCAGCGCTTGAGCGATAACATCGCCAACCGGACGTCCTTCTGTGTTTTCAGGGCCAACAACCAAATATGCAGAAATATCAAGGTTCCCACGCATGCTACTCACCCTTTTCAAGAATCTCGTTTACGGCAGCTACTTTGCGGTCCATCATATTAGAACGACCTGGGCGAACGTCAGCCTTTAAAACCACTTCGGTCCGAATGCCCTTTTCAGCCAATGCAAAGGTGGCGTCTTTCACCACCCTCATAACCTCATCCCACTCACCTTCGATTTCGGTGAACATGGAATAGGTGCGGTTAGGCAAGCCCGATTCACGGATCACTTTTACGACTTCGGCCACTTCAGGAGCAAGTTCATCGCCCACACCGAAAGGAGCTATTGCTACAGCAATGAGCGTATTCATGCTATGCCTCTTCAACACTGCAAGGATTACCAGCAATATCCTGAGCTGTTGCACGATACAACTCATCGATAAATGCCACCTTAAAGGAAGCGGGGGCACCAGCAATCTCAGCCGCACGGGAACCGGCAACGTTGTAATGAGCCACTGCCGCCAATGCTGCCGTGAATGGATCGGTTGCCGTGGCGTACACGGCCAAAACACCGCCCTGAGAGCAACCGAATCCCGTTACCTTCTCCATCAGTTCGGAACCACCCTCGGAGAATGCAACCCTTTCCCCATCGGTGACCAAATCCTTCTTACCAGAAACCGCAACAGCACCTCCCGTAAAACGAGCTAGGGCAATAGCGGCATCACGGGCAGATTCCACCGTATCGGTGGTATCCACACCGCGAGGACGAGAAGATTTGCAATCGTTAGCTTCAATACCCCACAGGTTCGCTAATGCAATGATCTCGGACGCATTGCCACGCACAATAGAGGGTTTGTACTGCTTCAGCTCTTGGAGCAAATCGGTACGAAGCTGACCAATGCCGATGCCAACAGGATCAAGAACCCAAGGCTTGCCATTACTGAAAGCCGCAGCAGCCGTACGGGGCAACGTTTCCCGATAGATGGGAAGCAATGTACCCATGTTCAGGTAAACCGCCCCGCCTGCTGCAACCAGGAACTCCCCCTCATCAGGCAAGTACACCATTGCGGCACTACCGCCCACAGCAAGCTGAGCATTGGCAACGAAATCCATCGTCACGCCATTGGTCACCGAACCCGCCAACGGGTTTTCGGACCGAACCTTCTCAACCGCTTCAATGATGCCGCTCTTTAACTGGTCCATCTCTGTCATGCGTTTTCCTTCCGCGCAAATAAAAGGGACGCCAGCCATAGCGGGCGCCCCAGAATGAACCTGAGATGCTCCCTACGCCAGCACTAACTGACAGGTTCAAAGAGTTAGGCCGAATGCCCTCTCAGCCATGCCAACGCGATCTGAACGCGCCGCAGGCACCCCTGCATCGAATCTGTATTAGTGATTGTGAAGCTAGATGCGCCATCACGCAAGATGAAGCTAGGGAGCGGCGGTTCCAACCCGCAGAATGGCAACCTATTGAAGCGCGCAAAAACACCACTGAAATATACCGAGCAACGGGGCGGACCGCCCCTAGACTAAAGAACATCGATTACTTACTTAATGCTGCTGAGCGCGTGATGCTTCAATTTCATCGGTACCTTTGTTAAGTAGATATACACCGCCAATGACCAATAGCACTCCGGCTGCGGTAAAGGCAGTAAAGGGATCGTGCCATACCACCACGCCAACCAGCATAGTTACAGCAGAGCCGACGCCGCCCCAAATACCATAAACCAAGCCAAGAGGAAGGTCCTGCAGGATCTTCACCAGCAGCGAAAAAGCAATAAGATACCCAACCACGGTAACCAATGTAGGCAGCGGAACAGTCAAACCTTCTGATGCCTTCAAGCAAATGGCCCCAGCAACCTCGGCGACAATGGCTACGCCCAGCAGAACAAAAGCAAAACGTTTTGTTTTCGCCTTTTCGCGGACAAGATGCTTTTCTTCTTCGACAACGCTCATGACTAAACCCCCAACTTCAACAATGCCACGCCAACAATGATGGCAACAAGACCAATGATCTTTTTCGTGTTAAAGCCTTCATTCCAAAGGATGTGGCCCACTACAGCGGTCAATGCGATACCGAGTCCTGTCCACGCAGCATAAACGGGACCAAGAGGCAACTGAAGCAGTACATGCGACATCATCCAGAAAGAAACAGCATAGCCAACCACAACACCGATAATAGGTAGCTTGCGTCGAAAGCCATCTGATACCTTCATCATGGTGTCAGCGAACACTTCAAATACCACCGACACGCAAATCATCAGATAAGGAAGCATACGGACCTCTCAAAGAAATAGACAGAGGAAACACGAAGCGATCATGCGTTTCCTTCGCTGCTACAACGGTTGTACATGCTAAACTCTGCCATTGGGGTAGAGTCAAGGAGACACTATGAAAAATGAATTGCTCTCCATAGGCGAAGCAGCAAAGCTCAAGCAAGTAAGCGTTAAATCGCTCCGGTATTACGAAACCATCGGCATCCTCAAGCCTACCTACGTAGACCCGTCTAGCGGCTATCGGTATTACTCCCCCAATCAAATGATTGACCTCGATGTAATACTCACCTGCATTGAACTTGGCATCCCTTTGAAGTCCCTGGCAGACCGCAAAACAAGCCGAGGATCACTCAACCTGAAAGAACTGCTGATATCGGGCCGCGATACCGCTCTTGCCAATATCCGTCGCGCGGAAGATTCTCTCATGCGCATCAATTCATGTATCGATGAAATCACCCAGCAGGAAATCCTCAGGCAAATAGATGCCCCTTACACACGCCATCTGGAAGAAAGGCATATCTTCACATCCCCCTGGAACGAAAGAGCGTTCTCTGTAAAGGCTTATATAAAAGCGATGTCAGAGCTATACCTGACGGCAGAAGAATCTGGTGCAACCCCGCTCTACTTTCAAGGTTTTACCGTTGCCTCATCCAATAGCAAGATGAAAACCAATGCTTACGTGGAAGTAGGCAGGATGGCTCATACCGCCCCAAAACAGCCTTTTACGCAGACAGCACTCCCGCGATGCGAAAGCCTGGGCTTCCGCATAGAAGGTCACTCGATCACCGAATGCATGAACGAGGCTTTCAACCACATCGAAAAGAGCCCTGGTCGCTATTCGATTACCGAAGTGTGGGACAGCGAGCTCCCGGAAAATGTCTACGTGGTTGAAGTTCTGCGTGAAGTCGACAGTTAAAAAATACAATCGCATGAAATGCATCCATAGGATTCGGCGCGTCTTATCCATCACCGAAGATGCAGCTATCCAGCTCAAACACTTTGCTTCCCAACTGCAGTTGCCCAAATATCATATCTGGATGTCAGCGATTGAACGACACATCGAGTAGCACAGTTTTCGCAACAATGCTGCCTTATTCCGATTTTGAGACAACCGTTCCGCAAGCGGCAATATGCTCTCACTAACCACTTTCATGGAAGCCGTTAAGCCACCTGTTTAGGCCAAAGCGCGAGTTCACTATAGGTAACTTCGCTCTCTGGGGTGTTTGCTGTAACCAGAGCGAAACGCAACTCTTCCAAACGAGCCCTGGATCATACGTCGCGGCCCGGAAACGCAGCGACAAAGCTCCAGAAAGACCAAAACAAATGTCTTTAAGAACGGAGGTTCCATGGAAGCAAGAAATCTCACTCAGGCGCCACTATCCGACAATGAGCTTCACGGCATCCTGGATGATGCGCAGGTCGATCCGAAGGATTGCTACCAATGCGGAAAGTGCTCAGCTGGTTGCCCCGTCGCATCCGATGCCGACATGACTCCTCGCGAAGTACTACGCCATTTGCAACTAGGCCAGATCAAGCCGGTTTTAGAGTCAAACATGCCCTGGCTTTGCGCTGGATGCGGTATGTGCCTAGCTCGCTGCCCCCAAAGCGTTGATCTCCCCAATCTTATGCTCGCCTGCCGACGCGCAGCCGAAGCGCAAGGAATCACACCAATCGGAGAAGTCGCTCGTTTCAACCAGCTATTTGTCGATGGCGTTCGCGAAAAAGGCATCTCGGACGAAGCCATCCTTGCCATGCGCTTCAACCTTACAACGGGTCATTTCCTGCAGGATGCATTAAGCGCGCCAAAAATGGTGGTACGCGGAATGCTTGGACCCACGAGCAAGGAACAGGCAAATGCCGATGAGGTTAAAGAGCTCATCGACCGCGCGCGTATTGCAGCTTCTCAGAATACGCCTTCCCCCGAAAAGGAGGCATAGCCATGATGTACGCCTATTTCCCAGGATGCTCGGCGCATTCAACGGGTATCTCTTACACCAATTCATACAACTACGTTGCCCTTGCGGCGGGCGTGGAGCTGGCAGAAATCCCTAACTGGAACTGCTGCGGCGCATCGGCTGCGCATGCCGAAAGCGAACTGTTGGGAGACGCCCTTCCCGCACGTTCACTCGCCCTTTCGGAAGAAGCTTTCGGCGATGCCCCCGTGCTGGCACCCTGCGCTGGGTGCTATTTGCATCTGAAAACAGCCACCGCCCACGCCCAAGACAACGATGAAGTTCGAATCCAGATCGAACGCATAATCGATCGTCCCTGGAGTGCCTCAGCTTATGTTGCCAACGGCTTGGAACCCTTCCTTCCGACCGAAATACAGGAACGTCTCGCCCAGCGCGTGTGCCTTCCCCTCGATGGATTGAAAGTTGCATGCTATTACGGTTGCGCTTTACTACGCCCAGCCGAAATTTGCAGCTTCGATGACGATGAGCAACCCCACACCATGGAAGATCTTGTTGCTCTTTCTGGCGCAACCCCCATTGAATGGAATTTTAAGAATGAATGCTGCGGTGCGTCACATCAAATTTCCGTTCCGAAAACCGGCAGAACCATGATTCGCCGAATCCTAGAAAACGCTGCAGCAAATGGCGCTGATGCCATAGCCTGCGCATGCCCATTGTGCATGCTCAATCTCGACATGCGCGAAGCGGAAATCAACGCAATACGGGCAAAAGAGGATTTGCCACCGCTCGATATACCCATCTACTACTTTACCGAGCTTTTAGCTGCAAGCATGGGTGCTCCTGCATCTAAATCCGGTATCAATCGGCACTTCTATCCAGCAGGGAATCTCCATGAAAGGGCATTAGCCGCATGGAACAAACAACGTGCCGCTGAAAAAGAAGCCGAGGAAGCAGAAAAACTGGCCAAAGAAGCACAACGGAAAGCACGTGCAGCTGCCCGAGCTGCAAAAGCGAAATCAGAAACGAAACCCGAAACCAATGCATCGAAGGAGGTGATCGCATGAGCAGAATTGGCGTTTTCGTATGCCACTGCGGAACAAACATCGCCGCAACCGTCGATGTTGAAGCGGTTGCGGAAGCCGCAAAGGTAATGCCGAACGTAGCATTCGCAACAACAAACAAATACACCTGCTCTGACCCCGGCCAACAGGCAATCGTCGAAGCCATCAAAGAGCACAACCTCGACAGGCTCGTTATTGCCAGCTGCAGCCCACGCATGCACGAGCAGACCTTCCGAAAGATGCTGGCTGAAAAGACCGACATCAATCCTTACATGCTTGAAATCGCGAACATTCGCGAACAATGCTCATGGGTTCACAAAAGCAAGGAGGAATCCACCCCTAAGGCTATCGACCTCGTAGCAATGGCTGTGGCAAAGGTTGATACCGACAAAAACCTCTACACGCAAACTATTCCGGTAAACCGCAAGGTGCTAGTTGTTGGCGCGGGCATCGCCGGCATACAGGCAGCTCTCGATGTTGCAGATGCTGGCTTCCCCGTTACCTTGGTCGAGCGAAACCCCTCCATCGGCGGCAAAATGGTTAAACTGGACAAAACCTTCCCCACCATGGATTGCTCCGCTTGCATCTGCACGCCTAAGATGTCTGAAGCAGGAAACCACCCCAACATCACAATCAAAACGCTTTCTGAAGTTGAAAAAGTTACAGGCTACATCGGAAATTTCGAGGCCACTATACGTGAAAAAGCCAAGTACATCGACTACAACCTATGCACTGGCTGCGGCGCCTGTGAAACCAAATGCCCTAGCAAAACAACGAACGAATTCGACGAGGGACTATCTCTGCGAAAGGCTATCTACAAGCCATTTGCTCAAGCTATTCCCAGCAAGCCAACTATCGATCCCAATTCCTGTCGGAAACTTACCGAGGGCAAATGTGGCGTGTGCGCAAAAATCTGCCCCACTGGCGCAATCCGCTACGACGATACCGATCGCACCACTACCGAAACGTTCGGCGCCATTATCCTCGCCACTGGCTACGATCTTATCGACTGGACAAAAATCTACGGAGAGTATGGCGGCGGAAACTACCCCGATGTAATCACGGGTCTTCAATTCGAACGCTTGGTAAACGCATCTGGCCCCACCGAAGGCCACATCCAACGTCCCAGCGACAACAAGGAACCAAAGACCATCGCAATAATCAAATGCGTTGGCTCACGTGACCCCCACAAAGGCGTTTCCTACTGCAGCCGTGCATGTTGCATGTACTCCGCAAAGCATGCACACCAATACCTCGACAAAGTCAAGGATGGACGCTGCTATGTGTTCTACATGGACGTTCGTTGCGCCGGCAAGGGGTATGACGAGTTTTATATGAATACCCTGCATGATGGAGCGGTTTATGTGCGAGGACGCGTTTCGAAGATCTATCCCGAAAACGGCAAACTAATCTGCATGGGGGAAGACACGCTCTCCGGTCAGGTAGTACGAGTAGATGCCGAAATGGTAGTTCTCGAAACTGCCATGGTGTCCAATGAAGGTGCCGGACAGATCGCTGGCGTCCTCAACGCCCAACGTGGCCCCGAAGGCTTTTTCACCGAAGCCCACCCGAAGCTCCGACCGGTGGAAACCAATACCGCAGGCGTTTACCTTGCAGGCGTGGCTCAAGGGCCCAAAGACATTCCCGACACGGTAGCCCAAGCGGGTGCCGCCGCATCTAAGGTCATCGGGCTTCTGGCACGTGGTCAGATCGAATCCAATCCCATGATCGTCCATGTTGACAATGCGAAATGCTCTGGATGCGGTGCTTGCACCGACATCTGCCCCTATGGAGCTCTTGAACTTGTTGAAGTTACCCTGCGCGAAAACTCGCAGAAAGTCACCCGCACCGTCGCAAAACCCAATCCGGGTCTGTGCCAAGGTTGCGGTGCATGCACCGTTGCCTGCCGTTCAGGTGCCGCCGACCTGCTCGGCTTCACCAATGAGGGAATCATGCGCGAAATGGAGGCATTACTCCGATGAACGAGACTACAAATGGCGCGAACTGCTCGCCCGAGCAAGGCGCCAACAACACAACATGGAAACCGAAAATCTTGGCATTCTGCTGCAATTGGTGCACCTATGCTGGCGCCGATCTAGCAGGACTGAATCGTATGGAATACCCTGCTGACATTCGCTTGCTTCGCGTGCCCTGCTCTGGACGCGTTAACCCGCAATATGTCCTGAAGGCATATCAAGACGGCTGCGATGGCGTCTTGGTGTGTGGCTGTCATCCCGGCGATTGCCACTATGCCACCGGCAATTATTATGCTAAGCGCCGCATGATGGTATACAAACGTTTGTTGGAATTCTTGGGTCTTGAGCCCGATCGCTTCATTGTTCGCTGGATCTCAGGTTCCGAGGCCGGAAAATTCCGCGATACCGTAATGGAGGTCACTGAACGCATCCGTGAGCTTGGGCCACTTTCAAACGATCTACCCAACCTTGCACCGGAAGATATTCCTCATCCCATTTCTGCAAAATACGAATGGCTGGCAACTCCCAAGAACGCAAGGGAGGGACTGCAATAATGAACTTCACTGATATAGTGCGTGAACGCGCCACACAGCTTATCGAAGACGGTACCGTAGCATGCGTGATTGGCTGGACTGCAGGCCGTTTCGAATATCAGCGCACACCGTTTTGCGCAAATGACCCCGAACAAGCTGCACTCCTTGTCTGCGATCAGCATTGTGAACACGCATTGGGAAAATATGTGCTCGAACAGAAAGACAAGGGGCGTGTTGGCCTTATCACCCGCGGATGCGAAAGCCGCGCAATCAACCGTCTCATCGCCGATAACCAGCTCAAACGCGAAGACGTGTATCTCATTGGCATCCCTTGCACAGGATGCACTACTCGAGATGGCGCCGAGCTCAAGCGCTGCCACGAATGCCAGTTCCGCAATCCGGTTGTCTACGATGAACTGGTAGGAGAACGTGCTCCTGAACCAAAAAACGACCGCTTCACTGACGTACGAAATCTTGAAGCGATGACCCGCGAAGAGCGTCGAGCATTTTTTGATCTGATGTACGAAACATGCATCCGCTGCCACGCATGTCGCCAAGCATGCCCCTGCTGTACTTGCAAAGTATGTTTTGCCGAGCAGGAACGCGAGGGATGGCAAGGTAAGCAATTCGATGTCGAGCAGGCTCGCTATTACGGCGTTACCCGCTCGTTCCATGTTGCGGATCGCTGCATTGAATGCGGCGAATGCGAACGCGTATGCCCAATGGGCCTTCCACTTATGACGTTGATGCATAAGCAGATCAAGGATATCAATGAGCTGTTCGGCCCCTACGAAGGAGGCGGCCTTTCCCTTGATGCCCCCGACGCACTGCGCACCTTCAAGACCGACGACATCGAAGAATTCATGTAGGAGGCCGCAATGCTGTTCAAGAAAAGTCATCTGAACGAAGTGCTCGAAACCACCTCGGAATCTATGGACGTCTTTGTTCCGGCAATAGTGGATGGGACTTCACGTTTCGCCCTTTACGGTGAGCAGGGAGAAGTTACCGAACCGAACTTCCAGCTGCAAAACACGAAGATCCCCCCGAAGGGGCTGCTCTTCCCCTCCACCGAAAAACTCTATACCTGGGGAAAAGGACCCGATGGCACCTTTATCGAAAGCGCCCTTGAAACGCCACGCCCATTTGTCGCCTTTGGGGTTCGCCCATGCGATGCAGCTGCTATCGAGCGAATGGACCAAGTTTTTCTCTCCAAGGGTTACATTGACGAGTTTTACCAAGCAAAACGAAACGCTCTAACCATAGTTGCGATCGCATGCCCACGCACAAGCGACGCATGCTTCTGCGATTCGATGGGCCAGAGCCCAAACGCCGCACCAGAAGCCGATATCCTGCTTCTCGAAGGCAACGATGCATTTGAAGTCCGCGTCCAAACCGAGCGTGGCCAAGCGCTCGCAGATACCTGGAAACCTTTCCTCGAGGAAGGCGGAATTGATCGTCAACCTATTGAGTGCACTACCAAAGTCAGCATGGAGGGCGTAGCCGAAAAGCTCCATGGAATGTTTGACAGTCCTCTGTGGGATGAAGTCTCCACAGCATGTCTCACCTGCGGTAGCTGCACTTTCATCTGCCCAACTTGCCATTGCTTCGATCTCAGTCAAGCGCGAAAAAAAGAGGAGAACGCCCGCTTCCGCTGCTGGGATAGCTGCATGTTCAAGGATTACACGCTCATGGCGGGCAATCACAACCCCCGCGAGCAAAAGCGAAATCGTGTACGACAGCGATTCATGCACAAGCTGTGCTTCTTTGAAGAACGATACGGAGAACCACTCTGCGTGGGCTGCGGGCGCTGCTTGGTCGACTGCCCCGCATCCATGGACATCACCGCGATTATCGACCGCGTAAATGCAGAGCCCGCACAGAAGGGAGAAGACCATGCCTGATATCGTAGTCGAACACGGATGTGCGGGAATCTGCGAAGGATCCTCTCTTGTTCCGAACATCGTTGTGGTTACCGGCATTAAGGAACTCACCCACGACGTAAAGCTCTTCACTTTCAAAACCCCAGAAGGAGATGCACCTTTCTCCAGTAAACCTGGGCAACTAGGCATGTTCTCCGTACCCCCATTTGGCGAATGTATGTTTTGCATCACCTCACGAGGAGACGACTACGTTGAGATGGCTGTAAAGAAAGTCGGTGTAGTTACTGAGCAAATGCACAAGCTCCGAGTTGGCGATTCGGTAGGGCTTCGCGGACCGTACGGCAATTGGTTCCCTTATGAAAGCACCCGCGGTCGCAACATGCTCTTCATTGCAGGCGGCATCGGTATGGCACCAGTGCGCTCATTCTTAGAGTACTGCCTACGCCATCGGGGGGATTACGGACGTATCGATTTGGTATATAGCGCATCCACCTATGATGACCTGGTATTTAAAGAGGAGTTGTTCAAGATCTGGCCCAGCCAACCCGATACCCATGTCCATGTAAGCCTATACCACGGCAACGAAACGTGGACTGGGCCCGTTTCCTACACGGCACCCTATCTGGAACAGGTCGTCGCGAACGAGGGTCTTTCGACCGAAAACACCGCTGTAACGCTTTGCGGAGGACCAAGTTTGTTCCGCACCTGCCGCGAATCGCTGACGAAGCTTGGATACAAGCCCGAAGACATTATCACCACACTCGAAGCGCGAATGAAATGCGGCGTGGGCAAATGCGGTCGTTGCAATATCGGAGGTAGATACATCTGCCTTGACGGTCCAGTATTCACCGAAGCCGAACTGGCAACAATCCCACGCGATCTGTAAAGCATGCTCAATTCAATGAGGCCCTGCAATTTCCACCAGAAATCGCAGGGCCTCTTCATTACAGTTCAAATACTCTCGAAATAGAACACCGACAGAATGATATTACGCAGTAATGTCAGCTTCCTTAACGGGGATGGCAGCTTTCAGCGAATCAAGGCTCGTTTCAATCTGGCAGCCAATCCTACCACCGGAAAAATAAATGCGATCGTATAACGCTGCCGTCTCATCAACGGTGGTGGTAAAAAGCTTCTTCATCCCCAATGGTGAACATCCCCCATGAACGTAGCCCGTAAGACCGAGTAACTCCTTTGATTTGACCATGTGGACAGATTTTTCGCCAACAGCACCAGCAGCCTTTTTCAGATCAAGCTCCATTGCAACGGGAATCATAAACACATAATGCTCCCCGCTCTTGCCGACGGTCACAAGCGTCTTGAAGACGCAATCAGGATCTTCCTTCAGAACCTCAGCAACCTCAACACCCGAAATCGCCTCAGGGCACTCGAACGAATGCGCTTCATAGGGCTGGCCCGCACGCTCGAGCTCGCGCATTGCGTTGGTTTTCTTTTCAGCCTGCTTTGCCACAGCAAACGCCCCCGTACCTAATTCCTTCTTGCCCTGATGCTGAACCTGCTAATTAAAACAGCAATCGGCCTATTTCAAACCAAAGGCTGTCCCTCAAACGACAACCTACTGTGCCTGTTCATGATCCTGTTTGCCCACATCAGCGGAAACCGTCATGTTGTGGAAACGCTCTTGAAGCCATTCATCGGGGAAAGCCTCGTCGAGCATCACGTCAATTTGAGTTGCCGGCGGAATGCCTTGCGTACGCTGACCTTCGCGATGCAAAACCAAAACAGTCATAACAGCATCGACCAAGATGAAAACCACCAAAAGCCAGCTTATGACCTTAAAGGCCTTACTGCTCTTATTGGAAAAGCGCTTCTGAACGCCCTTGATGATAGGCAGAACAAAACGAACCCAAAACAATCCCAACGTGCCCCACATAACACCGAAAAAGAAATTGGTACGGCCGTTGATTGAGCCGAATGTTCCGGTGTAATCCCAGGCAATAGCGTGCCAGAAGGTTTCCATCATCCAGCTGGCGCCATACTCCAAAGAAGCACCAACTACCATGGCAACAAGAAAAATTATCAAATCGTGGGTGTAGTAAAACCTGTTAAGAAACAAGGTCAGCGCCACTGCCCCCACACCATAAATTGGAGAAAACGGGCCCCATACAAAGCCAGCACGGCTCTCGTAGCCACCGTATACCAGCGCATGGAATACATCCTCCAAAGCAAGGCCCAAAACCGATGCCGAAACGAACACCCAAAAGAGAAGCAAGAAACTGAGGTTTAAGTACCCAGGCGCAAGCTGAGCACGAAACGAACGCACAACGGTCGAATCGATCAGGCGCTCTCCCAAATCGTGCAAAGACCCAATGTGCTTAGTTGCCTCTTCGGAAGGGCGCTCGTCGCATACATCGGCCCGACGAAGGGCAGCAGCAAAATCAGCTTCTGCAGGTAAAGGCTTTTTGCGACCCTGTTCTTGTGATGTGTAGTGTTGATCAACCATAAAAAAGAACTATAGCAAAGCGATGCGCTTAAGCTCAGCCTGTTACCCGAAAGTGACAAATAATGCCAATCCATGGAGCAAAATACCTCGCCTCCCAACAGAACGAAAGAAAAGTGAGTTAGACTAACCACATCTTTATTCCCAAAATTCAAAGCCGGTCCCCACTGGCATCAGAAAGGATGACGCCCTATGCGTCTGCTCGAAGAGCGAATCCAGCGCGACGGCATCGTGAAAAGCGGTGACGTGCTTAAAGTTGACTCATTCCTCAACCACCAGATGGATGTGGCTTTGTTCGAGGAAATGGCCCTGGAATGGAAGAGAGCCTTCGATGGAAAGCCCATTAACAAGATTCTCACCATCGAAGCCTCCGGCATAGGTATCGCGGCAATCGTAGCTCGCGTCTTCAACGTTCCTGTAGTGTTCGCGAAAAAGGCCCAGAGTATCAACCTTGACGGAACGGTATATGCCACGCGTGTTCAGAGTTTTACTCACGGCAAGATCTTCGATGTCATCGTTTCAAAGAAATTCGTTGGACCCGAAGACCATCTGCTGCTTATCGACGACTTCATGGCGAATGGTTGCGCCATGAATGGACTCATTGAAGTTTGCGAAGACGCCGGTGCGACGATCGAAGGCATTGGCATTGCTATTGAAAAAGGCTTCCAAGAAGGCGGCGCAAAGCTTCGTCAGCGCGGTTATCAACTTGAATCTCTTGCCATTGTTGATGCAATGGACCCTGAATCAGGCGAAATAACTTTTCGATGAGCACGCAAACCTCCCCTTCATCCCCTCAAACCGTTTCGGGTTCAAAATCCGAACTCGAGGACTTTGACGGCAAGATAGCAATAATGCGCGCATTCCCCTACGGCCTGCAGCATGTCCTTGCCATGTTTGTCGCGAACCTGGCACCGATCGCAATCATTGCGTCTGCTGCCGGCTTCGACGATGCGACCACTGCCATGCTTATCCAAAATGCAATGATCGTTGCAGGCATTGGCACCTTCATACAGCTGTTCCCCATTTGGCGTGTTGGCGCACGAATGCCTATCGTTATGGGCGTAAGCTTCACCTTCGTAACCGTGCTTTGCGGAATTGCTGTTAATTATGGTTATCCTGCTGCAGTGGGAGCCGTCATAGTCGGCGGTTTGCTCGAAGGTGTGTTGGGCTTATTTGCCAAATACTGGCGCAAATTCATCACACCTATCGTTTCGGCCGTAGTGGTAACCTCCATCGGCTTTTCCCTGCTATCAGTTGGAGCTCAATCGTTCGGCGGAGGTTCTGGAGCACCCGATTTTGGTTCTCCAGAGAATCTAACCTTGGGTTTTGTCTCTCTTATCTCCTGCTTGGTGTTTCAGGGGTTGGTGAAAGGCAACGCAAAGCAGCTCTCAGTATTGTTTGGCTTATGCGTAGGCTATGTTTTAGCACTTATCATGGGCAAGGTTGATTTCTCGGCATTCGAGGGAATAGGCCTGTTCAGCATGCCTCAACTTATGCCATTCGTGCCCGAGTTTCATCCTGGAGCAATTATCGCCGTCGCTCTCCTATACCTGGTTAGCGCCGCCGAAACGCTAGGAGACACCGCAGCGCTCGCCGCCATCGGCTTCAAGCGCATCCCGACCGAACGGGAATTCTCGGGTGCCGTAGCTGCCGACGGCCTTACCAGCTCCATTGCTGGCTGCTTTGGCTGCTCTCCGCTCACCACGTTCGCTCAAAACATTGGCCTTGTGGCTATGACCAAAGTCGTTAACCGCCGTGCTATCGCCTGCGGCGCAGGAATGCTGGTACTTGCAGGCTTCATTCCGGTCATTAGCGCCGTATTCGGCTCCCTCCCTGATGCTGTTTTGGGAGGATGCACCATCATGATGTTTGGCAATATCATCCTGAGCGGCTTCCAGATGATCGCAAGCGCAGGTTTTTCACAGCGGAATATCACTATTGCTGCAATTTCTCTGGCATTAGGCATTGGCTTTACTCAAGTTGGAGAGATATTCGTTTACTTCCCTGAGCTTTTGCAGAACATCTTCGTGGGCAACAGTGTTGCCCTTACATTCCTCTCTGCCGTTGTGCTCTCCTTTGCTCTTCCGAAAGACACAACCGTAGAAGGCCCCCTCGTAGTCGATAACGGAAGAAACGAAGGCGCAGGAGAATTTCCGGAAGCACCGCCAAGCAACACGGACGGCAAACGCGATTAGCCAATACCCCAACTAAGAATCCTGTGCGCTGCCGTACAATATCGGCAGCGCTTTTTTATACCTTTTATCGCTGAAGGAGCGAATTTGATGGATACCGCGGAACAGAAAACCGTACTTATAGGCGTCAGCGGAGGAGTCGCCGCCTATAAATCATGCGAAATCGTACGAGGACTCCAAAAAGCGGGCATTCGAGTTAAAGTGATGATGACCGAACATGCCACGCACTTTATCGACCCACTCACCTTCCGTTCCCTCACCCACGAACCGGTTGCGGTGGGTCTATTCGATGACCCCTCCGATCCGATTCATCACATTTCACTAGCAGCAGAAGCTGACGTCGTGCTCCTTGCGCCGTGCACGGCAAACGTGATGGCAAAAGCAGCTCACGGCATCGCAGACGATCTTTTCTCCACCACCCTCCTTGCCACCACGGCACCAATCGTTGTTGCCCCTGCCATGAACGTCCATATGTACGAAAATGCCGCCACACAAACCAATATGGAAACCCTTAAATCACGTGGTTTTCGTTTCGTTGAAGCAGACGACGGCTATCTTGCCTGTGGGGATGTTGGACGCGGCCGCCTTGCCGAACCAGAACGTATCGTTTCTGCCGTCCTAGATGTGCTCAACGGAAAGGCAGAAATCGATAACGACCTTGCAGGAAAACGCGTTATGGTTACCGCCGGCCCCACGGTAGAGCCCATCGATCCAGTTCGTTACCTCACCAATCGCTCGTCCGGCAAATTCGGCTATGCACTGGCAACGGCAGCCGCCAACCGTGGGGCTCAGGTTACCTTGATTTCCGGTCCTGTTGCACTCCCAGCACCCGCTGGCGTAGAAATGAGATACGTTGAAAGCGCCTGCGACATGCTTGCCGCTGCAGAAGCTTCATTCACCAATGCCGACATCGCCCTGTTTGCCGCAGCAGTTGCCGATATGCGCCCCGCAAATCCAGCTGACAAGAAACTCAAAAAAGGCAAGAACGACAGCGAGCTTTCCGCTATTCAGTTGACCGAAAATCCCGACATCTTAGCAACGCTTGGCAATAAGAAGGATAGTCAGGTTGTAATTGGGTTTGCCGCTGAAACGAATGACGTAATCGAGAATGCCCGCAAGAAACTGGCCAAAAAAGGCGCGGATATGATTGTCGCAAATGAAGTTGGCGCCAATAAAACTTTCGGAAAAGACGACGATGAAATCTGGCTTGTAACCGAAACTGGCGCGGAGCATATCGACCCTGCCCCTAAAACCGAACTGGCTCATGTCATTCTTGACAAAGCTCTTTCCATATCAACGGCGAATTGATTAATCGTTTTGATTATCATCTTGACCTGGGAAGATAATCAGATCAAAGATTTTTAAAAATTATTTTGAAAAATCCCTTTGCATCGCTTTGTTGTTTGGGTTATTATAGCGGAGCTGCTTCGGCAGTAACCGAACGGGTTGTGGCGCAGTTTGGTAGCGCACTTGACTGGGGGTCAAGGGGTCGCAGGTTCGAATCCTGTCAACCCGACCAGCTAAATCAGCAGGTTAGAGGATTAATTTCTTCTGACCTGCTTTTTTGTTTGCATTCGGGATTAAGCTAACTGGTGATACTTTAGCGATCCTGGCTAAATCGCCTACTTCTTTGCTTCCATCACCAGCTGATTTGTTTTGAGGGTTATCATTCTGTATATCGAGCACCACACAATAGGCCAATCGAAAGGGATCTAAGCATATGCTTCTTAGCGAGCTTGAGCCAGGACAAAATGCCATAGTGGATTCAGTGGGCGGATCTGGCGCCATTAGACGTCATTTGCTCGATATGGGACTCACCCCCAACGCCCTGATCACCCTGCAAAAAGTCGCTCCCATGGGAGATCCCATACAGATCACGGTACGCGGGTTCGAGCTAACCCTTCGTCTTGAAGAGGCAAATAACGTACAGGTTACCCCTTCGGACAAGCAAGCAGCCCTTCATAAAAGCCAGCATATCCACCAAGACATCGCTCACCCCGGCCTAGGCGAACTTTCTGGAGCTGGCGATTACCGACGCCACACCCAAAGGGAAACCGCTAAAACCGGCCCTCTGACCTTTGCCTTGGTTGGGAACCAAAACTGTGGCAAAACCACTTTGTTCAATCAGCTAACCGGAGCCAATCAACATGTTGGCAACTTTCCCGGCGTCACCGTTGATAGGAAAGACGGTACTATCCGCAGCCACTCCGAAGCCACGGTTACCGACTTGCCTGGAGTTTACTCGCTCTCTCCTTATTCAAATGAAGAAATTGTAACGCGCGACTTCCTGCTCGAATCAAAGCCAGATGGCATTATCAACATCATCGACGGCACCAACATCGAACGCAATATGTACCTCACCATGCAGATTATGGAACTGGGTATTCCTATGGTGCTTGCGTTGAACATGATGGACGAGGTCGAAAAGAACGGCGGAACCATTCGCGTCAACGAACTCGAAGCGGAACTCGGCATCCCCGTTGTTCCCATTTCCGCTGCAAAGAATCAGGGCGTGGACGAACTCGTAGACCACGCTCTTCATGTTGCTCGTTTTTACGAACTGCCGGAACAAATCGATTTTTGCCCCTCAAGCGAGGAAGAGCACAACCCATTAGGAGCAGTGCATCGCTGCATCCACGCAACAGCTCACCTAATCGAGCCCTACGCCGAGCAGGCTTTCGTGCCTCTTCGATTCGCCGCAACTAAAATGGTTGAAGGCGATGAGCTTATCAAGGAAAAGCTCAGCCTGCCCGAAAGCGCCCTGTCTTCGATTGACGAACTTATCACCTCTATGGAACAAGATGCAGGAATGGACAGCGAAGCGGCTTTGGCGAATATGCGCTTCTCGTTCCTTTCTGAACTATGCAGCAAAACAGTAGTACGCCCCCACGAAAGCAGGGAGCACAAGCGAAGCGTTGCCGTAGACAAACTTCTAACCGGCCGCTTCACCGGCATCCCCTGCTTCTTCGCCATCATGGCGTTTGTTTTCGCTATGACCTTTGGCCCTATCGGTGGAACGCTTTCAGATTTAGTGAGCGAGGGCGTCGATATCACCTTGAATGCTTTGGCCGCAGGCCTTGAATCATGGGGGCTCAACCCAGTTGCAGAATCGTTGCTCATAGATGGTGTAGGTGCTGGCGTAGGGGCGGTTATCGGCTTCCTACCTACTATCGTTACGCTGTTCTTTTTCCTCTCCATCTTGGAAGATTCCGGGTATATGGCGCGTGTCGCCTTTGTTATGGATCGCGCTATGCGCAAGATCGGCCTTTCCGGCAGAAGCATCGTTCCGCTCCTTATGGGCTTTGGATGCTCGGTGCCCTCGATCATGGCAACACGCACGCTTTCCAGTGAACGAGACCGCAAAATGACAACGATGCTGGTGCCCTTTATGAGCTGCAGCGCAAAACTGCCCATCTACGCTTTGCTTATCGGCGCATTCTTCCCTCGTCCCATGCAGCCCGTGGTGATGGTTGGCATATACGTATTCGGAGTAATAAGCGGTATTAGCTTTGCCGCTTTGCTAAAGCACCTGCGCTTTAGAGGTGAGCCCGTGCCCTTTGTTATGGAGCTTCCCAACTATCGTCTGCCTGCAGCGAAAAGCGTTGCCCGATTGGTCTGGGATAAAGCAAAGGGCTTTATCAAGAAAGCATTCACCGTTGTTCTTGCCGCATGCGTCATTATCTGGTTCCTGCAAACCTTCGACGCGCACCTAAATGTCGTAGAAGATGTGGATACTAGCCTCCTGGCATGCATAGGCGGCTTTATAGCGCCGCTTTTCGCCCCACTCGGTTATGGGGACTGGCGCGTGTCTACTGCCCTTATGACGGGCTTTATGGCCAAAGAAAGCGTGGTATCCACCCTTACCCAGGTAATGGGCGAAGGCGTGGATCTCACGATGCTGTTCACGCCAGTAACCGCGATGGCATTCCTTGCCTTTGTTTTACTCTACACGCCATGCGTCGCAGCCATTGCCACGGTTCGTAGCGAACAGGGCGGCACTCGCGCAGCTCTTGAAATGATAGTGCTGCAATGCGGCATTGCCTGGATCGTCTCATTCGTCGTGTACGCCGTCGGACTGCTCGCAACGGGAAGCATAGCGCAACTGAGCCCTATCGGATTTGCCGCTGCCGCCATAATCGCTATTGGCATATGCGTGTACCTAAAGATCCAAAACAAAGATATCGAACTTGCCCCCGCATGCTCGAACTGCAATAACTGCAACAACACCTCTTGCGGTTGCCACTAAACGAATTGATCAATCCCCATCAGGCTATCGTCTACAGGACGGCTAAGCTGATTTAAAAATGATGCTATTTGCACCTTACTTCTTCCCCACAAATATCAAATAACACGTATCGAGCACGACCTCGGTTTTACAATGTGATGCGTTTTGTTCCGTCATAGAGAGGGTTTAATTCCATGAGCAACGAACGCCTCATAGCTGCCGTGAATCAATTAAAACGTCTGCTTCTCGACAACAAACTGCTTGTGGTCGCCGTTGTGTGCACCACCGCGTATCTGGGTATCTTGGACAATGTGCTCGAAAGCGAAACAATGAAACTCGACGAAGCGGCATATTGGCTCATCGTGGAAAACCTTCGCCAACCCTGGCTTACGCCCATCATGGAAAGCTTTTCCAATTTGGCAACGCCTGTCACCATCGCGGTGCTCTGGGTTCTGGTAACCGCCTTTGCACCGGGAAGAAGAGTTGGATTGTGCACAGGAGTGAACCTGATACTGGCTCTTGCCCTAAATCAAGCAATGAAGGCAATCGTGCAACGCCCTCGACCCGAAGGCTTTCGTCTTGCTGAAGCCAGCGGTTTCAGTTTTCCGTCTGGCCATTCAATGGTTGCTATGGCATTTTTTGGCTTACTTGTTTGGTTCGTATGGCGCTATGAAAAAGACAAGGTGCGCCGTGCGCTCATCATTGTTGCCCTCTGCGTGATTATCGCCATGATCGGAATTAGCCGCATTTACCTAGGAGTTCATTTCGCAAGCGATGTAATAGGCGGATTTTGCCTTTCGCTTATCTGGCTCGTATTCTTTACAAGAATAATCGCACCGCTTTTAACAGCAGACAAGAATACCGAGAGCACCCCCGCTTCCGCCCAATAGTATCAGCCTATCGACAAATAGAGGCCACTCAACGGCGACCTCTATAGCTGTTTAGCAAGCACATGCGCGATCTTCCCGCAGGAAACGCAGCGTCGCACCCCTTTTACAGAAACGTAAACGAGTCAACCTCTTCAGCAGTCTTGCCTTCGGGAATCCGAATGCCTCGACCCTCGCTGCAGTACTTAAAGAGCACTTCCCTGCCTGCATCCGTAAGGCCAATGCGACGGTTCTGGAGTTTGCGAAGAGTATCCTGCAAATCTTTCGGCACAGGAGCCAAGAATTCCATCACCTCACCCGTACGAGGATGCTCGAACTCTACAAAATAGGAATGAAGGAATTGACGTGTTAAACCAAGGTTGTCGGCTTTACCGGGAGTGCCATACATAGGATCACCAACGCACCAATGCTTAATGTATTCCATATGCACACGGATCTGATGCGTGCGCCCAGAGTACAATTTGCATTCGATTAGCGAAAAGCCATTGTCTTTATTGGAAGACTCAAAGCGTTCCAGCACCTTAAACGTAGTTACCGAAGAACGTGCCTGGGGTTTATCAGAAACCTGCATACGAGTACGAACTTTATCGCTTCGGAAAATTGGCGCATCGATAAGACCCGTATCGCTGGCAATATTTCCATGCACCAGACACAGATAACGTCTATTAACGTTGCGAGAGCGGATCTCGTCCTGCAGTTCAAATCCAATTTCATCGTTTTTGGCAACAAGCATAAGTCCAGAAGTGTCGCCGTCCAAGCGATGCACAATGCCCGGACGATCGTCACCCTGGATATGCGCCAAATGATCACGCCCATACTTATAGATGAGCGCATTTGACAGGGTTCCGTCAGGATGCCCTGGAGAAGGATGGCAGATTAAACCAGCTTGCTTGTTGATGACTGCCATATCCTCATCTTCGTAAAACACATCAAGCGGAATATCCTGAGGCTCAAGAAATACTCGGTCGTTGCTTTCGAACTCCTCATAAACAATGAAATCGCCCGTATGCACCAAAGTCTTTTTCGTCGGAGACTGCCCACCTACAAAAACCTTGCCTGCCTCAATCTGCTTTACTGCTTTACTGCGAGATTCATACAACCCCGATTCGTACAAAAAGGAATCAAGGCGCATATCGTTATATGCTTCAGTAACCGTCGTTGAGAGGCTTCGCGCCATACGTTATTCCTCCTTAATTGAAGAGGCTTCATGAGGATCCTTTCCCTCATGAACAATCTGAACTATCCAGCAAATTGCCAACAAAGCAATTCCGCAGGTAACACCAATGTCGGCAATATTGAAAGTTGGAAAATCGATAAAGAGCGGCGTAATGAAATCGACAACATACCCCTGCACAATGCGATCGTACAAGTTGCCTACACCCCCTGCAAACAACAGCCCAAGACCGATCATCTCAGGAGCCGAGGAACGACGCGCCCAATACAGAGAAAAGACAGCAATGCCAATACACATCAAGAAAGTCGCAATTGCAATTATGGGAATATTGCCAGAAAAGGCCCCCCATGCAACACCCTTATTGTGGACCAAATTGAGCTGAACCAATCCGAAGATATCGGGAACCGCAATTTGTCCAACATGGAAGTTGCTATCAAAATAAGTTTTTGTGAGTCGATCTATGACGCACCACAAAAACGCGCAACCCGCCCACAGGGCAAGGTTGCGCGCAAAGCAGATGCCGCCGTTGTTGGCGGCATCTGCATCTTTTTTAGAAGCGTTGATCATCCCAGGCAAGAGCCTTACTCTTCGCCTTCAAAACCAATAGCATCAAGCGCATCGCCGCAGCGCTTGCATACATGAGGATGATTTACGTTGCCGCCCAATTCACGGAAGTTCCAGCAACGAGGGCACTTTTCACCCTGCGCAGCAGCGACTTCGCAGCCAAGCTCGGAACCCTCAACGAAGCAAACACCCGCAACGATGAACAGCTCTTCAAATACAGCTTCATCGAAAGCGCTCAATACGGTTAGGGTAGCAGCAGGAACCGTAACCTTCACGCTAGCCTCTTGGCTCTTCTTGATAACCTTAGCACCACGCGCTTCTTCGAGAGCCTTGGTAACCACATCGCGGACCTCCATGATGGTTGCCCACTGGGACTCAAGCTGCTCGGTTTCAGCAGGAAGGGCCGGAACGAAGCTTTCTCGAGTCGGCCAATCACACAGCTGCACGGAAGATTCACGACCCTCACGACCACGAGCCGCTTCAGGATAATGCTGCCAAACCTCTTCGGTAGTGAACGTAAGAACAGGAGCAAGCACGCGAACCATAACTTCAAGGATGTTCATAAGAACAGTCTGAACCGCACGACGACGGGAGCTTTCCGGAGCCTCGGAGTACAGGCGGTCCTTCGCAACGTCCATGTAAACGTTGGAAAGGTCAGTAACGAAATCGTAAGCCAAACGATAAACATGATGGAAGCGATATTCGTCAAATGCCTTCGTAACGCCGTCAAGCATAGCGGCGGTTTTTACCATCATATACTGGTCGATGGGCTCAAGCTCATCCCAGGCAACGAAATCGGCCTGATCGTCGAAGTTGTCCAAGTTACCAAGCAGGAAGCGGAAGGTATTGCGGAACTTGCGATAGGTCTCAGAAGTTCGCTGGAGGATCTCGTCGCCAATGGACACATCTTGGCCATAATCAACCGAGCTAGTCCACAGGCGAAGCACTTCGGCACCCAAGGTCTTGTTCACGTCGCTGGGATCGATGGTGTTGCCCAGGGATTTGGACATCTTTTTGCCATCTTTGTCGAGCGTGAAACCGCAGCTGATAACGTTCTTGTAGGGCGGAATGCCATATGCTGCGATGCTTGTGAGCAAAGAAGACTGGAACCAGCCACGATGCTGATCGGAACCCTCCAGATACACATCGGCAGGACGATGGAGGTTCTCTCGAGCTTCGCAAACGGAAGTATGACTTACGCCAGACTCCCACCAAACGTCCAATACGTCTTTATCGGATTCCAGGTGATCAACACCGGCACCGCAATTAGGACAGCAGGTATCTGCCGGCAGGAATTCGGCGGGCGTCTTGCGATACCACGAATCGGCACCTTCGGTCTTGAAGAGATCGATAACCGCATCGAACGTTGCTTCGGTTGCCACGGTTTCGCTGCAGGAATCGCAGGTAAATACTGGGATTGGAACGCCCCAATAGCGCTGACGGCTGATGCACCAATCAGGACGATCGGCGACCATGGCACCAATGCGATTGGAGGCCCAGGAAGGATACCAGGTAACGTCTTCCTTGATAGCGTTAGATGCCTTTTCGCGAATACCAGTCTTGTCCATGGAAACAAACCATTGGGTGGTTGCACGGAAAATAACGGGCTCGTGGCAACGCCAACAGTGGGGGTAGCTATGATCGATATCCTCGTGAAGGATAAGGAGACCCTTTTCGTCGAGCCACTTGATGATCTCGGGGTTGGCCTCATTGACGTCCATTCCGCCCCAAGGTCCACCATAGCCAATGCCCTCGCCAACATAGAATTTTCCGTCGTCATCGACAGGCATGACAACGGGAATGTCGAATTTCATGCCAGCATTGTAGTCGTCGACGCCATGACCAGGAGCGCCATGAACAATACCCGTACCATCTTCGAGCGTTACGTAATCAGCATAGATGAATTTACCAATTTCTCCCTGGTCGGCAAAAATAGGCTGTTTGTACTCATTGCCAGCGAGCTCTGCACCGGTCATAGACCATTCGCTACCGTCGGCACAACAAGCGAGTTCGTTGCTCCAACCAAAACGCTCGCAACATTTCTCGACCAAATCACGCGCAACAATGGTGGCGCGGCCATCAACAACAATAGCAACATACTCAGCCGCAGGATGAAGGATGACGCACTGGTCTGCGGGGAGAGTCCACGGCGTAGTGGTCCAAATGGCTACATCCATCTTGCCTTCGTAGGATTCAAGGCCAGCAGGAGTGGTGGTCATTTCAAAGCGAACGAAGATGGCAGGGCTCACTTCGTTACTGTATTCAATTTCGGCTTCAGCAAGTGCCGTGTGACAGTGGCTGCACCAATGAATGGGCTTACGACCACGATACACGCTACCGTCAAGATAAAGCTTCTTGAAAATCTCAATATTGCCTGCTTCATATTCGGGCAAATAGGTAAGGTAGGGATTATCCCACTCGCCACGCACACCAAGACGTTTGAAGCCCTCACGCTGACCATCAAGCTGTTTAGTAGCGTATTCACGACAGATCTTACGGAACGTAGCCGTATCGATCTTGGCCATCTTCTCTTCGCCGAGCTGTTCCTCAACCTTATTTTCAATAGGCAAGCCATGGCAGTCCCAGCCAGGAACATAGGGTGCATAGAAGCCGCGCATAGACTTGTACTTAACGATGAAGTCTTTAAGGATCTTATTGAAGGCATGGCCGATATGAATAGGGCCATTTGCGTACGGAGGACCATCGTGCAGGACGAAGGGTGCATTATCCTTGTTCTTTTCAAGCACCTTTGCGTAAATGTCAATGTCGTTCCAATACTCAAGGCGCTTAGGTTCGTTTTCAGGCAAGTTCGCACGCATCGCGAAGTCGGTGCGCGGCAGATTCATGGTTTGCTTGTAGCTGTTGGCCACGATGCACCCTTTCTTCATCCTTGTATTTGTATAACCATGAAATTATACCGAACTTGACCAAATAGCGAAGCGACTGAATGGCTAAGCAGCCCATCGACCTTAAATAATCACGTTTCTGCTGTATAACAACCCACTAGATACATAAACAGCAACACTACGCACAGTCCGCTAAGCCAAATCGCAATCTTAAAAGACGAACAGTAGAAACCACACCTCAAAAAAAGATGGAAGCAATTGACGGTTAATGTATGAATTCGGCTCATACATGCTGTTTCAGATTGCATTGTTATCTCGATTGACCGAGCAATACAATGAACAAAAAAGAGACCAGGGCAAGGAGGGCGTCATGAACGATGGAAAGACCAAGAGCGCCGCAGGCCTCTATACCCGTGTCGATCTTGACGAGGTTCTTTATACTGACAATTTCTCAGTATGCAAAAGCTGCATTGGCTGCGGTAAATGCAGCCGGATTTGCCCCGCCGAAGCAATCAAGTTGAAAGATGGGCATCCCATCTGGATAAAAGAAACGTGCCTTATGTGCTTCGGCTGCCTAAGGCTCTGCCCCACTGCCGCCATTCGTTACGGTGACATCGAGCAACCGAAGTGCGCTATCGCAAAGGTCTCATAAGCCAAAGCACAGCAAGTAACCGCACAACGCTTACCGAAGCTCAAAACGACAGTGGCTTATTGTCTCGAGATGAGCAGGTTGCCTAAGTCCCGCAAAACACAAATAGACCCCGCTTAAAACCAGCGAGGTCTATATTGGGTCGCAGTCTATGAACTGCAATCCTAAACGTTCCTGTCTTCAGCGCAGCCCCTGTTTGATTCCGAGTTTGATTAAAGGCTGCAACCAAAAACTTACGCAACAGAAGCTTGCTGACCGCGTATGCCAACCGTAGATGAAACCTTAACGCCAAGTTCCGACAAATCAGCTCGAGGCTCCGAACGGACAAACGCCCCATGTTCAGGGCAAACGCCATGGTATATAACTTCTTCAGGAGCAACTTCGACGGCAAGATCCAATAGGACTCCACATTTCGGACAAGTTCCCATAGTTTCAACACTTGGAATCTTACTCATGGCAATACCGCCTCTCCATACACGGGCCAACCCCGCCTTATTGCCGTTTCTTCAATAACGGTAAGTTTGAACGCGTTCGCAATTACTACGACCTCACTATAACGCTTTCCCAATAAAGAATGAACACGTTCACATAGAGAATACGCCATCGTAAATCAATCAATACACCTACCAGCCCCGATTCAGAAGCAGACTTCAAGCCGCAAAATCCAAAGCGCCAAAAGATGCAGAATGTGTAGCTTTGAGGCGTCGATCTACCGTAAGAAAACAGCTAATACACTATCGCTCAATCATGAAATAACGCGCAGAGGGCAGCTTAAGCAAAGCCCTGTTTTATCAAGTTGCCCAATTGGCTCTATGCCATGAAATCCCAAACAACTTTCACGAAGAAAATCAACAATACCGCTATTGTAATGGGGCGCGCGATGGCACCCCCGTTCTTGGTAAAACTATGAGAACCCAGATAATTACCAATCATGTTGAACAAGCCCGCCAAAATGCCGAGAAGTATGACTACTTGACCATGGAACAAAAACACGATCAGCGCCGCTAAATTGGTAGTGAGATTGATTGATTTCGTAACGCCTGCCGCAGAGTCCAAACGCAAATGGGCAATCCCGGTCAGCATTAGCATCAAAAACGTTCCTGTCCCTGGACCATAGAAGCCATCATAAACACCAACTACAAAGGCAATTCCCATACAGAGCAAAGTAGTCTTACGAACCGAAAACGATTGAAGACCCGCTGCATCAAAACTTTTTGATTTCATTACATAAATCGCCGTTACCGGTAGCACCACCAAAAGAAATAGGCGTAGAAACCCATCATCAACGAGCAGCAATACATTGGAGCCACAAAAAGACCCCAAGAAAGCAAAGACGATGCTTGGCAACGCAAGGCGCACATTGATGAAACCCGATTTGGCATAGTGAAACGTCGCCACGGTAGTGCCCATGCAGGAACTAAGCTTGTTTGTAGCAATAGCGGCATGCGTCGGAACACCAGCAATAAGATAAGCGGGCAGGGAAATCAACCCACCTCCTCCAGCGATAGCATCGACATAGCCGGCCAGAAAAACAAGCGCACAGACAATTACTAAACCTAGGGGCTCGATTCCAAAAAGGTTAGAGATCAATTCAAATATCATATCCATAGCGTATGGATTCTACACCGTACTAAAGCGATTCCGAAAAAAGAAAGCGGCAAAAAGGAAACAAAACCTTTTTGCCGCTTTAAAGAGCTCCCAAATTGAAGGGTCAGCCAAAGAGCGTCATAGGAGAAACATAAGCATTATGCGCGCGTAGTCTCCACTTCGCTTTCGGTATGGAACTCAGTTGTACTTCCCTCTTCCACGTGCTGCTGCTCGGCCTTGAGCTCTTCGGCAAGATTCGCCTTCGCAACCGAAATCATCAGCTTGATGCGATTGAGCTGATTAACCTCGGAAGCACCAGGGTCATAATCGACTGCAACGATGTTAGTGCCCTTATAGCGACGACGCAGCTCCTTAATAACCGCCTTGCCAACAACATGGTTCGGCAAGCATGCGAAAGGCTGGGCACACACGATGTTCGGAGCACCGTTGCGAATAAGCTCGCACATTTCAGCAGTAAGAAGCCAGCCTTCACCCATCGAATTGCACAGAGACAAGATCTCTTCAGCATAGCTTGCCAACTCAAAGATATCCGTGGTCGGCTCGAAGCGCGTTGACTTCGCCAAGGCATCGTTCATGGGTTTGCGCAGCTTCGCAATGGCAGCCAAGCCCGCCTTTGCACCCATCGCACCCTTCTTCGATTTTCCTACACCTTCCTGCTGGAAGATGGAGCCAGCAATACCGAACAAGAAGAAGTCAACCAATCCAGGCACAACCGCTTCGCAGCCTTCCGCCTCGATGACGTCGACTACCTGGTTGTTTGCCGTGGGGTGGAACTTAACTAAAATCTCGCCAACAACACCGACGCGCGGCTTGGTTCCCTCGCCCTGCAGCGGCAAGTTGTCGAAGTCGTCTACGATGGCGCGAACCGTCTTCTTGTAGCGACCGAATTTCTCGCCTTCGGCGATTTGCAGCTTGCACTTTTCCATCCAGTAATCGAACAACTGCTCTGCCGCACCCTTTTCAATTTCATACGGACGCGTGCGGTACAGACACTGCATAAGCAAGTCACCGTAGAACAACGCAAATATAGCGTTGTACAGCATGGTGGCCGTCACCTTGAAACCAGGATTTGATTCATCCAGCTTCTTGAACGCGAGCGAGATAACAGGGATATGGCCCAGACCCGCCGCCTTCAACGCCTTACGGATGAGGCTGATGTAGTTGGTTGCACGACAGCCGCCACCTGTTTGGGTAATGATCACAGCAAGCTTATCAGTGTCATATCGACCCGACGTAACAGCCTCCATGATCTGGCCAGTAACCAGAATGGACGGGTAGCAAATATCGTTGTTCACGTACTTCAGGCCAGCATCCACCGCTCCATGGTCTACCGCTGGTAGCAATTCAAGGTTGTAGCCATTTGAGCGGAAGATCGGCACGAGCAAGTCAAAATGGATAGGAGCCATCTGGGGACAAAGAATAGTGTACCCAGCATCTTTCATCTCTTGAGTGAACTGAACCTTCGGGAATGCAGTGGATTCAGCTTCACGAATATGGGGGTCATCATGCTTATCAATCGTCCCGCACGAACAGGTGCTTCCCTGACCATTGGCAATCTCTGCAGCAACCGCAGCGCCAGCCTCAGCTTCGCGAGCGCCGGTCTTGGCATTGATAACAGCCTCCCGTGCAGCGACATCCGCCTCAAGCTTATCAGCATCAATGCCACAAACAGGACAGCCACCCTCAATTGCATTCTGTTCAGCGCGCTCGTCGGATTGGTCTTTCAACGCAGCCAGCAAAGAGCGAACTCGAATACGGGCAGCACCCAAATTGGAAACCTCATCGATCTTCAGAACAGTGTAGATTTTGCCCGAACCCTCTAGGATCTCCTGAACCTGGTCTGTCGTAACAGCGTCGAGACCGCAACCGAAACTATTCAGCTGAATCATATCAAGGTCATCACGCTGGGTTACCACCTTTGCGGCACGATACAAGCGCGTATGGTACATCCACTGGTCAACAGCGCGAAGAGGACGTTCGACCTGACCCAAATGAGCAATTGAATCTTCGGTAAACACTGCCAAGCCGAAGCTAGTAAGCAATTCTGGAATTGCATGGTTGATTTCAGGATCGTCGTGATACGGGCGACCAGCCAATACAATGCCGTGCACTCCGTGCTCTTCTATCCATTTCAGGGTTTCCATACCCTTGTTGTGGATATCTTCGTGAAGCTGCTCGTCTTCAGCCCATGCGACATCTACCGCAGCATCAATTTCAGCGTGCGTGGGAGCAGGGCCAGAGCCCATAAGCTCAGGATGCTTCTCGACGAGCTCGACGTACAAGCGCTCCTTCAGTTTGTCCTTCATGTGGTAGGGAACAAAAGGATTCAGGAACTGGATATCGGTCTCGTTCAGTGCATCAACATTGAGTTTCAGCGCCTCGGAATAACTCATTACGATAGGGCAATTGAAATGATTGCCTGCGGTCTCGTCTTCCTGACGTTCATACTTCGCGCAAGGCATCCAGATGAAATCGATGTCTTTATCAAGCAAGTTCATGATATGACCATGAGAAAGTTTGGCTGGATAGCACACGCTTTCAGAAGGCATAGACTCGATACCCGCTTCGTACGTCTTCTTGGTTGAAGGATCGGAAAGTTCCACACGGAAGCCCAATTCGGTAAAGAACGTAAACCAGAACGGATAGTTTTCGTACATGTTCAGGGCGCGAGGAATACCAACCGTGGAACGAGTTGCCTCTTCCTTGGATAGAGGCTGATAATGGTCGAATAAGCGATGGGTCTTGTATTCGAACAAGTTTGGAACCTTGGCGGCTTCTTCTGCCAATCCCGCGCCCTTTTCACAACGATTACCCGTGATAAAGCGACGGTGCTTACCCGTTTCCTCATCAATGCCAAAATCGTTGATAGTGAGCAAGCAGTGATTCGAGCATGCTTTACAGCGCACATTTCGATGCGTAGGCTCAAGCGCGCGCAAGGCATCTAATCCAAGCATGGTCGTTTGAGCAGGAACGCCCGAAGCCGCTTCCTTGGCATGAGCGCGATCGCGCGCCAGCAGGGCAGCACCATATGCACCCATGTTTCCAGCAATATCAGGGCGAACCGCATTGGTTTCAGCCAGTTGTTCGAATGAACGTAATACAGCATCGTTCAAGAACGTGCCACCCTGAACAATAACCTTATTGCCCACTTCGTGAGGGTCGCGGATTTTAATTACCTTGAACAAGGCATTTTTGATAACGGAAAGAGCCAAGCCAGCAGCGATGTCACCAACCGTGGCACCTTCCTTCTGAGCCTGCTTAACGCGACTGTTCATGAACACCGTACAACGGCTGCCCAAATCAACAGGATTTTCAGCCTTGATAGCGCTCTGAGCAAATTCGGACACGTCAAGATTCAAACCCGATGCAAAGCTCTCGATAAACGAACCGCAGCCAGAGGAGCACGCCTCATTCAGCATAATGTGGTCAATCACGCCGTCCTTAACGCGCAGACATTTCATGTCCTGACCGCCAATATCCAAAATGAACTCAACGCCTGGAAGCATTTCCTGAGAGCCGCGGAGATGCGCAACCGTTTCGATCTCGCCGGAATCCACACGCAAAGCTTCGAGCAGCAACGCCTCACCGTAGCCGGTAACCGTAACATGGGCGATGTTCACCTTGGGCTTGCCCGATTCATCGACAGGAAGTTGCTGATACAGCTCGGCAACGGCACGCTTCGCGCACCCCAAAACGTCGCCTTTGTTGTTGACATAGCTGCTCCACAAAAGGCTGCCATCTTCGCCGATAAGAGCACTCTTGAATGTGGTCGAACCAGCGTCGATGCCAAGAAAAGCAGCCCCTTCATAGGCTGAAAGGTCGGCACGACGAACCTTTTCGCGATCATGGCGCTGCTTGAACTCGCGATAATCGGCCTCATCTTTAAATAAGGGAGGGAGACGAACCACTTCGCTGCCCTGCACATCACCCAGATTTTCAAGACGCCGAACAACGTCAGAAAGCAACTCGGCTTTAGCTTCAGAGCCAGCCAACGCGCAACCGCTTGCCACAAAAAGATGAGCATTATCGGGAACGATAATATGCTCATCATCAAGCTCAAGCGTTTCATAGAAGCGCTTGCGGAGTTCAGGCAAGTACTGCAGCGGACCGCCGAGGAACGCAACATGACCGCGAATCGGACGACCGCATGCCAAACCGGAAATGGTTTGTGTAACAACGCTCTGGAAAATCGATGCAGCAATGTCTTCTTTTTTAGCTCCCTCGTTCAAAAGGGGCTGTACGTCAGTCTTGGCGAATACGCCACAACGACTAGCAATCGGATACAGCACCGTATGATGTTGAGCAAGCTCATTCAGTCCCGTTGCGTCAGTGTCCAAAAGCGCGGCCATCTGATCGATGAATGCGCCGGTACCACCAGCGCACGTACCGTTCATACGCTGTTCGATGCCATTATCGAAGTAGATGATCTTAGCGTCTTCGCCACCAAGCTCGATAGCAACATCGGTCTTGGGGATAAACGTTTCAACTGCCGTTTTGGAAGCGATTACTTCCTGAACGAATTCGATACCGAGCCACTGGGAAAGCAGCAGACCACCGGAGCCAGTGATGGCCACTGTAACCTCTTTATCGGGAAATTGCGCTGCCGCTTCTTGCAATACCTCCAACACCGTCGCACGCACATCCGCGTGGTGACGTCGATAGACCGAATAGACGATTTGATCGTCTTCGTCCAAAACTGCAACTTTTACCGTGGTTGATCCCACGTCGATACCCAGATGGAGTTTAGATGCTCCAGCTTCGGTTGCCATGGTGAATCTCCTCACATTCGAATAGGTTCCCCTGGTCTGATGAAAAGCAAACGCATGGCAATAAGCGCCATTTCCTCCGAGCTTTCCTTCATTCCAGTTTCAATCCAATGGGTTATAACGCCTAAATATGCTGAAGCATAGAAGGCAAGATAGTAATCAACAAATGCACTGGGGTCATTGCGATACTGTTCGTGAAGCACGCTCTGAATAAGGTGAGCGCATACCGAATCTCGCAAGCGAGGACCAAAACGAATATCGCCCCCAGGACCCAACACTGCATGCAGGAAAGCGCCCTGTTTGCTCAGGCAATCGAAAAGGTCCACCAAAAAAGGAAGCGGACGCTTTGCGAATCGCGCCGCAACTACCTCTTTTATATCGATGGATTCCATCTGGGCCTGAATAGCGACTAAATCGCGCATCACTTCATCTTCGAACGATTCAAGCAAGTGTTCTTTATCGCGAAAGTGATTGTAGAACGTACCGCGATTAAGGTCGGCTGCAGAGCACAGGTCGTTGACCGTAATGGAGTCAAACCCTTTTTCCTCCATCAGGGTGATGAGCGCACCGCGCAGTGCTTTCTTGCTGCGCGTAATACGACGATCCTCAAAGCAAGGCTCGATGGCTAAAATTGCGTTTTCACAACGTGAGTGCATACTGACACCAGCTGGCACGTTAGCCCCTTCCCCTTGCACGGTCGCAAATAACTTCCCCGCAGTTACATTAATCACACTGATCATTAATGAACACAGCGTGCAATAACATAGTACCAAGGGGCTGTGACTCGGGCAAGAAATGGATCCAAAAACAGCAATATAGCAACAACTAAAGAATCACAAAGCAAGTAGGTCCCATCGGCGCTCGAGAGCCCATTTCGAAAATCAAAATAAGAATCGAGCATCTTCAAACCACGAAGCTGCTCGATTCCCGACGAATAGCGCAATATCTAGCTTATTCCATAGCCTCTGCTGTAGCTTTTTCCACAATACGCTGGCGAGCCAAATCTTGACCTTCGATCGCTTCGGTAAGACGCCTGCGATAATAGGTTGCCCCCTTGGAGATATCTATACGCAACCCAATTTCGGCCTGCTGAAACAAAGACAGCGCACGGAGGGGGTCGTATTCTTCTCCCCACTCTTCGCATGAGGGGTTGACGATTGCCTTAGCGATTCGCACAGATGGCTGAGCTGCTTCAACGACGCTCCCAGCAAGTTCGAGACTGCGCTCCCACAGCTGACAAGCCTTCCCCATGCTAGATGGCACAGCCTCACCACGAGAATACATATCTCCCAGTTTATATACCGCCTCACAAGACGGCTGCAAAGCGGAAGCCAATGCGTAACACTGATACGCCTTTTGGTGGTCGGCTTCACCTGCGCGACCATATTCGTATATATAGCCCAAATTGATAATCGACTGGAAACAGCCATGGTCCATTGCTTGCTCGTAGAGCTTTGCGGCCCGTGCATAGTCCTGAGGAACTAGCTCTCCCATGTAATACAACGCACCAAGGTCATTCATGCAGGCAGCACTACCTACCGAAATGCCCAGCTCATAGCCCATTACCAGTACAGTGCAGACCTCTTCGCTTCTCAATGCCGCAGCCCTAATGGCAACCATGTTTTCCGCAACATAGCAGGCGAAGCCATCGCCTCTATCGGACAATGCAGCTTCAGCAAGCATTGCAACCATATTCGGATTACCAATTGGTGCAAGATCCGCCAATGCCTTTTGATTGGCTGCGAAAGAAGCTGCAAAATCCGCAATGCGCTTTGCCAAACCATCTTCGGTTAAAGTAGATTCCTCCGTCATGACAACCTCCCACTTAGTCCATGTCAGATAGTCATTCTACTGAATTTGGCCTTCTGAAGAGTACACGGCAATGGACAGGCGGTAATTCCATTCGCGCTTCTCAAGACTACCCCGAATAGCAGCTCGCAGAGAATCACACCGTAAATTCCAAGGTAAAACGCACAATGAACCCATTAACCGAAGGAAGAGCATGGCAATAATTCCATCCGTGCCCCATACGCCCTGCAGTAGCCGTGTTTCTATATCGAAGGGCACACGTTCGCAACTCCACCCGCATTTTGCAGTGATAAAATTAGCAGATTGATGAAACCGCAACGAAAGGGATCATTTCCATGCAGATCACCCCGGAAGAGATCGCTGAAACGCTTGCAATGGTAAGCAAGCAGCACCTCGATATTCGTACCATTACCCTCGGTTTGAACCTGCGCGGCTGCACTCACGAAGATGTGAACGTTATGGCTCGCAAGGTATACGATCGCATGACCACCGCAGCCGAAAAACTTGTTCCCACCGCCGAACAGCTCGAACGCGAATACGGCATTCCTATCGTCAATAAACGCATTTCCGTGACGCCCATCGCCGAAATCTGCGCCGCAACCCAAGCTACCGACCTTTCTCCTATCGCTATCGCAATGGACAAAGCAGGCAAAGAAGTTGGTGTCGATTTTGTAGGCGGTTTTTCCGCACTCGTACACAAAGGTGCCTCTCGCGCCGACAACAACCTGATGGAATCAATTCCTGCCGCCCTTGCCGCAACAGATAATGTATGCGCATCGGTAAACGTCGGATCAACGCGCGCCGGCATCAACATGGATGCCGCGTTCAAAATGGCTGGCATCATCAAACAGGCCGCAGAGGCAACCAAAGACAAACAGTGCATTGGCGCGGGCAAGTTGGTTGTATTCTGCAACGCCGTCGAAGATAACCCCTTCATGGCTGGCGCATTCCATGGCTCGGGTGAGGCCGATGCAGTGGTCAACGTTGGCGTATCGGGTCCCGGCGTTGTAAACAATGTCCTGCGCAACATGCCAGAAGACGCCGATATGACCTCCATTGCTGAAGCCATCAAGGCAACCGCCTTCAAGATCACTCGTGCAGGCGAACTCATGAGCCGCGAAGCCAGCAGACGCTTGGGCGTACAGAAAGGCATCTTGGACCTCTCTCTTGCGCCCACGCCTGCTGAAGGCGACTCGGTTGCAGAAATCCTGGAAGCTATTGGCGTTGGCCAATGTGGCGGCCCTGGCACTACAGCAGCTCTCGCCATGCTCAACGACGCAGTCAAAAAGGGCGGCGTTATGGCAAGTAGCAGCGTTGGCGGTCTTTCCGGCGCCTTTATCCCCGTATCCGAAGATGCCGGCATGATTCGCGCAGCAGAATCTGGTGCACTCCGCCTGGAGAAACTTGAAGCCATGACCTGCGTTTGCTCCGTTGGCCTCGACATGATCGCCATCCCGGGAGATACCAGCGTCGAAGCCATCTTTGGCATCATTGCCGATGAATGCGCTATCGGCATGATCAACAACAAAACAACCGCAGTTCGCCTCATCCCCGCTATCGGCAAGAAGGTTGGCGACAAACTCGATTTCGGAGGCTTGCTTGGCTATGCACCGGTAATGCCGGTAAACGAACATGCCGGCACGGTATTCGCCCATCGCGGCGGCCGCATGCCTGCACCACTCAATTCCCTGAAGAACTAGCAACAGCTTTACCGCAAATGAAACATGGGCCTCAATTTCAATTGGGGCCCATGTTGTTTTTAGCCGGTGAAACAACAGCTCGGCAGAATCGTATTGAGTTAAAGAGAGAACGGTCGAATACCTCTTACCGTAATATCTTTCATGCCGAAAAAGCTTCGCAGATCAAAATAGACCTCATCGTCGATTTCCAATCCTTTTTCCAACACAAGCATCTCACCAAACGGGGCATCAAACACTCCGCATCGTTTTGCTTTCAGCCTAGGCATGTCTTTATCGCGCACGAAGCGAGAGTGGAGCTCGGTCATGTCGGCGCAGCAGCCTTTTGGGCTAAGAGGCTCCACGGCAATACAGTGATAACCCTTGCGATCCATATACTCCATAAGCTTCTGGGAAGCACTGATGGTTATTCGCCTCATGCTTCGCTTCCTAGAAACGTAGCATGAACAAGGTACTCCACATTTCCTTCAGCACCTTTGATCGAGCTCTCCACTACCCCATTCACTCTAAAGCCCACCTCGCGCAACGCTTGAGTTACTTCATCAACGACACGCTGACGAACAGCCTCGCTACGGACGATGCCATGATCGGTTTCCTCGTGCTGACTTTCGAACTGCGGCTTAATGAGCCCCAAAAAGACACTGCCTTCTTCACAAAGACCGGCAAACACATCAGCTAGTTGGGCAAGCCCAATAAAGCTTAAGTCACATACCACCATATCAAATGGTGCGCCAAGACTCCCAGGGTTAGCCAAGCGGATGTTGGTGCGTTCAAACACACTCACACGAGGATCTTGGCGCAAGCTCCAAGCAAGCTGACCGTAGTTAACGTCTACACAAGCAACACTGGCCGCCCCTGCTTGAAGGAGGCAATCCGAAAATCCGCCGGTAGAAGACCCAACATCGATACAGCGAAAGCCCACGACATCCTGTTGAAAATGATCAAGCGCACCCTGAAGCTTATGCCCACCACGAGAAACGAATTTCTTGGTATTTTTAACGAAAAGATCAGCATCAGGGCGGACTTTCAAAGCAGCACTTGACACATACACATCGTCTACGCGCACCTCACGCGCTATAACCGCTCGTAAAACCGCATCCCTGTCAGCAAAATAGCCCTGCTCAACAAGCAGATCATCTAAACGAATCTTCGCCATAATCAATCCGTTTCATTTGCTGCGGAAGCAGCTGCGCCTCGACGCTCAGGTTCTTCGCTAGATGCATCGGAGGCAAATAGCCCAGTTTCTTTCCCGCGTTCTTCAGGAGCTGGAATCAACCCAGTTTCAATCAATTTCAGAAAATCCTGTTCCGTCAAAATAGGAACTCCGAGGCTTTCGGCCTTGGTACGCTTAGACCCTGCGGCCTCACCGCAAACGACGTAGCTGGTTTTCTTGGAAACACTCCCCGATACCTTTGCCCCATACTCTTTAAGTCTATTACCTGCTTCAGTGCGCGTCATGCCGGATTCAACCAAACTACCAGTAAGCACGAACGTCATACCTGCAAGGGTTTGGGGCAATGTGTTTTCCTGAAGTTGCTCTTCCATGGTTACACCTGCAGCCGCCAAGCGCTCAATGACCTTCAGGTTGTCTTCGGTTGCAAAGAAATCAAAAATGCTCTGTGCAATGATGGAACCGACGCCATCGATTGACGCCAGATCGTCAACCTTCGCATCGCGAAGCAAATCTACGGAAGGATACGCTTTTGCAATTGCCTCAGCCGTGGTTTTGCCAACGTGACGAATACCAAGACCGAAGAGCACGCGTGCAAGCGAACGCTTCTTGCTTTCCTTGATAGAAAGCATCAGCTTTGATGCCACCACTGGGCCCAACTCAATCGGCTCACCCTTAGTTGTGATACGGCCAGTGTCCAAATGTTCCAACACGTCCTGGGTGAGATCGTAATAATCGGCAACATCGGTTAAATTGCCTGACTCAACAAGGCGAGAGACAATTTCGTTGCCCATGCCTTCGATATCGAGAGCACCTCGGCTTGCCCAATGGGTTAATCGTTCGTGAGCCTGAGCTGGGCAGTCAATAGAAACGCATCGATAAACCGCCTCTCCCTTTTCTCGAACGATAGGAGATCCGCAGCTAGGACAAACCTTTGGCATATCCCAAACCTGGGAGCCCTCAGGGCGCAACGACAGAATAGGACCCAAAACCTCAGGGATAACATCGCCCGCCTTGCGAACGATGACAGTATCGCCGATGCGCACGTCCTTACGCAAAACCTCGTCTTCGTTATGGAGGGTTGCACGAGCTACCGTAGAGCCGGCAACAAGAACGGGATCAAGCTCAGCGACGGGGGTACACGCACCTGTTCGACCAACCTGAATGGTGATATCGCGCAAGATAGTGGTTTTTTCCTCTGGGGGGAATTTATAAGCAATAGCCCAACGAGGAGCACGCGCCGTGAAACCAAGCTCATGCTGCAAGGCGAAAGAATCAACCTTCACAACCACGCCATCAATTTCATAAGGCAAATCAGCGCGCTTTTCCAGGCAATCCCGACAGAACGCTCGCACCTCTTCGCGTGTGATGCAGCGCTTAACGTCGGGGTTTACGTGGAATCCGCAACTACGGAGCCATTGCAGCAACTCCCACTGCCCTGAAGCCCGGATAGACTGATCGCGCGCAATCGCATACATAAAGGTAGACAGCTCACGCTCCCGTGTAACAGAAGGATCTTTCTGTCGAAGAGAACCTGCAGCGGCATTACGGGGGTTGGCGAATGTACGATTTCCCAATGCTTCGGCCTGCTCGTTCAATGACTCGAAGCTTGCTTTCGACATGTATATTTCCCCACGAACCTCAACCGAGGAAACACCATCGACAACATTTCCAGCACCCTCATCCCATAGGCGTAAAGGAATGTCATTTACCGTGCGCACGTTAACGGTAACGTCTTCACCCGTGGTGCCATCACCGCGGGTGGCGGCACGAACCAACTTGCCATCTTCGTAAGTAAGCGCCAACGACGAACCGTCAATCTTAAGCTCGCAAACCAGAGGAGGCATCGTACCCAAAGCTTCTTCAGTGCGGTCTATCCACGCATCAAGCTCGTTCAGATCCATTGCATTGTCGAGGGAATACATACGCTGTTCGTGAACCACTGGCGAAAATTGATTGCCTACAGCCCCTCCAACACGTTGAGTCGGAGAGGAAGAATCTTGCAATGAAGGATATTCGTCCTCAAGATCACGAAGCTCACGCATAAGAGAGTCGAATGCGGCATCTGATATTTCGGGGTCATCGAGAACGTAATAGCGATGTGTGTGGTATTCGATTTCACGACGCAGACGCAGAACACGCTCCGCCAGCGTTTCCTCGGAAACAGAAATCTGATCGTTGGACATGAAAGAAATCCTCTCGTTTACTCACGATATAGATGGCGGGCAAGTCAAGCAGCGAATGGAACATAAGCCCGGCACCAACCCGATAATACCGCCAAAGAGAATGCAACTGCACCGACGGCAAGGCAACAACAATGAAGCCTATCAATGGTTAGTTGCTTATATGCATAAAAGCCTCAGGTATGGCATCGAGCACGTGTTCGGCACAAACGCTAACAATGCCTTTGCGCTCTGTCGCTATAATCCCCGCTTCTGCATGCACATATACTCCCAGATGCGCGGCATCGAAAGCATCCATGCCCTGAGCGAGCAAACCGCCAATCACCCCTGCAAGCACATCGCCCGTGCCAGCTTTCGCGAGCGCAGCAGTACCATTGGTTACTCTACAGCTGCGTTCCGCCGAGGCGATCACCGTATCAGGCCCCTTCAGGACAACAACGGCGCAGTAAGCCAAAGCAAGGGAATAAGCCACTTCTTCTTGAGACATATTATCCAAATTCAAGCCAAAAGGAGCACCAAGACGCGCCGCCTCACCCTTGTGCGGCGTTAAGACGGTTACACCCCCCTGCTCAGTACGACGACGCAAGGCTTTGCGCATTTTAGGCGAGGACATGAATGCAAGCGCTCCGCCATCTACCAGTACCGGCGCTGTAGCTTGTCTCAGAACGCGACGAGCCGCACTCTCCGCATCGGCATCCGAAGAATCAAACCCTGGGCCGACCACAAAAGCACCAGGATACTGCGCAGGAAGCACAGAAGCGACATCCAATGAGGCAAAAGAGCCAACTACAAGGGAAGGACGAAACGCCTGAATCAATGCCTTATTGCTCTTAGATGTGAAAACCTGAGTATAGCCCGCACCAGAAAATTGCGTCGCGCAAGACGAAAGGCACGCGGCACCCGGATAAGCAGCAGAACCAGCAACGACCACTGCTTTACCGCGGGAATACTTATGAGCATCGGCAGACGGAATAGGCACCAACGATGCAAAATCTGTCTTGCTATCCATAGATTTACGCTCCTTCTTTTCCGCTAGTAGAAGGCAGATCATCTAAAAGCGACCGCGCTTCTTTGAATTGACGCGATAAATCTTGAGTTGGCGAAGAAGAACGTGTTTTCGCCTTTTCGCGAGAATCTTCGGTTAAAGCAAGCGCACAAGCAACCGCTTCGTTATGGGTATACGAGAGCGAAAGGGGGATTTCCTCTATACCTAAATGAACGGCAATTTTCGCAGCCGCTCTATGCAGACGGACGCGAGGCTTACCCTTGGAATTCAAATACACCTCGATATCGTTAGGCCTGATGCCGTGCGTAAAACCCGTACCCAAAGCCTTAACCACCGCCTCTTTTGCGGCAAAACGCGTAGCGTAATGAAACTCCGGGGAAGCAGTTGCATCGCAATAGGCTCGCTCTTCACACGAAAACGAGCGCTCTATAAATGCAGGCGAGCGTTTCATGATAGCCCGTATACGCGCAACCTCAACGATATCTACACCCATCGACACAGACTCAGGCAGAATACCCACTTTCTGCGCGTTTTGAGTGGCGCCCTGTATAGCCGAAATAGCCGATGCTTCATTGAGAGCGCTAGAAGAAACGGCACTGCCTTTTTGCGCAGTGCCGTCTTCAACCATGTCTTGATTTCCCTTCGAAAGATCAGACATGAGCTTGCCTATTCAACCGTTACCGATTTTGCCAGGTTACGAGGTTGGTCAACATCGCAACCGCGAGCAACCGCTACCGCACGCGCCAGAAGCTGCAATGGAACACTTGCGGTAATAGGCATGAAAGCATCACGCACCTTTGGGATATAGATGACATGATCGGCAACCTTCTTGATGCTCTCATCGCCTTCGGTAGCAATAGCAATAATCTTAGCCCCACGTGATTTGGATTCTTCAAGGTTAGAAACCGTTTTATCGTAGGTGGCGCTCTGCGTTGCAACCGCAACGATCGGGAATCCTTCGTCAAGCAAAGCAATAGGACCATGCTTCATTTCGCCAGCGGCATATGCCTCAGCATGGATATAGCTGATTTCCTTAAGCTTCAACGCACCCTCATAACACGTTGCCTCGCCCAAGCCGCGACCGATATAAAGCGTTGACTGACGGCCATCGAAGAAATGCGCAGCCTCTTCGATGGCGGAAGTGTCTTGCAGGATTTCCTCGATCTGATCAGCGGTGTCAGCAAGCTCGGTAAAGAGCATGCGTGTCTGGTTCAGGGTAAGCTTGCCCTTAGAGCGACCGAGAAGAAGGGCCAAAAGCGTAAGGCTTACCACCTGGCCGATAAACGACTTGGTGGAAGCAACCGCAACCTCTTTGTTCGCCTTGGTGTAAATTACACCGTCCGACTCACGCGCAACCGGGGAACCGATTACGTTGGTGATGCCAAACACCTTAGCGCCCTTGATGCGCGCATCGCGAATAGCGGCAAGCGTATCTGCGGTTTCACCCGACTGGGAAACGGCAACCACTAAGGTAGTGGGTGTGATAATGGGATTGCGGTAACGGAATTCACTCGCAACCTCCACCTCGGTGGGAATGCGAGCCCAGCCTTCAATAAGGTTCTTGGCAATAAGACCCGCATGGTAGGAAGTGCCGCAGCCGATAAGGTACACGCGGTCGATGAAGTTAAGTTCTTGACGAGTAAGCGTAAGCTCGTCGATCGAAATCTCGTGGCCAGACATACGACCGGCAAGCGTATCGCGAACAACACGAGGCTGTTCGTGAATTTCCTTCAACATGAAATCAGGATAGCCGCCTTTTTCGGCAACATCTATGTCCCAATCAACGTGAGTGGTTTCGGGAACCACCGAATTGCCTTCGGCATCGAAATAGTCAATACGATCGGGATACATAACCGCAAGCTGGCCGTCTTCGAGAATAACTACATCGCGAGTTGCATCGATAAGCGCGATGATATCAGATCCCAAGTAGCTACCATCTTCGTCAACGCCCAGCACGATGGGAGAATCCTTGCGAGTTACCACGATTTCGCCAGGATGATCGTGGTGCATTACCGCCAAACCATAAGCTCCAGAAAGCGAGTTAGACACCACGCGAACCGCCTCGAACAGGTCGCCGTGATAGTTTTCCTCCACCAAATGAGCAATGCACTCAGTGTCGGTATCGGAAGTGAACGTGTGACCCTTCGCGATCAGCTCTTCGCGCAGCTCAGCAAAATTCTCGATGATGCCATTGTGGACAACCGCAATTTTATTGGTGCAGTCTGTATGCGGATGGGCATTACGCTCGCTAGGAGCACCATGAGTTGCCCAGCGAGTATGGCCAATGCCACACGTTCCTTGACACATGTCATCCTGGATGGCTTCGGCAAGGCCAGAAACCTTGCCCAAGCGCTTAACCACATTGATTTTCTGGCCGTCTTCGACGGCAATACCCGCCGAGTCATACCCACGGTACTCAAGACGCTTCAAGCCCTCGAGCAAAACACCTTTTGCCTGAAGGGTGCCCGCGTAACCAACGATTCCGCACATATAGGAACTCCTAACGAAGAGGAATAGATCAATTAAACCGTTCCATTTTACCGTATACGCGTTTCAGACCCTCATAAGGGCACTATCGTTCCATAAACTTGCGGTAACGAACAATTACCGTACTTCGCAAGCCGTATGGAACACGCAAAACGGCACGTGTCAAATAAGAAAATCGTTTTTAAAGAGTAGCCCAACTTAAAACCAAATAGCGGTGGACGACAAGCGAAATACCAGCATCGTTCAAGTTAAGCGGCTCTGATGGAAAAGTACGTATCAGCGACACCCTGCAACAACTGGTTGCTAGGATGAAGGAATGATTACGTCAACATCGCGGAAACAAACCGCACCTTCAGGTTATTCAAAGAAACCGTCGGACAACAAGCTCCCCATTGTTATTATCGCGATTATCGTTGCAATGGTGGTACTGTTTGCCGCAACCGCGGCCAGTTGCTCTGACCAAACGAAATACGACTGGAACAACCTTAAGCTCGAAAACGGTCGCATGGTTTACTACGAAGACGGCAATGCGGTTTCCACCACAGGCATCGACGTATCAGACCTACAGGGCTCCATCGATTGGCAGGCAGTAAAAAATGACGGCATAGATTTCGCCATGCTGCGATGTGGCAGGCGAGGTTCAACCGAAGGCCAGCTCTACACCGACAAAAACTACTACGAGAATGTTGAAGGTGCCACCCGTGTAGGACTCCCCTACGGCGTGTACTTCTTCTCGCAAGCTACGAACGAGCAGGAAGCCTTGGAGGAAGCAGAATATGTTCTGAATCTCATAAACGGCGCAGGCGTAACGTACCCAGTAGTGTACGATCAGGAACCCGTCACCGATTCATCTGGTCGAGCGAACAACCTTTCTGCCGATCAGCTTACCAAGAATGCACAAACCTTCTGCAAGCGAATCGAGCAAGCCGGCTATACCCCCATGGTGTACGGCAACCAGTACGATCTCTCTCGCCTCAACATCGACCAGATCAATGCCGCAGTTTGGTATGCCGAATACACAGATACGCACCCCACCAGCACCTACCATGATTTTGTGATGTGGCAGTACTCTCATACTGGCAAAGTGAACGGAATCAAAACCGACGTCGATATGGATATCCTGTTTGAGGCAAGCTGGATCAGCCCCGAACGATAAATCGGTTCAACTCGCTCAAACCCCTTCTGGAACAAAGCAATCACAAAACCCGCAGCTACGCCAAAAAACAGGGCTCCCCTCTTGCAGCAAAAGGGGAGCCCTTACTTTATCTGGTACCTGAACAGGTGGCTGGAACGCTATTCGGTGACAACAAATTCCGTGTTAGCCATAATCCAACCCGCCGCCTTCATGCGAGAGGCGCCTTCCTTAAGAAGGGTGCTGCGACCTGATTTCTGCATGGCCTCAAAAGCCTCCTCTTCGCGACCAGGAGCGATATTACGCATAGCAGCAATCATATCGCCTGGCTCAAGCCTCAATGCCTCATGACGGAATACCGCATCGAGAATGAAGCCCTGCAGTAACTGCATCTTTGCTTGCGTTGCCAAATTGGCACGCACCTCTTCTTCTGTCAGATGCTGCTGAGCAAAAAAGGCGTCTAATGTAATGCCCTCCTGGGAAAGCTGAGCCAAGAACGTTTCATACAGTTCCTGAGTCATAACGTCTATCATCTTCTCGGAGATTTCACCCTCGAAACGCTTAGCGTATTCGTCCATAGCGGCAGCCATCTTTGCTTGCGCGTAACGATTCTCGAGTTCTTCTTCGGAGGTTGCGCGGAAGCGATCACGCAGTTCAGCTACTGTTGCGATTCCCATGGGGCTCATGTTGTCAGCAACCCATTGATCGGTAACCTCAGGAACCTGAAGCGAAGCATCATCAGGCTGAACACCCTGCTGAGCAGCGGAAAACTGACGAACCAGCATGCTGATCTGTTCATCGATATCCGCTTCATTAACCTCGGGCTTAGGCTCGATCTCAACCCGTACCGGCTTGTAGCTGGAAAGCTCGAATTCTGGCTTTAACAGAACCGTCATATCAAACGAAAACATCTTGTCGGGTTCGGGGGTTTCATCAGATTCAATGCCGTATGTCGAAACAGGCATGGCGCCCTGCTTTTCCAGCGCAAAAGGAACAAGATAGTTGATTACCGCGTTGTACACTGCAGCTTTCCCATCTTCTTCACCTAATGCGTTATTGATCTTCTCAAGTGAGGTTTCGCCCTCGAGCTGGTCCATTTGATACTGCACAACAAAGGCATCCAAACCATCAGTGAAAGCCTTGCTCATTTCAGCCGCCGAAGCAGAAACGCGCAAACGCACTTCTTCACCATTGTCCTTAATCTGCTCGACCTTCATAGGTCTCCTTTCCAAAAAGAGCGCTTCGCAAACCGAGCGCCGCAATCGTATAATCCCCCATAACCCAAAAGCGCTTTGCTACTGCGATATGGAAGCAAAGCCCGTTAAAGCAACTCGAGCGCAAAGAGGAATAATTCCGTGACATTCAATGATAGCGAAACAAGCACCAAGCGCTACACCTTGAGGCCTACTTTCACGCCTCTCCCCCAATCCAAGGATGCCCAACGCGCTAAAAATGCCGAAACCGATACCGAAGCAAAAGCAACTGCGGCCAAAAGCAATGTAAGCAGCAACGAGCATTCGCTAAAGAGCGTTATACGTGCAGCGAATGAAGACGACGATCTGTATGACCCCTACTCGGATTACCACGACGGCACGTTAAAAGCGGCCGAATTCGAAAAGGACCCTTGGCGATAATCGTGCGACCAATTAGGGTTCAGCCGCAATAGAAATAAATCCGACAACCAGGCACCATCGAACTACATCTAACAACCAGAATTTCGTCTATCTTTCGATCGAAGACAAACGCTGGAGATTTCAAAACGGCACATGCTAGCCTCAGGGCAACGCCAGATCATGGATAAATCTTTGACTACTCAAGAGTTTGCTCCAGATTCTTCCCGAAACGCACCGCTGCAACGCAGCTCGCAAAAGCAACTGTCAGCAAAATCAGCGACATTACCCATTCGGCTTCCCAGCTGGCCTCAGCAACCGCCGCAAACACGGTTGCGGCAACGGCGCCAGCGAGATTAACCACGATTGCCACACGCGAGTAAATAATGGTGTAATCCCTAGGGCCCACTATCTGACGAGTAATGGAAGGCGCCAAGGCATCAATGGCAGCATAGAGAACACCGCCCAGAGCACCGCCGAACACGATAACTCCCGGTGACGACGCCCCGAACCACATGCAGCATATGCTGACCACACCACCGACAAAGGCGATAGAAAGCGCGCCGACCATGCTCTTATCGGAAATAGCTCCAAGCAAAACCTTGCTACACGCAGAAACCGCCATTAAGCACGACGCAATAACGGATGCCATGATCACCGCCCCGTCGGGCGTGATGCCAGCCATGCCCAATGATCCAAGATGATGGATGTAGGTAGCATACAGGTTCACCGTTACCGTGAGCGCGTTAAATATGCCCATCGAAAATATCAACAAGTAGAATACAGGCGAACGGAACATGACCGATGCGGAAACGCCGCGCATTTTATGCCGCTCTCCATCATGCGCTGATGCGGCATCCTCTTGTAAAGGTTGTGCCCCAAATGGGCGCAACCCGACTTCTTCTGGGTAGCTACGAACGCAGACAAGTGTGGCGAACAGGCCAATCACGAGAACCAGGGCAGAAAACACCTGATAGGCAACGCGCCACGTCGAAGCATCGATAATCAGGCCACCGACCATGCTCCAAACCGCTCCCCCAACTCCGGACATGGCAAAGCAGATGCCCATAAACAAGCCTGCACGTTGCGAAAACCAACGATTTATCAGAGTGGGAATAGCAAGGAACATCAAAGAAACGATCCCGAAGCCAACCACAACTCCAGATACGTAGAACAGATAAATATGGTTCCAGAATGAGCATAGGAACAAACCCAATGCGACCATTGCAACTGACACCGAAAGAACAACGCGGAGATCGTGTTTCTGAAGAAGATTCCCCGCAAACGGAGCTGCGATGCCCCCAACAAGGTATACCAACGTGATAAAGAACGTGAATTGGCTCGATGCCACACCAAGCGAAGAAGAGACGGGGGCAACGAAGATAGACCAAACGTTGTACACCAGCGCGCAAGGGCCGAATGCAATAAGCACCCCCGCCACAATAATCAGCCAATGTCTGCATGTCATAGCTTGGCGAAAGTCAGAACCATCTTTGGACGCTTTGGTGAGTGGATTCGCAAACAACTTCAAAGCGAGTCCTTCCTTCATCGAAGTTCCCTATAGCTTGAACTGTAACATCCTATAGGTCATCAGTGAAGTATCAGTGAGCACGCTAAAGTTGAGCAAAAAATAAAACCCCGCTAAATAGCGGGGAAAAGAAAAGCCCGTCATAGTGACGGGCTTTGGCTTTACAGGGCCTTCTTGGCAACCTCAACAAGGGAAGCAAATGCTTCGGGATCGTTGATAGCCATATCGGACAGCACCTTGCGGTCGAGCTCAACGCCAGCCTTCTTAAGACCGTTCATGAAAACGGAGTAAGAAAGACCATTGATGCGAGCAGCAGCGTTGATACGAGTGATCCACAGACGACGAACTTCGCGCTTCTTGTTGCGACGATCGCGATACTGGTACTGCAGCGAATGCTGAACCTGTTCCTTAGCAGCACGATAGGAACGGGACTTTGCACCGTAATAACCCTTTGCACGGTTCAGAACGGTACGGCGCTTCTTATGAGCGGATACAGCACGCTTTACACGAGGCATACTTGTTTCCTCCTATTACTTATATCGATTAGCGAAGACCAAGGTTACGAGCTACTACCTTCTGATCTGCAGTAGCTACCTCAGTTTCGTGACGGAAATTACGCTTACGCTTCTGGCTCTTCTTGGTCATGATGTGAGACTTGTAAGCCTTAGCGCGCATGATCTTACCGGAGCCGGTTACGCGGAAGCGCTTAGCGGTGCCGGAATGAGTCTTCATCTTGGGCATTAGTTGTCCTTCCCTTGTTCGTCCTTCTTTTTCTTCACCGTCGTAGGCAACGGAGCAATTAGCATATGCATGTTGCGGCCTTCCATCTTAGGCTGGTTTTCAATGACCGCTACATCCTTAAGATCGTCCGCCAGACGTTCCAGAATGCTCAAACCCTGTTCAGGGTGAGACATTTCGCGACCGCGGAACATGATGGTGATCTTAACCTTGGAACCTGCCTCCAAGAAGCGAATGACATGCTTCTTTTTGGTGGTGTAGTCGCCCACATCGATCTTGGGACGGAACTTCATTTCCTTGGTTTCGATCTTGCTCTGGTTCTTACGCGCCTGCTTGGCCTTGATAGCCTGGTCGTATTTGAACTTACCGTAGTCCATGATGCGACATACTGGCGGCTTTGCCTGAGGTGCGATCTCAACCAAGTCATAGCCCTCATCATCGGCGATGCGCTGGGCTTGCTCGATAGGATAGATCCCCAACTGCGACCCATCGTAGCCAATCAGGCGACATTCCTTGATCCTGATAGCCTCATTGAGCCTTGGTTCTTGAGCTGCTATGGTGCCCACCTCCTTCTTTCTCTGTTTCGGTGCTACCATACACGAACCATTTTATACGCTGAAAAAAGAAAAACCTGCGATCATATGATTGCAGGCCACACGAATTCTTGCTTGGCAAGATTATATTCATATGACCCATCAGCAACCTTTCGGCGCCGAACCAGGTGGAAGCATTTGGCTTCTCTTGAAATCAGCTTTAGTAGAATACCATGTTTTCAGTGCAAGTAAACGAAAAAGACGGTATTCAAGAAAATATTTTTTCACTTCTGCTCAAGCAAACGCAATCATACCCCCGTAATCCCAAACAGCAAAGTCATAGCAACTGCCAAGAGAAACGGTATGGCAATCCCAACTATCGGCAATTCCACACATAAGGGCAAGCGATGTAGCGTGGGATATTTTCGCCACAGCAACCGCCTATCAGAAAGCTCATAGGCAACACAGGCTGATGCCGGAGTCAGAAAAACGAAGTATTCAACTATACGGAACCACAATGGATAACCAGTTTCGGGAATATTAGGACTTGGCCAGAAGCAATTACCTACACTTGCGGCAACTACGATAAGCCAAGCTATACAGAGAAGCGTATTCCAGGCTAAGCCCAAAGGAATGGGTATTCTCTGCGCAAGTGAGGAGAGAACGCCCCTCCCCGGGACCACGCGCTTCCAACGAAGATAACCAGGCTCAAACCTAGCCGCTTTGCCCTCGGATACCTCAGGGGTATTGCCGAAATCACGCTCATGCCTATCAGGAGCAAGAGCGAAAGCACGCTGCAGATCTTCAACCGAGTCATACCGATTGCGGGGATCAAAAGCGCAAGCACGCTCAATAATCGAACGATATTCCTCAGGCACCAACGGGTGAGCAAAAGCAGACTCCCGATCAGCCACTTCAGCGGTACGCCCAGTCAGGCAATAGTACAGGACCATACCTAAAGCATATACATCGCTTCGTGTATCGGTTTGCCCGAAACCGTATTGCTCGGGTGGAGCATAAGCACGCGTACCCAGATGGGAAGTATCAGAGGTACTGCCGCTACGGTACACTCGGGCGATTCCAAAATCGATTAAGAAGACCTTGCCATTTGAAAGAACGATATTCTCTGGTTTCAGATCACGATGAATCAAGGGAGGGTTGAAGCATTCATGAAGTTCACGAACAGCTTCGCACACCTGAGGGAACACTTCTTGCGCCAACTGAATCGAGGGGCCACAACGAAACACAACGTCCTGCAATGTTTCACCCTGCAGGTACTCCATGACCACAACAAGTTCGTCTTTCAGTTGATAGACGGCATATATTCGAGGCAAATGGGGAAGATGTGCACCCTGCTCTTGAGCCTGGTGAATAGTGGCATAGGCTAAACCAACCCCTGGACTAAACTTAAGATATTTTCGTATGAAAGGGCCGCGCTCAACATGATTATCGGCAACGAAAGTCACTTTTTCCGTTACCTCGAATGCCGACTCCTTCATAACCTCATCAACGCGATAATGGCTATCGGATTCAATAAGCAACAAAAAAGCTGACAGCTCATCGGTTTCATGCGCACAGTAATGCGAGCGAACGCGGCCCTGCTCCCCCTTTTGGGGTACAGGGCCGCTAGGGCACTCACGGTCTATCTGCGAATCGCTTTCAACTATTTCAGTACCGAGAGGCATTTAGCAGATGGTTTCTTCCCCAAAACGATACAGTTCTTCGTTGGCCTTTTGAAGGGTATAGCCCTTCTGTACTGCGAAGATAATAATGGCATCGCGTCGATTTTTGCAATAAAGCTCATTTGCTCCTGCTGCCTGCAGAAGGCGATCGGTCTCTCTAAGACCTAGATGCATGGCAAAAGCCAGCTGCAACACCTTGTCTCGAGAAGCCTTCCGTGTTCCCTTGAAAATTTGATAACCGAACGTATCGTTCAAGCCCGCTTCGCGAACAACCTTCGAACGCTCAAGTCCTTTCTCATCAAGAAGCTGTTGTAGGTATTCAGCCAACGACCGCCTTGAGGGATTTGCGCTCGAAAGGAAACTGTTGGGGTCAGGAGAAGAAAGCAGCTCGTTAAGCAGCTCCTCGGTTAATGGTTCCTTCACGCGACACTTTCTCCTTACGCAGTACTTCCGTTTTCCCCTAACCATTTTAGCGACAGCCAAAGAAGTTTGCGGTAGGCAAGGATACCTAAAAGAACCCCTCATCACAGATTGGCAATAGCGTAATCGGCTTCGCTTTCCGTAAACTGTTCACCATACTGAGAGGTGAGCTGATCGTGGATAGCGGATTTGGACATGCTTCCCTGATCCTGATACAGCTTTGCCTTTTCAAGCGCATTCGCATTCCAGTCTGCTTCAACGTTGTCGATGGCATACTGAGCGGCATCAGCTGGGAATTTTTCACCATATTCGGAAGTAAGTTGATCGTAGATACCCTGCTTCGACATGTGCATCATATCGCTATACTGCTGAGCTTTTGCAAGCGCATTGCGATATTCGGCAGACACTGAAGAATCCGCAGTTGAAGATGCCCCGGAAGCCGAGTCAGACGCTGCCGTCGACTCGGTGCTAGCAGCGGAAGAAGCACTCGTTGAAGTGGTAGCTGAAGAAGAGGCCGCGCTGTCCAATGCAGCACTGTACATACTCTGCGTTCCAAGCACCACCGCACCTGACACAACACAAATCACGATGGCAGCGATCGCAAGGCCCTTGCCGCTTTTCTTGCCTTTCGAGATGCCAACCATACCAACAATTCCGAAAATCAGGCCAAGAATCGCAAGAAAGAACGAGAGGTTGTTAATGATTGGCAAAAACGAAGTAAGCAGCGCAATGATGCCCAAAACGAAACCGGCAATAGCCATCCCAGATTTTGATTGCGGAATAGGCGGCATCTTCTGTGCAGGTTCAGGATGCTGCGGATTCCAGTTTTGATTATTCATACACATTCCTTTCACAGGTTCTTGCGCCTTGCACAAAGCGCTTGATTAACTGCGAAAACAATAAAAGTATTGGAATTGCATTTCAATAGCTGGCAGCTAATATCGGCATCAAATAGCCAATTAAGGCCACCGAGAGACATCAGCGGCTAGCAATTACCCCTACAACAAAACCAGCCACAGCAAATAGCTGTGGCTGGAATGGTCAACTAAGAGATAGAAAGATGCTTTACGTAATGCTATTCGCGCATAATAGAAACGGCAACCTTCTTGACGGTATTCGCCAAATTGCCAGTGGAATTCGCCTCATCGTAGTCGTAGGTAAGCGTTACCGTCCAAGAGTAGGGTAAATCTCCCGACTGCGCGGAACCGCTGAAGGTGTACGTTTCACTGGTAAGCGTTTTGCGGTCGGGCCCATACGATGAGTATTCCTTGCGGTCGGGCAGCGTCACGCTCCCCTCTTCCACCCCCGAAAGCCCTACCTTACCAAGCAAGTTTTCCACGATATGAAATTCTTCAACAGCATCGGAAAAAGAGAGATTGCCATATCCCAACAATGAAGTAGGGGCGCTATACGATGCCGCAGCAACCGTCCCGTTGCTGTCGAAACCTAAAGTAACGGTAGGTGTACCAGAAAGAGCGTCTCCCTTTTCGTCGGTAAGCACAACGGTCTCTTCATTCGTGAAGCCCACAGAACTCATGGGGGCTTCATCCTGCACTGCGGCACCATGCCCTATTTTTTGAACCGCATCTTCGGCTGAAAGTCCCATAAGGCCAACTAAATTGATTACCTGCGTCGTTGCGTTGGTTACCATCGGCTTGTTGCTTGAAGCCGCCTCTATAGCTTCTTTGTCGTCCTGAGCCGCAAAGCTATGCAGCTCCGAAGCGGAATTGAAAGCAAACGCAACAGCCAAACAAATTGCGATCAATGCCATAAGCGCAGCCAAAGCGATTAGCCAAACTACTCCCTTCTTGGCTTTGAGGGTTTCATCGGTTGCAAACACTAGTCCTCCTTGGGGCTAACTGTGCATAACAGCAAAATAAACAATGAAGGCCACCAAGCACACAGCCACTACCGCAAAGATAACGCGCTGCATCCCAGCCATGGGAACGGGACCCTCCAGATCATCGCGGCCGTCATAGCTGTCGGTTTCAACGGACTCTTTTAAAGCCCCATCGGACGAGACGGATTCACCCGAGCCAACAGCATTCAGCGAAGAAAGCCCTTCCTCAGAAGAAGCTATCAAATCACTCCGCCGCTGCTTTGTGTCTAGCTGGGAAACAGCCTTCTGGGGATCGGAAGAAATGCCTTGATGCACGCCGTGAGCATCAACGCGTACAACCTCTTCTTCAGGTGCAACATCAACAGAAATCAGCGAATATGTTTCTTTTTCCTTCGCCATAACAAGCCCTATTTCATGAAAACGGCCATTGCGCTAGACAGAACGTCGGCAAGACCTTCCGCCTCAGATGCACTTTCTCCGACAGTGAACAGATACACCTTCACTTTAGGCTCAGTGCCGCTGGGCCTAACGATGACTTTGTTGCCCTTCTCAAGATCAAATTCGAGCACATTTGCAGAAGGCAAACCGCCAACACCTTGCTGGTAATCGAGGAACTGCTCAACCTTATACCCTGCGATCTCGGAAAGTGGCTGGCTTCGGAAAGCGGCCATGATGGAAGACATGGTCTCGGCACCAGCAGAGCCCTCAAATGCATAAGAAACAGTTCGGTTGTGATGGAACCCAAACTCGCGATAGATATCCTGCATTGCCCGGTAGAGGTTCTTGCCCAACGTACGGTAATAGCGTGCCATTTGGCAAATAAGCATAGAGGCAACCACAGCGTCTTTATCACGTGCATGAGTGCCAGCAAGATAGCCATAGCTTTCTTCGAACCCAAAAATGAAGCGTTCTTTTTCGCCCCGCTGCTCAAGGTCGGCGATCACGCCGCCAATATACTTGAACCCGGTAAGCACACGACGCATATCAACGCCGTATTTAGCAGCTACAGGGTCTACCAAACTCGTAGACACAATAGTGGTAACCGCCACAGGATGCTCAGGCAATGTTCCATTCTCCTTGCGCATGCGGCAAATAAAATCAAGCAGCAGCACACCTACCTCATTGCCGGAAAGGAGCTGATAATCGTCACCATCTTTCACTGCAATGCCCACACGGTCTGCATCAGGATCGGTCGCAAGAAGCAAATCGGGATGCACCTGCTCGCACAGCGAAATACCGCACTCCAGGGCTTCACGAATCTCGGGATTGGGATAAGGGCACGTCGGGAAATTGCCGTCGGGCTTCGACTGCTCTTCAACCACATGAATATCGGTAACACCAATACGTTCCAGGATGCGCGTTACACACTCCAAGCCCGTACCATTCAGAGGCGTGTATACTACACGCAAATCTGACCGCTCCTGCTCTACATGCTGGTCATACACGGAATCGAGAAAGGCGTCGAGCACTTCTTCTTGAATATACGTTGCAAGACCCGCAGCCTGAGCATCCTCGAAAGGCATTGTGCGCACGTCGTCGAACATGTCGACACCTTCTATTGCCTGCGTGATCGCATCGGCAATCTCGGAGGCAATCTGGCACCCATCAGGACCGTAAACTTTATAACCGTTGTATTTGCTGGGATTATGGCTCGCCGTAACGTTAATACCGATAGCGCATCCCAAATAGCGCGTAGCAAAAGATAGCGCGGGCGTAGGCTGAAGACGGGGATACACATACGATTTGATGCCATTGGCAGCCAAGACGCTTGCTGCAGTATGGGCAAATAGTTGAGAATTAATGCGGGAGTCATAGCAGATAGCAACAGTACCAGGCTCACCATCGTTTGCCTGTCCATTAATAAAATCGGCAATACCCTGAGTAGCCTGGCCCACGGTATGAATATTCATGCGATTGGTGCCAGCCCCCAAAACACCGCGAAGGCCTGCCGTGCCAAATTCAAGCGTGCGATAAAACGCATCTTCAATTACCGCTTCATCACCAGATTCGCCCATTGCCTTCAAATCAGCCTGGAGTTCAGGGTCGGTAACCTTTTCACGCCAGAGGTCATACAGAGAACGGCAATCCATGAAGCACTTCCTTACTAATGTAGGTTGAAACGCAGATAACTTCGTAAGTATAACAAGGTTACAGGCGCTCTAGCGGCTCTTCGCATAGTTCGCGAAACGCACGAAAGCTGCATTTGGAGCTATATGATTTCCGATTTTTACCACACAACAAAGTATGCCAAACCGCAAATCGCAAATTGCCAACAGAAAGCAGGTTCAGGCAAAAAGAAACCCCGCCGCTTTGCGACGGGGCACACACGACCAGACGATAAAGCTCTTACCCTGTACCCTCTGATTCGGGATTATCCCGATTTCGGCAACACTCGTTTTCGGGCTTCACCGCCTGTAAACGAACAATTTGTTATCCGATTGATACCGTTATATACCGCCCTTACCAATTAGTAAAACAGTAATCTATTATATAGGTATTAAGTATTCCTAAAAGATAGAAGCACACATGGACACTTCCCGCTACCGCGCTTTCGTTCAGGCAGCTGATCGTGGCAGCCTTTCCAAAGCAGCAAAAGCACTCAATTACACTCCATCTGGGGTGAGCCAATTGATTACCGCCCTTGAGCGCGATCTGGGATTTTCGGTGCTTGAACGCAGTCCGCACGGCGTTCATCCTACCTCTGAGGGTTCGCGCATCTTGCCCGCGGCACGCGCAGTGGTCCAAGAAGAAGAACGTCTTCTGCAAATGAGCTCCGAAATAAAAGGGCTGGCGATCGGCGAAGTAACAATTGGATCCTATCCAAGCGTTGCCGCCCATTGGCTACCGGGCGTCATCAAAGCATTCCGTGAACGATACCCCAACATCGAAGTTCGTATCATGGAAGGCATTCATCAGGAAATAACCGCATGGCTCGATTCAAAAGAAGCCGACATTGGGTTCATGAGCTACGAACCCACACTTACCTATGATTGGATCCCTCTTGCACGAGATCCAATGGTTGCAGCATTGCCACTAACCCATCCGCTCGCAAAAGAAGAGTTCTACCCCATCGAAGAATGCGCCAACGAGGCATTCATCATGCCAGGCAAGGGCCAAGACATTGACACCACCGGGGTTCTTTCGCGTCACGGCCTCAACCCAAACATTGCCTACGAAACGATCGAAACCGTAGCAACTCTGGGAATGATCGAAGCGGGAATGGGAATGACCATAATCAACAGCCTGGCTGTTCAAAAATACAGTTTCAACCTGGCCCTTGTTCCCATTGAGCCACCTGAGTCCATCCTTTTCGGTATTGCAACTCCTTCATTGAAAACCTGTGCGCCAGCAACGCGTCACTTTATTGACTGTGCCGTAGCCCATCTGGAGGAATAAGCCGACCCGTTCCTTTATTTCACCAGGGAATCGCCGCGATCTTCAACGATCCGATAACCTATACGATCCATCCTCATATCAAGGTACCAACGACATTCAGCAGCTTCTTCGCCTGTGCATATCTTATTGTCGTAAAGACTGTAGTCTTTACGATGAACGACTGGGGAAAGATTAGGCATTACAACATTAGCGCCCGCCTGAATTCCCTGCTCTCTGCCATCTGGAGCAATTGTTCCCAGCGCAGTGGTGGCAGGAATGAGCGCATCAGGAAACGCCAAGCGCAACGCTGAAAGCATAAACAATGTCAGCTCGAGCGAGCCTTGCGGCTCATGAGCAAAGGGCGTGTCTTTGTGCGGAACAAAAGGGCCGATACCGATCATATGGGGTTGTAGCTCTTGCAGAAACACCATATCCTCAGCAAGGCACCGAGCAGTTTGGCCAGGCGACCCCACCATAAAACCGCTACCTACCTGATAGCCAAGGGAACGTAAAACCTCCAGACACTTCTTGCGAGAGTTGACGCTCATTTCATTCGGATGCAGTAAATCATAATGAAACGGATCTGCGGTTTCATGGCGTAGCAAATAGCGATCAGCTCCGGCTTCGCGAAGGGCGCGATACGATTCCTCGGAGCGCTCACCAATCGAAAGCGTTATCGCACATTCTGGATAGGCTTCATGTATGGAAGAGACGATAGAGACCATACGGGCATCGTTGTAGTACGGGTCTTCCCCGCCCTGAAGCACAAATGTGCGAAAGCCAAGCCCATAACCCTCCTTGCAACATTGAAGAATCTCTTCTTCGGATAGGCGATAACGATTTACAAGCCTATTGCTTCTACGGACCCCGCAATATAAACAGTCGTTTTTGCAATAATTGGTGAATTCAATCAAACCGCGCTTAAATATCTTCTTGCCATAGCGCTCGTCTCTTAGCGCGCAGGCACGAGACTTCAAATCGTTCGCAAGCTTAGGGGTGCGCCCAGAAATCAGGCACTCCCATTCATCAACTAAAAGAGCATGATTGCATTCAAGCCTATCGACCAAGGCATACAACGAATCCGACAACACAGCCTCCGATCATCTCGCATCATTGTAGCGACTAGCAAGGCCAGAAAAAGAACGGCAGCCTTTATGGACAATAAATACTAGATGAGCTGCAGAGAGATCGCCCGCAAAGTTGGCCATCACGTACAATGTTTACTATGGATAAAGAAACGTACAAAAAAATGACGGGTTTCCTGCATAGCCACCCCAAGCAGGCCAAAACCGTCGTTGCCACCAATAAAGCCATTACCTACGCGATCTATCTCGCTTACCCATGTCTTCTTCTGTGGCTCACATTCCACAATGGTGCATCAGCACTGCTCGAAGGACGAATCGACCCCTTGCTTCCTAGGGCGATTCTCGTTCCCGCGATCAGCTTCATCGCCGTCAGCATATTCCGTATCTTGTTCAACGCCCCACGCCCCTACGAAGTGTTTGACCTTCCGCCGGTTATTGCAAAAAACACCAAGGGAAAGTCATTCCCCAGCAGACACGCGTTTTCAATTTTTATTATCGGCATGACCTTCCTGGCATCATGCCCTCTGCCCATGGCTGGATGGTTCATCTTAGCGTTGGGGGTCTGCCTTGCATTGGTTCGCGTACTTGCTGGCGTGCATTTTCCTCGCGATGTGATAACGGGCGCTTTGCTAGGCATTGCCTTCGGCTATTTTGGATTTTGGGTCATATAGAACAACCACTCAAAATCGAGTCCCGCTGCACCTAGAACCTAAAGGGCGCCATCGACGTCACCCGACGGCTCAATAATTCCGATTATCTGCCGGAAGAACGAAACACGGCTGAAACAAAACTAAGGGCCGAATGCCTTTCACCGAGCAAATAACAGGTTCAAACGAAGCTTGTTACTCTTTTGTCGCTATTTCGTAAAAAAGCTATTGCGCACACGAAACAAGACGCGCATAATCACCCCCACAACATATTTCCGTGAAGCTTTTGGAATCAAACGCGAAACCGAAAGTGGAGAAAACTCTGGAGAATCTCTTAAATGAGTGCCGACGGTGCAAGGCTTCAAGCCAAACGTTCCCGATCAGCGGAACGGTTTTGAAGCTGAATCTCTCAGGCAAAAGGACAGAGACGGGTTTCAATCCGCCCCTTATTTTATTCAAGGTTTCCCTAGGGTTTTCGAAACAAGAACCCTAGGAGGTTACCCAACGTGGATGAATTGCTCTTAATCGTCCAAACCATCAACTCGTATCTGTCGAATTACGTATTGATCGTCCTGCTTATCGGTACAGGTCTGTTCTTTACCATTCGTACCCGCTTCGTGCAGGTTCGCTGCTTTGGCGAAGGGCTGAAGCGACTGTTCGGCGGATTCAGCCTGAACGGCGAAAAGCACAAGAGCGGCATGAGCTCTTTCCAGGCTGTTGCTACTGCAATCGCCGCCCAAGTTGGCACTGGCAACATCGTTGGCGCCTGCGGCGCAATCCTCATTGGTGGTCCTGGTGCTATCTTCTGGATGTGGCTCATCGCGTTCCTGGGTATGGCAACCAACTACGCAGAAGCGGTATTGGCGCAGAAAACACGTAAGGTTGATGCAGACGGCACGGTGCATGGCGGTCCGGTTTACTACATCAAAACCGCATTCCACGGCAAATTCGGCACTTTCCTGGCAGGATTCTTTGCGGTTGCTATTATCTTGGCATTAGGCTTCATGGGCTGCATGGTTCAGTCGAACTCTATTGCATCCACGATGAACACGGCTTTCGGCATCCCCACTTGGCTGATGGGCATCATCATCGTAGTGTTCGCTGGCTTCATCTTCCTGGGCGGCTTGTCCCGCCTGGCAGCGGTAACCGAAAAGGTAGTACCTTTTATGGCTATCGTGTACCTGATCGGCGGTATCGCGGTCCTCATCGCAAACGCTTCTCACGTAGGCGACGCATTTTTCCTCATTTTCGAATTCGCCTTTAATCCCAATGCGGAACTTGGCGGCGTTACCTTCGGCATCATCGCTGCTCTTTCGCAGGGCGCTAAGCGTGGTCTCTTCTCCAACGAAGCAGGTATGGGCTCAACCCCCCACGCTCACGCCATGGCCAACGTGAAGAACCCCCACGATCAGGGCGTTTTGGCACTCATCGCGGTATTCGTTGACACGTTTGTTGTTGTTACCATCACTGCTCTGGTAGTTATCACCGTTCTGTACACCGGCGATGGCGCACTTGCTCAGGGTATTTACGACGGCATCGACAAGACCAATATGGCCCAGATCGCATTTGGCAGCCTGTTCGGCGAAACCGGCGGCAACGTATTCGTCGCAATTTGCCTCTTGTTCTTCGCATTCTCCACCATCTTGAGCTGGAATCTGTTTGCAAAGATCAACGTTAACTATCTGTTCGGCAAAAAAGCAGTGCCAGTGTTTAGCGTTATTGCTCTGTGCTTCATTTTCGTGGGCTGCATCCTCTCCAACGACCTGGTGTGGGAACTTGCCGATATGTTCAACCAGCTGATGGTTCTGCCTAACGTAATCGCCCTTATCGCCTTGGGAGGCGGCGTGTCGATGTGCGCACGCTCTCGCGGCAAGAAATTCGAGCTAAAGCAGCAGCAAGAAGAAGGCGCAAAGACAGAATAGCCCCAACCAAACGCTTCACGAAATAGCCTCCCCCTAGAGGCAAACTCCCCAACAAAGAAGGCAGCCACCACGGCTGCCTTCTTTGCATATATCGACACAACCACTCAGACCGAACTTGCAAAGAGCAAGCGTGTCAAAGACACGAAAGAATAACGTGGAATGCGATGAGTGCAAACACCACTCACCAACCAATTCTTCTCCAAGTGGCCCCGAATCAAAATCTGCGCATGACGAAGGCGCGGTCAATCGTCTCGAAATAAATTGCAGAGAATCTATCCGGCACACCAAGCATCCGAAGAGTGGACCTTGCCGTTATGCCGCCACAAACGTCTATGCCTCAAGATAGCCACTATCACTGTAGTGGTTTCCCCCAATTGCCATAATGGTGAAGCTAATGCAAAACGGAAGCCCGCTTCGATCTATGAGCCATAGTTGCTTCACCCCATATCAAAACCCCAAATCAGACCCACTACTTAAAAAGTGATGATGGATTTGATTATGCGTATCGTAAGTCTCATAGAACCCTAGTGATGTTCTAGAACGTGTTCATATCTACTATTGAATCAACGACGTGAGGTTTGAGCTTTTAAGTAAGCGGGGATCGGCCTTACGTCACAGCCACACAACAAAGGAGGACACAATGGCTGATTACTATGGCACTGATACGGTTGTATCGGAACTTCGCGAAGACGGCTTGCTGATCATTCGCATCAATCGCCCCGATATGGCAAACGCCCTTAACGGAGCAACTTCCAAGGCCATGGAAAACATCATGAACAACGCCGAAACCGATCCGGCTGTTCGCGCAATTATCGTTACTGGCACTGGCAAGGTATTCTGTGCTGGCGAGGACCTCTCCGAGCTCTCCGAAGGCGGTGAATGCCAGACCGTGACCGAGCATGGCTTTGGCGGTCTTACTGCTCGCACCTGCTCCAAGCCCGTTATTGCAGCTTGCAACGGCTCCGCAGCTGGCGGCGGTATGGAAATCGCTCTTTCCTGCGACATGGTTGTTGCTTCTGAACGCGCTAAGTTCGGTTGCACCGAGGTTGGCCTGGGCATCATCGCATCTACCGGCGGTATCGTTCGCCTCGCTCGCGACATCAACCGCAAGGACTGCATGGAGCTCCTGCTCACCGGCAAGAAGATCAAGGCCGACGAAGCTCAGAAGCTTGGCTTGATCAATTATGTTGTTCCCGCTGAAGAGGTTATGGACAAGGCTATCGAGCTCGCTGAGCAGTGCCTGAAGAACGCTCCCCTCGCCCTGAAGTGGACCAAGTATCTGGTACATGCATCCGACCAGATGTGCGAAGAAGATGCAATGCGTTATTGCGACGCTGCGTATCGCTTCCTCGAGAAGACCGAAGACGGCATCGAAGGCCCTGCCGCATTCGTAGAAAAGCGCGAGCCCAAGTGGGTTGGCCGCTAATCATCCCCCACTCCTTCCAAAAATACCCTTCCTAATCAAAAATAACCCTTCTTAATAACCCCTTCCTAATCACCCTACATATACCCTCCTAAAACGAAAGGCGCTCGCAATGAGCGCCTTTCCCATTTCTATGCACGGCTGGGACGGCTAAGCCATCCCAGCCCGAAAACGCGTTCCACAGAACAACGGCAGCATCCCCACAACCAGGCCCTTCGCCTTGCAGCAAATTTAAACAAACAACTACAAGCGATCAGGTACGGGCAGATGCCCCTTGGAGAACTTCGCTCCAAGGGGCATCTCAACTTGACCGTGATCGTCAGGGGATTCCGCATCAAGGAACGGCATGTATGACGTCAAATTGGCTTATATCAACCACCATATGGCTGAATCCATACCGACCCGACACCAACCGCCATCAAACAGGAATCAGCTGTGCTGGGCCCCATGCTATGCGAGGGTACGCTTATGCCTCACACGCTGAATGCCTATGAGCTATCGAATCCGAAGAACACCGTATTGCATGTCCATCTTCATCTGCAACATGCCGTATACCTACGCAATGCAAGGCACCCGGTTTTAAGTTGCGGAAACTGAATCACGCTTAGCAAGCTATCCCGAAAGCTCAGGAATACGCAGTTTCGTTCACGATACAAAGAAAGAGCCCATCTGGATCTCAATGAACCAGATGGGCTCTTTAGTAACTTTTAGCAAATTAAGGATCACCGCAGATCCAATAAGCCTACAGCTTGCTCGCTTCAGTAAGCGATTTTCCTTTTGTCTCGGGCGCCATAATAATCGAAAGTACCAAACCAACCAGAAGCAAGCCTGAAGCAGACAGCATTGTAAGCCCAACGCCAAAGGAACTAAGCATTATAGGCAAACTATACGTTGCTGCAATGGTTCCAAGACGAGATATGGCGATAGAAACACCTACAGCCGATGCGCGAACCGAGGTCGGAAACAATTCATTGGGATATAGCCATTGAAGAATTCCTGGACCGCCGCTGAAAAATGCGTACAAACCAAAAGCGGCGATGATAACAAGCGCAGGGGCGGTTGGGAAGATACCCAAAACCATCATTCCGATTGTCATGAGGGCGAGAGAGATTATCAGAAGCCTTCGCCTTCCCAGCGAGTTCAGCCAGAACATAGCCGGGAATGTGCCCACAAGGAAGAAGAGGCTTACGGCGCTTTCACCAAGAATTGCCTCCTGACCTGCACCCAATCCAAACTCGGTCATAATCTGGGGGCCGAACGTATATATTGCGTACATGGGAACGACCTGGCAAAGAGTTAAGATGCCCAAGAAGATAATGCGTTTACCATAACCACCGCGGAACAATGCCATAATTGGAATTTTTGCAGTCGGCTCCTCGTATTCCAGAACAACGTCTTCGCCGTAAATGCGCGCAACAATAGCATTTGCCTCTTCGGAACGCCCGTGCTGGTTGAGCCACATGGGGCTTTCTGGGATGTCGTGGCGACCAATAAGCAAAATCACACAGGGAATAACAGCGCTGCCCAACATCCATCGCCAACCATCATCGAAAGCGTAGAGCGCATACCCAACAAATGCAGCAGCTGTAGCGCCAAGATACCATGCCGCAGAAACCATGCCCATCGAAATAGAACGATGATGCGTAGGGGTGAACTCGGCAATCATTGATGTCGCAATCGGATAATCCGCTCCAACAAACACGCCGATGAAGAAACGCGCTATGGCCAAACTCAAAGGATCGGCAACAAATACCGAGAAAATCGAGAACGCCGCAATAGCAATCAAGTCGATGATAAACATGACGCGACGTCCAATTAGATCAGTAAGATAACCGCCGATAACGGTACCGATCAAAATGCCCAAAAATACTGAAGCACCGATCAAAGCGCTCCACGTCTCAGTAAGATCGAACAAGGGAGTGATTTGCGTCAGAGCAACACCAATGAGTGCAAGCACATAACCGTCCAAAAACGATCCACCGCTCGAAAAGAAAACGATCTTGCGAAGGAACGGCGTCATTGCCACATCGTCAATGGTACGTTTCGCCGTTCGTTTAGCGGCGCTCTTAGCCTTTCTTGCAGTGTCCCCCAAGCTCTTTCCGATAGAAGCGGTAGGAGGTCTTTCTGCTTTAGGTTTCTTGTTACTCGATGCACTCATGCACTATCAGCCCTCTGCGCGACGCAATACGAAACCATGCGTCGCTCTCCTCAACGTGAGGCAAGCGCCTCACTATATGATAAGGAGGAGCAAACTATGCACTCCTCCCCTCTTGCCCTATTGAAACGGGCTATCTTAGAAGCTTCTTCTCGATTTTCATGCTGCATGTTCGAGGAAAATCGGAAACGATCTCAAAAAATGACGGTACCTTAAACGATGCCATATGGTTTCGGCAATACTCCTCAACCTCTTCAGGGGTCAGCTTTGCACCCTTTACGGGAAGAACGAACGCCTTAAGCGCCATGTCACGAATCGGATCCTCAACGCCAATTACAGCAGCTTCGGCGCATAAAGGATGCTCTTCGAGTATCTTCTCGATTTCGCTCGTTGAGATATTTTCTCCGGCACGCTTCACCATGTTCGACTTACGATCAACGAAGTAGAACCAGCCATTATCGTCCTGGTAACCCTGATCGCCTGTCTTCAACCAGCCATCGGCGCTAAAAGTTTCTTCTGTTGCCTTGGGGTTGTTCAGGTATTCGAGCATCACGGTCCTGCCCCGGACACCCTTAACCTGGATCTCGCCCGTCTCACCGTGCGGGAGCTCATTGTCATTCTTATCGGCGATACGAACCTCATAGCTCAATCCAGCACGACCAACCGATGGCCACATGCGCTTGCCAACAGGAGGATCGGTCAATACCCAACCGATGCTCTCAGTAGAGCCATAAGTATTCATGATCTTAACGTTAAAGCGCTTCTCGAAGGCTTCCTTCTCTTCGTCGGAAACGCTGATGAAGTACAAAGCCTCACGTACGCAATGATTCTTTTCTTCAGGATCAACTTCTTGAAGCATCACCGTACGAAGCATCATGGCAACAAGCTGGATTACCGTGGCGCGATAGTGCCTTACCTGCTTCCAGAAACGATGAGCAGAGAACTTTTCAACGATGACAATCGTCGCTCCAGCGGTAACAACCGGCATGAGCGCAGCTAGCTGGAAGTTGGAATGGCATGCCGGCATGGTCGAAAGAACTCGATCGGACCCACGAAGAGAAACTTCCCAGTCTCCATAAAGACCAGAGAAGATCATATTCGCATGGGTAACCACAACGCCCTTAGGACGCGATGTGGTGCCCGAAGTAAAGATAATCTGAGCAGGATCAGAGGAGCTCAGCGGACGTTTTTCGCGCAGCACAGGCTGCTCGGCGCAACGCATGCTCCAAAAATCGTAAAAAGCCTGTTCCTCCTGCGGCTGCTGCCTCGAACGACAGAACATCGAGGGATACTCAATGTCGCAAACCGGCGAATCCTGGCCCGCACGTGCAACAAGGATTCCCTTCTCGAACCTACGCCCACGCTTTACGAGTTCTTGGTAGGTAGCAAGATACAAAGGCTCAACAACTGCACATTTGACCTGAGCGGTGTCAAGGATGTACTCGGTCTCATCCGCAAGATACTGTTCGTTCACAGGGACCGCGACAGCACCGATTTTCGCAAGGCCGAACAGGCACATCAAAAACTCTGGAGAGCTATGCAAATGCAGGGCTACAAAATCGCCCTTTTGCACACCAAGGGAAAGGAAAACGTTGGCAATTCGGTTAACGTCTTCATCGAACTGAGCGTAGGTATACTCAAAAACACTACCTACACGATTCTCGAAAACCATAAAGTCGCGGTCAGCGCATCGATCAGCCATGGTTTCCCATAAACTGCGAAGTGTTTCATTTCCCACGATATCGGTCATCTTGTTCATCCCCCTTTATACAACGAAGGCATTTGCCTTTCGCACTTTTACGGCACCCCCATGCCGTTTTACATTTCTCAACGAAAGGACGGACAACTCCCAGCAACCCGTCCGCCCTTTCGCGGAGAAACGCAACCCCTCTCATTCGCCCCTCCTGGGAAAACCCAGGAGGGGCACAGGAATAACGAGCCAACCAGTAAGGGAGGGGGAAGAAGGTCAAATTGGCGGCTATTAGAAAGAATGCTTAGCTAGCTTTTACCACGCCGGCTTCGAGGAGCTCATTGATCTGATCCTCGGTGTAACCAAGCTTGGTGAGTACGTCGACAGTGTCACCACCCTGATGGGGCATAGGACGCCAAATCTCACCGGGGTTGTTCTTGAACTTGGGGAATACGCCCAAGCCATGGAAGGTATCGCCATCAGCGGTCTTCCAGTCAACCCACGTGTTACGCAGAGCAAGATGCTCTTCCTTAACCAGGTCTTCCATATCAAGAACAACCTGAGCAGCAATGCGATGAGCAGCGAAGTCTTCTTCGATCTCATACTTGGAGTGCTCGAGGCAGTAGTCCTCGAATGCCTTCTGGATCTCATCGGCATGAGGATTGGAGAGCCACAGACCGGAGGTATCCTCGGGGATATCCTCGGTACCCCACAGGTGACCAAGACCGATGGTTTCCAGGAAGTGCTTGTTCTGGTCTACGCCGTAGAGGCATACGCCCAGGAAGCCATCCTTGCACTGGAACTCGCCGATACCGCAGAGGTTCTGGTTACGTGCGCCAGGACGAGGCCACTTGATGCCTGCGTTGAGGTAGTCAACGAGGTAGTACTGACCGATGGACAACAGGGTCTCATACATAGCAAGGTCGATGGACTCGCCCTTACCGGTCTTCTCTGCACGATACAGAGCAGACAGAGTGGATGCAGCGATCATAAGGGTGTTCAGGTAGTCGCCCATGTAAGGTCCAGGAAGCATGGGCTGCTCCTCGGTACCGTTCTGCATGATAAGACCAGAGTAAGCCATTACCGTCAGGTCGTAAGCTGCGCGCTTAACCATCTTCGGATCGCCCTCCTGGCCAAAGCCAGAGATGTGAACGATAACAAGCTTAGGATTGATGGCCCAAAGAACCTCGTCAGTGATCCCCTTGCGTGCCCAGGTACCGCCCTTAGATGCCTCGAGGAAAATATCTGCATCCTTGATCATCTTGAAGAAGATTTCCTTACCTTCTTCAGAGAAGTAGTTAAGAGCAACGGAACGCTGATTACGACGCTCAGCCTGCTTGATGTAAGCAGTGTCGCGGATGGTGTCGCCTGCGCCCGTGTTCTCGAGCCAAGTAACGTCAGCACCCCAGTCAGCCATGAGGTCGCATGCCTTGGGGCAAGCGAGTTCTACTGCTGCGTAAACGACCTTAACGCCGTCGAGTGTACCAAATGATGGTTTTTCAGTTGGCATTGCCATAATATTTTTCCTCCTTGATGTGGGGCCCCAGAGGGGCCCCTCTTAGCAGAAAATCCGTCACAACTCCGCGATCCCCTCGCGGTGCTGAGAGAGAAAGCTACTGACGATACTTCTTCAGAGCGTTCTTAGCGGTGGTGAGAATCATCATCTCGTCGGTACCACCGGAGATACGATCAACACGCAGGTCGCGCCAAATGCGATTGATGCGGTGCTCGGATGCAACTGCGATACCGCCCATGATCTGCATAGCGTCGTCTACGACCTCGAAAGAAGCATTTGCGCAGAAGTACTTGCACATTGCTGCTTCGCCTGCGTCGAGGTTGCCACCGTTCATGTCAGCCTTCCATGCGGTTTCATAAAGCATGTTTTTCATGGCGTCGAGCTTAATGGTCATTTCAGCAATCTTGAGCTGGTTGAGCTGGAAACGACCGATGGTCTTGCCGAATGCCTCGCGGGTGTTAGCGTGCTTGAGGGCATCCTCATAAGCGCAGATTGCCGTACCGTAGTCGCAAGCGCCTACCAGCCAACGCTCGAAGTTGAAGTCGCCGATACCGCGGTTGAAGCCGTTGCCTTCCTTGCCGAAGATGTCAGACTCTTCAAGTTCAACGTCGTTGAGGTAAACCTCGCAGCAGCTGTCCATGCGAAGACCAAGCTTGTTCAGAGGGCCAAGTTCAACACCGGGCTTGGTCATATCAACCATGAACTCGGTGAATACGGAAGGATCATCAGCGTTCTTAGCCATGATTACCAGCCACTTAACACCCTTGGAAGAGGTGATGAAGGTCTTGGTGCCGTTCAGGTAGATCTTGCCGTCGCGACGCTTGTAGTTGGTGGTCAGGCTAGAAACGTCAGAGCCAGCGCCGGGCTCGGTGCAAGCGGAGTTCCAGATCTGCTCGCCGGTGCCGAGGTAAGCCATTACAGCATCGATCTGCTCCTGAGTACCCTCACGAATGATGGTCTCGAAACCGGGAAGCTGGTACAGAACGTAGGTAGGTCCACCGTACTGACCAAGAACCTCGTAAACAGCCATCAGGGTTACGAGAGGCTGCTCAAGGCCGGCACCGCCATGGCTCTCGGGAAGCATGATCTGGTCGAAGCCGAGATCGCACAGACCCTTAACCCAGCGAAGCGGATACTCATGCTTTTCGTCGCACTCCAGGAAGTACTGGTCCCAAGGCTCACTCTCCATGTAGTCCTTGTAGGCCTGAACGATGAGCTCCTGATCATCACTCAACTTGAAATCCATTGTGTCCTCCTTTTCCGACGGCCCATGCCGTCAAATTTTTGTTTTGCCCCTGCAAGCCATCGTGGTTCCTCTCCCGGGCTTGCAAAAGCTATTTCGAACCCCCGTCGCTAGCAGCGCTGGGATAATTCGCTAGTTGATACCTCTCAAGCCCATGCCGCATACTTCCCGGAAGAAGCTTGCACCATGCTCAAGAGCATCATTTGCATCATCAAGCACTCGCGTGTAATGCAGGAATGCGTGGATGGTGCCTTCGAACACCTCGTACTTACAAGGAGTTCCGTACTGCTCGCAAATTGCTGCGAGAGTTGCCGAGTCGTCCTTCAGAGGGTCGTACTCAGCTGCCGCGATGTAACACGCAGGCATATCGCGAGACAGATCGTTGAGGAAGAGATTGAAATACGGCTCGTTCTGAATTGCCACAGGGTCTTCAGCGTAGTTGCCGATGTAGAATGGCCAATCCTCTTCGGTGAGGCCGTCCCATGCACCGCCGAGAAGTCGACGAGAAGCGGAATCGATCAAACCGTAGCAGCCGTAGTAAAGGAGCAGTGCCTTAATGTAGGAGGCATCGCCCACTTCCTGGCGAAGGTAAAGGGTTGCAGCGAGGTTAAGATGTGCTCCACCGGAGTCACCCGCCATGCCCATGCGATCAGCATCGATACCGTACCGACCAGCGTTCTCATGAAGATGCTTTGCTACCGCTGCAACTTCATGGACTGCCGAGGGGAACTTAGCCTCGGGAGACAGGCGGTAATCAACTGCCACCACGATTGCTTCGCTCTTTTCGGCGAGTACACGACAAATGCGATCGTGCGTTTCAAGGTTACCCAGAACCCAACCACCACCGTGTACGTATACGATAGTCGGGGTCTTCGTCGTACCATCAGTACGCCCCTTGTAAGATTCTTCAGTGGGATAGTAGAAGCGAACGGGAATCGCGCCATTAGGACCGTCGATCTCCGAGTCGAGTTTAGCCACCATTTCGGGACCGCCCTTAACCCAGAACTTACGTCCCTCGATGTAATTCACGCGCATCTGCTCGAATCCTACGCTGGTGTCGTTAGCGTCGCCAGCAAGGCTGTCCTCCACTTCCAGCACCGCTTTCATCTGCGGGCTGATTAGGTTCAGAACATCAAGCTTGTTCATGATACTTCCCTTCTTAGCGCCCGGGCATTGCTGCCCGGGCCGATGAGTCGTAGCTACTTGCCGCTATTCGGCGGTTTCCTCAGCTTCGGTTGCCTCGGTGGTGCCGAAGTGCTTCTTAACCGTGCGGAGAAGCATGAACAGGCAGAAGACACCGATTACTGCGAGGACGATCTCGATGGTGAAGATACCGGTGTAAGCTGCGGTACCCTGGGCATCGATCATAGAGCCGTACCAGGTGTGGATGAATACGTCAGGCATGAAGCCAACTACAGAGAGCAGGCCAGCTGCGGTACCGAAGATTCGCATCGGAATCTTTACCTCGGACAGAGGAGAAGAGCCAATGGAGAATGCACCGTAGGTGGTGAAGCCGAAGAGAACAACCAGAGCGGATGCAACGAGTGCGCCTTCGGTGGACTGCGGGAACATGATGAAGCCGATAAGTACCGCAATCGTGAGGATGAACGTACCGATGATGGTCTTAGAGGGGCTCTTGATCTTCGTAGCGATAAAGCCAACTACCGGGCCAGCGAGGAGACCAATACCATAGGTACGAATGAGGCCTACAACGTTTACCAGGTTGCCGTCAGCGCCGAAGCACTGGGTGAGGTAAGGCGTGGTGTAAGTTGCGCCCTGGTATACAGCGTATACGCAGAAGTATGCAATACATGCCCAAATAACACCGGGATGCTTGAAAGCTTCGATTGCCTCGGAAAGGCTGAAGAGCTTAGCGTCCTTGTTGATCTCGCCCTTGAAGTCAGGGATCAGGAAGAAGGAGACAACGCCCAGGATTGCGATAACAACACCAAGGAAGATGATCATAACCTGAACGCCTGCAGCAACACCAAGGGTGTTAGAGAGTGCAGCGATGATGGCTGCATTGATAAGACCAACGATAAGTCCGGTTACGCCATAGATAGAGTAGCTAATGCCAATCTTAGATGCATACTCTTCTTCTTCGCAGCACAGACGAACAACCTTGAAGCGGGTGCCCCACCATACAAGGATGGAGGTTACGCCCATTGCAACGAAGAGTGCCAGGCAAACACCTACGGAAGGAAGCGTTGCGTAGATGAATACCAGAACTGCCGTTGCGAGGAAGCCTGCCGTTGCCAAGGTACGCATGCGGAACTTGTCTGCAATGATGCCGGAAGGCAGGTAACAAATCATAGCGGCCAAACCGTATGCAGAAACCATCATACCGAGGTCCGCATTGGTGCATCCGAGAGCCTGCATCAGCGGATCGTAGAAAACGTTCTTAAGATACATAGGCGCATAGATAATAGACGATCCCATCGAGATCAAAATAACCAGTGCCCATTTATGCAGGGACGAGATGTCTTTGTATGTCACCTCGCCCATGCTTTTAGCCATAATTGCCATTGCGGTTCCTTTCTCCTTGCAATAACTCCAATGGAAAGCTTCGTCAGATCCATCCCCATGTCTCTATTGGACGAAGCCCTTCGGCGTTTCTTCTTTCGCGATTGCCGATACCTGGATTATTGGAAAAAATATGAACGTGTTCATCGCAAGAGTGGCATGATTGCCAAGCTGCAGAGAAAATAGTGATATCTACTGCGAATGAAAATACCAATTACCTATGAACTAGTGATACATAGTGAGAGGTAATTCAATATGATCAAATAACTATCTGATATGGGGTTTTAATTGCAGAACGTTATGGAGGGGCCATGACAACGTCCAAAACGGACCTCGAAAGCTCAATCGAAAAGCATGATGAGCAAATTGATAAAACAGCGACTCAAGAAGGCCAGAACACCAAAGATTACGTACGTAAGGTGCTCACAAACACGTCGTTTAAGTACCTTGGAATCTCATTTCTGCTCACGTACCACTACATTCTTTGGTTCATTCCGGATTCGTTTTTCGGCACAGAGCTTCTAAGTGATCAAGTAACCGAGGCATGGCTTATTAACCTGCTGGCGGGATCAATCACCATGCTCTTTACCGCTTTCGTAATAAAGAGAGGAACACACCTCTCCGACAACAAGAACCTTTCATACGGCATCCCTATAGGCTTGGCGCTTTGTTCAATCACCCTGCAATACATGCCGGGCTTTTTTCCGACCAATTTATCGATATATGCTCTTGCCTGCGTCGCAGGAGGACTTGAAGGCTTGATGCTCATTTTGTGGGGCGAGTGCCTAACGCGAATGCACGCCCAGTTTTCCATGCCGCATATCGGCATGGTTTTCAGCGGCACGCTTTTCATTTTGGTCTTGATCGGCCTTGCTCTGCCTACCATCTTGGTTCCCGTGTTCACTACAGCGCTTGTCGTGGTTTCGGGAACGCTGCTTGTATACGAGGAAAAACAAGAAACGCGTAATTATCCCGTTTTGCTACCCAAAAGCACCACGAAGCCAGCGCTAAGCAATGCAATCGTAATTTGCTTCATTGGATTCTTGGTCGGTGCTGCCTGTTATTACCTGGCAGCAATCATCCCCTGGGAAAACCTTCCCTTGGAACAAAGTTCCTTTGTTGTAGGTGTAATAGCCATGGGTGCTTGCTTCTTTATCGCCTCAGCAGCAACGAATTATCTCAAACAGCAGTACGGCATCTTCAAGATGTTCCCGTGGTTCCTGGTACTCACCATCCTTGCCTTCTGCCTTTTTATTGCAGATGGCATGTTTAACACCCCGGCTTTCTTGATGAGCCTGGTTATCTCTTGCGTACTCGAGATATCGCTGCTTGTTTACTTCGGAATCTTGGTTAAACGAGGCTTCTTCCCGCCCACCATTTCATTCGCACTCTCGATCGGTTGTGCGCGTATGGGCATAGCAGCAGGAAACGCATTAGCAGTTTTCTACGAAAGAGCTGGGCTGGCGTCCACCGATGTAGTGACCTACACCTGCCTCGGCTTCATTTGCCTTATTGCCATAGCGCAGGTTCCCATGAGCAAACGCGAATCTAACATTGTGCACCTAATTAGTGCACCGGCAAGCCCGGCGCAGGTAGACGTAGTGTGCGAACAGATCATCGACGAATTTGCACTGTCGGAACGCGAAGGAGAAATCCTTAAACTTATTGCCCGAGGAAACACCGCATCGAACATTGCAAACAAGTTGGTTATTTCGCCCCACACGGTAAACACCCATATTCGTCATATCTACGAAAAGGTGAATATTCATAAGCGAAGCGAGCTTATTGAGTACATCAATATGAGGAAAAGCGACCATTAAAGCCGCAAACTCCCCACAGTACGCATCACAGCAAAAAGGAGGAGCCTCATGGGGCTCCTCCTTTTTGCTTCTGCGTTTTCCAAACTCGCTTCAGCATTGTGTGGAAACTAAAACAAGATGATGCTGAACGTGCGCGTATCGGTTTCGCCGGGCTGCAGGATAGTCATTCCTGCCTTTTCCTCGAAAACATCCCCTTCATCGCATGCAGTTGTATGGCCTGTCCAGGGCTCAAGCGCAACGAAAGGGGCATTGTTAGCCGCCGACCAGACGCCTAAATACCTAAAGTCAGGAAAGTCGACCCGAATCCCGTGCCCGTTCTTTGAGCCCAACAAGGTCAACCTTCCTCCAGGGACATCGGTGAAAACCAAGGCATCGTGATCGAAGCAACGATGGTTAATCGGAATGATATCGGTACCAGCCGGGCACTCATGAAGCATGTCCCGACGCATAAGACCATCCTCTCCGATTGTTGGCAGCATACAGCTCCAAGGCTTTTCGAACTTCAGGATGTAATCCTCAAACGATTCGTCCACCGCACCAGGAACAGGGACATTGAAGGCTGGATGGCCTCCGACGCAAAAGGGCATTGGGACAGAATCATCATTGGCTATACAAAATGTTTGAGACAACGTTCGTTCATCAATCAAAGAATACGTAGTTTTCAGCGTAAAACGAAAGGGGTACGCCTTCATCGTTTCATTATTGCTAACCAGTTTGAACGTAACTGAATGCTCATCCTTATATGTAATGCCATGCTCATAATTTCGGGCAATGCCGTGACGCCCCATAGTGCAAGTCCCTTGGGCCGATTCGGCACGACCATTGCGAAGCGAACCGACTATAGGAAACAGAATAGGAGCATGACGCGACCAAAAAGCTGGGTCGCCTTGCCACAAATATTCGTTTTCGTTCAATTTCAGACTACACAATTGCGCACCCATGGGATCGACCGCAGCGGTTAGCTCCCCCAAATTAAGCGATATCAAATCGGACATAATCACCCCTTAAATGACTCGCCCAATGATACCAATCAAGCAACTCCCCCTACCCCGCAAAATAATTCATGCGAATTAACTACGGGCTTCATTCGCATGGGTGTCATTCCAACGCTTAAGGTGAGGAAGCACAGCGCCCATCAAAGAAACCGCTTCATCGTTTGTCATACCTGTATTTTCCGCCAAACGGGGCGCGCAATCTTCAATCATTGCCTCCATTGAGGTTTCGTAGGTATATTTTCCCTGTTCATAGCACCATTTACAGTAATGATCGGTTTTCGCCCCATTGCAATCGGTGCCATATTCCTCAGGCGAAAGCATCATGCCGCAGCTTTCGCAATAATGCTCGGGCATATCAAGCAGATGGGCAATAGGCTCTTCGAGGACCATAGCGATAAGCTTCAGCATATCGATTCCAGGAATCACTTCCCCTCGTTCCCACCGAGAAACCGCCTGACGCGTCACGAAAAGCTTTTCAGCGAGCTGTTCCTGGGTGAGTCCCCTGCGTTTTCTTGCTTCCGCTATCGTTTCATTTAGCTTCATTATCATTACCCTTTCCGTCGATCCACCAGGCTATATCCACTGTATTGTCCAGCACCCAGCAAAGCTAGCAACAAATTGTTGCTAGACAAAACGGGATACAATTGCCTAAACGCAAATCGCTTCTTTAATGCGCCATCATGATTCAAAAAATGTTTCCTACCGAGCTGGGATCCATAACCTACTGGATCACTGCCTCTAAAACCCCATCGAAACCATGACTCGTTTTCCTTCCGGGCCTTACGGCTAATCATCACCTTTTCAAAGATCAAATTGAGCACTTCAAGGGAAAAGCTAACCTATTTGTATGGGATCCGCCATCACACGGAGCATCCCGTCCGTTTAAACTCAACTGGAGCATTCAGCAACTTGCAGAATGGCTCGATGCCATCCTGAACTCGGAGGATATCGGCAACCCAGTGCTCATCGGCCAATCCATGGGAGGCTACGTATCCCAGGCGTTCATAAAATACTTTCCCGAAAAAACGCTGGCCTTCGTTTCAATCGATTCCGCACCTCTCGGGCGCAGCCATTACCGTTCATGGGAGCTTTGGAGTCTTAAACATACGTTTCTGCTTTACCTATGCCTTCCCTGGCAGCTTCTCCTCTGGGCCGGCTCAAACGGATGTGCCGAAACCGCCGAAGGGAAGTCGTCGATGAAAAGAATGATGCTTGCCTATCGCAAAATGGAGTACTGCAAGCTCGTCAGCCATGGATATAAAGCGCTATCGCAGGAAATCGAAAAGAACAAAACCTATAAACTCAGCTGCCCCACACTGCTCATCTGCAGGAAAGAAGACCAGGCAGGATTTACCGCTCGATACAATCGGCAGTGGGCGGCAGACGAGAACATTCCCGTCTGCTGGGTTCAGGGGGCTGGCCATAACGCAAATAGCGACAAACCAACTGAGGTGAATTTGCTAATTGAAACATTCCTCGAACAACATCACCTCGTCTAACACAAATTTCCATCGGGCGGCAGTCTAATTGAATGAGACCATGGAGAAATGCAGAACTTCGCTATTTGCACTTCCCTATTCGGCCTGAAGCAACCAAGCAATCGCCACCAACAATCGCCCCATAAACCAACAAAGCGCAGGTGAAAGTTTCGTTTTACTCAATCAGCGATATGCTACCCTTACATGGAAACACGCATCTTTATGGGGAGGACGCACTATGCCTTATCAGATTGTTACCGATTCTTCTTGCAACCTCACCGAGGCTCTCATCGATGAGCTCGAACTGGAAATCCTCCCCTTAACCTTCATGGTCGACGGCGTACAGCACCAAAGCTACCTCAAAGGAGAAACCACTGACCTGAAGCAGTTTTACACTATGATGCGCGAAGGAAAAGTAATAACCACATCACTGCCGAATCTCTCCAACTCGGAAAAACTGCTCACTGAAATTCTCGAATCGGGAAAAGACATCCTTTACCTGGGCTTTTCCAGCGGTCTTTCCGGTACCTACGATTCCACAGAAACCCTGAGCCGCAACCTACGCACGCGTTTTCCTGAGCGTACCATTGAATGCATTGACACGCTTGCAGCATCCATGGGAGAAGGCCTTCTTGTGTACTATGCTGCAAAAATGAAACAAAAGGGTGCTTCCCTGGCTGAAGTTGCTACGTGGGTACGCGACAACAAACTACATCTGGCTCACTGGTTCACCGTAGATGATCTGATGTTTCTTTATCGCGGCGGACGCGTGTCCCGAACCGCTGCATTTGCTGGCAGCATGCTTAAAATCAAACCGGTGATGCATGTCGACAACGAAGGCCATCTTATCCCCCTCGAAAAGAAACGCGGACGCAAAAAGAGCATCCAGGGCCTGGTCGATCACATGGAAGCTACAGCAAATGCCCCTGTTGCCGATCAGGTGGTAGGCATTTCACACGGCGACTGTATTGAAGATGTCGAGTATCTCCAAAGCCTTATAACCAAAAAATTCGGCGTCACAAAATACCTGGTTAACTACGTTGACCCCGTAATCGGCGCCCATTCGGGCCCTGGCACCCTTGCCCTGTTCTTCCTGGCTAGCGAACGCTAATCCGGCTATTTCGTGCATTCTTGACGCTTCTGAATCCCCGCACTACACAGCCATTCACATGGTGCGCTGGGCAAGCCCAAGAGATATAACAATCCAGTAGCTCCAAGGGACTCACTGGTACACTGGTGCCATGATTCAAGTCGAACGACATAGCCGCCAACTGCGCCCCTGGATTGGAACAGCCATAATCCTCATGGATCTTGATGCGTTCTTTGCGTCAGTCGAGCAACTCGACCATCCAGAATGGAAAGGGAAACCCGTTATCGTCGGAGGAGACCCCACAAAGCGCGGTGTCGTATCCACGGCATCCTATGAAGCACGTAAGTACGGCGTGCACTCAGCCATGCCCTCATCCACTGCAGCACGCCTGTGCCCGCAAGCCGTCTGGACGCCCGGCAACTTCCATCGATATCGCGAGCTATCACAGAAGGTAATGGGCATCCTGCAAGACGAATCACCCCATCTTATGCAAGTAAGCATCGATGAGGCGTTTCTCGACATAACGCCAACAAGAGCCAACCGCGAGCATCCTGTAGCCATAGCAAGGCGCATTCAGCAACGTGTTGCCGAGCTTGGCATCACCTGCTCGATCGGTCTTGGCGAATCGAAAGCGGTGGCAAAAATCGCCTCAAACCAAAACAAACCCCGAGGCCTTACCGTGGTGTATCCCGGTGAATCGGCTGCATTTTTGGCCCCTCTCCCCGTAGCTGAAATGAGTGGAATTGGGCCCGTGGCGCAAAAAAAGCTAATTGGCTACCACTTGCGCACATTAGGGGATGTAGCCAACGCGGATCCGGCGCTGCTGAAACAAGTTTTCGGCAAGAACACGCAGCTGATGATAGATCGCTGCCGAGGTGTCGACACCGCAGTTGTGAGCACCGGCGAGCCCGCCAAATCTGTTTCAAACGAAATCAGCTTTGCGATAAGCCTAACCGACAGAAAAGAGCTACAGGCTCGCATTGCCACTATGGCCCATAAAGTGGGCAGACGCTTGCGCCGCAAAGGCATAGAGGGCACCACCCTTCACCTTAAGATCCGAAAAGAAGATCTGTCGGTGCGCACCTGCCAACGGCATAAAGCCAACCTCGGAACCAACGATCTGACATGGCTCCCTGAGCTTTACAGCATGCTCAACGAGGTTTGGGACGGATGGGAACCGTTGCGCCTAGTGGGAGTAGGGGTAAGCGGCTTCGAAAGTGAACCAGTGCAGGAAACCCTATTCGATATTGCGCCAATCACCGAGGCAAACGACCACAGCACTGATAGCCCCCTTATCAGAAATGCTGAAGCAAACAAGAAACTACTTGAGGCAAACGACCTGATAGCCCAAAAGTTCGGAGAAAATGCTGTACGATTCGGCCACGAATTGCGTACCTACCAAGAAACCACAGGAAGCAGCGCCAAAAACCCAGAAGATTATAAAGACTAACCACACTCACGCCTCAAAGCATGAGGCTAGAAATTATCGGCGGGTATGGAATGTTCTTTCCGAAAACCGGACACCTAGGCTATCGAGCGCTAGTTCCCCAATCAACCCCGGTTAAAACCCTAGAAACGAATGCGATGCGTAGCGCATCTTCACCTTGGAAGCAAAAGTGCCGCCCAGAAGGCGGCACAACAGTTAATTGAACTTGAAGATCTTCTGAGCGACATGATATGCCGTCAAACCGAACTGGCGGCCTAGCGGTGTAGGAATGTTGGTGCCGGCATTCAACAGCGTATGTTTCAGCTGGCTATACAACTTCGCATCCTTAGCCTTCAGGTACGCCCATACGTCAGCGCGCTTTTCCTCGTTTTCAGGAGTCTGCTCCATACGAAGGAACACTGAGCAGATGCACATCATCATAGAAAGATAGTTATGCATGTATTTGCGCAGATGCGAGTTTTCAACCGTATTCAAATTCACTGCATCGATCATGGTTTTGGTAACACGAATCTGCTGATCGATACGGGAAAGCATAACCTTTTCATTGACCGATTGATCGTCGCGACCAATAAAGTAGCGATACATGTCAACATCGAAGTAGCGCATGGTTTGGACATGCGGCAAGGGCACATACACAAACACATTGTCCACGTAGAAGCAGTGCTCAGGGAGCTTCAGGCCCATATCACGCAGCAGCTGGGTACGATAGATCACCGAGTGCATAAGCAAATACTGCGAAGAACGGAAATGCCCCACATCGGGCCAACCAAACTCCTTGTCGGTCGGAAACACATTGGTGTAGCGCATAACGGTACGAGAGTTCTCGAATACCTTTTCGTACACGTAGTTGCCGATAACCATATCGGTGCCTACAGCATTGCCGCCAAGCTCTTCAGCGCGGCTCTTTTGTTCACGCAGGTACGGCATGATAACGTCCATGGCGTTCTTATCAAGCCAGTCGTCAGAATCAACCACCTTGTAGTAGTAACCCTGAGCAGCAGCCAAGCCTGCATTAACCGCAGAGCCATGGCCGCCATTCTCTTTGTGGATGGCACGAACAATGCCAGGGTGCTCTTCTGCCAGGCGATCGGCGATTTCAGCCGTATTATCGCGAGTGGAACCATCGTTGACCAAAATGATCTCGATATCGTCGCCACAGGGCAACAGGGAATCAACGCACTTCTCCATATAGTTAGCCGAGTTATAGCACGGCACCGCAAAGGAGATCGTTTTCATGAAGCGGCACACCTAACCTTTCCGTTCACGCCTTCAGAGATTAACCTCAAGGGCACATTATACCCACCTAGGGGCCTGCGCGCTAAAATGGAGCACGAGAGAAACATCACCCACGAAAGGAATGTTTATGACCACGCTCATCGATTCGATGGTTGAACGCGCCAAAGCCGACAAGAAGACCATCGTTTTACCCGAAGGCCACGACGATCGCATCTTGGCTGCCGCAGAGGAAACCCTGAAACAGGGCATCGCTAATCTGGTAATTCTTGGCGACGCAGAAGAGATCAACGCCAAGGGCTACAACCTTGAAGGCGCCAAAATCATCAACCCTGCAACCTCCGATAAGGTCGATGAATTTGCAAACCTCCTCTTCGAACTGCGTAAGAAGAAGGGCATGACCGAAGAGGAAGCCCACGAGCTGGTAACGAAAGACAACATCTACTTCGCAACTATGATGGTTAAAACCGGCCAGTGCGATGGCTTGGTAGGCGGCGCAAGCTGTGCAACCGTAAAGATCCTCTCCCCCGCGCTGAAGGTTTTGAAGACTGCCCCGGGCGCTCCTATGGTTAGCTCCCTTTTCCTGATGGAAGTGCCCAACTGCGATCTGGGTGAAAACGGTGTTTTCGCTTTCGCCGACTGCGCACTCGAGATTCAGCCCACCGCTGAAAAGCTGGCGCACATTGCAAACCTCACCAATCAGTCCTTTAAGCGCTTGCTGGGCAAAGAGGCACGCATTGCCCTGCTCTCTCACTCCTCGCATGGCAGCGCCAAGAATGACGACGCTCAGAAAGTCGTTGACGCTATGGCCTACATCAAGGAAAACTACCCCGATTTGAACGCTGACGGCGAACTGCAGCTTGATGCAGCCATCATTCCCGAAGTTGGCGCTTCCAAGGCTCCCGGCTCAGCAGTTGCCGGCAAAGCGAACACCCTTATCTTCCCCGACCTCGACGCCGCCAATATCGGTTACAAGCTGGTGCAACGTCTTGCGAAGGCAGAGGCATACGGCCCCATCCTTCAGGGCATTGCAGCGCCAGTTAACGATCTTTCCCGTGGCTGCACCGCAGAAGATGTAGTTGGTGTTATCGCCATCACTTGCGTTCAGGCTCAGACTCTTTAGCAGCCAGCATCACCGAAGCGCCAAAGCCAACGCTTCACACCAAGCGCAATTAATACAGGGCATGACGAGGTAAATTGCCAGTCATGCCCTTTTCAATCTCGTTGCCCTATCCAACAGCAACAAATAAGCTGGCTTTGCCAGAACGCGCTCCTGCAATAGCATAAAGAGAAAGAGCCCCTACCGGGGCTCTTTCTCAGTCACGCAGAAGAACACTTGTGACGCACTATTGCTTCTTGTACTTCTTGACCAGCTGACGACCAGAAATATAGTTCATGATTTCTGTTGTACCGCCAGCAAACTCATAACCCTTCAGGTCGTTCCAAATACGACCTGCATTGATTTCCTTCGTATAACCAATACCGGCATAAATGGAAAGCGCATGCTCTGCAACCTTGGTAAGGTTCTGGCATGCATACGATTTCAGCAACGCCGATTCAAGACGCGTAGACTGCCCCTTATCGAGCATGGTAGTTACCTTATAGAGACGCGTACGCACATTGTCCAAGATGGTTTCCATCTCGACAAGATGCTGCTGGATAGCGCTGATGTGGCCAATCGGCTTCTGGAAACAGATGCGCTCCGAGCAATAGGCACCCGCTTCATTCATAACAGCCTGAGCCTGACCAAGCGCCTGAGCAATAACCAGACAGCGTTCAAACTCAAGCTTTTTCATGAGGTTCTTCCAGCCTTCGCCTGGTTTGCCAAGGCGCATATCTTCAGTAAGAACCACGTTGTCGAAGAAGCAGTCTACAAACGGAACAATCTGCTGACCGATCTTTTCCAAACCGCCGAAGGTGTAACCCTCAATGTCGTTGGGGATCATCCACAACGAGTAATTATCGTTTTCGTACGACGGATCTTCATCCTTGGCAACCAAAATGGTGTATACCGCCAGATGGCCAATGGTAACCCAAGTCTTTTGGCCATTGAGCAAATAGGTGCCATCGGGCTGCTTGACGGTAACACATGTCATAGCGTTATTGTCAGAGCCAGCGCCAGGCTCAGAAATCGCAGTTACTGCAACGCTCGTGCTTGGAACGTTATTCACGACATCCATGATCTTCTTCTGCTGCTCTTCGTTGCCGAATTCGATAACGTCCATGATGGAATTGAAATCGGTCTGGAAAGGCAAAACGCAAGTAGTGTACTCATGCAGCTTTTCCATAAGCAGAACCAACGTGAGCTTATCGCAAGGAATACCGCCAACCTCTTCAGGGAGGCCCAGGTGCATGAAGCCCAGCTCGCGGAAAGCCATGGCAGCCTCTAAACTGATGTGATGATCAACCTCATAGGCCTGCTTGATAGCTTCAGGCGTGAAGTACTTTTCTGCATACTCCTTAGCACTCGCAATAAAGAGCTCCTGATCAGGCGTCAGTTCAAAATCCATTATTTCCCCCTATACATATAAACCCTCTGTAAACGCATAACGCGTTCATAGCCTGATTGTATTTTTCGGGAAACACCTGTACCAATGCGAACTGATAATAAAAAGTCGCAGAATCTATGAAAGTAGAAAATAATCCCAGGTAAACAATTTGCAAATCCATAAGAGCGAGTGACCCGAGGACGAATTACGAAGCAATTAACTAAGTAGGCATCAAATCCCCTTCAGTATTCCTGACGGATTTACTCGGCGAGGATTCCATTCAGCAACCCCGACAGATTTTGCAGGGAAGAATTAGAGCGATCTTGATTGGCTGCCCATCCATCCTTCCCGAAATTACTTATAAAATTTCAGGCAGTATATTAGATGTATTAATCAAAGCAATAACGCGCCCATTACCAAGGTACTTATCATGAATAGCGAGGGGAACATCGCTTTACGCCAAAGTGACCAACTAAGGAGGCGGTTATGAAAGGAAGCTCTCACACCACGCTGACCACAGGAAATATCGGTATCCCGAAATTCGACTTAACAGGAAAAATCGCACTTATAACTGGTGTTGGCAGCGAAATCGGAATCGGGCGCGCCATAGCACGTACTTTTGCCTGGTATGGGGCAGATCTGGTAATCGCAGATATCGATGAAGAAAAAATCAAAGCGCGAGCAGGAGAAATCGCGGAAGAATCCGGTAGACGAATTGTGCCAGTATGCTGTGATGTATGCAGCAACGAGGATCAAGAAAACCTGGTAAAGATAGCCATGGAGAGTTTTGGTCGTATCGACATCCTTGTTAATGATGCAGGGGTTGTTCTAAGCAACGACCAACTGATAGTCGACACCGACGAAGATGAATTCGATCGAGTGGTGGATACCGATTTCAAAGCAGTTTTTTTCCTCTGCAAACGCGTAGCGAAAATAATGATTCAGCAAGAGCAAGGCAATATCATCAACCTCGCTTCGGTTGTTGCTCGAGTGGCATCTACGCGCATGGCGGCTTATGCGGCAGCAAAGGCAGCTGTTGTGCAAATGACCCGTTGCATGGCATTCGAATGGTCGCGCTTCAACATCCGCGCAAACTGCATTTGCCCAGGATACATCGACACCAATATGACTCAAAGCACGCTCAATAAAGAAAAGGCCTACGAGGCAATAACCCGCCCAATTCCACATAATCGAAAAGTCGGCGACCCAATGGACATCGCTGCAACCGCACTGTTCTTAGCTTGCGATTGCTCGGACATGGTAAATGGATTTCCGCTCTACGCCGATGGGGCGCGCTCTATTTGGTAAAGCCGGAGACAATAAAGAGAAACACAACCCAAGAGCACCTTCTTAGTACCGCAGCCGAAACGATCGATATCAGCAAGAAGGCAAATGAGAAAAGCCCATGATGCATAGCCATTGAGCTGCATCATGGGCTTTGTGGTTATGAAATGATACCGTTGAAACCAGTTATTTCGTACCGTAATGAGAAGCAGGAACAATCTGGCTGCGGTTATGGACAATATTGTAGGTATCGCGGGCAATCATATATTCCTCATCGGTAGGAATAACGATAATCGGAACCTTTGACTTATCGGACGAAATAATACGTTCGAAACCGCGCTGCTTGTTCTTCTCGGGATCAAGGATGATACCAAGTGGTTGCCAACCGGCAAAGATCATGCGGCGCATTTTGTCGCAATTTTCACCTACACCAGCAGAAAGAACAATAGCATCCGTGCCGGACATAAGCGCCAAACACTGACCAATGTACTTCTTAACACGCGTAGAGTACATTTCATAGGCGAGGATCGCACGGGGATCGCCTGCATCAGAAGCCTCCCGAACACTACGCAAGTCGTTGCTGATGCCGGAAATGCCTAGCAAACCCGACTTCTTGTTCAAAATGGTATTCATTTCTTCTGGGGTATAGCCCTCATGATCCATCAAGAACGTAACAATAGCAGGATCAATAGAACCGGAACGCGTACCCATCATCAAGCCATCGAGCGGAGTGAAGCCCATGGTGGTGTCGATCGGCCTGCCATGATCTACTGCCGTAATAGAACAGCCATTGCCCAAATGGCAGGTAATAAGGCGAATCTCGTTAAGGTCTTCGCCCAGGATAGCCGCTGCACGCTCGCACAGATAGCGATGAGAGGTGCCATGGAAACCGTACTTACGGATGCCGTACTTTTCGTAGTACTCGTAAGGAATTGGATACATGTACGAATACTGCGGAAGCGTCTGGAAGAACGAGGTGTCGAACACGGCGACCATCGGAGTTTCTGGCATCAGGGCGCGACACGCATTAATGCCTGCAAGCGCGGCCTTGTTGTGGAGCGGTGCAAGCTCTGCCAAATCATCGATCTTGGAAATAACATCGTCATCGATAAGAGCAGACTCTTTGAAAAACTCGCCACCGTGAACAATGCGATGACCAACCGCTGCAATGTCGTTCATATCTTTAATGACGGCATTGGGACCCGTGCTCAGGATGTCCAGGACCACACGCATAGCAGCAGTATGGTCTGGCAAGGGCAATTTGTACACGAATTCGTTTTCATCGATGCCGTGCTTATGGAGGGACTGCTCGCTGCCAACGCGCTCGCACAAGCCCTTCGCTAGCACCTTGTTGCTGGCAATATTAACCAACTGGTATTTCAACGAAGATGAGCCTGCGTTAACGACAAGAATGTTCAAAACCAATCCCCTCCTAGAGTGGTCGATTGCAGAACCTATTTTACGCAAAAACGACTTGAGCCGTATTCCACTGCAAGTGATTTTACGGTGACTGGTGAACGGCAGAAATGGCGCTTCAAAAGGAGCGTATACGCAGACGAACGGCGTACAAAGGATAGTTGCCGTCAAATAATCTCCACGTATGCGCCACCGTAAAAAGCAGGGAATACTACAGAACGTGCTCGCCCAAGTTCTTGCCACCCAAAATATGAAAGTGAAGATGGAAAACCGTCTGGCCAGCATCTGCGCCCGTATTTACCACAACACGGTAGCCAGATTCGTCGATGCCTTTGAGCTTGGCGATTTCAGGCACACGAGCCATCAGCTGGCCTAGAAGATCTGCCGGAACTCCATCGTTGAGTGAAGCGAAATGCTGCTTGGGAACGATAAGCGTATGAACGGGCGCTTCGGGGGCAATATCGTCAAACGCGTAGCACACATCGTCCTCATACACCTTCGTAGAAGGAATAGCCCCTTCGATAATGTTGCAAAACAGGCAATCGGCCATGGTCGGTTCCTTTCAAAAAGCCATGCACATCAGCACATGGAATGGACATATCAGGTTTACGCCTTCTGCAGCGTAGTGTCTACCACATCATCGTTTACAGGCACACCAAGTTCGCCCTTCAGCACATCAACACGCTGCTGGGCGTTTTCCAAGCGACCGCGCAAAAAGCGGATAAGAACGATCCCGCGCTCGTATTTGACGAGGCTTTCTTCAAGCTCAAGCTTGTTGCTTTCCAGAGCTTCCACAATCTGACCAAGCTCGGTAATTGCCTCACGGAACGTTAGATCGACACTTTGTTCTTCACTCATGGGAATCCTCCAATGAAAGTAATTCTGACAAACCGGAAGCCACTTCCCCCTCAACACGGCAGGAAAGGGCACCGTCTAATAACTGAACCTCGACCAAATCGTCTGGCTGAACCTCGGTTACGCTGCGTAAAACACTTCCCTCCTCGTTACGCGCAATAGACCAACCGCGCTCCAAAATATGCAGCGGCGAAAGGTCATTCAGGCGCGAGGCGGCCATAGCAGCCTCCGAATAATAGGTGTCAAGCAGCGTTTTTCCCAAGCGTGACAGCGATTCAGCCCCCAAATCCACTTCATGCGTCGGTTTGACCAACATGGCTTCTCCGCAAGCCTTCAACGAAGCCGAGGCGCGCATGAGTTCGCTTTCAGCCACTTGCAAAGAAAACGGCAAAGACGCCTGCAGACGCGCCGTATACGACTCGAGACGCTCCTGCTGAGACAAGGCAATATGCGAACCCAGTCGGTCTAAGCGACTTGTAAGCTGAGCCAGAGCATCTGCAGAACTGCCAACCTGCAGCCCAGCGGCACGTTCCATACGGTCTTGGTAAAGATCGAGCATGCGAGCGTCAGCTTCGTACATTGAAGCAGGATCGCGTAAAACGGGCCGGGAAGCCATCGCGTCCAAATACTCAACCGAACGGTTGAGACGATTAACCAAGCTTTTATCCATACGGGAAAGCAGCGTATCCACCAATGAGTTCAGCTCGGCAGAATCGGGCGACACGGCAAGAGCCGCCTGAGTTGGCGTAGACGCTCGATAGTCGGACACCATGTCGGCAATGGTGGTATCAGGCTCATGCCCAATGCCCGTTACTACAGGAACAGGACAAGCAACAATGGAGCGGGCCAAGCCTTCGTCATTGAACGGCATAAAGCTTTCGAACGAACCACCGCCTCGCAAAAGCAGGACAACCTCAACACCGGCATCGCAAACCAGTTGCAGGGCATCGGTCATATCGTGCGCCGCAGTAGGCCCCTCAACCGGCACGCCGGCAACAACCATGCGCGCCAAAGGAAAACGTCGGCGGAACGTGCGCAGGGCATCGTGCACTACTGCACCGTTTGGGGAGGTAACAATGCCCACGGTAAGGGGAATTCGGGGAATGGGACGCTTGCGGGATGCGTCCATGAGCCCTTCGGCCTTGAGCTTTTCGGCTAACTGGGCTACCTGCTGGCGAAGAGCCCCCTCACCAGCAAGCTTGATACCATAAACGTTGAAATCAAGCTTGCCAGAACGAGCGAATATGTTGAACTTGCCCGTTAACTCGACCTTAGCGCCGATAAACAACTTCACACCGCTGGTTTGATAGCGGTTCTTCCACATCAGGCACGTCATAACCGCACCCTCATCTTTGACCGTAAAGTACACGGCCTTGTAGCCAGGCTTATCGGAAAGTTCGCTGACCTCTCCCATTACGTGGAACGTATGGTTCTTCAGAATGGAATTTGCAATATTGGTAACTTCGGTAACGGAAAGGATATCCGATTCCCTCTTTGACGAGGAAGCGCCCCCTGCCCCGCTCACAGCAAACCCAGGGTCGGCAGAACGATACGTTGCCGCACGCGCCGCAGCGCTCTTGGCAGCCGCAACCACATCGTCGTGGGTTGGGGCAGCCTGTCCACCTCGGGGCGAATCTATATAGCCAAAGCCACTCATATCTGGCGTGCTGTCACGCGCCATGGGTTAATTCTCGTTATTAAACGCAGAGAGGTAATAGAGCAGCTGCAGAATCGAAACGAGAGCAGCAGCCACATAGGTAAAGGCGCACGCACGAAGCACATTCCAAGCACCGGCCTGTTCGCCACCGGGAATACCCGTTTCTGCCATATAGGACAACGCACGGCGACTAGCATTGAATTCCACAGGCAGTGTGACAATCTGGAACAGAACCGCAAAAGCATAGAACACAATTGCCAGGGTCACCAAACCGGCCATATTCAAGAAAATGCCTACCAGAAGCAGAATAAACCACGTATTGGTGGCAAACTCAACCACAGGAACAAGAGCGCCACGCGCCTTCATGGGCGCATAACCCATTGCATACTGACATGCATGACCCACCTCGTGGCACGCTGTAGCAGTAGCAGTAATAGAAGAGCCATCAAAAACATCGTAAGAGAGCGTTACTGAATTGTCTTTAGGGTTAAAGAAATTCTGATCAGAACCACCACGATGCACCTGCACACCTTCAATTCCGTAATAGCTCAGCATGCCAACGGCAACCTGATAGCCCGTCATGTGGCTGGAATTAGGCACATGCGAGTACTTCTTAATCTGATGGTTAACATACCAGGTGGCAAACGCGCCGATCGCAACAGTAACAACCAGGATCAGCAAATAACTCATATGCATTGGATGGTCTCCCAATTAGCTCAAATTCGTACACTAAAGTCCAAAATAGGATAACGGCATTTATTCCGCCGATTTGCGAGGACGATCGATAACCAAGTTTCCGTCATCGAGTCGTAAAGAAAACTCACCGTTCAGAAATGCGGAAAGTTCCTTGCCTACCACGCGATAGCGCCAACCAGTGAGCAATTCGCAATCTTCCTCATGGCCACGCGCAAGCTTCATGAGCTCATTTTGCGGAGCCAACGTTTGCGGAGCAATGCGATTTTGGCGAGCACGCAGATGGACGATGGCGTTCATCAAATCGACTGCAATGTCGACGTTGGCCTCGCTCTTATGGGCCTTCTGAACTACAGGAAGATCCTCTTCCGCGCATTCCAACCCGCATTTGATGCACTTCAGCACAATACGACCTTCGGCAGGACGCAAGCTTTCACGCATGCCGCGCACCATGTACAACTCATCCAAGGTTCGAGCTTCACGGCGGCACGCTTCTACGATTTGCTCGTCAGAAACAACCCATTTTCGCGGGATATTTGCTTTTTGGGCACGCTCTTCGCGCCAAGCAGCAAATTCCCGCGCTGCAGCAATTTGACGAGGAGTGAGTTGGTTCACGCGACGCAGCTTGCGCCATCGCGCACGTGGATCGATTTCGTATTTTTTGGGATTGGATATTTCCGCAAACGCATCATCCAACCAGGAAAGACGACCCTTTTCCTTCAAGCGGCTAACCATATCGCGATAGATCTTCGGCAGATAGGTTACATCGTCTGCAGCGTATTCCACCTGCGAGGCAGAAAGCGGCCTACGCGACCAATCGGTGAACGAATCCTTTTTCGGCAGAGTAACCCCACAGAAGGTATGGACCAGCGAGGCGTACGATGCTTGCTGTGTTTTGCCCAACAATGCAGCAGCAACCTGCGTATCGAAAACCGGCGTGGGAACAACGCCAGTTTCGTGATACAGGATCTCGATATCCTGAGAAGAAGCGTGGAAAATCTTCATGATATTCGGGTCGGAGAGCGCTGGGGCCATCACCGACAGGTCGCGAATTCCCAGCGGATCGATAATGGCAACTTCACCTTCAATAGCGATCTGCACCAAACAGAGCTTTGCGTAATACGTTTTCTCACGCAAAAACTCGGTATCTATAGCCATGTAGGGACTCTTGGCGCAGCGCGCCATAAAATCCCGTAAAGCAGCGTCGGTTTCGACGAGCATTGAACACCCTTCATGTCGTTTTATCGAACAACACCCGCGGTTATGCTCAGCCCATGGGCGTTTCGCTCCGCAAGCGGTCATATCATGTACCATTGCATGGTAACAAAAGGGGTGACCGTGAAAGTACTCGTCATACATAATCTACGCTCTGGCCTCCGCAACGGCGCGGTATATGACTTCATGCGCAGCTACGCCGAGCAAGGCGACTCCGTTACCATCCGCTCTTTCGGACCGGATATTGAACTTGCGCCACTGCTCGAAGACGCCGCCGAATACGACTTCGTGGTAGCGAGCGGCGGCGATGGAACCATCGCTTCGGTGAGCTATGAGCTTCGCAATACAGGGATTCCCATCCTTCCCTTCCCTGCCGGCACCGCGAATCTCTTGGCGCTTAACCTGTTCGAGCCCAATGAATCGCACGCACTGTGCAAGCTGGTAGACGAAGCGCTTACACTCGACTTCGACATGGGTGAAATCGAAGCAGCCGACGGCACGAAGCTTGGCTTCACCATCATGGCAGGTTGCGGCTACGACGAGCTGATCATGCGCAACGCCACTGGCAATAAGCACCTTTTGGGTGATATGGCGTATTTCGAAGCCGCCTTCTCCAACCCTAAACCGCAAGTTTCCACCTTCACCCTCACTATCGACGGCGAAACCGTGGAAGTGTCGGGCATCGGTGTTGTATTGGCAAATTTCTCGAAGATACAGTTCGACCTTCAGGTAGCAGACGAAAACCTTCCCCGCGACGGAAAACTCGATGTGGTTGTGCTGAAAACGGAAAACGCAATACAGCTTATACCTACGCTTATGGCCAAGGTGTTCGACCACACAGGCTCACTTGCTAAAAAGGTTGGCGGTCTTGAGATTTACCGCGGCAGCGAAATCCGCATCGATGCGGAGCCTGCAATGCGTATCGAATACGATGGCGAACCCACAGAGGTCACGACGCCCATCATCGCCCGATCGCTTCCTGGGTCGGTACGATTTGTTGTGTCCGACGAATGCTTCAAACATTTCAGCCACGAGCAATAACCTGTCAGCAATTTGAATCCAGCGCATCCTTAAGCAAACAGCCCTTGACTCATACGAGCCGAGGGCTGTTCTGTGATTGGCTAGAAAAAACGAGCGGCACTAAGGTTTATCGCTATATAACTTCCTTGTTACCTGAATCCCTTTTCAGGCTCTCAGCTTCCATCAAAGCGTTTGCCAGCTGAATAGTGTCGGTGTTTTGGGGATCATAACCACGAGCACGCATGATTTCGAGGTTTTTGCGCATCGTCCACTCCTGGTAGTTCTTGTTGTAGCGCATCTGTATAACCTCAAGAACAATGGCGAAGACCATAGCGAAGTACACCATGAGCTTCTCCGCATGCATATCGAGCACCTCGATACCAGAGTTGATGCCCAAGCCATCGAGCACCAGCAGAACACCGATGACGGTGATGAACACCAAGGCCAAAATCTTCATTTCGGTATGAGTGTTGATGAAGTCGGAAATAGGGTCGATAAACACCATCATAAGGAACACCGCAAGCATAACCGCGATGATCATAACGATAAGGTGGTTTGCCAGGCCAACAGCAGTAATTACGGAGTCGATGGAGAACACGATGTCCATGACCATAATGGTGGCCACAGCACCAGCAAGCCCGATGGTTTTACGGGGCTTGTCCGCATCGCCCTGACTTTCCTTTTCCTCTGAAAGTTTGAGTACATCACGGAGTTCCACAATGCCCTTATAGATCAAGTACAAGCCGCCCAAGAAGAGCACAAGGTCTCGGACCGAAAGGCCGAATTCAGCACCGTTGATATAGAGACCGGGAATAGTAAACAGCTTGTCGGTCATGTGAACAAGGAACGAAGCAAAGCAGAGGAACACAACGCGCGAAACCAATGCGCCAAGCAAACCGAGCTTGCGACCAATATGCTGCTTTTCCGGAGGGAGTCGATCACTGGTAAGAACGATGAACACCAGGTTGTCTACACCAAGCACAATTTCCAAGAACATCAGCGTAACCAAGCTGATCCATGCCTCTGGTGTGGCGAAGATCGAAAGATCCATTTACACACTGCCTTTCTTTGCCCTTAACCCGACCATAAAAAAACTCACGGTACCCAGAAGCTGAACGAATGCTTCTGGGTACCGTGAGTCTCGTTATTGAAGACACGCCAGACTTGCAGCGAATGCAAGCCATGCTTGTTGACGGGCCACATATATATTATGCCAACTACTCCCCCACAGGGTGCTGCTATCTTATCACGAAGATGGGCTTCAAGCTCAACGTTGTGACGCAACAAAAAATCATCATGGTTGGGTCATGCCATCCAATCGATACACAAGCTTAAAGATAGACAAAGCTCATTAGAGTCAAAAAGAAGGCGCCCAAGACGCCTTCATAAAGTGTTAATTCATATATAACGTTGTGCCCATGTCCAAACCCCATGCGGTAACTACATACGGATCGCACGATGCAGGACCGTCATCTTCGTTAGCCAAGGTTGCCATAAGCGTATGGCTGCCGAAGTCATGAAGGTTGAAAGTGGTTCGCTGGCCAACGGTACACTTATGAACCTCTGCAGGTTCGGGATCGTTTGAAGGATCGCCATCGGTTAAGAGGTTAGCTACATCACCGTTGTACAAAGCAACCGAAACTTCCTTGCCATTCAGGTCCGCGTTGGCAGAGTTAATGCCAACATTGATCGTACCTGCAAGCGCTTGCAGGAAGAAATACCCGATCAATACAAGCAGCACCAAACCGAAGACCAACTTCAGCAGAAACATCTTCAAGGTCTGCCCGCCTGGAATGCCATTTGTGCTTTCCTTCGCCACAGGCTTTTTCACTCCGGAACGTATTTCTGCCCTTCGAGCAATTTCAGCACGGGCGGCGGCTACGCCCTCGGAAATACTTTGCGATCCAGTATTTCCTTCTTCTGGATTGTTCTCCTCTTCATGCGCCATGCGCGTCCCCTTCCCCTCTTGAAAAACAACGCTATTGTACCTGAAATGAAAGAAGCCCTTGCAGCTAACTGCAAGGGCTTCGATGTTTCAATGGAGCGGACGACGGGGTTCGAACCCGCGACCCCAACCTTGGCAAGGTTGTGCTCTACCAGCTGAGCCACGTCCGCGCGCAAGAAAGTATTATACGGAAACCAGTTTTTCGCGCAACCCCTTTTTTGAAAAAAATTCAGCGGACTATATTTTATAGTCGTAAGGCACGCAGAACCACACTACTCTGCCAATAACGGACAAGGTTTCACGCTCTCCATCCCCGTAATCAAATACCTGAGGCTTATAGGTGGGATCATTCGAGTCTGGCTCTAGGGCAATACCGTTGTTTAGCTTTCGCACTCGCTTCACCGTCGCATCCGACGAACCGACACTTACCGCATACACGGATCCATCCACAACTTCCGCAGTTGGACACACCAACGCATAGCTACCATTCGGAAGGACTCTATTCATGGATTCACCCTTAACCCTCAAGTAAAAAGCTTTCGGATAACGAAGCAGAAGCGTGTTAGGCACGGGGTGGATTTCCTCGATCTGCAACATTTCGATAGGAGCGCCTGCGGCAATGGATCCATACAGGGGAACAAACCCGAACGACGAGCCAGAGTCTGGTTGTGCCTGCTGCAATACCCTACGCGCATAGCCGAGCACCTGACTGTATATATCGTCCATAGTCAAACCAGGTAAAGATTCTATGATCCTCACAGCATTGGAAAAACGCGGGATGGTTTGCCCGCATTCCCACGCGGAAACGGAAGTCTGGCTCACTTCCGCTATCGCCGCAAGCTGTTCTTGCGACAAGCCAAAATTGCCGCGAATTGCATGAATGTTATCGCCAATATAGTTCTCCATCGGTCCTCCCATCCACGCGAATCATGCTATCAAATAAGGTGGTATTCCCAGATTGACAGCAGGTTTTTACCCGTTAATCTGGTAATGATCAAGTGCGGAGGATGAATATGAAAAACTGGATTCAACAAGCGCGCGAAGCCTCCGGGCTATCCCTGGAAGACTGCGCTTCAGCGCTGTTCCTCTCCCGCGACGCCTTCGCTCAAAAAGACGCCAATCCAGGAACGATTACCCTGAATGAGCTCAGGGTATTGCACAACGTTTTCAATGAAGACGCTCGTAAGATCGTCCAAAAAGCACTGCTCGAAATCTATCTTTAGTATTCCTTGTTATACCTGTTAAAAGGGTATCTATCGGCAGGAGAACAAATGCGCACTATCCAAATGAAAGAAACCCGTTTTCCCTTGATCATGCAAAACGGCAAGGTCGCAGAATGCGAAGCGCTTCTCCTCGTCGAAAGCGCCTGCGGCACCAAAAATTACTTGGTATACACCGACAACAGCATCGACGCCGACGGGTCCCTGACGGTATTCGCTTCTGCGTACAAAGCGAGCAATAAAGTCGCAAACGCTATGCCACTGAAAGAAACAGAGCTTCTTCCCATAACAACAAAAGAGGAATGGGAATTCCTGGAAACCGCACTCAACAGCGCAATCGGGCAATAACCAAAACAACTTGGACAACCCACCAACCCACATTCACAACTGCGAGCCGGGCTAGCTTACATGCCGTCCGGCTCGCATTTTAGCTCCATAGCATTTTTCGCGTGCCATACGAAGCTACACCCCTCACCATGAAGTAAAATATATCGTTACGTCTGCATCTGCCGCCCATGACATATCAGCAGACGCTTAATTGAAAAGGGCATCGAGCAAGAAAGGTCATCCATGTCCGAATTAACCGACTTCGAAAAAGAGGCAAAAGCCGATATAAAGGAGGCTCAGGAAGCAACCGCAGCTGAAAAGGCAAACAAGCCTTGGTTCAAGCGCCTCTCGCTTACCACCTGGATCTTCATCGCACTCGCATTGGGCGTTGTAGCCGGCCTGGCCCTGCAAAGCACTCCCGACATCGCAACTACGTACATCAAACCGCTTGGCACCATCTTCTTGAACCTTATTAAGATGATCGTTGTTCCTCTGGTCATTTTTTCTATGGTTGCTGGCGTCATCAGCCTTTCCGACATCAAGCGCGTAGGCGCCATTGGCGGCAAAACCATCGCCTACTATCTGTGCACCACCGCATGCGCTATCGTAATCGGCTTGGTAATTGCCAACGCCCTTAACGTTGGAGCGGGTTACACCCTTTCTACTGAAGAGCTGAACTACGAGGCAAAAGAAGCCCCTTCGTTCATCGATACGATCGTTAACATTTTTCCCAGCAACTTTGTTCAGCCCATGTCTGATGCCAGCATGCTGCAGATCATCGTCATCGCGCTCTTCTTCGGTTTCGGTATCCTCGCAGCGGGCAAAAAGGCTCAGCCTGTTGCCGACTTCGTAAACGGCATGAGCGAGGTCTGCATCAAGATCATGCACATGATCATCTCTATCGCTCCATTCGGCGTATTCGGATTGATCACCCCCGTCGTGGCCACCAACGGCCCCGACATCTTGCTGCCGTTGCTGAAGCTCATCCTTATCGCCTACTTGGCCATGATTCTGCATATGGTTGTCGTGTACTCCGGCGCTGTTAAGACAATCGCGAAAATGGGGCCACTCACCTTCTTCAAGGGCCAAATGCGCGCAATGGCATTCGCGTTCGCTTCCGCATCTTCGGTCGGCACACTGCCCATCAACATGGAATGCTCCAAGAAACTGGGTGTACGCAGTGAGGTTTCCAGCTTCGTGCTGCCCCTGGGCGCCACCATCAACATGGACGGCACCGCTATTTACCAAGGCGTTTGCGCAATCTTTATTGCCCAGGTATTCGGAATCGACCTCACCATTGGCCAACAATGCGTTATCGTTGCCACTGCCGTGCTTTCGTCCATCGGTACTGCCGGCGTCCCCGGCTCCGGCATGATCATGCTCGCTATGGTGCTCCAGTCCGTTGGCCTGCCCGTTGAAGGCATCGCCCTCGTAGCTGGCGTAGACCGCGTTCTGGACATGATGCGTACTGTGGTAAACATCACCGGTGACCAGTCCGCCGCTGTATGCGTCAACGCCCTGGAGAACCGCAAGGAAACCCGCCAAGCCGCCAAAGCAGCAGCATAACCAGTCAAGGACACAACCCACCAAAGAAGCCGCCACGTGCGGCTTCTTTTATGCCCAAAACGCACTGTATCAAGTGATGCGATGACAGCACGCCATTTATGTCGAGCAAATAATTCGAGCGCAACTCCCCATAAAGCAGGTCGGTCGAAACGAGGGCTCGTCGCCACCCTGTCTACCGAGCTTGCAAAAATGGAAGCACTTTTTTGTAACCTGCCCATAGCGTTAACACGCCCCACGGGAAACAAAAAAAGGATTGCACAGTGTGCAATCCTTTTTGAGTACGTATGGAGGCGACGCCCGGATTCGAACCGGGGGTAAAGGCTTTGCAGGCCTCTGCCTTACCACTTGGCCACGTCGCCGATTAAAAAAGCCGACCGTAAAGAATCGAATCGGCTTGAGAAATCAAATGGAGCGGACGACGGGGTTCGAACCCGCGACCCCAACCTTGGCAAGGTTGTGCTCTACCAGCTGAGCCACGTCCGCGCGCAAGAAAGTATTATACGGAAACCAGTTTTTCGCGCAACCCCTTTTTTGAAAAAACTTTTTGACTGAACCTACCGATCGCCTAATCCGCCGAATCGTATTCAGCGGAAAGCACTTTGCAGACTATTCACGCTATTGCCCCCTTCTTTACGCATCAACAAAAGGTGGTACCTATCTGGACTTTCTCAAATGCCCAAACAACGATTAAGGCCAATCGCAGCTGAATGAGCCCCGCAATATACAATTCGAGATCGAGGCTCCGTAAAAACAGCGGCAGTAGAGGCGATAATAGAATCGTTACTCCAAATCCAACACCCGTGAAGGAACCCATTATGGCTACCTTGATTGAAGATCTAAAATCATTTACGCCCAAAAACGATGAGGAAGCGGCCGACTACGCACTGCTGCTCGAAGCCGCTCATCACGAAGAGGCCTACAACCGGACATGGCCATCGCACTTTACCGCATCAGCTTGGGTCGTAAACCCCCTCCGCACAAAAACGCTGATGATATATCACAACATCTATCAATCATGGTCATGGATCGGGGGCCACGCTGATGGCATGCATGATCTTTCCCTTGTTGCCGCAAAGGAGCTAGAAGAAGAAACAGGCCTGAGCGAAGCCAAAATGGCTCACTCAGGCCTTCTTTCCTGCGAAACGCTTACCGTCGATGGGCACTGGAAACGCGGGGTATACGTCCCCTCCCACCTGCACCTCAATGCAACCTATTTGTTCGAAGCAAACGAAGAGGACGCACTACGCATTGCGCCCGAAGAAAACTCGGGCGTGCGCTGGCTCGCCTTCGAAGAAGCCCTAACGGCATCAACCGAGCCCTGGATGGTGGAACACGTTTATCGCAAATTAATAGAGCGCTCCAAATAGCCCCAAAGGCTACAGGGAACCGTGCTGAGGAACAACGGCGAACACAACCAGATCCTCTTCATTAGGGTTCACCACAGAATGGAACTGGCCTTCCCCGCAGTAATGGCACGTACCAGGAGCCAAAGGTTCTTCGCCGCCTTCAACAACCACTTTACCAACGCCAGCTAAGACGTACACGATCTCGGAATTGCCACTATGCTGATGCCAGCCAATGGAAGAGTGCGGATGCACCGTTGCCTTCATGATCCGATTGTTTCCGTCAACGTACGCCTGAGTAGTAACAGAGCCTTCCCCGCCCTTAAAATGCTCAAAGGTTTCAGGTTGAATGGAATCGAAATCTACCCGCATAACTCACTCCTTATCTTCTTACAAGACAGAAAAAAGCACTTACTGCTAGTTTCTTGCCTTGTACTGCCCAGATGTCTCGCAACGTTTCACCGCGAAAGAGCAACTGATCCTTACCCGGTATTCTGCAAACCGGCAGAAACGCCTGTAACGGTAGACAAAATCAGCGCGAGGTAATCAGCCTTTTCCTTAGCAGCCATTTCCTCGCCACGAACGCGAATGGCACGAAGAGCACGAACCTGCGCGAGCGAAAGAACGTCAATATAAGGATTGCGCACACGAACAGCGCGGCCCAATACCCGTCGTTGAGCCAGAGGCCATTCGCTGCCAGTAATAGAGAGAACCCATTTGCGAGTCAGCTGCATTTCATCGAATACCTTTTCGGAAAGATCACGCCTATCGCTCAAGCACAAGTACATCTTCGCAATGCGCTGGTCGGTTTTCGCGATAGACATCTCAAGATTATCGATAAAAGTGGCGAACAGGGGCCATTCGCGATAGGCACGACGGAGTTGCTCAATGTCGTTCAGCTTTTCGCAGGCAGCGCCGAAGCCGTACCACGCAGCCAAATTGATACGCGCTTGGGACCAAGAGAACACCCAAGGAATGGTGCGTAGGTCGTCAAGAGATTTCGCGCCAAGACCGCGCTTGGCTGGACGACTGCCGATAGGAAGCAAGCCAACCTCAGCTAGGGGCGTTACCGTAGCGAACCACGGGGTGAAATCATCGGTATTCAACAAATCGAGATAGCTCTCATGCGCCACAGCATCCAGCTCTTTAGCGATACCAGAGAATTCGCTGGTCATCTGAGTGTTGGTATGCTCAATTGAAGGAGCCGAGCTCAATAACGTTGCCGCCGCCACACTTTCCACATGACGCTGGGCAAGAACAGGATTCCCGTAACGGGCAAAAATTACCTCTCCTTGCTCAGTGACCTTAAAGCAGCAGTTCACCGAACCCTTCGGCTGTGCCAAAACCGCACGGTTTGCAGGCCCGCCGCCACGCCCAACCGCGCCGCCGCGACCATGCATCATAACAAGATCGATACGATTGCGCTCTGCCCATTGGGCAATACGGCCCTGAGCCGAATGCAATGCCAACGTTGCCGTGGTAGGACCAGCGTCTTTCGATGAGTCCGAATATCCCAGCATTACTTCCATCTTGCGGTTGGTTTGGGCAAGACGGCGCTGTACCGCAGGAAGCTCCAGCATTTCATCCAGAACCTCGACACAGCCCTCCAAGTCCTCCAGCTGCTCAAACAAGGGGATAACATCCAGGTCGGGAACATCTTCGGCATGGGCGAAGGCAAGTTGCGCCAGCTCATACACATCGGCAACATGCTGAGCGCTCTTCGTGAACGAAATAATGTAGCGATGGGCCATTTTCTTGCCATAACGGCGCTGGATTGAGCCGATGGCGCGGAACGTATCAAGAACCTCCCGAGTCATGAGCTGCAAGTTTCCATGAATTCCATTTTCGCGGATATCTGCCAACGCGCGCTCATGAACCACTGAATGCTGACGGAACTCCATTTCCACCATATGGAATCCAAACGTCTCCGCCTGCCACATAAGCGTCTGCACAGGACCGTACGCAGCACGCACTGCACCCGCCTCAACAAGCGAACGCTGCACCACTCGAAGATCGACCAAAAAGTCTTCCACGCAGCGATACATCGTGTCGGCATTACGCGTAACCGTAGCATCGAGGCGTGCCGCCATAACGAGCATTACCGCACGATGCGGCTCAGAAGCGGAAATAACCTCAGCTCGGCCGGTTAGAACTTCGCTCATTTCAACCTGGTGATTCCAGAGATTTAGGAGCTCAGCCGAAGGTGAGGTGTAGCCCGATTCTAAAGTTAGGTTACGCCCCACCGTGCGACATGCCTCCGCCAAAGCGGAAACCATATGAGCGGAAAATTTTGCAGCTACCTGACGACTTACCTTCGCAGTTACGTTCGGATTGCCATCGCGATCGGACCCGATCCAACTTCCTAAGCGGAAAAACGGCGGGCAAACCGGCTTGACACGACCCGCCTTTTCCCCAAGAACCCAATCGTCGAATCGACGGTAAATTTTAGGAATGGTGGTGAAGAGCGTATTGTCGAACACATCGATAATGGTGTCCGCTTCCTCGACAGGCGTAGGCTTCTTCACCGAAATAGGGGAAGTGCGCACCAATGCATCTATTTCCTGAAGCAAATGACGCTCGTTTTCCGCCAAATCGGAACCGCCCATATAAGGACGTTCGGCTAGCAGCAATGCTATACGGCGGATTTTCCCCTCGACCGCTTTACGGCGCGCCTCGGTGGGATGAGCCGTAAAAACTGGATGGAACTCTAAACGATTCAGCAATTCGGTTGCACGACCCACGCCCATTTCGTCTACCAACTGGCGATAGGCAACGGTAAGCTCGTTGGTCGGGTCGGTTTCCATTTGCTGAAGGGGTTCACGACCACGCTCGCGCAACGTCTTAACGCGATAGTTCTCCTCAGAAAGATTAGCCAAATGGAAAAATGAGGTGAATGCTCGCACCACTACCTGAGCGCGCTCAATGGGGAGCATGTCAAGAAGATCAACCGCTTCGCGAAATGCCTTGTTCCCCTCAGTTGAAGGAAGCGGGATACCTTGATCGTCAACAGGCTCATCGCTCGCAGCGCTTCCTGGGTCGCCTTCGTTTGCAGCGATGACGCTTTGCAGAAGATTATCGAACAAACCTCGAATTTCAGGATCGTACTCATCGAGCACTTTGCGCTCAAGACGAAGGAACAGGGCAAGGTCGCCCCGTAAGCTATCGGGAATATCGATCTCTGCCAGCGGAAGGCTATTTACGGCACCTTCCGCGCATGGAGAAGCGCATTCTGTAGATGGGGTCTCGGCGGACATAGCAGAGGATGGGGTTTCCATCGAAGTCCCTCTTTCTGACGATTCGCCCAAAACGCAAGCGGATCGACGCACTGACGGTAAAGAATGCACTTGAGTATAGAAGATTGAACACGTTTTACCGCTACACTTTACCTAAATAAAGCAAATCACTACACCTGCTTCCCAAAGCAGCAAGCATCGGCACCATGGAACGAGGAAACCAGTGAATCGGCCAGCCATTGGCAAAGAGACCTTAGCGATCCTGCAGATTCTGTCTGCAGGCATATTGTGGGGGCTTGTTGGACCGTTGGTTAAACTGATGGAATTGCATGGCTCAACGGCAGCGAGCACAAGCTTCATCCGAATGCTTTTCGCTTTTCTGATCATGACCGCATTCACCGCCGTAAAATTCGGACCGAAAGCGCTGATAGTCGACAAGCGAACCCTTGTTGCCTGCGCTGTGCTGGGCGTTGTTTCCAACGGTATCTACAACATGTTCTACACCATGGCAATCGCCAATGCCGGCATCGCCGTTTCAGCAGTGCTGCTAAACACTGCACCTATTTTTACTACCGTGTTCTCGATGCTGATATTCCATGAGGGTATTTCCCTTTTGAAAGTTATCGCCCTCTGCATCAACGTGGTAGGCTGTTCGCTAGCAGCTACGGGAGGCCAACTTGACCTGGACGTACTATCGGTTGTAGGGGTTAGCTGCGGCATTGCATCGGGGTTCACCTACGGAATGGCGGCGATCATTACGCGCATTGCGGGAAACACCACCAATACCTACGTCATGAGCGCTTACAGCTACCTGTTCGCCACAATTTCTGTTCTGGTTCTATTCCAGCCATGGACATGCCCCGAATCGTACAATGGCGCAACCATAGGTTATGGATTCTTACTGGCGCTGATTCCCACTTCACTGGCATACCTGCTGTACTACAAAGGCATTCTAAAGATAAGGGAAACAAGCAAGGTTCCCATCATCGCTTCCGTAGAAATGATAGCAACCGCCATCATAAGCGTTGCGTTCTTCGGCGAGATTTTATCCCCTGCCGCCATCTTCGGCATCGTATTGGTTGTTGCCTCCATTGCCCTGATGAGCGTCAGAGTAAGCGCACGACGCCGTTGATGCGCGCATAGGAAACATGTACAAACCGTCATTGCCTTCCGTAGGATTTTTTCCTCGCATAGAAGTAAAGCGCGATCATAGTTGCTCCCGTAACGATCCAAGTTACGGGATAGATAAGCATCAGATTCTCAAACGAGCGAATGAGCGGGAACAGCGTGAAAACGTACACGATGCGCAAAAGGCATGAGCCCACGATAACCACAATGGTAGGCAGCACCGACCAACCCATACCACGCATACCGCTCGCCGTGACCTCATACGAACACGGCATGAACTCAAACAGCTCCACATGCCACAAGCGAATATAGGCAAACGAAAGTGCTCCCGCTTCAGCGGTGAAAATGCCCAAAAACAGATCGCCACCCAAAGTGAAAAGCAAGCTTAATGCCAGTGTAGAAACAAACGATGCCGCCATGCAGAATTTCATGACCTTGTCGCAACGCCTATACTGGCCTGCCGCATAATTTTGGCCAATAAAGGTAACTGCGGCCTGGGAAAAGGCGTTCACAAAGAAGTAAGTGTAGAACTCGAAATTCATAGCCGCAGATGAACCCGCAGTTGCGTCTGCGCCAAAGCCGTTGATCTCGCCCTGGATAATAATGTTGGAAAGAGCGAATACTGCACCCTGCAAGGCGGCAGGAAGGCCTATGTGCATAAGGGTTTTGAGATCGATTCCCACAACCCTAAAATCTTTAAGCACCAAACGGTAGGATTCCTCTTCAGTAAGTAGGAAGTAAACGATAACGGCAGCGCATACAGCATCGGCGATAACCGTACCTACTGCAATGCCAAATACACCTAAGCAAAGAAACTCTACCGCAGCGTAATCGAATGCAATATTGAGCACTGCAGCAATTGCCAAGGCGTACAAGGGGCGACGCGTATCTCCCTTAGCTCGAAGCACAGCAGAACCGAAGTTGTATATAACCAAGAAAACGATGCCGATGAAGTAGACATGCAGGTACTGCGCTCCCTCAGCCCAAGCCTCAGCAGGCATATTCACTGCAGCAAGAATAAAATCGGTTGAAAGAACACCGGCAACAGCCAAAACAAGCGAACAAACCACTGCGGCGGCGGCTGAGGTCTGTACCGCACCCTTGATTTTGTCGATGTCGTCGTGCCCGATATGGACTGCGATTACCACGTTTACGCCAACCGACAGCCCAACGAACACCGCGACAAACAAACTGATAATTGGAGCAACGCCACCAACAGCAGCCAGCGCATCACCGCCCAGCCACTGGCCGGCAAATACCGCATCGGTGGAGTTCAGCAACTGTTGCAAAATGCTGGTAATAGCAAGGGGAATGGAAAATAGAACGATTTTCTTAGCCAAGGGGCCATGAAGCATATCTATGCTGTTGGTTTTCTTGCTTTCCGCCGCAGTGCTCACGCCGCATTACCTTTCGGTTGTCATGTTACGCTGCCGATTCTCCTCTCCTTCGCCCAAATAAGCAACACTACGTTATTTATCTCCATATCCCCACCGAAGCAGAAGAAGTACCAACCGTTACCCGCCCAAGCAGGCAGACTCCACCTAAAGAACGCCCCGCCGGCATAATGAACTGCCTCCCAGGATTCGGATTGAAAAATGGTAATCCGAATTAATGGGGTGAAGTTCATAAGCCGGCGGGGCGAAGAACAGTTATAGGCCAGCGTTACAATGCGGATACCCGCACCGCACACACCTTGTATTCAGGCGTAGAGCAAATGCGATCGAGCGCTGCATCGGTAAGCCAGTTAGCGTTGCCATCCTGGAAATGGAACGGCATCCACGTTTCTCCAGGATTGGTCTTGCCTGAAACACGCGCCTCCGATTCAATACTCCCTCGACGGCTTTCAACACGAACCTTGTCACCGTTCGAGACACCTAATCGTTCAGCATCTACCGAGTTAATCTCGATGAACGAATGTCCACAGATCTCGTTCAAGCCAGGTGTTTTATCCGTCATGGCAGTTGCGTTGTAGTGGTACAGAATGCGGCCCGTAGTAAGCATGAGCGGGAACTCTTCATCTGGGAGCTCCGCTGAGGGAATATAATCAGCCAGCGAATAGATGCCCAAACCACGAGTGAATTTGCCCACGTGCATTATCGGTGTGCCAGGATGGTCCCCATCAAAGCAAGGCCACTGCAGCCCCTGACCCGCAACTTCTTCTGAATCGAGCCGCTCATGGCTAATGCCATGAAAGCTTGGGGTAAGCTCCGCGATTTCATCCATAATCTGGGCACTTGTAAGCTGTGGCTGAGCATACCCCATGCGATTCATCAAATCGATGAAGATGTCGGTATCAAGGCGTGTGCCAGGAATGGTGACTGCCGTGCGAATTCGCTGAACACGACGTTCGGTATTGCTGAACGTACCCTCTTTTTCCGCGTAACTACGACCAGGAAGAACAACATCGGCGAACTTGGCTGTTTCAGTTAAGAACAGATCATCGACTACCAGGAAATCGAGTGCCTCAAGCGCCTTAACAACATGGCTGGTGTCGGGATCGGTGCGAACCGGATCCTCGCCAAAGATGAACAAGCCCTTAATATCGCCCGATATCATCTTGGGGAAACACTCGGTTGCATAGGTGCCCTTCCACTTGGGAATCGCAACACCCCAGTGATCCTCGAAGCGTTTCATCACTTCGGCATTGGCCAACTTCTGATAGCCAGGGAAATCGCCAGGGGTTGCACCCATATCGCAAGCACCCTGCACATTGTTCTGGCCGCGAATGGGGTTGACGCCCGTCCCTGGCTTTCCAAAGTTGCCTGTGATCATAGCCAGATTAGACAATGCCATTACACCTTCGGTGCCACTGGTATGCTCGGTGACACCGAGACAGTACACGATAGCAGCGGCACCGGCTTCACCGTACAGCTTTGCCGCGGCGACCAAATCGCAAGCATCGATACCGCAAATATCTGCTACGTATTCAGGCGTGTACTTTTCTACCATCGCCTTAAAGTCGTCAAAACCTTCAGAGCGTTCCGCGATAAACGTCTCGTCGATAAGACCCTCATGGATAAGCACCCTCGCAACACCATTAGCAAATGCAACATTGGTGCCAGGATGCAGTTTCAGATGGATATCGGCTTTAGCAGAAAGGCCGATATTGCGAGGATCGACCACGATAAGCTTTGTCCCCGTTTCGACTGCATGGCGGATCTGCATACCGATAACCGGGTGAGCTTCTTCCGGGTTCGAGCCAACCAGCATGATCACGTCGGCATTTCGGGCGATGTCGGTAATGGGATTGGTCATAGCGCCAGAACCAAGGGTTTGAGCCAAGCCGGCAACCGAAGGACCATGGCAAACACGAGCACAATTATCAATGTTATTCGTCTTGAATACCGTACGTGCCATTTTCTGAAGCATATAGATGTCTTCGTTGGCAGATCGGGCACACGCAAACGCCGCAAGAGCCTGACCGCCAAATTCATCTCGCAACGCCCCCATCTTGGTCGCAACAAGATCAAGGGCTTCGTCCCACGTAGCCGGCTCAAGCTTCCCTGTTTCGTAGTTGCGAATAAGAGGCGTGGTGAGACGCTCTTCCGAATGAACAAAATCGAAACTACCGCTGCGACCCTTCACACATAACAAACCGTGATTCGAGGGCCCATCTACGGCTTCGGTATCAACAATCTTGCCATCTTTCACGATGAGATTATATTGGCATCCCGTAGCGCAATGGGGGCACGTGGTGAGTACGCGTTCAACCTCCCATTCGCGATACTCTGCGCGTCGCTTCATGGTAAGGGCGCCCGTCGGACAGGCCTGCACACAATTCCCGCACGATTCGCATCCCGTTGTTTTCCAATCGGCGCCAAAAGGAACCTCGATCGAAGTCCGCAGACCGCGTTTTGCAGTATGGAGTGAATGGTTGCCTGCCGCATTGTTGCATGCGCCCACACACCGCTGACAGCGAATACAAAGATTAGGATCGAACGAAATAAAGGGGTTCGAGTCGAATACCGGTTTGCGTTTTCCCGAAACCCCAAACGAGGGGTGCTGTACACCAACCTCTCGAGCTACCGCCTGCAGTTCGCACGAACCGTTTTTCTTGCAGCTGAAACAATAGTTGGTAGAGTCAAGGCCATGGTCGGAAAGGATCAGATCCATGGTTAACTTGCGATAGGCTACCAAACGCTCCGAAGCGGTGGTTATCGCCATACCCTCTTTCGCAACAGTTGAGCATGCAGGAACGAGGGTATCTTCGCCTTCGACTTCAACCATGCAAATACGGCACGAGGAAATAGCACTGCGTTCTTTCAAGAAGCAAAGCGTAGGAATGGAAATGCCTGCCTTTTGAGCAGCATCGAGGATCGTTGCACCCCTAGGCACTGACACCGAAACGCCATCGACAACGAGTGAAACAACCTGCCCATCGGCAGCCTGAGAAGAACTTGCGCATACATTAGACATACTGGAACCTCCCATCAACCTGGCAGCCAGCACCAAAGCAATCGCAACGCAGGCAGCGTCCGCACTCCTGCTCTGCTTCTTCCAGGCTCATTCCGTACTCAACCCCCAGGAAATCGTTCTTGCGCTCACGAGCAGGACGCTCAGCGATTTCGACACGACCTTTTGGCATTCGATCGTTCTGTTTGGGCTCGGGAAGCGCAACATCGCAAGAAAGGGTATGGTGATAGCCCAAATACTCATCGATATTGCGGGCAGCAACCTTGCCCGCGCCAATAGCCTTGATCACCGTAGCAGGGCCACTTTGGCAATCGCCGCCTACATAGACTCCAGGCAAATCAGGAGATTCAAGCTGCCCATTGGCAATAAAGCTGCCACGCTCTGCGTGCATACCGAAATCAACAAAAGGATCAACATCGATGTCCTGGCCAACCGCAATAAGAATTACGTCGGCTTCGATGCGACGTTCGGGTTTTTTGGCAGCAACGGGTGCAGGACGGCCCCGCTTTACCGCACCGATCATCTGCGGCTGCGTGATAAGGGCGGAGCAGTGACCCGATTCGTCAACCTCGACACGAGCGGGAGCTTCAAGCACAGCCATCTCAACGCCTTCGGCAACAGCGGCTTCCACCTCTTCAACTAAAGCTGTCATATCCGATTGCCTACGACGATACGCAACCGTAACCTCCGACGCGCCAGCACGAACCGAGGTTCGCGCGCAATCCATGGCAACATTGCCACCGCCGACCACGACAACCTTCTTGCCTGAGAAATCGGGGTAATCTCCATCGCCAATTTTCTGCAGCAAGTCAACCGCAGACATGACGCCTTCGGCATCGCCATTTTCAAGTTTCAGCGTTTTTCCCAATTGGGCGCCTATGGCAACGTACACTGCATCGAATTCGTCGCTAATCTTAGCCATAGCGACAGCGTCAATACGCTCGTCGCACTTCACTTCGATGTTTCCCACAGAAAGAATGGCACGGATATCTTCATCCAACCGTTCGCGTGGAAAACGATATGCAGGAATACCGTAGCGCATCATTCCGCCCAGAGAGCGATTCGCCTCAAACACCGTTACGGAATGCCCCATCAGCGCCGCATAATAAGCGCAGGTAAGACCGGAGGGGCCGCCACCAACAACTGCAATCCGCTTACCGGAATCAGGCAAACGTCCGGGCGTGCCAACGGAATCCGCAGCAACCTGATCGACTGCCATTTTTTTGATACCGCGGATATTCAGCGGCGCATCGATGAGGATACGACGACAGCGTTTTTCGCAAGGATGCTCGCACACCAGTGCACATGCCGTGGGGAACGGATTGTCTTTGCGGATAAGCTTGATAGCGTCGGCATAGCGCCCCTCGCCAACAAGGGCAATGTACCCCGGCACGTTAACGTGAGCCGGGCACAGAGTTTCGCAGGGAACGCTTTGACCCATGCCCTGAGTACAGCTATGCCCAACCAGATGAGCTTCGACCTCTTCGGAAAAAGTATCGAGCGCATCGAGCGTTGTCTGGGCAGCTTCGTACCCCACCGCGCAATCCGATGCATCGCGAATCATCTGGGCGAGCGCACGCAAAGTTTCCAGTGTTTCGTTGTTTGCCTGGCAGTTTGCCAGTTCCCGCATCAGTTCGGACAGTTTCGGCAGGCCATCACGGCAAGGAACGCACTTCCCGCACGTTTGGTTCGCTCCAGTTTCAAGCAACGATGCAACAGTGGTCAGCGGGCACTGGCCAGGAGGTGCAGCCTCGACCCTTCGCTCAAATCGCTTTAAATAAGATTCCACCTTCGCATCGGCCGCCGTCTTGGGCTCAATAGATAGCGCAGACACGCATGCCCCTTCCCTGCACGACATCACGAATTACAACGCAGAAGCTCCTCGAAATAGAAGCAACAGCCTATAACCGATAACCGCACCAAATAGCTCAACATCCAGCAAGCAAAAACGCCCTCCCCGAAGGGAAGGCACTTGCGAACACTGTACTGGTTTTCGATGCGACTCAATGGCAACGGCATCTTTTTATCGGCGAAAGGAATAATTATCTAACTTTTGCGAAACTACCTATCAAACCAGCTCATCAGAAGAGAACCTGAACCGTTTACCAAAGAAATAAAGGGGACCCTCTTAATCAACTGGATAGTACGTGGTTACCGTGGGGTTGTCTTCGATATAGGCGCGGAGCTTATCAATGTAACGCTGTGCCAAAGGAGAAAACGGACGTTCGGCATGGTACAAATAACCAACCGTCATGGTTTCATCAACCTCAAGAGGGATAGAACAGATGCTCTGTCCCATTTCTCCAGAAAGGACGCCCGTTGAAATGGTGTATCCGTTGTGACGATTTAGGAGAATGGTCAATGTACCGCGGTCATAATAGGTAATGTTTTGGCTATGAGGCAGATGGCTCAACGGCTCTTCCGCGAAGAAAAAGGAATTGTTGCTTCCCTGTTCAAACGAATAGCGTGGATATCTTTCCAGATCCTCAGGCTTCAAGCTGGCTCGACCGGCAAGAGGATGGTTCGAACCAACAAACACATGCGGATGGGCCTCAAACAGCGGTGTGAACGTCAGCCCAGCATCGGAAAATGCCTTGGTCAGCACCTTGCGGTTGAAATCGCTTAAGTACAGAACCCCAATCTCGCTACGGAATTCCTTAACGTCGTCGATCACTTCTGCCGTGCGCGTTTCACGCAAGGAAAAATTGTACTCTTCCTCGTCGCATTCCTCGGCCAAGTCGACAAAAGCGTGAACGCAGAAAGCGTAATGCTGAGAAGAAACACAAAGCCTGCCCTTAGCGGCACTGTTCGAATTGGAATAGCGCGCCTCGAACAAATCAAACTGTTGCAAGATCTGCCGAGCATAACCGATGAACTCAGTGCCCTCGTTAGTAAGGGTAATACCACGGTTAGTGCGGTTGAAGATAGAAATGCCCAGTTCCTGCTCGGTGTCTTTAATGGTGGTTGAAAGCGTGGGCTGGGAAACATACAGCTGCTGACTAGCTGCGTTGATTGAGCCGCATTCAGCGACTTCAATGATGTAACGAAGCTGTTGGAGCGATATGTTGGTATGCATGCTTCTTCCCTTTCCCAGCAAAAGCGGTGCAAATAGAAACAGGCCAGGGCTTTAAGCCTCTGGCCTGTGTGCAAGTGGTGGGCGATACTGGGATCGAACCAGTGACCTCCACCGTGTCAAGGTGGCGCTCTCCCCCTGAGCTAATCGCCCGAAAATGCCGAACTGCTTCAGCGAGCTTGTATGTTACCAGAACAGCACTTTGCGTCAACTATCTAGGTTCGTTTTTTTCATAAATGGAACTGTTATTCCGTATAACTCTCCGCTCGATGATAGGCATCATCGGGCTCGATGTGGACAAGGATGTCCTTTACCTGCGGGAATTTATGAACGATCTCGGATTCAATACGATCGGCAAGCTCATGCGAAGCAGCAACGGTCATATTCGGATCGACCAGCACATGCAAATCGGCGTACACATCGCCCTGGGTGCCACGCGTACGGATGCGATGCGCATTTCGAACACCAGCGATACCCTCTACAACCTTGCGCACTTCCTCTTCGGGGATTCGCGCTTTGTCGGAAAGAGTCTGAAAGGCTGAGCGGAATACATCGAATGCGGTATACAGAATGGCCACCATAACAACCAACGCCATCACGGAGTCGGCAATAGCAAAGCCAAGCTGAATTAACACGAGACCAATGATAACGCCGATGGAAACCATCGCATCAGAAAGCGTATGGCTTGCATCTGCCAACAAGATATCGCTGTTCAAGCGCTTGCCGGCCTTTCGCTCATAGGTTGTAACCCCAATGTTGATGCACAACGTGCCCACCATGACCACGTAGGAAACCACCGTAACGGATGCATTGTGGTCACCTGAAATTAGCGCGCTGATGGCGCTTGAGCCAACCTCAAACGCGGCAAATATAAGCAGAACACCAATAACCATGCTCGCATATGTCTCGAACTTGAAGTGGCCATAAGGATGCCCCTCATCTGCTGGACGAAGAGCGAGCGTGATTCCAACCAAGCCAACCACATTGCCCATAGAATCGAACACCGAATGAATGCCGTCAGCCTGCATAGAGTGAGAATTGGTGGCCAAGCCATAGAAGAACTTCGCAAGCGCAACCAGCAGATTAAGCAGAAGAACGATCCACAGAACACGACGCACTTCCGCCATTCTCGATGTCTGATAAGACCCACTGTTCATACCGCTCAACTTCTTCCATCAAATAACGCCACTCAAGAATAGACGCTTAAAAGCAAAAAGAATCGCCCACCAACGTGAGCGACTCACCACACCCTAACACCGAATTCGGTTACCGCAGGTTAACAACTCAAAGCGTAAGAAAAAGCTAACATTGAACGCCCTCAACCCGGACGAACAGGCAATCTCTTAGCAGCTAGCCAGATACGCTTTTAGGGTATCCACAAAACGATCGACGTCATCTTCGCATGAATCGTAACCAAAGCTGACACGCAACGTACGTTTGCCCATTGCAAGAGGAATGCCAGCCGCCTGGAGCGAAAGCGGATGTTTGTGGCGCCATGTGCCAACTGGAACGGTATTGATATTCGACTCACATGCAGAAGCTTTGGAGACATAGACGCCGTGGTCGCTCAAATAGCGCAAAGCCGCCTGATTTTTCATACCAGGAACGCTGAAATTGAACAGGTAAGGTGATCCATCTTCACGGGAATTGATCACCGCATCAGGAATCTCTGCGTTGACACGAGAGCGCAAACGGTTCCACAATTCGCGAACGCGCATTTCTTCAGCCTGCCTGTCGGAAAATGCGCAGCGTACCGCTTCGGCAAAACCGGCGGCGAGGTAGACGGGCTCGGTTCCTGAACGAAGACCGCGTTCTTGCCCACCCCCGAACGCCGTGGTGAACATATTGGTCCCGCGCTTCACGAACAATGCACCGATACCCTTCGGTCCCCCGATCTTATGAGCGGAAAGGGAAGCTAAATCAACACCCCACTCATGTACGGGGACATCGATCTTGCCAAAAGCCTGAACAGCATCGGTGTGCACCAACGCACGGGGGGCATATTCATTGCGCAACTTGACAACATCAGGAATAGGAAGCCGATAACCAAGCTCGTTCTGCACCGACATTACCGTTACCAACGTTGTTGGCTCCTGGAGAAAACGCGCGCATGCCTCCAGGTCAAAATTGCCATGAACTGCTTCCACATAGGAAACGCAGCAATCGCCCTCTCGCTTAAGACCGCGCACCGATCGCGTTACCGAAGGATGCTCCAAAGCAGAAGTTATGATTCGACCTGCACTGATTCCGCGAGCCATAACCGAACCGCGAATGGCAAGGTTGTTCGACTCGGTTCCACCCGATGTGAAAAAAACCTCATCGGGCTCAGCGCCCAAAGCCGCTGCAACAATGGCGCGACTGTCTTCCAGAACGCGCTTTGCCTTCTTGCCCAGCGCATGAACAGAAGATGCATTGCCATAGTTCTGAAGTTCCCGCATCATGGCCTGCACCACCTCGGGGCGCGGCTTGGTTGTGGCAGCGTTATCCAGGTAAGCTTCGCAACAGGAACCTTTCTTTCCCTCGTTTATGGAAAAGTCTTGCATCTCACTGCTCACAGGGTACCCGCCTTTCGCGCCGACTCCACTTCAGCCAACGCCTCAGGTGGAGTATGTGCGCACGTGCCGTCACCACGCTTTACCACTTCGATAGCATCACCAGCGGAAACAACGCCGCCATGTAGCACCACGCCGAAAATGCCCTCACGGGGAAAGATGCAGTCGCCCGCTAAGTGGTAAATGGCGCAACGGGTATGACACACTTTACCGATCTGACTGATTTCCACCAGCACATCTTTCCCCAAACGGAGCTGTGTGCCCAAAGGCAAATCGAGCAGATCGATTCCCTCGGTTGTAAAATTTTCAGCAAAATCGCCAGGGTCAACCTCTAAGCCCATATCGCGAGCTTTCGCAATGGATGCTTCGGCCAAAAACGATACTTGACGGTGCCACTTTCCCGCATGGGCATCGTTTTCCAGCCCGTCATCGACAAGGACAACTTGAGGAGTATCGCCAACAGGCTTTTTCCGGACTCCCTTGCGCGTAGAAAGGTTAATGGAAGAAATATAAGCCATGAATACCTCCTCGAATGCCAACAATTAACGGTCCAATAGTAGTGACGACCCCGCAATCAGCATGCAGCTCAACCCTTTTTCGGCAGAATCAACAGGGCTAACGGATGCTTATTCACGGCGAAAAGAACTCACCTACACGCCCCTACCCGTGCCATTCATATATTACGGATGCCGAAAACCTGCATGATGTCCTACACTTGCCATGCTAAACGGCCTTAAACGAACGCAAGGATTGGCATGATATACGAACCGCTACCCCATAAACCCTATCGACCAAGCCCTGCCGTTTCTTTCGTGGGAAGACAAAATTCGGGGAAAACGACGCTGTTGGAAAAAATAATAGCCGAGCTCACCCGCCAAGGACTCGCTGTTGGCACCCTTAAGCACCATGGGCATCCCGATTTCGAAATCGACATTCCGGGAAAAGACTCATACCGTCATCGTGCCGCAGGGTCAAAAGCAACCGCTATCCTTTCGAGCAAACGCTTGGCCTTAACATGCGACCTAACCCAAGAAATTTCCTGCTCCGAGGCATTGGAGCTTATGCCGAACTACGATTTAGTGCTCGTAGAAGGGTTCCGTGGCATAGGATTGCCTTCCATCGAATTGCTTCGAGCAGAAAACCCGAAAGATCAAATAGCCGCAAAAGCGCTCATCGATCGCCTGTCCGGCGCATCACCCTCCTGTTCGGACAATGAAACGCCCGATCGCCCCGCAACACCCGTCGCCATCGTTACCAACATGCCAGCCGTTGAGCAAGTTGCCCGCGAAACCGCAGTTGAGGTATTCGGTTTCGAGGACATTGAGGCTATTGCCGCTTTTCTCCGGAAGCGATACACGCGCGCGCCGCTCACCATTGCCATCCAGGCAGGCGGCGAATCGAAACGAATGGGGCAATCGAAAGCACTGACTCCTTTTTTAGGGCGCCCCCTGATCGAACACATGCTGGAAGTAGTTGCACCATTTGCCGACGAGCTCATCGTCACGACCAATGAAGAACCAGAGCTGCATTATCTCCTTGAACAGCATCCTAAGCTCCGCCTTATCGGCGATGTTATGAAAGAACGAGGCGCCCTGCCCGGACTGCTTACCGCAATCGAAGCGAGCTCAAACGATGCCATTGGAGTTGTTGCTTGCGACATGATTGCCTTTTCGCCGCAAATCCTTGCTCGTGAGGCTTTAGCAATGCAAGCAAACGGAAGCGATGCAGTGGTGCCATTCAATAACGGAAATTACGAACCTTTTGCAGCGGTGTACCGCAAAAGCACATGCCAACCTATTCTGGAGCGCATTGCCTCACGGGGATCAAAGCGCATGCGAGATTTGATCGATTCGATCAACTGCACCCGATTCAACGCCGAGCTTATGCGCAAGCCTGGATCGATCGATTCGTTCGCCAATGTCAATACGCCACAAGAGCTTGCCCAAGCAGAAGTCCTATACCGCATGTATGGCTAAACGATGCCATTAAAACTGATTAGAAGGCGACGGAAAGACAGTCTATCCGCTTACCGAAATGACCTCCAGTAAGCGGTTGATGGTTAGCGGTAAACGGCTACCCGATATTTTCAACGTATCAAACTATCACCAAGATGAACAATGAAGAGGGGTATCTAAAGCCCCAACGCACGCACTTGCGCAATAAGTTCAGGTGTGGCTTTCTTCTCCAATTCAGGAGCCGAGGCATGGGAAAGGATCCCTTTATCCACCAAATCGTCTAAAGAGTCACGGAGCACCCGATTGGCACAGGCGTTTGTTTCGCGTTCCACTTTGCGGAACAGTTCGATTAGGGCTTTAGCCTCTTCGGTCAAGCAAGAGCCACGGGCACCTTGACGAAGGAATAAAGCCACGTCAAGCCCCTCTTCAGCCTGCTTGATAATGCGCCATGCCTTACTGTATGCCATACCCATATCGGCGGCAGCTTTGTTCAAGGAACCCAGCCGTTCGACACGTTCGCACAATTCCACGACGCCGAGCCCGAGACCGGGGCTATGGCGTGTTTGGCTCTTCGAGCTTATGAAAATTTTGATATCAGCCGAAACTTCATCGCTGCGCATACCGTTTACCTCTCAGAATCGACACCTCGCAATCGTTTCGATTATTTTCCCAAACCAAACAAGGGTTTTTGCATTTATTCTCGCGAAAGGACAAAACCACCCCCGAATTGGAAGGACTTCCCATGACCCTCACCCAAAAGGCAAAGAAACTTGCCACCGCGTTTGCGGCCTTTGCCTGCTGCGCGTTGGTTGCCGTTGCCCTCACCGGTTGCCAGCAGGAGCAGAAGAAAGAAGACGTTCAGCTTCAGGTATTTGCCGCCAACTCTCTTTCAAAAGCAATGGAAGAAGCTCAGCAAGCCTATATCGAAGATGGACACAGCAACGTTTCCTTCGCCGACACCCAGTACAAAGCTTCAGGCGAGCTGAACGAGATGCTCGGAGCGGGATCCTATGCTGATCTTCTTATCTCTGCATCCAAAGGCTCTATGGATACCGCTGTCAAAGAAGGTTACGTCGACGAAGGAACTCGTGTAGACCTGTTCAAGAATGATCTGGTTATGGTTTCCAAGGAAGGCTCCGGCCTCTCCGAGGTAACGCTTGAGGACATTGCTGCCGGCAAGTACTCCATCTGCGTCGGAGACGACTCTGTCCCCGCAGGAAATTATGCGGCACAATCCCTTTCCACTGTTGGCGTCTACACACCTGCTGGTGACGACGCAGGCAAAACCAGCAAGGAAATTTCCGGTAAGGGCGGCTCTTATGGCTCTGACTACAAAGTTGTAACCGACACCTCCGTTGGCAACGTTTGCAAGCATGCTCAGTCCGGCGATGTTGATATCGCGTTTGTATACACCTCCGATGTATATCGCTTCGGCGGCGTAGAGATCGTTGGCACCGTTCCTGCCGACACCCACAAGAACATCGTGTACCCTGGCGCTATCACCAAAGACTGCAAGAATGTTGACGCCACCAAGGAATTCCTTGATTGGTGCATGAACAGCGAAAAGGCTCAGGCAATCTGGCAGAAGTGGGGCTTTGAGCTAGCATAGCCGAAAGCAGCCATTTCAACTTCGCTTTTTTCTGGGGATGGGCGCACAACAACGCCCATCCCCCGTCTTCCGATACGACACCTTTTCAGATAAGGATCCACATGAATGCAAAACGATGCATAACGCACGCCACCTGCCTATTCATGCTGATACTGGCTTTAGCAACGGCATTGATGCCCCATGGCGCATTTGCCGATGAAGCATTGGGCGATGCCGACACGCCTCAAGCACCCAAAACCACTAACAACCAAGCCGCTCCTTCAGACAACGAGGAGGCCTTGAAAGTTAGCGTATCGGAAGACGCAGCCAGCGCATCGATCGAAAACGCTCCTTACGCAGTTTGCGACTTCACACGTGCTCAAAAAGGGTCCAATCGGGCTATCGCCGGAACGTATTACGGCTACTCGTATTTAGTGGGAAGTGAGGCAGGCTCATTCTTTCAGCTCATCGCCTCCGATTCCTATGCAGTCGCTTATGTTCCCGCCCAAACAGCGCAATTCCTTGGTATCGACATCGACGACGAGAATGACAAAACTCTGCTAAAGAAGTATTTCTGTACGCTCGATGGCGAAATATCGGCGGGCTCGATCCCCCTTTCCCGAATCAGCACCTGGTATTTCACGAGCAGCCCAACCTACGAAATAAACAACGTCCGTTTCGCATTTGACCAAGAAATAAACGGGAATGTGTACGCCAGTGTTATAGGCATCGACGGCTCCGATCTTACCGACCCCAACAACCCAAACTACTTCAAACCCTCCTTTGCCGACTTTGGCCGACTGGCACCTGCAAATGAGGTCACCGTGAACGAAGAGGCTACCGGGATTGCCGCAGCAGGCAAATTTCTCTCCGAACTTGACTGGAGCCCTCTGTGGGTAACCCTTAAAACTACCGGCGTTGCCATCGTTTTCATCTTCATTCTTGGCTTGCTAGCCGCATATTGGTGTCTTCATCTTTCTCAAAAAGCAAAGAACATCGCCGACAGCATATTCACCATCCCTATGGTGCTTCCCCCAACCGTATGCGGCTTCATCCTGCTGTACTTATGCGGCAGAAACACCGCCTTTGGCAGCTTCTTTATCGATATCGGGTTTCCCTTGATTTTCAGCTGGCCTGCAACGGTTATTGCCGCAGTAGTTGTCGCATTCCCCTTGATGTACCGAAGCGCACTAGGCGCCTTTGAAAACCTCGACACCGACATGCTCGATGCTGCCCGCACCTTAGGCTGGAGCAACACGCGTATCTTCCTGAAACTAATGCTCCCCCTTTCCTGGAGTAGCATTGCCGCCGGAACCGTACTCGCATTTGCACGTGCTCTCGGCGAATTCGGCGCAACGCTGTTCTTGGCCGGCAACTACCTGGGCATCACACGCACCATTCCCATCGCCATCTACTTCGAATGGATGAACGGAAACGATGGTATTGCCTGGTTCTGGACCGCGATCGTTATTGGATTCAGCTTCATCGTGATCCTGTTCATCAACCTGTGGAGTAATCGCACTACTAAATATCGTAAGAGGGCAGAAAAATGAGCCTTTCCGTATCCATAAAAAAACACTTCCCCGCATTTACCCTTGACGTAAATATAGAAGCAGGTAACGAAACCCTTGGCTGGCTTGGCGAATCGGGCTGCGGGAAGAGCCTTACCATGAGGTGCATTGCAGGCATCGAAACACCCGATGAGGGAAAGATCGTGGTAAACGGAAAAACGTTCTTTGAACGGGAGGCAGGGAAACGCCCAACCGTGAACCTTTCCCCTCAAGAACGTAAAACCGCCCTGTTGTTTCAAAACTACATGCTATTCCCCAACTTAACCGTGGCAGAAAACGTTGCGGCGGGAATCGACCGAAAGCTGCCCAAAGAAGAACGTGAAGCTCAGGTGAACGCCGAACTGAAACGCTTTGGCTTAGACGGCTTCGGCAAGCGATACCCTTCGCAGCTTTCAGGAGGACAGCAACAACGCGTTGCGTTGGCTCGAATGCTAGCGGCAAAACCAGACATCCTTATGCTCGATGAGCCTTTTTCCGCCCTCGACGCACACCTAAAAGGAGTGCTGGAGCAAAACCTTGCTGGGCTGTTCGAAACCTTTCATGGAACAATTCTGTACGTCAGCCACGATATCGACGAAGCTCTGCGCTTCTGTGATCGCATTGCCGTAATCGAAAAAGGGCATGTGATGGAAGTAAGCACGGGCAACAACCTCGTCAACAATCCCCAATCGGCTGCAAGCATTAAGCTATCAGGCTGCAAAAATGCCACCCCCGCCCGCCAGATTGACGATCATCGAGTATTCCTGCCCGCTTGGGGCATCGAAGTCGAAACCAACAAGCCCGTTCAAGAGAATCTAACATGCATGGGAGTCCGCGCATTTTTCCTGGAACAAGCCAAAGAACCAGGACGAAACACCTATCGCGTTCGCGTTGTTCGAACAAGCGACTCACGTTTCGATCGCTCGGCACTGCTGGAATTCCTTGATCGTGAACCAGGCGCCGACAAAGTGGTTGATCAGACCGAAAACGAGATGAAATACCTTGAGCAGCACCTATTCTGGCGCATCGACAAATTGAAAGTGCCCGAAGAAAAGCTACCAGTCAAAGACGAAGTGCTACTGATCCGTATCCCCTCCGATAAGGTTTACCTCGTATCCAAGTAGCCACACCAATCAATTGCACTCAACGGCTCAACCCGCACATCTACTATTGCCCGAAAGGAGACGCCATGAAAGATGGCCAGGGAAGACAAATCGACTATCTGCGCATATCGCTTACCGACCGCTGCAATTTGCGCTGCATCTACTGCATGCCCGAGCATGGCGTTAAGAGCATTCCCCACGAAAGCATCCTTACCCTCGAGGAAGTCCATAAGGCAATCGAGTGCGCATCACAGCTCGGAATCAAGCATATCCGTTTCACCGGCGGCGAACCAACCGTTCGCAAAGGACTCTTAAGCCTTATTGAGCGCACCGCCCAAACCCCTGGCGTCGAAAGCGTCGCACTGACCACCAATGCGATACTCCTGCCCAATATGACCGCCGATTTAAAGGCAGCGGGCCTTTCCCGTGTGAATATATCGTTAGACACGCTTGATGCGGAGCAATATCGCTTCATCACCAGACGAGGCAACCTGGACGATGCCCTCAAAGGCGTAGAAGCAGCTCTTTCATCGGGCCTTTCCCCCGTCAAACTCAATACGGTTGTCGTTCGCAGCTTAAACCAGGATCTTCTTTCCTTTGTCCGTCTAACGGTAGATGCCCCCCTACATGTTCGCTTCATCGAATACATGCCTATTGGAAGCGGAGAAGACTGCGGCGGTTGCGGATGGGGGCTAGATGACGTTGTCCCCGCAAAGGAGATTATCGAGACCATAAACATGCAAGCGCAGTCCATCGGCCTGGGAAGCTTGCAGCCCACCACGGCAACACCTGACGGTTGGGGGCCGGCGCAGTATTACCGCCTTCCCGACGCCCAAGGAACCGTTGGCGTAATATCGGCGATTTCGAACCACTTCTGCGCAAGCTGCAACCGCTTGCGCCTTACCGCCGACGGCAAGATTAAACCCTGTTTATTCAGTGACACTGAATACGATATTCGCAGTGCGCTTCGAAAAGGCGATAAAGAAGAGGTGCTTTCGGTATTCGAGGCAGCACTGTCCCATAAACCGAGCGGCCACGAACATCGCGTAGGAACTCGCCGCATGATGAGCCAGGTCGGCGGATAAAATGGGAAAATAGGGACAGGTACCAGATTCCCGCCTAAAGTGGGAATCTGGTACCTGTCCCTATTTTCCAACTCAAGGAGAATCATATGACCCAACAGCTTACCCACATCGACGCCGAAGGCGATGCCCGCATGGTCGATGTTTCAGAAAAGGTAGAAACCAAACGAACCGCCATCGCGGAAGGATTCGTTGCTATGCAACCCGAAACCCTTGCGGTTATCGAAAGCGGCAGCGCAAAAAAAGGCGATGTGCTAGCAGCTGCGCGCATAGCTGGCATTATGGCAGCCAAGCAAACCAGCAACCTTATACCCCTCTGCCATCCGCTGGCTCTTACCAAGGTTGAGGTAAAGTGCGCACCCCAACATGCAGAAGAACGAAAAGACGGCCGCTGCGGCATCTACTTAACAGCAACTTGTTCGCTCGTCGGCAAAACCGGCGTGGAAATGGAGGCGCTAACCGCAGTAAGCGTAGCAGGCCTAACCGTATATGACATGTGCAAAGCAATCGATCGCGGAATGGAGATCGATACGGTTCGTCTGCTTCATAAAGAAGGTGGCAAAACCGGCACATGGAATAGGGCCTAGAGGCAATTAATGCCCACCACCATGCATCATAGAAACAGCATGGGGTAACACCTCAACGATGCCGTCCCAGTTTTCCTGGGCGGCTTTTTTGCTTCCCGGCAAATTGATCACTAGCGTGGTGCCGCGCTGCATGCACAATGCACGTGAAAGCATAGCGCGTGGTGTGATGGCAAGGCTGTGCGCCCTCATGCCCTCGGCGATACCAGGCACCTCCCGCTCGCACACATCACGCGTAGCCTCGGGGGTAACATCCCTTAGGCTCAAGCCCGTGCCGCCGCACGTGAGCACCACATCAACCCTGTTCTCGTCTGCAGCCCCGACAATGGCTTCAGCTATTTCAGAGCGTTCATCTTTCACCACGTTATACACAGCGCACTGCCACCCCTTGCCGGCAATGAGCTCCTGAAGCAGGGTGCCTGCAGTGTCTTCCTTTTCGCTACGTGTATCAGAGCAGGTAATAACCGCAAACGTAATCATCTACAGCACCGTTCCTTCCTCAACATCAAGTAATACACAATCGATAAGCGTACCATCGGGCACAGGGTTTTGGTCGGTGCCTTCCGGGAGTATTGCTAGGCAGTTGGCTCGGTGAAGAGTGCTGAACAAACCCGAACTTTGGTTCTTGGCTGGAACCACGCAAAGAACGCCTTCCTCATTTCGGGAGAGTGACGCGCGCAAATAGATGCGACGCGGATCGCGCTTTTTGCGATCACCCACCAAACGAGCCTTAACCGACGGGCGACCAACGGAAGAATAACCCTGCATCTTGCGCAAAGCCTGGCGGATTAAAACCTCGAAACCACAATAAGCTGCCGCGGGATTTCCAGGCAAACCGAAAACCGGCGTACCATCCACCACGCCGAAAGTCTGCGCCTTGCCAGGGCGCATGTTCACCAACGTCATATAGAGATCGCCCAAATCCTCAACTACGGGTTTGATGAAATCATAATCGCCGTTGGATGCCCCGCCAGTCGTGATAATGAAATCGTAATCTTCGGCAGCAAGCTTAATAGAACGCGCTAAACACTCTTCCTTATCGGGGACGATCATCAACTGAGCAGGAATGCCACCAACCTGGGCAACGCATGCCGCCATAGCATACGAATTGCTGTCACGAATGCATCCAGGACGGAATGGCTCTTCTGGATTCAGCAGTTCAGAGCCGATAGGGATAATGGCAACACGAGGGCGGCGATATACCGGGACTGCGGTAACACCACAACTGGCCAAGAATCCGACACCAGCAGCACTTACCACCTCACCTGCACGGATAGCAACTTCCCCCTGTGCTATCTCTTCCCCTTTGGCACGGATGTTTTCAAAAAACGTGGCTGGCTGAGAGAACGAGACAGCACTCCCCTGCCTTCCGTCGCCACCAAGATAGTCAACGATCTCGTATTTCACTACCGCATCGGCGGCATCTGGCACAGGAGCACCCGTCATTATGCGAACAGCTTCACCAACACCAACTTCCCCATTGAAGACAGAGCCAGCGGGAACCTCACCAACCACCTGAAGAGAAACAGGGGCATCATCGGAGGCATTCATCAGATCTGCTGCGCGAACCGCAAAGCCATCCATTGCCGCATGATCAAAGGGGGTAATGTCGCAATCACTTACCAAATCTTCGGCAACAACGCGCCCAACCGCATCGAGAAGCGAAACAGTTTCAACTTCAAGAGGCGAAACATGAGAAAGCACACAATCAAGCGCCTCTTCGACGCTCATCATTTCATTGGGGTTCATAGGAATCCTTTCGTTAGGGGATTTCAAAAGGAGATAAGAGGATGCCTTTAGTTGTAGCTACTGTTGCCGCAACCCTGCATCGGGGGAAGCAGAACGATCCATCGCCCTAGGGCTGCAATACTTCGTAATAAGACTGCCCAGCGCAGCTTCTACAAATCACTTTTCCGCAGCCCGTATTTACCTCGCGACCATCGGTAACTTCTTCGCCACAAACTGCACAAACTTCATGAGAATGGGGCTTTCCCGGAGCATCGAAGTCTGTGTAGTTAACCGCAACCTTCTGGACGCTGAACAAATCCTCGTCGGTGCGTGAAGCGAACCACGCTTTAACGTCTTCTCCCTTTGGGCACTTTTCGCCCACATTCACCAATCGGATCGCCTCGTTGCGATTCAAGTCGAAAAACGTTGCCGCTTGCTTGCCGAAATCCAGGCACTTCATGCGTCGTTTGCCAGGATGACAACCAGTAACCACCATGATCGCATCCGTAAGGCAACGATCGCATTCCACATAAACAATCAGATCGCGATAACGATCGGGATCCTCAATGCCGAAATACTTCAATGCATATCGCGCCATACGTACACCCGTTAACTGACCACCGCACAGATGACCATGGAAGGCGATCGCACGATTCAAGTCTTCCTCGAATGATCTCATACAGTATCCTTTCTGCGCTCCATTCTCGATACGGCAAAACACGTCGCCCGCCTTAGATCAAGCAGCTCACCATTCCTTCAGTAAAGGAAGCTAAGATTCCGCTGGGGTGACATGAGCTAGCTTTAAATGATCAGACGCGCACATCCCAACTGATGAACGCCCAAGGAACAACTCGCGGCTGGTCAAGTGCCCATCGCTTAGTGCCGTCTTCCTCTATTTCAATCAAATGGCCAGCAAGGAAATTCCGTAAACGACAAGCACTTTCCTCAACGCTGATCTGATCAATCGTATCGGCAAGATAGTCTCTTGTTCTCAACAAAGAATGATATGCCTCATCAGGCGAAATATAAGACTTGGTTCTGGGTGAGTGGATGTAAGAAACGGTGGGTTCATACCCCAAATCCGAGGCAATGCCAAACACGAACAAAGCATCATTGTGCCGCTCAAGCTCCAGGCCCATCGCACGAGCCACACGCATATCGACACGAGGGGATAAACCCGTGCCGACGGTCACACACACCTTTTTACAAGCAACCGCAGAAAGCTTTTGGAGCGAATCCTCCAAATCGTGGGTAATCACCGAACGCGATGCAACAGCCACATCAACCGAGTTCTCTTCAACGCCATAGTTCGCCCAGTCGTCTTCCCAACTCATGCGAAGAGGAAGGATCTTCCCTGCCTCGATCTCGGAAGGACACGTTTTGACACTACCGGCAGACGAACCGCCTGAATAAAGCCCGGATGATCCCCTTTCCCAAAGCACCCCTCGCTCTGCTGCTTTCGAGCGCAGGCGATCAAGCATCCCGGTACTGAAATCGGCAGCAACAACAGAGCAGCCCATGGAAGCAAGCGCAACGGCAAGCGAGCCTGTCCCGCACCCCATATCAAGCACGGATTCTTCGCCGGTAATGCCAGCTTTCGATATAAAAGATTGCAGATAAGCATCAGGAGTATCTTTGAATGAAAACGATTTCGCACGCTCATCCCAATGCTTTTGGGAGTCAGGCGTGCGACGGCACCCATCGAGTTTTCGCCACTCTTCGGCAAGGTTGATCAACGCAGCCCTCCAACTACCGACAAACAAAAAAAGGCGACCTTAAAGGTCGCCTTTCAGTTTATGCTTCGATACTACTCTTGCGTCTGGAACTTTGGGTCACGGGCAATAGCATCAAGCTTTGCGGTTACAACTTCCTCAACCTCGTAGGAGAACGGGCGCAAAGCATCCTCGACAAACACCGTGCGAATATAGCCGTTGCATTCATCACACTTGTGGATACGATGAGCATCATCGCCCTCTACGTTAAAGTAGTGAAGATGCTGAGGGTTCTGAGAGCCACAACGGGCGCAGCGGATACGCTCGAATGCCCATTCGGTTCCGCATTGCTGACAATACAGGGTTCGGCCACGACCGTCGGTGGGGCTATCACCGCCAACCTTAGCCAACGCGGGTGTGCTTCCACACACAGGGCAGGAAATCGGATTGTGGTTCATTTTATTGATCTTGCGCTGCTCTTTTACCACAGTTTTTGCCACGAGTTCCAAATCGACACGCAAGGCCATCATGCCAACCATAGCGACCATGTGAGCTGCGGCAGGGGGAATTTCCTGCTCGTAAGCATTGGAAAGCAATCCCCCAATAAATGCCTCAGGGTCGCTTGCCGCAAGTTCCATATCCTCCTGCTCAACCAGCGAACGGAAATTGACTTCACGAAGCGCCTCGGCGTCTTCTTCGCTCAATCCTCCCTCATCGCAAACGTATTCACGAAGGCTATAGCATATCGCTGCAAAACGACTTTTCTGGATCTTCGGAGGGGCAAACGAGAACACAGGGCGATCGGCCATCCAGGCTTCTTCCAACTCCTCGACCGACGGAACCGTATAGTGCTTTTCGGCGGTAGTTGGGCCTTTCGACCAGCGATCCATATCGTCCCATAAGCCATAAAAGTACTTTAGACGATTGACGTCTTCCTCGGAAAAAGTGTCCTCGTTCGCCTTGATTACACGATCAATAAACTTAAGGTTCATTTCACATCCCCTTGTTGCTTCCGGATAGGTACTTGCCTCTATCTCCGCTGCACACGGAACAAGAAATTACTCCTGAATGGTACAGCTTGGCAGAAAGATGCCGCTCCACCAAAAGGAGGAACGGCATCTTTAATTGGCCTTGTGCAACCGCTATTTTTCGTCGTCCTTCTTGCGGATAACGTTGTTGTCGGTCTTAAGGACATCACGTGCCCAATGGCCCCAGTGGTACAACGCGTCGGATTCGGAGATCAGACCGTCTTTCCACATTACCTTCCACATGCCGCGGTACGGCTGGAAGATACCTGCACCCAAGAAGATATGGGCAAGGGCAAAAATGAGCATGATGCAGAAGAACAGATCGTGGAAGAACAGCAACCACGAATGAACCCCCGTACCCATAGGCAAGAGCGTGGAGTTCAGAAGGAGCAGCACGCCCGTAATGCCCATGATGATGCCGGAAATCCACAGGGCGCCGTCAGCAACACGCTGGCCAGACTTCTGCTCGTCCTGGTCGGGCATGTGGATCCACTTTGCCATGAACAGATACGGCAGGAACAGGATCATCCACTTCTTGTCGTCTTCGGTCCAATGGCAAATGTTGTTGTGGATAATGTGCTTCACGCCAGCCGGCGCCATGATGGCGCTGATGATGGGCACCAAAACGAACACAACGCCGAGAATGCGATGGCTCATACGGAACGCGAAGACCACATCCGGACCCACCATGGCGGCCAGAGGAGGCGCAAAAACGAAGGCGCCAGAGAACATCAACCACATACAGCAGCTAACGGTGATGCCATGCGTCCAGCGAGCCTGCTTGGAGTGACGCTTGATATAGCGCCCACCGGCAACTTCGCGTCCGCGCAGGAACGCTTCATTTTCAGCCTGTTCCTCAGGCGTGATGTCGAACTCAACATGCTTACTCATGGTCATCGCCCCCTTTCTTGCCAATGGGAAGGTTCTCGGTAATGGCCTCCATTACGGTACGTTCGTCAGGACCATTGCCCTGCTTGGTTACCTTGCCCGTTTCCAGGCTGATGGTGTCGCCATTGCCGTCGTTGTAAACCAACGTATCGCGCTTGTAACCAGCAGCAAGGCCAAACATTGCAGCAAGGCCAAGAACCGTAGCACCAGCGCCAACAGCGGTAACGGGCTTCATGATGCCCGAAAGGAAGGCTGCAGGAGGAATCTGCGGATTCTCGACTGCGCCATGGGGCTTCATGCCGTGCTTCAAGACCTGAACAACATGCAGGCCATCCATCTCGTTTTCGCCGTAGATGCAAGCATCCTCGTACCCGCGGTCACGCAGCAACTTCAAGCGCTCGTTTGCAAGCGCAATCATTTCCTCGCGCGTGCCGAACTGCAGGGCGCCAGGCTGGCAGGTGGTAACACATGCCGGCATCATGCCCTGGGCGATACGATCAACGCAGCCCGAGCATTTGTTGATAACGGTCTTGCCACCACGGTCCTCGTAGCGAGGAACGTCATATGGGCAAGCTGCCGAGCAGTTCTGGCAACCAATGCACTTGTCCTGGTCGTAGGTGACCATGCCGGTCTCCTCGTCCTTATACAGCGCACCTGCGGGACACATGTTTACACAGCCCGCATTGGTGCAATGCTGACAAGCACGGCGACCAAACGCCCAGCCAACGCGCTTCTGGGATTTCTCATCCTCGAAGTCTTCAAACGTCATAATCAAGCGGGTGCAGGAGTTGAGGTCAGCAGGATGGGTGAACTTGCCGTCCCAGTTCACGGAATCGTAAGGGTTTTCCGCGGTAGGTTCACTAGGCAAGTCGTTCCAGCACTTGCAGGCAACCTGGCAACCCCTGCAGCCAGTGCAGCGAGACGAATCGAACAAAATAGCCATTTCAGTCATCTAGGGTCACCTCCTCCTAAACCGTAGTCTTCTCGATGTTAACCAGGAACGCTTTGTATTCAGGCGTCTGGCTGTTCGGGTCGCCAACGTTCGGCGTCAGATCGTTTACCGCGCCATGCGTGGTAAGGCCAAAGAGCTTGCTCCAGCTATAGTGGTGGGTCATGCCAACCAAATGCTGGGTCTTGCCATTGACGGTAAGCGGACGGATACGGGGTGTAACCACTGCCGTAACAACGACAGAGGCACGACGATTCCAAACACGAACATCGTCGCCGGTCTGGATGCCCTTCTCCTTCGCCAAAGCAGGAGAAAGCTCGATCATGTCGCCAGGCATAGCCTCAACAAGTGCGGGGCAAGCGCGCGTCTGAGCACCCGTCTGCCAATGCTCCGTAACAGAGTACGTAGTGGCAACATAGGGGAACTCGTCTGCCGTTGCACGACGCGTAGACTCGTCGGAGTACTTGGTTCCAAGACCCTTCTTGCCCTCGTCGTCGGGGCGGCCCAGATAACAGGGGCTGTTCAAGCGGCCATTGAGCAAGTTCTCGGAAAGCGGGGTTTCGAAGGGCTCGTAATGCTCGGGCAGCGGGCCATCCACCATACCGTAGCTCTCAAGTCGGCCGTTCTGCTCCCACAGCATGAAGAACGCCTTGTTGTTGGGCTCGATCTGCTGGGTGGTGCCGTCGGGCAAAGCCTTGGTAGCCGCAAAGTCGGGGATGTCCATGCCTGCCTTATAGCCAGTTACCCACTTCTTTTCGTTCAAGTCCCACTTGACCAACGCCTTGTCTTCCGCCCAAGGCTGACCCTGGAGGTCTGCAGAGGCGCGGTTGTAGATGACGCGGCGGTTGTTGGGCCAAGCATAGGCCCAGTCGGAGTACAGACCCAAGCCCGAAGTGTCCACGTTGTTACGCTTGTAAACAGGCTGGCTTTCAGCAGAAAGCGGAGCATCGTTGTTAGCATAGAAGCCGGAGTAGATCCACATACCGCATGCAGTAGAACCGTCAGCTTCCAGCTTCGCATAGCCAGGAAGCAGGTTGATGCTGCCCTTTGCGAGCGTTGCACCGTCTGCGTTCGACTCGAAGCCCTGAGACCAATCGGAGCCTTCCAGTTTGTAGCCATTCAGAGCCCAAGCAACAGGACGGGGATCGATCTTGCCATCAACGTAGTAGTCCCACTTCATCTTCAGAATAGGATCGGGGTTAGCACCGCCCTCTTCCTTGTACAGGCGGCAGATTTCCTTCCACAGAAGATCGCAGATCTCGTAGTCGGGCTTTGCCTCGTCCCAAGGCTCAACCGCCTGCTGACGCCACTGAATCCAGCGACCAGAGTTCAGAATGGTACCCGGCTTTTCATAAATAAGAGCGCAAGGCAGGAAGTAGCACGTGGTGCCGATTTCCTCAGCGTTCATGTCGGGCGCATCCCAGAAGGAAGCGGTTTCGGTGATTACCTGATCGACAACTACAACCCAGTCGCAGTTTGCCATAGAGCGACGAACGTTACCGGAGTTGGGCGCACTGTGGCAGGGGTTCATACCCCATGCGTAGTAGCCCTTCATGATACCTTCCTTCATCTTCTCGAAGGAGGACATCTCGGACCAGTCGGAGCCATCGTGGCTGGGAACCTTCGGCCACCAGTCGTAACCGTAATCGTTTTCAACGGTAGCGTTTTCGCCGTACCATTCCTTCAGTGCAGACACCATGAACTTAGGCTTATTGGTGTAATAGCCGTCGGAGTAGGTCTGGCTGGAAAGCCAGTGAGCCAAAGTATCGCGGTCGGTGGTGTTCGACCACTTCAAGTATGCGGGCTGCTCGTTTACCAGCATGCCCATGTCGGTTGCGCCCTGAACGTTGGGCTCGCCGCGCAATGCGCAGACGCCGCCGCCAGGAACACCAATGTTGCCAGAAAGCAACTGAAGAACCGACATAGAGCGAGTATTCTGAGCGCCATACGTGTGCTGGGTCTGGCCCAGTGCATACAGAATGGTGCCCGCCTTACCAGGAGCACAAGAGGTAGCCCAAGTGGAGTACACCAACTCGAGATCTTCTTTGTCCATGCCGCAAACACGGCAAACGGTGTCCATGTCGTAGCGAGAGTAATGTTCCTTGAACTTCTGGTATACGCAGCGCTCATGTTGAAGCGTGGCATCCTTCTTGGGAACAGCAAGAACCGGCTTGTCGAACCCAGGTACACCAGGCTTTACCGACCAGGCGTAGGCACCGGATTCAGAGGTGTCCCAAGGCTCTTCATGATCGGTTTCATAATGCCAAGAATGAGCGTCGTAGGTTTCCTTTTCAGCATCCCAACCGCTGAACAGACCCGTTTCGGGATCAAAGTCGAATTCCTCCATAAGGATGTAGGAAGCGTTGGTGTAGTTGATCAGGTATTCGAAGTTGTAGTTATCGGGGTTCTTGCCCGTGCGGGTGTACTCTGCCAAGCCAGGCTCGATCAAGTTGTCGATGATGTACTTGTACAGACCGCCATAGAACGCGATATCCGTGCCGCTGCGGATGGGGCAATAGATGTCTGCCTGCTCTGCAGTACGGGTATAACGGGGGTCGACAACCATCCACTTCGCGCCCTTGTCGTGAGCCTTATGCAGCCACTTGGCGCTAACGGGGTGGTTTTCAACAGAATTGGAGCCGATGTTCATGATGACATCGGTGTTTTGCATGTCGCACCAATGAGTAGTCATTGAGCCGCGACCGAATGATGCCGCCAGACCGGCGACGGTGGGGCCGTGTCAAACACGGGCTTGGTTATCGATTGCCACGATACCAAGCGCTCTCATCATCTTAAGGATGAGGTACTCTTCTTCGGAGTTCTGCTGAGAACCGCCCAAGCTGGCAATGCTTTCGCAGCGGTTCACAGTAAGGGTCTTGCCCTTAACTTCTTCGGTTTCAACGAAACCGGCATCACGGGTTTCCTTGGTTTTGCGGGCAATTTCCTGAATTGCCTGCTCCCACGTGATGGGCTCCCACTTCTTTGAGAAGGGACGGCGAACCAATGGCTTGGTCTGACGAACCTTGCTCTTTTCGATTTCATGGGTTTCGGGGTTTACGACGTTACGCAACTGGAACATCGTTGCACCCTTGGGGCACAAACCACCCTGATTGATGGGATGATCGGGATCGCCTTCCAAGTTGATGAGCTCACCATCACGTACCGAGCAAAGCGAGCCACAACCACCTGCGCAGTAGCAGCAGATGTTCGTGTACTCTTCGGTGTTGACGAGCTTCCACTCGGAGGAGGATTCCACTGCCAAAGCCGGTGAGGGCTGCATAAACTCGAAGGCCATGCTGGTTGCGAATGCGGCACCGGCAGCCTTGAAGAAGCTTCTGCGCGACAGCTCCATTTCCCACTCCTTTCGATTGCTATCCTTCCCTGCCGTTCGGGCAGGACTCTACGGGCGTATCGTATCGAAGCCTTCGGGATCGACCATCTCGAAAAAAGACGCCATTCTGCAAAATATCGATAAACGGTCGATTATTTTAAATGATTCTCAACTGGAAATAACTCAAAATACCAGGTAAAAGCCAATGTTTGCAGCATAGAAGAATAAGCCCGAATCGCTTGACCTGATATACTGGAATACCGTTATAAGGAGGGAACATGAGTGAGAAAGAAGAGCGGATACGCCTTACGCAGCTAACCTCGAAAGGCGGTTGAGCTGCAAAGTGGGGTCCGGGCGATCTCAAGGAAATACTTTCTTCCCTCCATCCTGCAGGCGCACCACCCGCAGCTAGCAACCTATTGCTTGGATTCGAAACCAGCGACGATTGCGCCGTTTGGCAGCTCAATGACAGTTTGGCGGCTGTGCTCACTGTCGACTTCTTCACTCCTGTAGTCGATGATCCTTATGAATTCGGACGCGTTGCGGCAGCTAATGCCCTCTCGGACGTATTCGCCATGGGCGCTCAGCCTCATGTTGCCCTGAACCTGTTGGCGCTCGATTGCTCGCTTGGAACCGATGTCGCAGCGGCTATCCTCCAAGGCGGAGCGGATGCCGTAGCTGAAGCGGGAGCCTTCGTTTCCGGTGGTCACACCATCGATGACACGGAACCAAAGTATGGCCTCTCGGTATTCGGCACGGTTGCCCCCGATGCTATTGTGCGCAACGAAGGGGCATGCCCCGGTGACGTGCTGTATCTCACCAAGCCCTTGGGCACCGGCATCATGAGCGCTGCGGTAAAAATCGACCAGATCACCGAAGCCGAAATGAGGCCCGTTATTGATTCGATGATGGAATTGAACGCGGCAGGCGGTGCGGCCATGCGAGCCGCAGGCGTACATGCCGCCACCGACGTAACCGGTTTTGGGCTGGCGGGTCATTTGCATGAAATGCTCGAATCGAGCGATTGCAGCGCCGTTATCGATTTCGCATCGCTCCCTTTGTTTAAGCACGTATGGCAGCTTTCCTGCGACTACTGCCGTCCCGGCCGTACGTTCTCCATCATGGACGACCTCGAAGGCTTCATCGATCAAGGGAATATCGAGGAAGAAGAATTCGATAACCGCCTAGGGGTTATCTGCGACCCGCAAACATCAGGCGGCATGCTAGCCGCTATTCCCCCTGAGAATTCGGCATTATTCGAGCAGACCTTCGAAGAACTTTCCGGTCGCAAGCCCGCACGCATCGGATATATAACCGAAGGAAACGCTGGCCATCTTACCTTCAGCGACAGCTGATGCTATTCCACACTTGCCAGCATCTAACAAAAAAACCGAGCTTCAACAAGCAGTTGCATTTTGGACCTGGAATGAAAAACCATTCCAGGTCCTTCTGCATTAAAGATCGGTTTTAGCCGCACTGCAATATGCGAACCATCCCTCCCCTTGAGCTTTACCGTTATCGGACAAGTATGCCATCGAAACAAGAAATCGCAGATCACAAGGGGGTTCGTATCTACGAACCTTGGCATGCGAATCAATCTGATGCACGGTGGTCTTACACACACCACCCACGACTAAGGAGTTCCCCATGCGAAGGAAACACGTTGCGCAGCAAACTCAACGCGAGCGCAACTGCTCGCCTACCAACGGAACAGGGCACCGCGCAAGCACCAGGATGGCCCGCGTCGGAGTCAGTGCACTGATAGCAGGCCAGCTTATGATGCCGGGCATATCGCTGGCAGCTGAGGCAACTGACCAAGATACGGCGAAGGCAAACAACGCTGCGACCGCCACAGTAGAAGAAGCCACTCCCGCCCCAGCCGCAAGCAGTAACGCGAAGAATGCAACCGAAACGCAGTCGACCTCGATCCAAACAAGCAAGGAACCTGCAGCAGCGCCAGAAGCACAATCCACGCCGAAGGCAAACTCTTCAGAACCTGAGAGCACGGCCGGGGGAAGCACTGCGACGTCGGCTGCACCCACACCGAACAACCAGCCTGAAGCAGCGGCAACCGCCCAAACGCCTGCCACCTCCGCAAAGAGCGCAATGCCGGCTAACGCCATCCAAACCTGCGGCGTAACCGATGCAACCGACAACCCAGGCGGCATCAAGATAAATACGACAGTCGTTAACCACTACGCTGACTGCGCGATAAGCGGAACCTTCGCCCTCACCCAAGGATCAGGCAAGACCATCAATTTCGCAGATGTTCCCGATACAGACGCCAAGTGCCTTGCTGAAGATACCGTGTACTTCAAAACAGATGGATCTTCCCATGCCCTTGTCGAAACGGAAAACCCCTCCGAATCTGTCGTAATGCTGCATATGGTTCCAACAGGGAATCATATGCAAGGAACACTGACGTTCACCGGCGACAACGTTGACCCAAATGCCAGCTACAGCCTCACATTGCAGAAAGAAAAGAAAGTTGCATCGACACTCAGCTACACCAGCACCGACTATGAAGGCGGCAACATCCTAGTCGGCGACCCCGACGATATCCTAAACGCCTACAAGCCAGGCGGTTCGGTCGTTGTCAACGAAACCAGGGACGACTACTATCTCCGCTACAACATCAGCAGCGAACTCACCTTTGCCGCAACCCAGCAGCAGACCCTTAAGAACCTGAACGTCAACGACGTGAAGACTGACTACGCACCCGGCGAGGCCCCGCGCGCGACCGCGACGATTCCTGCCACCGATGCCGACAAGTACGAGATCGCCTACGAGTGCTGGGAGGAAATGGAACTCGATAAGGGATCTGGGGAATCGGTACCCGTTGCCTTCTGGTATTCCGACCCCACAAAGTACACGCCGGGCATGAAGAAGATCGACCACTTCGAAGAGGGCAAGTTCTACATGTATTCCGTTGAGCTGCGGCTCAAGGACGGCATTACCGTGGGCGATGACTGCGATATGAACGTCAACGGCCATTGGACGCACCACATCAAGACCGTCAACGGCGTGTTTGCGCCGAACGCGGAGAACATGCTGTGCGAACAGCCGATCGACGAATGGCGGGCCATTGACGTTATCGAGATCAACGGCGCCACAACCGCCTTCAAGGCGGGCGATAAGCCGGTCTTTACAGCCGGTATCCCGACGGGCTCTAATTCCCTTCTTCAGTGTGAGTTCTGGACGGGTAGCGATGGCAGCGACGTAAACTCTGTCGAGTTCTGGGATCAGAACATTACGAACCATATCGACGCCTTTAAGCCTGGCGTGACCTATCGCTACGGCATCTACCTCAAGTCCGCGCGCGGGTTCTACTTTACGCCCGACACCAAGCTGATAATCAACGGTGTGGAGTATGGCTACCAGAAAGACGAAGCGAGCGAGGCTGATCCCGAGACCGGCTGGATCTACACTCTGTGGCTTAACACCGACTTAACCTTTACGCCCGAAGCGGCTGAACCCGCACCCGAGCCCACGCCGCAACCCGACAGCAACGCCGCCACCGACGACGCCAACAAGTTAACCCAAGCGGCGGTCAAATCAGATAAACCCGCCAAGTATGACGAGAAAACCCTGCCCGTCACCAGCGACAATACCGCAGTGGCGGTTGCCGCCCTGGGCTTTGCCGGTGCCACTGCAGCAGCAGGCGCCGCCGCAGCAAGACGTCGCAATCACTAACGAAGCCCGTACCGTTGCTGCCCGTGCCGGAAAACTATTCCTTACGGAATGGGAGCTGGCAAAAAGAACAACGAACGAATGACGTTGTAGGCACCATTAAAAATAGCGGGCCGGAAGAGTGTTCTTCCGGCCCGCTTTGCTATCGAGATGAAAACGGGATATGGACTAAGGGCCGCTGCAAAGATCGATCGCTATCGAGCAAACCCTTCAGATGCTTCGTGGCTAACCGCGCTATCAAGGTCCAAGCCCGAAAACAAAGTTCTACTTTATTCAGCCAAAGGAACAGAGCGATAAGCGCCCAGCTCTTTTGCGAACAAGCCGTCGATCTGGTCTTCAACACCCAGCTCACAGGCTATGCTTCGCGCCTGTTCTACCGCCTGTTCGTCATCGGGGCGGCGAAACAGGAGACCCATCCCGCAGCCCGCACGTACTTTGGGCGGCACAGGAACCAATGAGCCCTCAGGCCCGAACGCCGCCTCGAATGAAAGCGCCGCATGGGTCGAACCAAAGGCAACCAGATATTCCGCCATAGCTACAGGGTGATGGTTTTCGAAGCTTCTTGCATGCGTCCCAAAATGTCATACATGTTGGAAACCTCGCCCACAGCAAGCTGCTCTTTCAATCCGTAGAAATCGAGACAGGTTCCACATACTAGAACTTCAGTTCCTTGAGCAACAAGCGAACTTACGCTGTCTACAATTGCCTGCTCACCGCCGGCTACCAGTTTTACACCGCTGTTCATGAACAGCAAATGCGCTGGAGGGTTACCCGATTCCGAAAGGGTGTACAGCGCCATTTTCATCAGGCTCCTGCCCAAGGTTTCATCGCCATCGCCCACATGATCCTTGCCAACGAATACGGCATAAGGCTCAAGCTCGGCACAATCGCAAGAACCGCTTTGCGCACCAGCTTCTTCCCCATCGGCACCGCCGATTCGAACATTCCAGAAATCATCTTCCTGCTCAACCGAAACAGGACGCGCCATACGACCCGCAAGATGCTGAAGATTCGAGACAGCAGCTTCGTTGCTGACTTTCACCAACAACGAATCACAGCCGCCATCAAGCTCTTTCTTCGCCATCATCAAAGGTTTGGGGCACTGCAGCCCGCGTGCGTCAACTTCCTTCATGCGTGTTTCCTTTCCTTTAAGGCGCCATGAATACAGCGCCATTGATTACCTGAGTGCGTTCACGCTTTCTTCAAGCGCATCGATACCCTTGGCTATCTCTTCTTCGGTATTGAAGCACGAGAAGCTGAATCGCACCGCCCCACGCTGTTCGGTACCCAGTGCCCTGTGCATCAAAGGCGCACAGTGGGCACCGGCACGGGTGCAAATGCCCCAATCACGCGCCAAGGCATCACCCAGCAGAGAGGAGTCGACGCCCTCGACATCGATGGCAACAACTCCACTTCGATCAATACCCCCATGACCGCCCAGAACAGAAACGCCCTCAATAGCACAAGCGCCCTTTTCGAACTGGGACGTTAGGCAAGATACCTTTTCGTGGATTACATCAATACCCGTTTCCTCAATATAACGCACACCTGCCGCCAAGCCAGCCAGCCCATGAGCGTTTACCGTACCCGCCTCAAGCGCTTCTGGCATGAATCGCGGATGGCGCTCGTCGAACGTATGGGTTCCCGACCCACCTTCCACCAAAGGGGCGATATCGAGGTCGGGTAATACGCATAAGCCTCCCGTACCCTGCGGCCCAAACAGGCTCTTATGTCCGGTAAAGCACACTACATCGGCGCCGAGCTCTTCCTGCGACAGGGGAAGAGCCCCGGCGGTTTGAGCGGCATCAAGAATAAACAGGGCACCATGCTTATGGGCAATCCGAGCCATACGAGCAACGTCATATACATCGCCCGTAAGGTTCGACGCATGGGTTGCCGCAACATAGCAAACACTGCCTTCCGAAAGCATGCGCTCGTATTCGCCGAAGTCCAGGCTGCCATCAGGCTTGATCGAGGCAATTTTTACCGCACACCCGAATTCGTCACGAAGACGGTTCAAGGGGCGCAACACAGAATTGTGCGAAGCCGCTGTGGTGACGAGCGTACAACCGGGAGTTGCCAAGCCCTGAAGGGCAATATTCAACGCCATAGTTGCATTGAGAGCAAAAGAAACGCACGAGGGCGAAGGTGCACCAAGCAAACGCGCCACGCTACGACGAGCCTCGAACACAGCCCTACCCGCTTCGAGGGATGCTGGATGCACCCCACGTCCTACGCCGCCGAAAGACGAGATGCCACGCACTATGGCATCAGCAACCCCAGGCGGTTTCATGAGCGTAGTAGCGGCATTGTCAAAATAGATCAAGGAGATCACCCCTTACAAAATGGGCGAACGAAAGAAACAAAACGAGCGGTGAGGCCCTCCCATGTCAACGAATGCATGTCACCCTGGAACGGAGCAAGGTGCGCCGCCTCCTTAATGGCACGCGCAATGCGATCGGAGAAGGGACCAAGTTCTTCAGGGTAAGGGTCGTCAGCCGTGCGCATACGAGGCGGACGCACGAATACCACAGGCGCATCGGGGACATGTCCCTCGAGCCACGGACGAATGCCAGGCAGATCGCTTACCACAACACGGCAACCACAAGCCAGCGCCTCGACAACAACCAGGGGCAGCCCCTCAAAATAGGACGGAAGCACGAAGATGTCAGCATTCTGATAAGCGCGCACCAGTTCATGCGTTTCAAGGCGGCCCGCAAATTCAACAGCAGCACTGCAGGCAGCCGCCTGCTGGGTAAAGCGCTGATATTCGGCAGCATCGTTGTGCCCGCCCACCAAGCAAAGACTCAACTTTTTCTCGGGGATCTTAACCTGGTCGATGGCGTTAAGCAAACACCCAACGCCCTTCTTTTCCCAAATCTTGCCAACGTATAGAAGGGAAAGCTCGCCTTCTTCCTGCGATTGCAGAGAAGAAGCCTTAAACACTGAGGAGTTGTACCCGGTGCCCAATACCTGAACGTTGTACGGTTCGCATCCGTACAAATCGATGATCTCGCTGCGCTGCTCACCGTGGAGAGCGAAAATGCCCGTCAGCGAACGAATGCCTTCGATGATGGCATCGCGTTCAAGGCCATGCGAACGCATTTGACGAAGATCAGTGGAGTGGCAAATGGCGAATACCGGAATATTCGAAATCATGCTTTGCGCCAAAGAAGTGAGCAGGTACAAGTGATGGCACACCACCACATCAGGGCAAAATTCCTCTACAGCCCGCTTGATTCTCTTTGCAAAAGCAGCTCGAAAACAAGAAACCATCCGATCGTCCATATCGCGATAGCGCGTTGCGCGATAGGGCATTTCGTCCGACATGCCGCATACGGGAAACGGCACCTCATCTGTTTCGAAATGAACCGGATACGCGCTTACGCCATCAGGAAATGGCAACGGATCGTCGGGGGCAATGCCGCAGATAACTGCGACGCTGTGACCAGCAGATACCTCGCAACGCACCATTTCAGCCAAATACACGCCGCTGCCCGTGCTATCTGGTTTTTGGGCGGTGACATTCAGGATCCTCATTGTTCGTAAATCCCTTCGTATTCAAGTCCCCGCTGGACAATGAACCGCTGAAGCTTTTCCTTAGAGCCCCGTTCGATAAGCCAGGCAAAACCGCAACCAGCTGAAATGCTCCGCGGAATAGTGCCCAAACGTCCTTCGAGGCCGTAGCGTTTGGCAATCTCCTCAAACCCGAATGCGTCAGCCGTGGTATGGAAAGCAACAATAATCATGAAAACAACCCTACTCCACAAGACAGCGCCATAACCGCTCAAAGCGGTAAGCTCCGCCTAGGAAACGGTGAGGACACCGCAACATCGAGGGCAAGACTCCCTTAACAGAACTTATCGCGAAAGGGGTCGACCGCACCCGCAACACGCACAATCCGTTCAATGGGATACGGCGCCTCGTCAATAACAGCACGCGCACGCTCCACATCGGCTGGCTCGAGCATCACCGAAGTGCCACAGCACGCCTGCATACCATGAGGGGCAGGAGCAACCCTTGCGGACACACCTGCATCCCTTATGCGCTCATACAGATCAAAAGCCTCGGTGCTCGTGCGAACAAGCACATAACATGCATCCTTTGCCGGCATTACGCAACACCAGCCGCAATACGAGCAGCCCCAATAGCACCTGCATAGCGGGCTTCAGGACAGGTTTTCACCGTAGCGTCGAGGGCAGAAGAGAGGCACTCGATGATAAATTCGTTAGAGCAAAGACCACCGGTAAGATAAACGGACATCCCTTTCGTACCCGATGCCATAGCGGCAACACGGCCAACAACCGAATCGATTACTCCACGGGCGATGTTTTCGCGGGGCTCCCCTCTTCCAACAAGGGAAATAACCTCACTCTCAGCGAACACCGTGCACATGCTTGAAATCGTGGTGGGCTTGCCGACACGTGCCAAATCGGCCAGCTCAATCTGACTTACCGCAAGCCTATCGGCCATAATCTCCAAAAAACGCCCCGTCCCCGCAGCGCATTTATCATTCATCAGGAACTTCTTCACCACACCATTGGATAGCCAAATAACCTTCGTATCTTGGCCGCCAACGTCTATCACCGCTCCATCAGGACCAAACAGACACGCAGCGCCTTTGCCGTGGCACGTGATTTCGGTTACAACCTTGTCGGCATAAGAAACAGCGTTGCGGCCGTACCCTGTGGCAACCACGGCATGCTCTTGGGCAAGCAAACCCGCTTCTTCAAGGTGCGCCCTAGCAGCATTGGCTGCCTCAACACTGCTGAAACCAGTCGGGTTCATCCACAAGTCAAGAACAGCTCCCAGCTCATTCACAGCAGCAACTTTCGTCGCAGTTGAGCCGATATCTATTCCTACCCCCAGCATGATCCCCCTTTCTGAACAAACGAAAACCGGGTGGGCGAAACAGCCCACCCGGCAAGGCTCAACTAGCCAAGCATCTCAACAAATGCCTGGATGCGCGTGCGCAACTGTTCAGCGTCGTTGTCGGTATAGTCGGTTTCCAGATCAAGACAAGGAATGCCTTCCGCCTCGAGAGCAGCGGCGACCGAAGACTTCTCTACATTGTAGGTGGTGCAGAACTTCAAGTTAGCATCGATAACGCCATCAACCTGGTACTCGCGCGCCAGACGGATGATATCGTCAATTCGACCGGCGTTAGGCGTGAAGCAAGCGCAGTTGTTCTTCATATAGCGCTCAGAGATTGCCTGGAACTGACCCTCGATGGTGGTTTGGGTTTCGTCAACCAAGTGCTCAAAGTAGCGCGTTCCCGTACACATCTCTTCGCAAACCACGGCTGCACCGCTGGTTTCGATAACGTGATGAAGTTTCCAATTGGGGATAGCCATGGGCGTACCGGTAATCAGAATACGCTTGGTTCCCTCAGGGAACACGCTTACCCCATCGGCAATGCGCTGCTCAAGCTCATCGGCAAGTTCGTTTGCCTTCTGAGCGCAACGCTCCGGATCGTCGAAGAATGCAATCTGGGTCATGAGCAGGCGGTCCTTACCAGAAATAGGAATGTAGTCCTTGTTCTTGGTTGCCGCAAAGACACGCGCCAGAGCTCGGCGCTTGGCATTGACAACCTTGATGGCATCAGCGAGCTTTTCGGCGGTAAGCTCATTGCCGGTCACGCGCTCGACTTCACGAGCAAACTCAGCGATTTCGCCCGTCCATTTCTCAATGTCCTTGGCACGCTTCATCTGAGGCATGTCCATAACGTAAGTTTGCTTGTCAGCACCTAGGATCTCATAGGCCTTCTTCTTAGCGTCGCAGGTGGTTTCACCCACGTACATGTCGGCAACACTGAAGTAAGGGCAGGTTTTACCAAAGTGCGCGCCCAACGAAGCCTTGACCAGCGGACAAGTGTCAGCGGGCAGTACCTTTTCGCCTTCAGGTACCCAGAACTGCGAACCGCCGCACAAACCGGTAACGGCCCCACCGCATGCAATTACCACCTCATCGGGGACATACACGCAAAAAGTACCGAACACCTTGCCGCCCGCCTTTTGAAGCTCGATGAGTTCTGCAGGTCGGATGCCGTGAATGTCGGAAACGACGAAATCGTAGAAAGCCATTCCCTCTGGGCGGTTTTCCTGGCTCAAATACACATCGCCAAATGCGGTGGGAAGAACAGCACAGAGCTGATCGTGTGTTTCCAGATCCATGCCCAGGCTCTTCCACATTTCATGATTATCTGCCATCAGTTGCTCCCTTCTCGCGAGGGAAAACACTGCCAGGCCTCTATCGACCTGTCAGTTTCCTCGCTCTTTCTTTCGGTGTGAACGTGAGCAGCGAACATGCGATCATGGCTTCGGGCAAAGCTGAACATGGGCGCATATAGCAACCGCCACTCAATGGTGCAGAAAAGCCCCGACCAGACTTTCCTTGGAAGCAAGGCGCTGATCGGGGCGTACAAAGCTACAATTCGTTAGCCGATAGTGATGGTGAACACGCCATCTTTTTCATCGACGGCGGCATTCAGCTTCTTGCGACGGGCAAGACGCAGGATGTTATCGCGCGGGGCTGCGCTATCAACTTCCACGACCACCTGTTCGCCGGGATTCTTCTTCAAGGCATCCTGAGTCATCATCAATGGCTCAGGACAAAACAGGCCCTTTGCGTCTACGGTAACCATTTTTTGCTCCTTTACGAACGCGCACGCTTGAGGTTAACAGCGGCAATGACGAACAGCACAACGATGCAAACTACGGTGGCAATCTGACCAGCCTCGGTTACGCCCTTGGGGCTAGAAGCAATGCCGAAGTTGTGGGCAAATGCCGCTCCAACCAGAAGGCCGATAAACGTTACAGCCGAATCGCCGGAACCGGAACCAGCCAATACCATCTGGCGCAGGGGGCAGCCGCCCAAAAGCGTAGCGCTAAAGCCCACAACAAACATGCCCAAGATATTCCAAAGGGCATCGGTATGAGCGATAGGCTGATCGGCGAAGCTAAGGTTGAAATGACCGGAAACAAGGTTGTAAGCAAGCACACCGGCAAACAGGATGCCGATCACAACCAAGCCCCAACCATCGCGTACCAGGAAGGTGTCACGCAGGCCACCTGCAAAGCAAAGACGAGTGCGCTGTGCGATAACGCCAAAGGCAATACCGCCGATGATGGAAAGAACAACTGGGGCATGCATGCTGCCCGGACCCGACTGGGAAACGGCAAACACAGTAGTGGTGATGCTCAAAATGAACACGGCAACAACGATAACGGGAAGAATAAGGCCCTCTGCTTTCTTGACCGCCTCAGCACGACCCAGCGAAAAACCCTTCTTCAAGAACAGAACACCAACACCGATACCGACAGCAAAACCAATAAGAGCAACCCAAGCGTTAAGGTCGCCGCCCGCCATGCGCAGAACCATGCGCAGCGGACAGCCCAAGAAGATCAGGCAGCCGATCATCATCACAAAGCCAAGGACAAAGCGGGTAAAAGGGGAAGAACCGGCAGTGGCCTTAAATTCCTTGTTCGCGAAAGCCATGACGCAAGCACCAACGATGATGCCGATGATTTCAGGGCGCAAGTACTGCACCGTTTCATTGGTCTGCAGTTTCATGGCGCCAGCGGTGTCACGAACAAAGCAAGCGATGCAAATAGCCATATTGCCTGGATTGCCGTTTGAAGCGAGCGTAATCGCAACGGCAGCGGCAACAACACCGCATACAACGAGAATTACTCGTTCTTTAGTCTCAGAGTTCACGCAAGTCTCCTTCATTGAGGGGGAAAGGGATAAAACTGCTAATGCCGAATTGGGGAATGGCACAGTTTACCCAACACAACAGGAAACCCACCACACAGGCGGGCATGCAGAAAAGATGGCACTTGGAGCAGAATCAAGTGCAGTAAAAACCCGATCGGGCAAAGAAGGCAAAGACATCGTGCCCAGCTCAAAGGCAGAAAACAGCTGGACATCATGCTTTTGCCGCGCTGATTATACCCATTGACGCTTGATTGTCACGCCAACTTTTCACTTCAGTGCCTCAAATTGCCCACTAATGGGAAAACAAGCCCCGCCAATTACGAAGCTTCTTATAATGTGCGCTTGAATACACTCCCCACACTTGGGTTTGAACCGACCAAACACAGAAGAGGTTGCAAACTATGCCAACAGAACTCCAGCTCAAAGCCCTAAGAGCTCTTCCTGCTGTAGATGAAGTGCTCACCATGCTTTCTCGGTCCGTCCCGATGGAAGCCTTTCCCCACGAACTGGTGGTCGACTGCATTCGTAAGGAAATAGAAGCAGCCCGCACGATAATCCTCGAAAGCAGCACTGCGCCCGCGAAAGAAGCAATAGCGAACGGAACGCTCCGTCGCCTACAGGCACAGGCTGAACCCTCTCTCAAACATGTAATCAACGCAACGGGCGTGATACTCCATACCAATCTGGGACGAAGCGCCCTCGCACCACAAGCAGTGGAAGCCGTCGAAAACGCAGCAAAAGGCTATTCCACCCTGGAATACGACCTTTCCACCATGCAGCGCGGCAGCAGACATTCCCACTGCGAAGAGCTGATATGCACCCTCACGGGAGCAGAGGCAGCAATTGCGGTCAACAACAATGCCGCAGCCGTGATGATGGTGCTCAACGAATTCGCCCGCAACCGTCAAGCGGTTATCTCCCGCGGCGAGCTCATCGAGATAGGCGGCTCGTTCCGCATCCCCGATATCATGGACTTCTCTAATGCGCACATGGTCGAAGTGGGTACCACCAATAAAACCCACCCCTCCGACTACGAACGCGCCATCACACCCAAAACCGCAATGCTGCTGAAGGTTCACACCTCCAACTATCGCCTTATCGGCTTTACCGAATCGGTGCAGGCAAAAGAACTGAAAACGATCGCCGCTCGCGAAAACAAGCGCAGAAGCAGCACTGGCGAAGAAGGCCTTCTGGTGTATGAGGATCTTGGCTCTGGCATGCTCCTACCACTACGAGGTCTCGAGGGATATGGGGAACCCACAGTAACCGAAGCGCTTGAAGGGTGCGACCTGGTTTCCTTCTCGGGAGACAAGCTGCTCGGCGGTCCGCAAGCAGGCATAATCGTTGGCAACAAGCGCCTGATAGACCGCTTGAAGAAAAATCCGCTAGCACGTGCTTTGCGTCTCGACAAAATGACCATTGCCGCACTCGAAGCCACCCTTCGCCTGTACCTCGACCCCGAAAAGGCGCACGAGAGCATTCCCACCCTGCATATGCTCACCGCACCTGCCGAAACAGTGGAAGCTCAGGCAGAATCGCTACGCAAAGCAGTTTCCGCTTCGGTCCCCGAAGGATCGTGCGTTGCCTCTGTTGTGACGAGCATTGCGCGCGCAGGAGGCGGCTCTCTTCCTATGTACGACGTCCCCTCCTATGCGGTCGAAATCGAACCCTCGGGTTGGAGCGCGCAAGAGTGCGCCGCCTACCTTGCCCAAAACCGTCGCACCCCCATCATTGCCCGCATCAACCGAGAAAAACTGCTCTTCGACGCGCGAACCCTCATGAACAACGAAGAGGTCGAAGAAATCGCCGCAGCGCTCGCAAGCTTCCTTGCTCGCTCTCATTAGTTTGGAGTTCCCCATGGCACACCATAAAAGCGAAAGCCCCCTTATCGTCGGCACTGCTGGCCATATCGATCACGGCAAATCAACGCTGATCGAAGCGCTTACCGGCACCGACCCAGACCGCCTTGCCGAAGAAAAGCGCAGGGGAATCACCATTGAATTGGGATTCGCCCGTCTCCCCCTTCCCGACGGAACGTCTCTTGGCGTGGTAGACGTGCCGGGGCACGAGCGCTTTGTTCGGCAAATGATCGCCGGTGCTTCGGGCATCGACCTTGCTCTTTTGTGCATAGCCGCCGATGACGGAATCATGCCCCAAACACGCGAGCATACCGCTGTCCTTCAGCTGCTCGGCATCACCAACTGCGTTATTGCCCTTACCAAATGCGATCTCGTAGATGAAGAATGGATTGAGCTGGTCAGCGAAGAAATACGAGCAGGCTTAGAGGGAACACCCTTTGCCGATGCCCCACTTGTTCCCGTTTCTGCGCGGACGGGCCAAGGGCTCGACGAGCTGAAGAGCGTTCTTGCAAATCAGGCACAAGAGCTAAGAAGCACCGCCAAAGAAGGCCCCGTCCGTCTTCCTATCGATCGCGTATTCACCATCAAAGGCTCTGGCACGGTTGTAACAGGAACCCTATGGCAGGGATCCGTTGAACCCGACATGGAACTTGAAGTGGTACCTTCGGGTATCCTCACGCGCGTAAGATCGGTGCAGGTTCATGGGTCAGACGTCCAGGAAAGCCTTGCCGGCAATCGCACTGCATTGAATCTGGTTGGCGTTAAGAAAGAAGACCTTGATCCTGGCGATTTCCTGGTAACACCAGGCACTTTGGAAGCGAGCAACCGCTTCGACGCCCAGTTTACCTACCTGCCCGCAACCAGCACGCAAGCAAAACCGCTAGAAAGCGGATCGACTGTGCACGTTGCCCATGGCACCCGAGAGGTAACGGGGCGCCTTCTTTTGATGGACGGACTCAGCGAACTGGCCCCCGGCCAAACCGCTTTCGCGCAAATACGCCTTGACGTACCCTTGCCCGTTTCACGCAACGACCGGTTTATCATCCGATCATTTTCACCAGTTCGCGTTATTGGCGGCGGAACCGTCCTTAACAGCATCCCTCATCACCGAACGAATCTGAAAGATGCAGACCGCTCGCTTTTGGCCGCCCTGACCGAAAGCGACAATCTTGCCATTAGCCATGCAATTGTCGATTCGTATGATATCCCCATCTCCGCAACAGAGATTTCTCGCATTGCCAACATCCCCGCTCAGCGCATTGTCGAGCTGCTTGAATCGGAGGTCAAAACCGCCAAACGGCCCGAGTACACATCATTGGGAACAAACCATGAACTCTGGGCCAAGCGCACCACAGTTCAACGACACATCATGGCCATGGAGAATATCCTGGTTGCGTTCCACGCAAACGAACCAGCAGCTACCGGTATGGCAATCAACACCCTCAAACAGCGCTATCCGCGTCATCTGCCAGACGAATGTTTCAGGGCATTGCTGGAAGAAGCCATCGCAACGGGAAAGCTCGTTCTTGAGAAAAACGAAGTCAGCCACCCGAGGGCGGGCGCCGGTGCTCGCAATTTGGAAAAGCAAGCAGCCGATTCCCTCTACACCGTGCTGCATTCGCATGGCACCACCCCGCCTCCCGTCGAGGATGCTTTCAAAGAAGCAGGGCTCGATGCCGCGCAAGGCCGCAAAGCGCTCTTGGCGCTTGAGCAACAAGGAAGGGCATTGCGCGTGAACAAAACCTACTGCTTTACCGCAGAATCGCTACAGCAATTGCAGGAGGCAACCGTGAAATGCCTGCAGGAAAAAGGAAGCGCCACGGCAACCGAGCTCAAAGACGCGATGGGCACAAGCCGCAAGTATGCCATTCCCCTTCTTGAATACTTTGACGAGAAACGCATCACAAAACGATCAGGAGATGAAAGAAGCTTGGCGTAAATAGCGGACGGCCCTCTATTCGCTAAACAGATAAATGGCCGCCTGTCCAGCTTTTTGCCGATCGCCGAATTAAGCGGCAAAAAGCTGGTTTCTCGTTCCTGAAAAGGTAATATGAGCACGGCTTCTATAGGGAGACGGATGGGTCCTGGTGGGCCCCACGGCCTTCAAAGCCGCTGAGAGGCGCGCAGAACGTCTCAGGTGTGTTCGATTCGCACACGTCTCCGCCATATTCACTTTGCCATTCCCCTCGATGCTAATTCGTTAGGATCTCGCTCTTTCGCTGGTTGATGCGCCGTAATCGGGTACAATGTGCTCGCGTTTTACCGCACTACGAAAGGACTCTCATCATGGATATCATGAACACCATCACCACCCTTCTTAACAACAACCTCGACATCGAACCCGAGCAGGTTACTGAAGATTCCACCTTCGATTCCCTGGGTATCGATTCCTTGGACATGGTTGAACTCATCTGCGATTTGGAAGACGAGTGCGGCATTGAGTTCGGCGAGCCCGAAGACCTGGAAACCGTAGGCGACCTGATCAACTACATCGAGGGCCTGCAGGAATAATGGGACAATAGGGACAGGTACCATTTTCCCATCTAACCTGATGCACGCAGAATAGCGGAGTCATCGATCTCTACAAAGCGGGCGGCACATTGCCGTCCGCTTTTTTACTAGCAAAAGTTCAATTTAATTTACCGATATCTCCTTCAGTTCAATTTAATAGCATGCTATCCTTCAATAAATTGAACTATTCATGTAAGCGCCAAGAATAGTTCAAAGATAGTTTGAACCAAAGGAGACAACGTGGCTCAGCAAACGTTTTCCGATCGTCTTAAAGCTGCCATGGACAGCGAAAACATGAAGCAAACCGACCTTCTCCATGCCGCTGAAACCCTTGGATTCAAACTGGGCAAAAGTCAGGTGAGCCAATATGTAAGCGGAAAAACAATTCCCCGTCCCGATGTTATGACGGCACTAGCCCAAACACTGAACGTTTCTGCGGAATGGCTCGCCAAAGGCGAAACACACGAGGACAAGCCCGCCCAGCCCGGGTCTTCGGCCACTGCAACCACCAAAAACAACACCACGGAATCCAGCAGCGAACAAACACGAGATACCGCTCCAGCCACCACAGAAGGAAGTGCACCCATGCGTCAGTTCAAGAAATCCTCCAAGCTCGACAACGTCTTGTACGACGTTCGAGGACCAGTCGTGGACGAAGCAGCACGCATGGAGCGCCAGGGCATGCGCATCCTAAAGCTCAATATTGGCAACCCTGCTCCTTTCGGCTTCCGCACCCCCGACGAGGTTGTCCAAGACATGCGCCACCAGCTGCCCGACTGCGAAGGGTACAGCGATTCGAAGGGGCTCTTCAGCGCCCGCAAGGCCATCATGCAATACTCCCAGATCAAAGGCCTTCCCAATGTAGATATGGACAGCATTTATACGGGAAACGGCGTGAGTGAGCTTATCAACCTGTGCATGCAGGCTCTTCTCGATAATGGCGACGAGATCCTTATCCCAAGTCCCGACTACCCACTCTGGACGGCTTGCGCAACCCTTGCCGGAGGTAATCCCGTGCATTACATTTGCGACGAACAGGCAGAGTGGTACCCCGACATCCAAGACATCGAAAGCAAAATCACACCACGCACCAAAGCCATCGTTATCATCAACCCCAACAACCCCACGGGTGCGCTGTACCCGCGCGAAGTTTTGCAAGAGATAGTCGATGTAGCTCGCAAGCATCAGCTTATGATCTTCTCTGATGAGATTTATGACCGCCTGGTCTTCGATGGCGAAGAGCATGTATCCATCGCCAGCATGGCCCCCGACCTGTTCTGCATCACCTTCAGCGGCCTATCCAAGAGCCACATGATTGCCGGCTACCGCATTGGATGGATGGTTCTTTCTGGCAACCGCAACTGTGCCCGCGATTTTATCCTGGGAATCGACATGCTCTCGAACATGCGCCTGTGCTCCAACGTTCCAGCGCAAAGCATCGTCCAGACGGCGCTTTGGGGACATCAGAGCGTAGAAAGCTATGTAGTTCCCGGCGGACGCGTATATGAACAGCGCGAATACGTGTACAACGCCCTTAACAGCATTGATGGCATCACCGCAGTAAAGCCCAAGGGCGGCTTCTACATCTTCCCGAAAATCGACGCGAAGAAATTCAACATCACCAACGATGAGCAATTTGCTCTTGATTTGCTGCACGAAAAGAAGATCCTGCTGGTGCCGGGCAAGGGCTTTAATTGGCAGCAGCCCGACCATTTCCGCGTAGTATATCTACCACGTATCGAAGTGCTTAGCGAATGCATGACCAACCTGGACGACTTCCTGCGCCATTACCGACAGGCATAACTGCCCAATGTTCATCCAATCCTAAACGCAACTAGCTAAATCACGAAAGCCCCTTTAGCGTTACGCTAAAGGGGCTTTCTCGTGTCGAACAAACGGAAGAGGAATTCATGAAGAAGCTGCTATTTGTAAACGCCTGCGTAAACCGCGAAACCTCCCGCTCTCTGAAGCTTGCCAGAGGCGTTATAGAGGCAATGCAACGGAAAGAGCCCTTCGAGGTTACCGAGGTCATTCTGGAAGAAGAAAACCTCGCCCCACTTACTACCAAAACGCTCAATGCGCGCCAGGCATTGGAGCAGAAGGGGGAATTCGATAACGGGGTGTTCGCCTACGCCCGTCAGTTCCGCGATGCCGATCGCATCGTTATAGCAGCCCCCTTTTGGGCTTCCAGTTACCCTGCCTCGCTGAAAACGTACATCGAGCACATCGACATAGTGGGGATCAACTACCTCTACGGCGAGCATGGGCCCATTGGACTCTGCAGGGCAGACAAGCTCACCTATGTCACCACTCGAGGAGGCATGCTTCCCGATGAAGCCGACTGTGGCTATCAGAACATCGCCGTTCTTGCCCGTTTGTATGGCATCGAGGAATCGGAATGCGTAAGCGCTGCCGGCTTAGACGTAGTCGGAGCAAACGTAGACGCTCTTTTGTCTGAAGCCCTAGAAAAAGCAACCAGGGAATAATCCACACAAGCATCTTGGTTTACCCCTCCTACCCCTATTGAGGGCAGTCAGACGGCCGCCCTCTTTTTATGCCTAAATCAGCATAGGATGCACACCAGTATCACATGGTTTACCTGGTATTTTAATTAATTACGATACTCTAATGCCTTAATATACCTATGTGTTATTCATCATACAGATCCAATCCTGCAGTGTTATTAGGTACCATGAGTCAAAGAAACCGAAAACCATCCGGAAACAAAAAGGAGAAACGAATGGCCAATGCCACTGATCTTCGCATCGTTAAGACCCTCGAGGCCATCCATGAATCCTTTGAAGAACTCGCCAGCAAGCAAGCACTAGAGTCTATTACCGTTGCTGAACTATGCCGCCAAGCGCGCATTGGCAAAAAGACGTTCTACCGCCATTACCCCGCACTTGAAAACCTTGTCCAGGAATACCTCGATGTCTTCTTCGAATCATTTCTCAGCAAAGCCGAAGGACTCAACCTGCCCGAGAACAATGAGCAGTTCGTTGCTGAACTGCTCCTCCATCTCTGTGATGAGGGAAACCGCAATCCCGTTTACGAATGCTTGGTATGCGGTACCGGCTCGGATATCATCAGCAGTACGCTCATTGCCCGACTGACCGAGCTTCAACGCATAAACACTCGGAAGTTCGGTCGTCTTTCCGCAGCCGAAATCTCCCTTGTTCTCATGTTCAGCTGCAACACCGCAATAGCCCTCTATCAGCAGTGGGTTAAAGAAGGAAAGCATCTTTCAGCCAAACGCCTAGCTGAACTTTCCAAAAGCCTCGTTTCCGGCGAAGCCTCTTTGAGAAAATAAATAGCGCCGCCCAAAACTGGAACGACGCTTAAAGCAAAGCCCTGCAAACATCGGGCACTCAGAACTAGAACAAGGAAATCTGCTGTGGCGCGGATTGGTATTCGAAACCGATCTCCCCCTCTAAGAGGTCGATCGCATGGGCAACCCACTCTTTAAGGGATACCACATACCCAAAATTACCCTGCCGCATAACCACCTTATCGCCGACCATCCCAAGACATTCACCCGCGCATTCGTTTTCGTGCCCATTCGGCAACTGCAATTCACTGACATCAGGCGAAGGACCGCCGAAATAATAACGCGAAAGATCCTGTGCAGCTTCCTTTGGCGAAAACCCCGCCTGGATAACCTCATCGATCTGCGCCAAAGAGCTCAACTTGCTCTCTAGCACCTCGCACGCTTCCACTGGGTTATAAGGCTCTTCCGCAAGCAACCGCGCTTTTACCGACGCACGCATGGTTTCCAGAATCTGCGGCTGAGCACACAGCGCAGCCTCCAAATTGCGAGCTTCATACGCATTGGAGAAACGTCCAACAACACAAGCTGCCCGCGCTCCCTGCTCCAGCAAACGCTCTATGCCTCTCGTTTCCGATGAAATGCCCGCTTTTATATGCTGTTTAGAGAAATATGCAAGATATACGTAGTGGGGGGTTTCGTTATAGACACGCTGCTGCGGCGAAACCGCTTCAGCGTAATAGAAGGACGGGTTAAACCCTGTTGCTTCCTTGCAAGCGGGACACATGCCGTCTTTTTCCGATGGGAGTAACTCAACCCGCAAGGGACATACGCTCTTCTGATGCGTAAGCAGATCAAACCTGCCAACGCAATAGCGTTCAGACAGCCGCTTCATAGTAAACGTCCTGTTTCTCACGCTAAAGCGATACTGAGCCGCCTTTTCAACATCGTTGATCAGGAGGTATGGTCCTTTTTCGTCAAACCCGTATCCCGCTAATACGGTAGTGTCCTCGCTGAGAAAACGCATTATGGAGCCCTCGATTCTTCTCGACAACCCTTTTGCAGTGCGAAAGGGTGCTAGCTTATCGATGCTCATAATACCCGTCCAAAAGAGTGGCGGTGCGAAGAATTAGCCTTAGTAAACTTTTTACCGAGTAACGGCTGGCGCAGCTTAGCTATTCACTTTCGACGAAAACGATGCCATAGGCACCCGGACCAATATGGGAGCCGATTACGAAGCCGATTTGATGCCTGTCGGATAAGCTCATTCCAGCGTCTGCCAACTCGCCCTCCATCTTTTCACACATTTTCGTACCGTAAGAATAGATGGGAATGGCTGGAAAAGAATCATCGAACGAGTATTTGGCAACTTTCTTCAATAGCGTATCAAGGGCACGCTTCCGCCCAAGCACCGCAGTGCTAAGGCCCACCTCTCCCTCTTCTGTAATCACCACAACAGGCTTCAGCTTCGCAGCCTCGCCCAAACGAGCGGCAGCTTTAGGCAAGCGTCCGCCACGCTGCAGATACTCCAGTGTATCAAGCACAGCAACCAGCTTCACCCGTCCTTTAAACCGTTCAATTTCAGCAACGATCTGTTTTGCCGACAAACCTTCGTCCCGCAGCGCGCAGGCATATTTTGCGATCATAGCGATGGCATACGATGCAGACAGAGAGTCGACAACATAAACACCCTCTTCCCCCACCATAGCTTGCGCAAGCTTAGCGCTTTGATAGGTGCCGCTCAGCACCGAAGAAAGGGTAATTGCGATAACCTCATCGCCCGAAGCGCGCGCTTCCTTGAATGCCTCGGCAAACGCATGGGGCGATACCTGGGAAGTCTTCGGAAACGCGCCTGTTTCTTCAAGCAACTCATAAAACCCATCGCGCCCCAGATCAATCCCGTCGCGATACTCGACCCCATCCACATTGGCAAGAAGCGGCAAAACCTGAATGCTATATCTATTGGCAACCTCTGGTAACAGGTCGGATCCAGAATCAACGATGATGCGAATCAAATCGATCTCCTCAATGCCGCAAGAAACAGCGCGCGGCTATTTACGCACCGCCGCTGCATGCAATGCGCTAGTTCTCTTCATAAATGCATGTTTTGTCCAATAACTGCAAGATGTAACTGTAGCGCACTTTGCAAATTACTTAGTTTATCTAACTATTTCCCCACATATCATCATCCTCCCGCGCCAAAAACCTACAAAAATGGTCGGAATTAACGGTTCGTGTATTGGAGTGCGCATCGCTTCACGCTACGATAGGAAAAACAAAAACGCGCTTCCCAACCGAAGCGCATCATCAACCGAAAGAGGACCGCATGTTCAACGAAAACCTCGACTCAATCGTTGCCGGTATCGCCAAAAACTACAGCGCCACCGAGATCTTCTTCACCGACCCCGACAAGCACTTTCCCAACAAGAGAGCCATCATCAACATCATCAAAGATCTGCGCCGCGTGATGCTCCCTCGTTACTTCGGCGATGAAACTCCCACGGGCACCAATCCCGAATACTTCATTGGCGAAACGTTGATCCGAATCGAAGACTCGTTGCGCCGTCAGCTGAAAGAGGCGCTTCTGTTCAAGGGCGCCGAAGACATCAGCGAAGAAGAAGTCGAAGCCCGCGTGGACGAAATATGCAAGAACTTCTTCGAAAAGCTACCTGAAATCCAGCGTGTGCTGCTTACCGATGTCCAGGCTGCTTTCGATGGAGACCCAGCCGCTCAGAGCAAAGAAGAAATTATCTTTTCCTATCCGGGATTCTTTGCCATTTTCGTATATCGTATCGCCCACGAACTGTACACGCAGAACGTGCCGCTTATCCCCCGCATCATGACCGAATATGCCCACAGCGGCACCGGCGTCGACATCAACGCAGGCGCCACCATCGGCGAATACTTCTTCATTGACCATGCGACAGGTGTTGTCATCGGCGAAACCACCATCATTGGCAACCATGTGAAGATCTATCAGGGTGTAACGCTCGGTGCTCTTTCCACTCGCGCGGGACAAAAACTTGCCGGCGTAAAACGTCATCCCACCATCGAGGACAACGTGACTATCTACTCGAACGCGAGCGTCTTGGGTGGAGAGACCATCGTCGGCGAAGATACCGTCATAGCAGGCGGCGCTTTCGTTACTGAATCCATTCCAGCGCATTCGCGCGTAAGCCTGGCAAGCCTGAAGGTAAACGTTCGCCAGCCCAAGAAAAAGCCCGAAGACACCGAATAGCGGGAATATAGGAACAGGCCCCATCTTCCCATCTAGTTATAGTACTCAAAATAAGAGCCTCGCTTGCGTGATGCATTGCAAGCGAGGCTCTTCCTATTAGAAGGGAAAATGGGACCTGCCCCCTATACTCCCTGCCCTTGTATTCCCGCTAAAACTTTGGGGTGTTCGGCTCACGGTGACGCGGCTTCACTATTTCGTTGCGCACACGACGAAAGGCGATTTCTTCGCCATCTTCCGCAAGCCAGGTGAGCATGCGCTCTAGAAGCGCCTTCGTGTCAGGATGCATCAAAATCTCACCCTTGGCGCTCTGCTCAAGCCTCAAATACTCTAACGAGCTGGCATCGGTATAAGCACTGCCCTGGTACACCTTGCTAGCAGCCATGCGATCGCAGAACATCTCAACCACATAGCGTGTAGGCATAGGCTTCCCCTCTAGCGTTGCGTCGCGATTTCCCTTCATGTCGACCCAATACTCGTAATGATGGCGGTTACGTCCCTTGTGGTGCAGCCAAGCAGTAGAGTATCCCAGATCGGTACGTTCGGCTGTGTTAGGGCTTCTATCGCCCTGATAATAGTTAACGCCCACTCTGAACTCCGTCAAAGAGTACTTGGACAGATCATGCATGATGCCCTGGCGATACAAACCGACCTTAAAGCAATGCTGACAGACCAAAACCTTATGGTGAGAAATGGTGCAGAAATGCCGCCATGCGTTTTTCAAACGCCCCATGCTAACCTCGAATCCATCCATAGTGTTTGCAGGCATTCATAATTCCATCATCATCGCAGTTCGTGGTAACGAAATCGGCTCGCTCTTTGAGAATCTGCCGAGCGTTGCCCATGGCAATCGAAGTCCACTCGGGAATGAACATTGAAACATCGTTGAAACCATCGCCGAATACTACGACGTCTTCGTAGGGCGCATCAAGCAAGTTCATCATGCGCTTAATGCCGCGCTGCTTATCCATTGGCTCAACGAAAATGGTGTCGGAGTCATAACGCACATGGGGAACCTCATCGAGGGCCCCTGTAGCAAAAACCATAGCCTCTTCCTTGATCGAACATGGTATATATGCCTTATAAATGCAGTTCAAATCATCAATGCGCAAATTAGGGTCATACTCAGTGGGAACATAGTAATCGCCTGCTATCTCAGCAAAGTCCTCACGTGGAGAATAGCGAACGAGCTCATTGGTGGTGCTAACCGCCCAAGGTATTCCTTGATCCTCGAGAATATGCAGGCATTTCTTCACCGGAACAAGTGGAAGGCCCTCCATCCACTTCAATTCGCCATTCAGCGTAACCGAATAGCCCCCATCGGCAACAATGTTGGTAATACCGGCGGAATCGATGTAATCGACCGCATTTACCTGCAATCGGCCGGTAGCCAAGGCAATGAAATGCCCCTGTGCGCGCAGCTCATCAAGGGTTTCAAGGGTGCTTCGGGGAATTGAGCGAGTACGTGGCACTGCCAACGTACCATCGTAATCGAAGAAGAAATACTTCTTGCTCCCCATTGCATTTCCTTTCCACCGAACAAAGAACCAAGGGCAATCCTACCCCACACAAGCAAATAGCGACAGATCATTTTTAAGAATGCGCCAACAATAAAAATGCCCGCTGATCCACTGATGAACCAACGGGCATTAACCGGTATTAGCTAAAGCCTGAAAGGGACATACCTACCCCACGCAAAAAAGGAAACCTTCGGCATCCCACGCTTAAAGCAAAGTGAGGAAATGGGACCTGTCCCCATATTCCCACTTACAGGGTGCGCAGAGCTACTTCCTTCAGCTGCTTTGCGGTTACCGCATTCGGAGCACCCGTCATAGGGTCGGAAGCGGAACTCGTCTTCGGGAAGGCGATAACGTCGCGGATGGACTGCTTGCCCGCCAAGAGCATAACCAGACGATCAAGGCCGATAGCAATGCCGCCATGAGGAGGCGCACCAAGCTCAAGAGCGTGGATAAGGTGACCGAACTTCACTTCCATATCCTCTTCGTCTACGCCGCAACGAGCAAGAACGCGCTTCTGCAGCTCGGCGTTGTGAATACGGATGGAACCGCCGCCAGCCTCAAAGCCGTCCATAACAATGTCGTAGCTGTAGCTGCCACAAGCCAGAGGATCGGTTTCGATCTTATCCCAGTCAGCCTCAGGGATCATCGTGAAGGGATGATGCTCTGCTGCATACTTGTTGGTTTCCTCGTCGAACTTGAACATCGGGAAGTCGACAACCCACAACAGCTTATGACCAGGACGAGGGATATCCAACGCATCGGCCATATGCAAACGCAGGGCAGAGAGAACGGCATTAGCAATGTCGAACGTATCTGCCGCAAACAGAACCAAGTCGCCAGCTTCCACATTCATGGCTTCCTTGATCTTGGCATGAACCTCTTCGCCCAAGAACTTGATGATGGGGCTCTTTTCCTTGCCGTCGGTAGTGTAGGCAATCCAAGCCATGCCCTTAGCGCCGTTTTCGGAAGCAATGTTACCCAGCTTCTCGATTTCGCCACGGCTCCAGTCGCCAGCGCCCTTGCAGTTGATTGCCTTAACGATGTTGCCAGCTTCTACCGCCTTGGAGAATACGCCAAAGCCGCAACCGCGAACGATCTCGGTAAGCTCAACGAGCTCCATACCGAAGCGGATGTCAGGACGGTCGCAACCGAAACGATCCATTGCCTCTTTCCAAGGCATGCGCTGCAGCGGGAACTCATGTTCTACCCCGGCAGCTTCCAGAACTTCCTGGAATACGCCTTCCATCATGTCGATTACGTCGTTTTCCTTAACGAACGACATCTCGATATCAACCTGGGTGAACTCAGGCTGACGATCAGCACGAAGATCCTCGTCACGGAAGCAGCGGGCAATCTGGTAATAACGCTCAATGCCACCGACCATCAGCATCTGCTTAAACTGCTGAGGGCTCTGGGGCAATGCGTAGAACTTGCCAGGGTTAGGACGGGAAGGAACAATGTAGTCACGTGCGCCTTCGGGAGTGGAGTTTGCCAAGATAGGCGTTTCAACCTCAAGGAAGCCGCGCTTGTTAAGAGCAGAGCGCATTGCCTGGGCAACAACATGGCGAAGCTTCAGGTTTGCATACATCTCGGGACGACGAAGGTCGAGATAACGCCACTTCATGCGAGTGGTTTCATCGGTTTCGATACCGTCTTCGATGGAGAACGGAGGAGTAACGGAGGTGTTCAGCACCTTAACGGAGCTTGCCAGAACCTCGATTTCGCCAGTTGCCATATTCGGGTTAACTGCTTCATCCAAGCGAGCGCGAACCTTGCCGGTAACCTCCAGGGCATATTCGCGGCCCAGATGCTCAGCTACATGGAAGTCCTCTTCGCTTACGCAATCGGGGTCAACAACAACCTGGGTGTAACCCTCACGATCACGCAGGTCTACGAAGATAAGACCGCCATGGTCGCGGTTGTGCCATACCCAACCGGTCAGGGTAACCTCTGCGTCAACGTCGCTGCGGCGCAACTGCCCACACGTGTGGGAGTGCATGCAGTATTCGTTCAGATAATCGGTCATGGTAGTGCTTACTCCTCTTTCCTATCGCTACCAGCTGCCATGTAAAGCAGCCACTGTTTACTACGGTATCTCTTCACCAGGGAAGCGCCCATGCGCAACTCGGTACGGTAATCAAATTCAGGCGAAACGCTGTTCCTCTACGCCAAAGCCTCCGCAACAGATTCAAGCTTCACAGCCTGCTCTTCGTGGGTTTCCATATCGCGGATCTTAGCAACGCCTTCGGCAACCTCATCGGGGCCAAGCACGATAACCTTACGGGAAGAAAGCTTGTCAGCCAATTTGAACTGACTCTTCAGGCTGCGCTTTTGGTGATCGACTTCGATGTAGAGCCCCTGAGCGCGAAGCTCCTGCGCCAAGTTGAATGCAGTTGCACGGGTGGAATCATCGACACAGGCAATGAATGCAGCAGGGGCAACTTCGCTCGATGCTTTGGCGCCAAGTGCCTCCAGCGCCAATACACAGCGCTCATAACCCAATGCAAAGCCCAAGCCCGGAGTATCGCGACCGCCAACCTCCTTAGCAAGCTTGTCGTAACGTCCACCGCCGCCGATGGCGTTCTGGCTGCCCATACCCGTATCTACTTGGATCTCGAACACGGTACGCGTGTAATAATCCAAGCCACGAACAAGACGCGGGTCTTCGACATACGCAATGCCTGCGGCGTCCAGATAGCCCTTAACCGCCTCATAATGAGCACGGCAGTCTTCACACAGGTGATCGGTGATCTTGGGAGCACCCTCCATCACCTCATGGCAGTGCTCGTTCTTGCAATCGAATGCGCGAAGCGGGTTCAGGTCGGCACGATGATTGCACTCTTCACACAGCTCGTCTGAATGCTGATGGATATGCTCGCGCACCATTTCGCGATAAGCCGGACGGCACTTCTCGCAGCCCATAGAGTTCAAGAGCAGACGAGTTTCCGAAGCGGGAATACCGATAGCCTCATAAAAACGCATCAGCATGATAATTGCTTCAGCATCTACCGTTGGCTCATCAGCGCCCAGGCATTCAACGCCCACCTGGCGGAACTGGCGCAAACGACCCTTCTGAGGGCGCTCGGCTCGAAACATTGGGCCAGCGTACATGAGCTTTGCGGGAGCACCGCCCTGCGGAACTATATCGTGCTGTACCACCGCACGAACAGTACCAGCCGTTCCCTCCGGGCGAAGGGAAAGACGGCTCTTTGCCTTTAACGATTCGCCAGCAAGAAGCTTTTCCATGTTGCCACCGGAAACAACAGTGAACATTTCTTTAGAAACAACATCGGTGGACTGACCGATGCCGCGCACGAACAGATCCGTCTGTTCAAACAGCGGGGTTTCAATGGGCTGATAGCCGCAACGACCGAAAATCTCGAATGCGGTTTGACGGAAATGATCCCAAAACCGCACATCATCAGGAAGAAGATCGAAGGTTCCCTCAGGTGCTTTCACTGCCATATGCTTTGTGCTGCTCTCTTTCAAAACTCAACCTAGGCACTCCTGTGCCTGTAACCGCACTATTATAGCGCTGCATCAGCACACAAAAAAGGAACACGGGTAGGAAAATAGGGACAGGTACCAGATTCCCACGAAAAGCGGGAATCTGGTACCTGTCCCTATTTTCCCAACAAAGAAGCGGTCTCTGCCAATGATGGCAGAGACCGCCGAATCAGGAGCAATGGAGCTTACAGATGCTGAACGATCAAATCGCCCATTGCAACCGTACCTACAACTTTATCGGCAGGAGTCGAAGCATCCTTCAGGTCGCCCGTGCGCCAACCCTCATCGAGCACTTCGGTGATAGCACGCTGGATATCATCTGCCGCTTGCCCCATATCGAAGCTGTAGCGCAGCATCATGCCAACCGACATGATCTGAGCCAAGGGGTTCGCGATACCCTGGCCCGCGATATCAGGAGCGCTACCGTGGCTCGGTTCGTACAGAGCCACGCCGTCGCCCAAGGAAGCGCTTGCAAGCATACCCAGCGAGCCGGTGATCTGGGCTGCCTCGTCTGATAAAATATCACCAAACATGTTCTCGGTAACCACCACATCGAAATCAGCAGGGCGGCTGATAAGCTGCATCGCCGTGTTGTCTACCAGCAGATCTTCGAGCTGAACATCGGGATATTCTTCTGCGCCAATGCGATGAACGATTTCGCGCCACATGCGGCTGGTCTCCAAAACGTTAGCCTTGTCGACGCTGGTAACCTTCTTGCCGCGCTTACGGGCAGCCTCGAATGCCTGACGGGCAATGCGCTCGACCTCATACTCGCGATACTCAAGCGTATCGTATGCGCGCTGGCCGGGCTTGCCATCGGTGCCTGCGCCTTCTTCGTCGTAGAAACGCTCGCGCTTACCAAAATACAAACCGCCGGTAAGCTCGCGAACGATCATCATATCTACGCCATCGATAACCTCAGGCTTCAAGGTAGATGCCTCGGCCAATGCGTTGAAAATCTGAACGGGACGCAAGTTGGTATACAGGCCCAGCGCCTTACGAATGCCAAGCAAACCCTGCTCAGGACGAGGTTTTGAGGGATCGGTGGTGTCCCACTTCGGACCGCCTACTGCAGCGAGCAGTACCGCGTCCGATGCATTGGCAGCATCGAGCGTTGCCTGAGGAAGCGCTTCGCCCGTAGCATCGATAGCACAACCGCCGATCAAAGCATCTTCGCAAGCGAAATCGACGTCGTACTTCTTGCCCAATGCCTTCAGAACTTTAACGCCCTCGGCCATGATCTCGGGGCCGATGCCGTCACCGGGCAACGTGCAGATCTTGTACGTCTTGGTCATAGTGAAATCCTCTTTCAGCGAAAAACAGTTCGCAAACGATATTACCGCAATGAAAGAAACGCCCCGAAAGGCGTTTCAAGAAAATAAGAGCGAAAGATAATAGTTAGACAAGCCCCAACACGTGACGCGTGCGGTTCAACAAGCCGCCCTGCTCGATGATATCGGCAATGAAGGGCGGGAAAGGCTGAGCCGTGAAGCTTTCACCGGTGGTTTCATCGGTAATGGTGCCCGTTTCGGTATCGACGCTAACTACATCACCGTTCTTGATTGCGTCCACCGCTTCAGGGCATTCCAGAATGGCAAGCCCCGTATTGATGGAATTGCGATAGAAGATGCGAGCGAAGCTCTTGGCGATGACAGCATCTACACCTGCAGCCTTGATGGCGATGGGCGCATGCTCACGAGAAGAGCCGCAACCAAAGTTCTCCTCAGCAACGATGATGTCGCCAGGCTTTACGTTGTTGACGAACTCGACATCCAAATCCTCCAAGCAGTGCTTGGCAAGTTCGGAGGGCTCGGAAGTGGTGAGGTAGCGAGCCGGAATGATAACGTCGGTATCAATATCGCGACCGTAGCGATGAACAGTTCCCTTGAATTGCATTGCACTTCTCCTTAATCAAGATCTTCGGGAAGACCGATGTGGCCCAACACGGCGCTGGCAGCAGCAACTGCCGGCGAAGAGAGGTACACCTCACTGGTAGGATCGCCCATACGGCCTACGAAGTTGCGATTGGTGGTAGCAATAGAGCGCTCGCCTGCAGCAAGAATACCCATATAACCGCCCAGGCAAGGACCACACGTAGGGGTGGAAACCGCGCAGTTAGCATCCAAGAAGATGTCCATCAGGCCTTCCTTGATGCACTGACGATAAACCTGCTGGGTTGCGGGAATAATGATGCAGCGAACATCGCGATGGACCTTATGCCCCTTAAGCACAGCGGCAGCCTGGCGCATATCTTCGATGCGGCCATTGGTGCAAGAGCCGATAACGGACTGTTGGATAACAATATCACGAGCTTCAGATGCAGGACGCGTGTTAGAGGGGAGATGCGGGAAAGCAACAGTAGGAACAATATCCTGCGCGTTGATGTTGTACACCTTCGCATACACCGCATCAGGGTCAGAGTGATATTCGGTGTAAGGGCGCTCGGTGCGACCGTCCATATACTTGCGAGTAACATCGTCAACAGGAATGAGGCCAGCTTTGCCGCCTGCCTCAATGGCCATGTTGGAAATGGAAAGGCGCTCGTCCATGGTAAGACCCTCAATGGCACTTCCGCGGAATTCCATTGCCTGGTACAGTGCACCATCGACGCCGATCATACCGATGATATGAAGAATGATGTCCTTGCCGGTAACACCAGGGCGAAGCTCGCCTTCAACGTTGAACAGCAGGCTTTCGGGAACCTTAAACCATGCCTTGCCAGTTGCGTAACCTACAGCAGCATCGGTAGAACCAACACCAGTGGAAAATGCTCCCAAAGCACCATAAGTGCAAGTGTGGCTATCGGCGCCAATGATAAGGTCGCCAGCACCAACAACGCCCTGCTCGGGTAGGAGCGCATGCTCTACACCCATGCAACCTACTTCGTAGTAATGGGTGATGCCCTGCTCGCGGGCAAAGTCGCGCGTCATCTTGGCCTGTTCAGCGCTCTTAATGTCCTTGTTGGGCACATAGTGGTCGGGAACCAAAGCGATTTTGGTAGGATCAAAAACCTTCTCTACGCCAATCTTCTTGAATTCCTTAATGGCGATGGGTGCGGTAACGTCGTTGGAAAGAACGAGGTCAAGGTTGCACTCGATCAATTGGCCGGGAACCACTTCCTCGAGCCCCGCATGGGCTGCAAGGATTTTCTCTGCCATGGTCATAGGACGTGGCATACGCTCTCCTTCATCAATACCTACTGCTAAGTTTTCAGATTATAGCACCCATACATACAAAGCGAGGCCCGCCGAAGCGAGCCTCGCTTGATCTTAACCAACCTTTAACTCGACCTTAACTCCTCTTTAGAGTACGGATCGTTTTCACGTGGCGGCACACATTCGATATATCGAAACCAACCGCGCAAGCAAACAGGATAAGAGCGATTATTCCGATAGCTGCATCCCCTCCTGGCGTGAAGATAAGCGCCAGCATAACGAAAGGAACGAGCAGGATAAGGGAAAGGAAGTTCAGGCGTTTCCAAATCCCCTGGCCAATGGAGATGATGGTATACAGGTACAATCCCGTCGCTGGAGCACTCAGCAAAAATGACAGCACCAAAATAACGAGTTTTGCCGCAATAAGCTCGATATCCAACCGCAAATCAGCCTTCGCCTCTTGGAGCAGCTCTTCTGCGGTGGGTGCATTCGAAAAGAACGAGCTGAAGTCGAACACCGTCCCCTTAAAGGGGTTCGACGAATCAACGAACGGGTTGCCGCCCCGCTGGTTGCCCTGGTAGGAACGGTCCCCTGCCCCGCTAGAACCAGAGTTGCCCGCATGAGCCTCGCCCACGTCAAATGGATCGGCCCACGAAAAGGGGTTCGCACCGAAAGGATTTCCCTGGAACGGATTGCCCCCTGTGCTGCTGTAGGTGGTTTTGTTTCCGTTCTCATCCCATGTGGTCCAAACAAACGTTTCAGCAAATGGCCAACCCTCAAATGGGTTGCCTTGGTTGCCTTTGGGACGACCAGCGGAAGGGTTGTATGAAAACGGTGCTCCATAAGGAGTCCCCGAAGTGCTGTACTCAGGATCCCATGAATGGTTCAGAAGCACATCACGCGCCTCATTGATGAGTTTCGTTTTCTCCTCAGCCTTCGCACGTGCCTGCTCATCCTGCCTAAACTTGTCAGGGTGGTTCTCAATGATCAGCTTGCGATGAGCCTTCTTGATGTCATCTTCTGAAGCGCCCTGGCTAAGACCGAGCGTATTAAGTGCCTCTGACTTCTTCATGGCTAGAACATGATGCTGTCGAGCGAACGCTTGGGTACGTAGTGCACCTGGTTTTCATCGCGGTAGTACCTCACGTCATCGTTTTCCATGTCAACGATGCGCACCTCTTCGCAAGGCTTGCCCAATGCAAGCACCAGTACCGGTTCAAGATTTTCAGGCATCTCCAGAATTTGTTTGAGCTCCTGCTTCTTGAAAGACACGACCATACAACCGCCAAAACCTTCTTCCGTAGAAGCAAGCATAATGGTTTGCGCGCAAATACCCATATCGATCTGAGCAGCTTGAACCGAAGAGACGTTGGTGTCTACCGCCATTACGATGTAACCGGTTGGTCGCTCCTTCTCTTCAGGACCATCCCACTCGGTAAGGTAACCGGCCCACGCAAGCGTGTCGTACACCTTCGCGCACATTTCCCGATCGGAGACAATACGATAACGCAAAGGCTGAAGGTTCTTGGCACTGGCCGTATAGCGAGTGTTGTCAACCCACTTCTTCATGTGCTCTTCGGGCACACGGTAGATGCTACGGAACCTACGGTAGCTGCGAGTGGTATGCGAAAGATGCTCGATAAAACTGGGCATGGAATTCCTCTCAATTTAAAAATGACGATTTACATTACGCTTCTTCGAATTCAGGCTCATCGGATGAAGAAGCATGCTTCCCTTCGCCCGACCGGAAATCAACATCGGCGTGGCTTTCCCTTACCGCACTTGGACGAAGCGCATCACGCTGCGCCTTGTGCTCGGCAGCTTCACGCCCCAACTCCGCACGAACGCGCTGACGGTTGAAGTTGTTGTCGGGAAGCTTTTCCTTCTTTTCTTTTTTAGGACGGAAGGTTTTGGTGGTCTGAATGAGAATCGCACCAATGAGGAAGGGCATCCAGAACACGATGCCGCGGTAGACCAAGCCGATTGCCATACCAGCGGTTGCCGAAGCGCCAAAAGCAGTAAAGGCAACAGTAACCGCCGCCTCGACAACACCAACGCCCTGCGGCGTAAACGAAACCATGGCGAACAAGGTTGCAACCACATAACCGCACACCAATGACTCGGGGACAGCGACACCGAACGCATAGCCCACCAAGCAAAACGCAGAAAGCTCACAGCAACTTGCTATAAGCGAGCAGCCCCACGCCTTCAGTGTGGTTTTGGGATTCTGCGCGATGAGTTTCGCCGCGCTAGAAAACGACTTCACCGTTTTTTCCACCCAAGGAGCCATCGGGTCTTTATGGAATCGAACCAAAACCTTGTTAATGAAGCGAGCAATGGGAATAAGGATCCGAACGACCAGATCGGGATTCTTATGGCCCAGCACCATGATAGAGATCATGGCTCCCACCAAAACGATTACCACCAATCCGAACAACAACCAGACAGGAGACAACCCTACGGTTAGCGCAAGGATGGAAAAGCCGATGATCATAATGGTGGCAAAGGCAGAATCAACCGTAATTTGCATAAGCAGAGCTGCGGAAGTGGCCTTACCTGGCTCGATGCCACGCCTTCGGGCATCGTCGACCACCAAGGTAGTACCAGCAAGGTTCAGCGAGGGAACTACCGTGTTAAGGAAGAATGTGCCAAACACCAAAGGCAACGTATGCTTCGGATGCATGGTTTCATTCACAGCTTGAAAAGAAAAGCTGTACGCAAAGCTCTGCGAGATGTATTTGCAAAGCTGCGTGAGAATAGCAATGACCAGGGGGATCATAGCACCCTGCGCCATAGTGGCCGCCAGTTCATTGATCTGATCGCCACGGAGGAAGACGAAGGCCAACACGACGATGATGACCAAGCCGCCCATAAGATTTCGAATATTGAACTTCACTGCTGGGAGGACCTTTTTTCTGTGTTTCAGTAGGAAGATAGTTTTTGAGTATATCAGACGCCAAACCCGATACCCCAACCGTCATAAAACGAACGGGCAAGGCAGCTCAAATGCGCTTACCGCAAACAAAAGAAACGCCCCGAAGGGCGTTTCTTGCTTGTGCTTTGCTTACCAGAACAAAGCGGCGTCTTAATGACGGAAGTGACGGTGACCAGTGAACACCATAGCAATGCCGTGCTCATCGCACGCTTCAATAACCTCTTCGTCGCGGATGGAGCCGCCAGGCTGGATAATTGCCTTCACGCCATAACCCGCCAACGTATCAACGTTATCGCGGAAGGGGAAGAAGGCATCGGATGCGCATACCAGGCCTTCTGCAGGAACGCCCATGCGTTCGCAAGCCTCGTGCGCACGTTCGCAAGCAAGCTTCGCCGAGTCGACGCGGTTGGGCTGACCAGGACCCATGCCGATACCGGCATGATCCTTCGAAACCAGAATCGCGTTAGACTTAACGCCCTTGCAAACCTTCCAGGCAAACAGCATCTCGTGCAATTCGTCTTCAGTGGGCTTCTTCTTGGTGGGCACCGTGAACTCTGCGGGATCCTCGTCCACACGGTCTACCTGCTGAGCGAGCATACCGCCATCTACAGAGCGGAACTCGATTGCCGCAGGAGCATCTACCCCACCGGTCTCCAGAACGCGCAGGTTCTTTTTCTGTTGAAGAAGCTCAAGAGCAGCTGGCTCATACGAAGGAGCAATAAGGACCTCTACGAACTGCTTGTTCTCGTTGATATGCTCAACCAATTCAAGAGTGACCTCGGCATTAACAGCGATGATGCCGCCAAAAGCGCTCTTCGGGTCGCAAGCAAATGCCTTATCGTAAGCCGTGGCAACATCAGTAGCAGTTGCGGAACCGCAGGGATTCTGGTGCTTCAAAATCACAACAGCGGGCTCATCGAACTCGCGAGCAAGCGTCCAGCAAGCGTCGGTGTCAAGGATGTTGTTGTAAGAGAGCTCCTTGCCATTGAGCTGCTTGGCGTTAACCAGAGAATGCGGCGTAGCAAACTCGGGTACACGATAGAATGCGGCGCTCTGGTGCGGGTTCTCGCCATAACGAAGACCCTGCTGCTTAACAAGCTCAACAGAAAGAGCCTCGGGGAACAGCTCGTTTGCCTCACCCAACTGGTTACCGAGCCATGCAGCGATGGCGCCGTCGTAAGCATTGGTGGTCTGGAACACACGAAGAGCGAGCTGGGTACGCGTTGCAAGCGTGGTTGCGCCGTCGTTTGCGCGCATCTCAGCAAGAATGCTTCCGTAACTTGCAGGATCGGTAACAACGGCAACACTTGCAAAATTCTTAGCAGCAGAGCGCAGCATCGAGGGACCACCGATATCGATGTTTTCGATGCAGGTACCGAAATCGGCACCGGACTCTACCGTTTTCTCAAATGCGTAGAGGTTCACAACAACCATGTCGATCATCTCGATGCCATGCTCGGCAGCCTGAGCCATATGCTCAGGGTTGTCGCGCTTTGCAAGAAGACCACCATGGACCGCCGGATGAAGCGTCTTCACGCGACCATCCATCATTTCAGGGAACTGGGTTACCTCATCGATGGGGGTAACGGGAATACCTGCTTCTGCAATGACGCGAGCCGTGCCACCAGTAGAGATGATCTGAGCACCGAACTCTTCGGACAGAGCACGAGCGAATTCCACCACACCCGTCTTGTCCGTTACCGACATAAGAACACGCTTTACCTTAGGATCTGCCACCTGGTACCGCCTTTCCGAATTGCCTGGTTACTGATATTCGTTACGTTCAGCATAGCAGCGCCAGCCAAACGCAAACCTTCGAAAGTGAAAATGCCCGTCCAGCGGGCGGCGCAGTTAGTTAGTTTGAAATATTAACCTTGCGCGTTTCAGGGCAAACGCTTACCCGTCCTTCGGCAAGGAGCTGGATCACATGAGGGTACAGCTCATGCTCGGCCGAATGGATACGCTGCTCAAGGGCCTCGATGGGTTCACCTTCGAGAACCTCAACTGGCTGCTGAGCGATAATAGGCCCCTTATCGTAATCGGCGTTAGCGAAGTGCACGGTGACACCGGTTACCTTCACGCCGAAATTGTACGCATCCTCAATAGCATGCGCGCCTTTGAAGGAAGGAAGAAGCGCAGGGTGCAGATTCACCACCCTATCAGGAAACGCATCAAGGATTTCCGCAGTGACCATACGCATGTAGCCCGCCATAACTACGTATTCGGCACCGGCATCTTTCAATGCATCAGCGATACGCTGGTTGGCCGCCGAAGTGTCGGCATACGCCTCGCGATTCATCACCAAGACGGGAATTCCTGCCTTTTTGGCACGTTCAATGCCATAGGCATCGGGGCGCGAAGAAACAACCAAACTGATTTTCGCGCTGAGCGTACCTTCATCGATATGGTCAATAAGCGATTGGAGGTTAGAGCCGCTACCGCTGATCAAAACGCCGATGTTCAACGGTTCTTGCACTTGAGCAGTCATGCCCTTCCTTTCATTGCTAAGCAAGGCGTCGGAAAGACGCCTGCAACTGTTGCCGCTGCCAATGAGCAAGCCAATCGACACCAAAAGCCGAAGCGAAAGCCTTCGACGAGCATCGACCGGCATCAACATAAAGCGCGATTGGCCGCTTGAGCCAATCGCGCGTAATAATTAGCTACTCTTCAGCAGACGGATTGTCGGCAAAGAGTTTTTCCTGGTCAACATAGGCAACCTCACCCGAGCCAGGAACGATGCGACCAACAACGGTAGGCGTTTCACCCTCGGCTTCCAAGATGTCCATAACCTGATCAACCTTGGAAGGATCAACAACGAGAACCATACCCAGGCCCATATTGAAGGTCTTCAGGGCTTCATGCTCATCAAGATGAGCTGCGCGGCACACAAACGGAATAACCGGCGGCATGCTCCAGGTTCCCACATGGAGCTCCGCATCCATGTTCTCGGGAAGTGCACGATTCAAGTTCTCGGTAATGCCACCACCCGTAATATGAGCCAAGGAGCGAACAGCGCCAGGAAGCTGGCGCAGAACGGAGCGAACGGGCTTCACGTAGATGCGAGTCGGCTCGAGCAATGCATCGAGCACACTCTGGCCGCCCAAAGACTCCTGAGGCATACGCAGCTCGTAGAGCGTCTTGCCGTCGGTAACCACCTTGCGAACCAAGGAATAGCCGTTGGAGTGGATGCCGGAGGAAGCAAGGCCGATAAGCACGTCGCCTTCCTTGACCTTAGCGGGGTCGAGCATTTCGGGACGGTCTACCACACCCACGCAGAAACCGGAAAGGTCATACTCGTTAGGGTCCATTACACCAGGATGCTCAGCCATTTCGCCGCCGATAAGAGCAGCGCCCGACATCTGGCAGCCATCAGCAATGCCGGAAACGATTTCGGCAACGGCTTCGCTCTTGAGCTTTCCGATGGCAATGTAATCGAGGAAGAACAGGGGCTCGGCTCCTGTTGCAAGGATGTCGTTCACGCACATGGCAACCAGGTCGATGCCCACGGTGTCATGCTTGCCAGCAAGCTTTGCCAGCTGAATCTTGGTGCCAACACCGTCGGTACCGGAAACCAAAATCGGATCGGCCATGTTCTTAGCCACGTTGATGGAGAACAAGCCGCCGAAACCGCCGATATCGCCGCGAACCTCATCGCGATACGTGCGATGGACAGCATCCTTGATGGCATCTACTGCACGAGCGCCTTCTGCTGTATCCACCCCAGCTTCGGCATAGGTGGTAGAACCTTGAGCCGTCCAACTAGGCCACTTGGTTTCATCGTTATCCATCGCGTTGACCTTAATGCGATCAGTCATAGCATCTCCTGGAACTCAAATCCCCTGTTCGGGGGCTTACAAACAACGTATTGCCATAATTCGAGGCACTATGGCACGCCTTCGGGCTGGCCGCTAATCGAGCACTGCCTTCCCTTCGGGAAGGAAGCTCTTGGCCTTCATGGTATCAGGAATATCCACGGGGTATTCACCGGTAAAGCAAGCGTCGCAGAAACCGGGATGTTCGCACTGAATTGCCTCATGAAGACCCTCGACCGAGATGAACGCAAGCGAATCGCACCCGATGAAATCGCACATTTCCTGATTGGTCATGTTTGCCGCGATAAGCTGATCCTGCGTGTCGGTATCAATGCCGTAGAAGCAAGGCCAACGGGTCTCAGGCGAGACAATGCGAAGATGAACTTCCTTGGCACCTGCGCTTCGCAGCATGTCAACCAGCTTCTTGGAAGTGTTGCCGCGAACGATGGAGTCGTCGATAACCACCAAGCGCTGTCCCGAGATTACAGAAGGAAGCGGATTCAGCTTCAAACGAATGCCAAGCTGACGCATCTCGTCGGTAGGCTGAATGAAGGTACGGCCAACATAGCGGTTTTTGACAATGCCGTTGCAATAAGGGATGCCGCTCTCCAAAGCGTAGCCCATAGCGGAAGGCAAGCCGGAATCGGGAACGCCCACAACAAGGTCGGCATCGATCGGAGCCTCACGTGCAAGGATGCGGCCCATCTGACGGCGGGCAACGTATACGCTCTGACCGTCCATCACGGAGTCGGGGCGAGCGAAATACACATATTCGAAAATGCAGCTGGCACGCTTCTTGGGCTCAACGCCCATCTCGGAGATCATGCCGTCTTTACCGAAGCGGATAATCTCGCCAGGGGCAACTTCGCGCATGAGCTCCGCGCCCACGATATCGAGACCGCAAGTTTCAGAAGAAACAACCCATCCGCGATTGTTGGGCAACTTGCCTACAACCAGAGGGCGAATGCCGTTCGGATCGCGGAAAGCGTAAAGATGGTCGGGGCTTGCCAGCAACATGGCATAAGCGCCCTTGATCATCTTCATGGCCATGCGAATACCCGCACGGAGCGAATTCGTGGTCTTGGTTACCTCACCGATGATCTTCGCGGCAGCTTCCGAGTCGGTGCCTGCGCGCAGATGAACACCGTAATCGATGATTTTCGCCTTCAAATAGTTGGTGTTCACCAACGTTCCGTTATGAGCAAGTGCAATAAGCACTTCATCGATTGCCGAGATATGAGGCTGCGCCGCTTCCCACGAATCGACACCGCCGCTCGTGGAATAGCGAACATGACCAATGGCCAAATCGCCCTTCAATGCAGAAAGGTCGCCTTCGGTAAATGCTTGGGTCACCAGGCCCAAATCTTTGGAAGCCATAATGGTGGCACCGTCGCCTACGGCAATACCAGCAGATTCCTGGCCACGGTGCTGCAACGCCTGCAGACCAAAGCAGGTCATGCGCGCTACATCTTCACCAGGTGCGTAAATGCCAAAAACACCGCACTCTTCTTCCATTCTGTCGGGGCGCTCTCCGGGAAACACCGACATGCTCATCTATGCAGCCTCCTCATATTTGCGATCCATGACCGCGTCCTGACTTGACGAAAGACCGGTTGTCCCCGAGGCGCTCGAGCTCAGGTAAGGGTCGTTCGCAGCCGTGGTTTCCACCACAGCGGCAAACAGCACCGCACGGCCGTCGTTTTGCGAATATTCGCAGGTAGAAAACAGCACTGACTGCTTGATATCAGCAGCGGTCAGCGTGTCCCCCTTCTGGCTTACCACGCTACGGTTAAGCTTGTCCTGCACATATGCTTGATAACTTGCATCGTTGGCAAACGACGTCTGAACGATAGCGTCGCTGCCCGTTGTCTTTACCAAAGCAAATGTTTTAAGGCGATAATTGCCCTGTGGGGTTAGCACGTAGATATCGCGATGCGAATCGAAGGTACCCTGATCCTCGAAATCGGCCAACGAGGCGAACATCGAACCATCGTTCATGTGGTGGCCGTATAGTGCATTGTTCCGATCAGATAAATCGCTGGTATTGGAAGCATCCAGGAAAATAGTGCCCGCCGAGGCAAGCCACCCGGTAGATCCGTCAAAAGCCTTATGCAGGTACTCCTGATTATCGGACCCCTGAACCACGGGATAATTGATAGGCGTACCAGGTACGTATACCCACGCTACAATATCGGGATTGATGGCACGCAAACCGTCCCAATCAACTTTCAGGTCGGAAAGCGCAAGATTGGCGTTATCGTCCACCTCTGCATATTCTTCCAAGCCGTTGTAAGCGTTTTGCTGCGCCCAGTACTGATAGCCAATAGCACCCAAAGCCGCTAAAGCGCCCACGAACACTACGATGGAAACAATAAACACCACACGCCATATGCCACCTTTTTTGCTTTGGCTTGCGCGCGCAGCTGAACCATAGGAATCGCGGCTGTACTGGGAAATGCCCTGACTGGACTTAGCTTGCTGGGAACGATACGTAGCAGGCAGGGTGCTCTGAGAGCGTTGTGGAGCAGCATGGGACCCCTGCGATGGACCGCGTCTGTTTACGCCTTTTGGCATGAACCACCTTCACACATTTGGTTCTGAAACGAACTGCCATCGCAGCATGTAACGCAACGATGCAACTAAACCATAGTAACAAAAAGAAATCCCTCATACGAAGATTCGCAAGAGGGATTTCAAACGTTCTGCCAACAGGCGGAAAAAGCAAGTGAGCGGGTTTCGGCTCAACTAGCAGAAGCAACCCGCAACGCACCGCGCCCACCCGCTCCGTCAACTCTTCGAGCAAGGCTGGGGCGGACCATTAATGCCAAAGCGGCATCCTGACAGCAATCGCAGTTCTATACCGAGCTAGAACAGCCCCAACCGCTTTTCAATGGCCTCGTTGATAATACGCAGCGCCTTTACGCGAGCATAGTACTTATCGTCGCTTTCCAGGATTATCCAGGGCGCATTGTGAGTAGAGGTTAAGCGGAACATATCATCTACCGCCGCACGATACTGGGGATATTTGTCGCGGTTACGCCAATCCTCTGCAGTAATCTTCCAGCTTTTCGCGGGGTTGTTTTCACGCGCCTCAAAACGCTGAAGCTGCGTTTCGGGAGAAATGTCTACCCAAAACTTAAGTAGAATGGCGCCCCAATCAACCATGTCGCGCTCAAACTCGTTGATTTCCTCGTATGCACGACTCCACTGGTCGGTGCTGGCAAAACCCTCCACGCGCTCAACGAGCACACGGCCGTACCAGCTGCGATCGTAAATACCTACATGTCCCGCCTTCGGCAAGCGCGTCCAATAACGCCACAGGTGAGGATGCAGCAGTTCAGGTTTCGTAGGTGCCGGACTGGGGAAAATGGTGTAGGAACGCGCATCCAACGCCTGCGCCACACGCTTGATGCTGCCACCTTTTCCGGCTGCGTCCCAGCCTTCGTACATGATCATCATGGGTACGCGCCTAATGTACATTTCCAGCTCGATACGACGAAGACGCTCTTGTTCGGCTTTCAGCTGGAGCTTGTATTCGTCGTGGGTAAGAGCAAGCGAATGGTCAACCTCGTCAAGCGAAGGTATATGCGCGCTGGGAATAAAGCGCGTCATCGTGGGCGCATGGGCGCTCATCGCTGCAGCCTCATGCTCTGCCTGTAGGCGCAGAAGCTGGTTTTCCTCGTCGGTACGCTCGCGTTCATCCCCTGAAACAGAGCCGGCAACGGCAGCGGCGGAGTTTTCCTTCGCCTTCGCTTCCGCTTCCAGGGCAGCGCCGTTCTTTGGTCTGGAAAGTTCGCGCTCCAAAGCGGTTACCAACGTCTGGGCAACGCTCAGGTTTACCCGACGATGGTCGGAGGCATCAAGCAAGATCCAAGGAGCCGCCTTGAAGTTGGAGCGCTTCAACATCTCGTCGTAAACGCGGTAAGACTGGCTATAGTGTTCGAGCTGCTCAAGGTCACTCTGCGTCACACGCCACTTGGTGGCGGGATCGCTATACAAACCCACCAGGCGCTCGCGCTGGGTCTGCTCGGAAATGTGCAGGAAGAACTTGATCACCAGATAGCCATCGTTGCGCAGCTGCGTTTCGAAATCCTCAATCGAAGGAAGCATGCGCGCCGTATGGGCCTCAACTGCAGCGCGTTCTTTCTTGGAAAGCTTGCCCTTCTTCGGGAGCATATTGATCACATGCTGAGCCGCCACCGAATACCAGCCGCGGTCGTAAAACGTCATGCTTCCACGCTGACCGAGCGCTTTCCAAAACTGCTGCATAACGGGGAAATAGCCGGTGGCGCCGAACTCTTCGCTCAAAACGTTTTCGGCTTCTTCGCCTTCGAAATCTTCCGTAACATATACCGAAGTGTCGCGCGCATCCAGGTGATACAGCAGATCGGAGATTCGACTGCCCTTTCCTGCGCCCTTCCATCCCTCGAACAGCACCACCACGCCAAGCTCCTGGCGCTTCGCTTCCTGCTGAAGCACAACCAACTTATTGATCAGCTCTTTAAAGCGGACTTTATATTCTTTTTTGGATACCTTCTGAGAACCCAAACGAACGGTATCAAGCATCGCTTAACTCCCCTCTATTTCATGCCGCGGCAGCCCCCACTGCGCCTCAGTCTGTTTGCAAGATATGCAACGCGCCTGGCAAATGACAGAAATATGTTAAATAACACGTTATACGCGATGCTACCCCACTTCCCGATGCGCGAATATAGTTAAATCAAATGATGTGTTCGAAAGCGCCAGATTTAACAACAAGGAGCTATGAAATGTCCCGCTACGGCATTATCGATTTAGGTTCAAACACCATCCGACTCTGCATCTACGAGGTGTCCTGCGCCGCGCACGAGCCCCTGAGGAAGAAGGATATCGACACCCTGCTGAACTACAAGGTGATGGCAGGCCTCGCCTCGCACGTCGAAGAGGGCGCTATGACCGAGGAAGGCGTAAAGCGCGCCATTAAAACCATCAACGCGCACCTGCGCCGCGCTTCGCACTTCAATTGCGATCGCATTGACATTTTCGCAACTGCCGTACTGCGAAACTGCTCCAATTCGCACAAGGCAACAGCCGCAATCGAAGAGGGCATCGGGCAACGCATCTGCATTCTCTCCAACGAAGAGGAGGCACATCTTGGTTATTTGGGCGCAAAACTCGACCAGGACCTTGAAGAGGGCACCATGGTCGATATCGGCGGCGGTTCTACCGAGCTCACCAGCATCAAAGGCGGCTTCGACCTTGCGAAAACCAGCATCCCACAAGGTTCTCTTTCGTCATTCGCAAACTATGTAGCTGGGCTGATGCCCACTCAGAAGGAAGTCAACGCCATAGCGCAGGCTTTCCGCGAACTTGCAAAAAAGGAAGAAACCGACGTATACCACTGTACCCAGCTTTACGGCATCGGCGGCTCCATCCGATCTGCCGCAAAGCTCTATGGCGATCTGTGCAACAACGGCAACCGCTTCAATTACTTGCTGCCCGAACACATCGATGCCATCCTGAACCGCTACGCAGAAGACACCAACGCCTTTGCCCATGAGGCTTTGCGCACCCTCCCCGACCGCATCCATACGCTCATTCCCGGCTGCGTCATCATCCGCGAAGCCTTCAAGCTGTGCGATGGCGAGCGTCTAGACATCTGCAAGTACGGTGTGCGCGAGGGGTATTTGGCTGAACGCGTTCTAGTAAAACCCGTCAGTTTCGCCTAAAAGTACCATCATCACGGAGGAATGTCACAAGATATTGCGATTCGTTGCGCGATAAAAGGGCATCTTACCTGCGAAAAACCGCTATTAACGATTACAATAATTCCTAGATAATACTGGCGCATGCGCCATTAATCTGGGGAAAAGAATAGAGGGGAAATCATGGAAGCGAAACAGAATTCCAGTGTTGGTGTATCCGCCACCACGCAAACGCATCCCAAGCATAAGAACCATCACGTTCTGCCCTATATGCAAAACCGTGAGCTTTCTTGGCTCGAATTCAACAAGCGTGTACTCGATCAAGGCGAAGACCATAACGTTCCCTTGCTCGAACGCCTCACCTTCGTGTCCATCTTCTGCAGCAACTTGCAGGAGTTCTTCATGGTACGCGTTGGCAGCCTTACCGATCTTTCTTTGGTGAACAAAGACCTGCGCGACAATAAAACGCAGATGACGCCCAACGAACAGCTCCAGGCAATCTATGAGCGCTGCCATGAGCTGTACCCGGAGGAAGAACGCATCTACAACAAGATCATGGGTCAATTGGCCGAATGCGGCATCCGCCAGCTTCAGCCCGAAGACCTTTCGCCCGAACAGGCGGAGTATCTTCGCAAGCACCTGAAAGAACGCGTTGTTCCATACCTTTCGCCGCAGATCATCAATTCGCGCCACCCCTTCCCTCACCTGGAAAACGGTGCACTGTACGTTCTTGCGCGTCTGGTAAGCGACGAAGAGGGTGGCACAAAATCCAAAACAACTGAGAGCAAGGGCAAAAAGAAGGGCAAGAACATTGGCGCCGACGATGCTACGTTCGGCCTTATTCCGCTGCCCCATCAGGCAAAGCGCGTAATCAAGCTGCCTGGTGAAGGTACTCAGTACATCCTTCTGGAACACGCTATCAAAACCATCGTTGATGAAGTGTTCTCTATGTACACCACCAAGCGCGCAAGCGTTATCTGCGTAACACGCAACGCCGACATCGACCCGAACGACGGCACCGAAGAAGATCTTGATTACGACTACCGCGAGCATATGAAGCGCATGCTGAAGAAGCGCGCGCGTCTGGCTCCCGTTCGCCTGGAAACCGATACGCCCCTTTCCTCCGCTACGGAAAAGTTTCTTCTGAAGCGCCTAGACCTGAAGCCTTGCCAGAGCTACGTTACCAGCGTTCCACTCGACATGGGCTACGCCTGGGGCCTTTCTGGAATGATCGATTCCGAGCTAGCGCGTGACATCACCAACGAACCGTTCACGCCGCAATGGCCGGCATGCTTTGACAAGAAGCGACCCATCATGGAACAGGTTGCCGAACGTGACGCTCTGCTTATGTATCCCTACGAAAGCATGGATCCGTTCATCAGCCTGCTCCGCGAAGCAGCAAACGATCCTTCGGTATTCTCGATCAAAATCACGCTATACCGCCTTGCCAGCCAGTCCCACCTGGCAGAAGCCTTGGTAACCGCAGCAGAAAACGGCAAGGAAGTTACTGCGCTGTTCGAGCTGCGCGCCCGCTTCGACGAGTCCAACAACATCGAGTGGTCGCAGCGCTTTGAGCAGGCTGGAGCCCACGTTATCTACGGCTTCCACGACTTCAAGGTTCACTCGAAGATCTGCACCATTGCACGCCATACCGAAAACGGCATCCAGTACATTACCCAGCTGGGCACGGGCAACTACAACGAGAAAACCTCGAGGCTCTACACCGACTTCAGCTTCATCACCACCGACGAAGGAATCGGCAAGGATGCCGCAAAGTTCTTCCGCAACATGAGCTTGGAAAACGCTTCCGATGAATATCAGAAGCTTTCGGTTGCTCCGTTGCAAATCAAGCCGATGATTCTCCATAAGATCGATGAGCAGATCGCGCTTGCTAAAAGCGGCAAGCCCAACGGCCTGTCGTTCAAGACCAATTCCATCACCGACAAGGACATCATCGACAAGATTGCCGAAGCCTCCCAGGCTGGCGTTAAAACCACGTTGTTCGTACGCGGCATTTCGTGTTTGGTTCCTGGTGTTGAGGGCTATACCGAAAACGTTGAAGTTGTTTCCATCGTTGGTCGTTTGCTGGAGCATAGCCGCATCTACGGATTCGGTCCGCGCGATAATCGCGAGCTCTACCTTTCCAGCGCCGACCTTATGACGCGCAACATGGAAAAGCGCGTAGAAATCGCTTGGCCCATCTATGACCCTGAACTGAAGGAACGCGTTAACGAGTATCTGGACATCTCGCTTTCCGACACCGCCAAACTGCGCATGCTGAAAAGCGATTTGGAGTACACCCCGCTCGAATTCTTCTGCAGCGAAAATGCCGACGGAAGCACCGAATCGTTCGATTCTCAGACTTACCTTATTCAAAAGGCACGCGATGATTATCGCCATGCCACCGAACAGCGCGAAGAAGAAGAGGCACGCCGAGCTGAGCTCGCTCGAATCGAGCGCATGAAAGCAGCCGAAGAAGAGGAGCGCAAAGCTCGCGAGGAAGCCAAAGCAAAGGAAGCTGCCGAAGAAGCATGCAGAAAAGCCGCAGCGGAAGCTGCAGAGCTGAAAGCGAAGGCTGAAGCGGAGGCAAAGGCGAAGGCTGAAGCGGAAGCTGAACTTGCTGCCCTGAAAAAGGCACAGCAAAAAGCTGAGGCTCAGCGAATAGCTGCTGAAAAGGCTGCGGAACAAGCCAAGATCAACATCCCTCGTGGCCTCGAGGAAATTGAGCCCGGAGTTGCAGGGCCTGCTACCAACACCGCCGAGGTAAATGCGCAAAAGGTCGACGCTACGCCCATCGAGCTTTCCCCTTCCTTGGAAAAGAAAGTCGAAGAAGCGGCCGACAAAGTTGCTATTCAACTGGTGCCGAAGAAGCCCAGCCTGTGGCAGCGCATCAAATTCCTGTTCACCGGCAGGCTCGACTAGCAGCAAAACCGAAAGACAGGCATAGAAAGATAAACCCCTTTCAATTTGTCCGCTAAGATGCAAAGCCCCCTGATTCGCAATGAATCAGGGGGCTTTGTTGTTGGTGCATGCTAACTATGTTCAATAGCCTCAAGTAACTACGGCAACCTCGCGGCCACGAACGGATACGCGCTTCCAAAGGGGGCATTCGCTTCCGCCCTATAAAGGGATGGGCGATGCTATTGGCTATTGCGCCTTCCGCGATGGTTTTTCGCTCCCTGGGAGCGCTTACGTTTTCCAGGCTTAGGCGTTTGACGAACACCGGAAGAACGCACGCCAGGCCTGAACGCTGCTGGCACTTCTTCAGCGCTTCGCTCAGAATTGCGTCGCTTGCCATTGCTGCCATTAGAACGCTTTCGGTCGGAAGAGCGAACGGCATTCTTGCGTGAAGGCTTTGCTTGCTGTTTTTTGCCTTGGCTACGGCCAGCGCCTTGGTTGCGCTTGCCATTGCGGCCACGGCCAGCAGAAGAAGAACGATTCGAGTGCCCCCCATTGCCCTCGGAAGCTTCCTCGGACCGATCCTGGCTTCCTTCGTTCCCTGCCTGAACCTGCCTAGACGCAGCTTTCTTTTCACGGGCTTTACGACGCTTCTTCTTGGCTTTTTTGCCAGGAACCTTTGAAGCAGGAACACGATCGGGGTCGATGAACACAGGGTTTTCGCCCAGTTCAAGGCCTTCAGTGTCGAAAAGATCTACCGTTTTGCCCATCAACGCCTCGATGTCGTTGAACTCATCGAAATCCTGCTCGGTAACGAACGTGAGCGACCAGCCAACATCGCCACCGCGCCCCGTACGGCCAATGCGGTGGATATAGTCAACAGGATCTTCAGGTACGTCGAAGTTAACCACGTAGTTAACATCGGCGATATCGATTCCGCGAGCCAGCACATCGGTTGCAACCAGAACATCCACTTCGCCAGCGCTGAACGAACGAAGAGCGCGCTCACGTTGGTTCTGCGTGCGATCACCATGGATAACCGCGCATGTGATGTTAGCCTTCACCAAACGACGGCGGCAGGCATCAGCGCGATGTTTGGTTCGAGTGAAGACAATAACGCGCTCGGAACCTGCCTTTTTCAACACTTGAGCCAATAGCGCATTCTTTGCTTCCAAAGAAACAGGAAGCGCATACTGCTCTACGGTATCCGCCGTAGAAGTTACTGACGCAACCTCGATGCGTGCAGGGGATTTCACCAAATCGGTGATGGATCCAACCTTACTCTCGTCGAGAGTTGCGGAGAACAGCAACGTTTGTCGCTGTTCGGGAGTTGCAGCCACAATAGTGCGAATGGCAGGCAAAAAGCCCATATCCAGCATGCGGTCCGCCTCATCGAGAACGAGAACCTGAACCTGATCGAGCGAACAAGCGCCCTGCTCCATCAAATCGATCAAGCGACCAGGGGTGGCAATAAGGATATCGCAGCCTTGCTTCAGGGCATTGCGCTGAGGACCGTAGCCCAAGCCGCCCACAACCGTAACCGACGAGTGGCCAGTATGCTTGGCAACGGTGCGACATACCGATTCTATCTGCTGAGCAAGCTCGCGGGTGGGCGTAACCACCAGAAGGTACGGACCGCACCCCAGGCTGCGACCGCGAACACGGCGCTTTTCGCCATGCGCCAGATTGTTCATGGTTGGCAAAAGGAATGCTGCTGTTTTGCCGGTACCCGTTTGAGCGGCGGCAAGCACGTCGCGACCTTCGAGTACTTGGGGTATTGCCCCCGCCTGAACGGGAGTTGGAGCGGTGTAGCCCAATTCTTCTACCGCGCTCATAATCTCTTGGTTAAGCCCAAGGGCATCAAAGCTCGTGGAATCTGCTTCCTGAGCCATATCTTGCTTTTCCTGCGTTGCGTTTGCAGTCATAAATCACATTTCCATTCTTCAGCGCCGCATATGCAGAAAAGCATCGAGCGCCATACACAAAAAATCCCCGCCATGGGCGAGGCTTAACAATCCTATTAAGAATACCTTACGTTGCTTGGATCCCAAAATAAGACGGGCGGGAGTTTTCATTCTCCCGCCCGTCTACACATATATGCAGATAATCAGCGTTACGGAAGCAGCAACTGAGCAATCTGGACGGCGTTAAGTGCCGCACCCTTGCGAATCTGGTCGGCAACGTTCCAGAATGCCAAACCGTTTTCAACGGAAGGATCCTTGCGCAAGCGGCCAACAAACGCACCGTCGGTGCCTGCAAGCAGGCCAGGCATGGGATACAAGCTGTTAGCAGGATCGTCCATTACGGTAATGCCCGGAGCAGCCTCGAGTGCAGCGCGAGCCTCTTCCACCGTTACCGGACCCTCGAATTCAACGTTGATGGATTCACCATGGCAACGAAGAACGGGGACACGGACACAGGTTGCAGCAACCTGAATATCGTCATCACCCATAATCTTCTTGGTTTCGACAACCATTTTCCACTCTTCCTTAGTGGAATCGTCTTCCAAGAACTTGTCGATGTGGGGAATGCAGTTGAAGGCAATCTGATGGGCGAAAGCATCAACAGTAAGCTCTTCGCCGTTCAGGAACTGCTGAGTCTGTGCGTACAGTTCCTGCATCGCCTTAGCACCTGCGCCCGATGCAGCCTGATAGGTAGAAACAACCACGCGCTTAATAGGAGAAATATCATAGAGCGGCTTCAAAGCTGCAACCATCTGGATGGTAGAACAGTTGGGGTTGGCGATAACACCGTTATGCCAAGCAACATCCTGGGGGTTAACCTCGGGAACAACCAGCGGCACGTCTTCGTCCATGCGGAAAGCACTGGAATTGTCGATCATAACGGCACCGGCATCCACAACAGCTTGACGCATTTCCTTAGAAACGCCCGCACCAGCGCTGAACAGTGCAATGTCTACGCCCTGGAAGGATTCGGGAGTCATCTCCTGAACAGTGAGTTCACCCGCAGGAACCTGACCGCAGCCCTTAAAAGGAAGCTTCTTACCCGCAGAACGCTTTGAGGCAAGTGCACGAATCTCACTTGCGGGGAAATCGAGATCGTGAAGAACCTCGAGGAATTCGTTGCCGACAGCGCCCGTGGCGCCAGCTACAGCAACAACCGGATTTGCGGGGATTTCCTTCGTCCAAGTCATTGAAGCTCCTTTGCATCGTGTACTTGAGGAACCATGATACTACTCACCAATAGTTGCACTGCATAAACTTAACATTTGGCGCAAAATGCTGCCTTGAACGGGTTGTGAGGAGCAAAAACGCAACACGCTTCACGAATGGCGAACGGCAGACACGGACGCAGCCCGCCTCCTGCAAACCGGGCTTCCATGTTCCCTTCGGCAAAAAAACCGCTGATAATAAGCTTATTGCGAATTTATACATTACAATGTATCTGTTCAAAAACCATTATCCCTAAGCGAGAGGATCTAAGATGTTCTGCCCTCAATGCGGTAAAGAAAACGTTGACGGAGCACAGTTCTGCGTTCAGTGCGGCAATGCCTTGAACCAAGCTAATGCAACCCCCGCCGCTCAGCCCCAGCAGCAAACGGCAAGCGCTCCCGTTCCGCCGCCTGCACCTAGCCAGCAGCCTCAGCAGCCCGCATACCAGCAGCCCGCTGTACCTGTTCAGCCTCAGCCCGTTCCCGTTCAGGCAGCTACCTACCCCATGACCAAACAGGACGAAACCCTCCGTTTGATCAATTTCATTCTGTGTATCCTGAGCTGTATCGCCATTTGCTGGGCAGTTATTCCGCTGGCATGGGCAATTCCTATGACCGTACACAGCTGGGGCATTTACAAGGGCACCAAGCCCAACACCACCGCCTTTGGTGTATGCACCCTGATCTTCGTTAACATCATTGGCGGTATCCTGCTTCTTGTCTCCAACAAGGACGACAAGTAAGCAAGCATTTAGCTGCAAACTAAAGCCCCATCCAAACGGATGGGGCTTTTTTCTTTAGTGTGAGTATAGGGACCTGTTCCTATACTCACACTAAAGAAAAAAGCCTCGCTTGCGGCAAAATGCGCAAGCGAGGCTTTGTCTCTGTGCCCAATAGCTAGATGGGAAAATGGGGCCCGTCCCTATATCCCAGTTATCGGCCCTTTGCCATCTTTGCGGCAATTTCCTCGGGGGAAAGCTGGGTTTCCTCGAAGATAGTGTCGGAATCCAGGCCGAATGCAGTGTGCAGGCAGCGAACCGCTGCATCTACCTGGCTACCTTCAACCACAATGGAAATGCGGATGGGGCTGGTGGAGATCATCAAAATGTTAATGTGGTTTTCAGCCAGCGCACCGAACGCCTTAGCAGCAACACCGGGAGCGGACTTCATGCCCGTGCCCACCAAGGAAACCTTGGCGATGTTTTCGTCCATCAAAGCGGTGGCGCCGAACTTCTTAACCAGGGTATCAACGGCTTCCAGTGCCTGCTCTTTCTGAGAACCAGGGAAGGTGAAGGAAATGTTCGCCTTGCCATCGTTTGTGGTGTTCTGGATGATCATGTCAACCGAAACATTGTTGCCCGCAAGGATAGAGAACAGCTGAGCTGCCATACCAACTTCATCGGGAAGGCCACGAAGCGTGATCTTCATTTCGGACGTATCGTGTGCAATGCCGGAAATTACTGCCTGTTCCATGGAAGGAACAACCTCCTCGATAAGCGTTCCCTCTGCATCAGAGAAAGCAGAGCGGGAATGGATTACAACATGGTATTTACGAGCGAATTCGACTGCGCGCGACTGCAGAACGCCAGCGCCGCCGCTGGAAAGCTCAAGCATATCGTCGTACGAAATACGGTTGAGCTTCTTAGCGCGTGGGCATACACGCGGGTCGGCCGTGTAAATGCCTTCTACGTCGGAATAGATCTCGCACACATCGGCACCGATGCCACACGCAAGGGCAACTGCCGTGGTGTCAGAACCGCCACGACCAAGCGTGGTGATGTCGCCATCGGTGGAAATGCCCTGGAAGCCGGCAACAACCACGATTGCGCCCGTATCAAGAGCACCGCGGATTCGGTCGGCATTAATGTCTTCGATTTTTGCGCTTGAGAAAACATCGTCGGTAGTAATGCCGGCCTGCCATCCGGTAAAGCTGATTGAGTTGTAGCCCAGTGCCTGAATAGCCATGGCCAAAAGCGACATGCTTACCTGCTCACCTGTGGAGAGCAACATATCCATTTCGCGTTTGGAGGGATGATCGTTCAATGCAGCAGCAAGACCAACCAGTTCGTCGGTGGTTTTGCCCATTGCAGAAACTACGGCAACAACGTCGTTGCCTTCCTGCTTCATGGCAATAAGACGCTTTGCCACATTTTTGATTCGTTCTGGGGAGGCAACCGAAGTGCCGCCAAACTTTGAAACTATAAGTGCCATCGTCTTCTTTCCTCGTATGGGATAACTCTTATATATTACCAAAAGCACCTAGGCGGAAACCCTGTCACAAAAGATTAGAAGCAAACAGGAAACAAAACGGCGCGCATGCCCGGGAAGCGGCGCACGATGCCCACCGAAGCGCCCAATTTGCCCTGAAGCAAAACGCCCGAAAGCAAGCCGCGAGCAAACAAAACAACCGGGATCAGCGAAGACGCAATAAGGCGATTCGATAAGTTTCAGCTGAACGAACACGGTGCCTGGAAAAGCGAAAAGGCCCTTCGATTCATCTGCGAACCGAAGGGCCTTATACCAGCAGCAAGATGCTTTGAGTTGAGCGCTAGGCGTACTTCACCATGATCATGCTCATCTTGTTGGCTACCGCTTCACACTGGTCGACACAATCTTCCATTGCCTCGAACAGGCGCGTCCACACGGAAACGCGTAGCGGATTGTCGCATTCCTTAACATACAGCTCGCGAATGATGTTCAGGAACAGTGCATCGGCTTCATCTTCAATATCGTTCACACGCACCAGCAGGGAGTTAAGCTTTTCGGACGCCTTCTTGCAGTTACGGAAGTCGACCATAGCTTCGCTTAGCGCCTCGCACGCACGAACGATGAGCTTGGAAAATTTCTTTGCATCTTCATGCATGAAGTGCACATCGAACATATAGAAGCTCTGAATAACCTCTTCGGTCATGTCGATGATCTCGTCGAGGCTTTCCGTCATGGCGATGATGTCTTCACGATCGAGCGGTGTCACGAAATCGGGAAGCAGCGCTTCGAACACGCTATGGCATACGCCATCAGCTTCGCGTTCGATAGCATGAGCACGAGGCAATTCTTTTTCAAGTTCTGCCGCAGACTCGAAGTCATGCACGATTTCCGTTAGCAGTTTCGCTTCTTTAACGCATAGAGCAGCCTGAGCTTCAAACGCGTCGTAATAATCGAACTTCTTCTTTTTTTTCTTTTTACCGATTCCGGCCATGACCCCTCCAAGGTCCAATGCCACGGAAAGCCGCAGCAGTCCCGTCCGCTGTATGCTTATGCGCTAATAAAGCGCAGCGCAAGTTTAACAGTAGTAGGCAAACACACGCCTCTGTTCATCGCCAATTGTTGTCAAAGAGTTATGACCCGTCAGAACCAGCGTTTCGTCGGGCAGCTGGGAAAGCTTGCGAAGCGATGCGCGCATCTGCTTAACATTGCCGCCCGGGAAATCGGTTCGGCCGATAGAGGCGCAGAACAACGTGTCTCCCGCAATAAGAACATTAGCGCCATCGAGATACTTACCCGAATCCGATTCAAGGAAGAGGCAGATTCCGCCCGGCGTATGGCCCGGCGTACCAATAACGCGCCAAACCATATTGCCCAAACGAAGCTTATCGCCGTCCTTCAAAAGATGATCAACCTTGCATGACTTGGTGGGAGGGAACTCCCCTGCTGGCTGGTTCTCGATAACGGGTGCGTCGATTGCCGAAGCGTACACAGGCGCATTCGTCATAGCCTTCAAATCGGCAAGGGCGCTGGTGTGATCGGCATGATGGTGCGTTACCACAATGGCATCGAGCTTTTTGTTGCCCAATGCTTTAACGATGGCAGAAGCGTTGTCGGACGGATCTACCACGAAGGTAGCTGTGTCATCGGAAATAATGAAAGTGTTGTTTTCAATGGGGCCCAGCACCAGATATTTGATATCAACGGCAGCGCCCGTTACACGGAACGTACGTCCGTCTCTTTTCACTGATAGCTTCATTGTCAAAACCTTTCTTAAATAGTTACTTAGAAGACGCTGCACCAGGCATCATACGATGGGCATCAAACACGCCATCCACCGCACGAAGCTTTGAAAGGATGCGCTCGATAACCGCCGTATCGGAAACCTGGAACAAGAAACGCATTTCAACCATGCCGTCGCGATGCGTATTCGTATTAACGGAAAGAACGTTGGCACCGTGCTCGGACAGCACCGAGGCAACGTCCATAAGAAGATTCAAGCGATCAAGCGCCTCAACGAAAATTTGCACGTTGAACGAAGTGTCGCCCGAGGGGCCGTCTTCTTCCCAGAACACTTCGATGATGCGCTCGGGATGCTGCTTGAGCGCAGCAGCGTTGGGGCAATCGTCGCGATGAACCGAAACACCGCGGCCGCGGGTAACAAAGCCCACGATCTTGTCACCGGGAACAGGGTTGCAGCAACGGGAAAGACGCACCAAAACATCGTCGATGCCACGAACCACCACGCCGTTCGAGGAATGGGTTTCATGCTTCTTCGGACGCTTGACGCTCGTAAGCATAGGCGGCATCTTGCCCGTAGACGAGGCTGATGTTCCCATAAGGGGCTTCGAAGCGTCTTCGGTGCCATTATCAACCAGCAGCTTCAACATGCGGTTGGCAACATGCATCGGCGCTTCCTTGCCAGTACCAATGTTCACCAGCATGTCGTCGGCATCTTTATAGCCCATGGCTTCAGCAACTTCGCGCATTGCACGCATGCTCTGAGCGCTTGAAATGCCAAAACCGTGCTTGCGCATTTCGCGCATCAGAATGTCGCGACCTTCCTGCAAATCGTCTGAACGACTGATCTTGGCAAAGAAGGAACGGATTTTCGAACGCGCAGAAGGCGTTTTCACGATGTTCAGCCAATCGCGGGAAGGCGTGGCGCTTTTCTGGGTGAGGATTTCCACGCGGTCGCCCATCTGCAGCTTATAGGAGAGCGGCACGATGGAGCCGTTGACCTTTGCGCCAACGCAGTGATAGCCCACTTCCGTATGAATGGCGAAAGCGAAATCGACCGGAGTTGAGCCAAAGCGCAAGCTCATTGCCTTGCCCTTGGGCGTGAAGACGTACACCTCTTTCGGATCGAGGTCGGTCTTGAGCGACTTCAGGAATTCACGTGAATCTTTGGTTTCATCTTGCCAGTCAACCATTTCGCGCAACCAGGCAATTTGCTTATCGAACGCCGATTCGGCACCCTTGCCGCCCTTTTCCTTGTAGCGCCAGTGCGCGGCAACACCGTATTCACTCATGCGGTGCATTTCCTCGGTACGAATCTGCACTTCAAGGGGCCTACCAGCCGGACCGATAACCGTAGTGTGCAAGCTCTGGTACATGTTGAACTTCGGCATGGCAATGTAGTCTTTGAAGCGCCCCGGCATCGGGTGCCACAAACTGTGAACTGCGCCCAACGCTGAATAGCAGTCTTTCACCGAAGTGGTGATGATGCGTACGGCAATAAGGTCGTAGATCTCGGAAAAGCCCTTGCCCTTCTTCGACATCTTTTGATAGATGGAATACAGGTGCTTCGGGCGTCCCATAATCTGAGATCCCACGCCGATCTTGTCCATTTCGCCATGAAGGATGGAAATAACCTTTTCCAAATACTCCTCGCGTTCACGGCGCGTTTCGGCAACCATACGGGAAACTTGCTTGAACTTAGCGGGCTCCAGATAGAAGAATGCTAGATCCTCCAATTCCCATTTGATGGAGCTGATGCCCAGGCGATGAGCGATGGGGGCATAGATTTCCAGCGTTTCACGCGCCTTGAAAATACGCCTATCTTCGCGAAGGGCCGAAAGCGTACGCATATTGTGCAGACGGTCGGCAAGCTTGATAACGATAACGCGGATGTCTTTGCTCATGGCAACAAGCATCTTGCGGAATGTTTCCGCCTGCTCGTCAGAAAGCGTTTCCACCTCGATCTTGGTGATCTTGGTTACACCGTCAACCAGTTCGGCAACCGAATCGCCGAACATTTCGGCCACCTGCTGCTTTGTGGCAACGGTATCTTCCACCGTGTCGTGCAGCAGGGCGGCAATAAGCGTTTCCACGTCCATGTGAAGGTCGGCCAAGATAATGGCAACCTCTACGGGATGGATTACGAACGCTTCGCCCGATTTACGCTTCTGGCCAGCATGCATTTCCTCGGCAAAGCAGAATGCCTTTTCGAGCAACGCCAATTCGTCTTTGTCCAAATAGGTGGAAGCCAGGCCCTCAAGCGCCTTGAAGCGTTCTTTCGGGTCGGAGCCAACTGGCGCCGAGGTGGCAGATTTGATGGTTGGGTCAACAGACGAAGCCACTAACCCAACCGGATGAAGTTCGTTGGCATCTGACATGGCTATCGTTCCTCCTGGGGGTTCGTAGTGGGAAGCAGAGGGCGCCTTATGCGGCTCTGCAATTCTTCGGCAGAGCTGGAAAGCACCCAATCCTTGAAGGTCGCGAACGATTCACGCTCGTCCATGCCTTCGCGATAGCGAACGCTATCGTCCAGCTCAACCTTACCCTTATAGTCTACGACATTGATGCTTCGCTCCTTGCCCGAAACCCCTGCACAACCTTGAGTTTTGATAAGACCCAATTCTTCGAACACCGAAATGCCACATTCTACTTGCGAAGCGGTAATAACAGCACCCAACAAACGGGAAGAGCTCTTCGCCGCCCCTTCGGCATCGAGGGTGAAAAACCCTTGCCCATGTTTGCGCTGAAGGGTACGAAGCCCACGATAAATTTGAGCCATTCCGTCATGAGCGGGAGCAGCATCGTCGAGTATGCTGGCGTTGAGCTGAGCATCGCCCCTGCCGAACAGCAAATGAATCTGAGCTGGCTGGCCATCACGACCCGCACGGCCCGCCATCTGATTAAATTCAACCTCGCTGAACGGCAGATGGTACAGCACCACATGACGAACGCTGGGGATATCGACTCCCTCGCCAAAGGCAGAGGTTGCCACGAGCACCTGCAAGCCACCTTCACGGAACAGCGATTCAACGCGTTCGCGTTCAGAGCGCGAAAGGCCCGCATTGTAAAAACCAATCAGCGAGGCAATATGAGGCTCCTGCTTGCGAAGGCTTCGGGTAAGCGCAATGGTTTCCATGCGCGAATTAACGTAGATCAGAGTCTTTTCGCCCTGCGCTACCAGGTTAACCAGATAGCGCTCGCGCTTCTTCATATTGCGCTGATCGACCACGGCAAGGTTGGTGCGCTCATGTTCGTCTACCACCACGCATTCAGGCGATATGAGGAATGCTTCGCGAATGCACTGCTCCACTTCGCTGTTTGCCGTTGCCGTAACCGCAAGCACCTGAGGAGACCCCAAGGCCGCAATAGATTCGCCCAAGCGAGCATAGAAGGGGCGGAACCCCGCCTTCGAAGTGCCCACATGATGGGCTTCGTCGATTACCGCAAAACCAATAGACCCGGTAGCGGCAAAATCTGCCGCGTGGAACGCCAGGTACTCGGGCGTGGTAAGCACGATATCAACTTCATGGGCAGCAAGCCCCGCCATAACAGCCGCACGTTCTTCCGAAGTAGATGCGCCCGTAAGCACTTCGGATCGGATACCGAACGAACCAAGCGTTCTATCCAAATGGAACGACTGGTCGGCAACAAGAGCACGCAGTGGGTACACAAACACGCTTGCTTTACCGTGAGCAAGGGCCTGCTCAACGGCATGTATATGGAAAATGAGCGATTTGCCGCGCCCCGTTCCCATGATGGCAAAAGCGGAATTGCCTGCATCAAGAACATCCAAGGTGCGCTGCTGCGAATCGTGCAGCTGGGCTTCACCCAAGAACGCACCTACCAATGCAGCGCGAAAACCCGCAGGATCGGCCTTGGCGTATTCCTGCCACATAAGACGATCGGATTCCGGAGCGATAAGGCTAGTTGTATCTTCGCCTTGAGCTTCGTCTTCTTCAGCGGCAACCAAACCTGAAACGAATTCCTTGTCTTCGCCCAAGCACGTTTCAAGCGCGCTGCAGGGCGTAAGGGGTTTGAGCGAAGAAACGACCGCCTTGACCGAACGGCGCCCACGCCAACTGTCTATCTGCAATTCGAACACCGCGTCGAGTGCACATCCGCACCCCAACAGCCCCGAAATATCTGGGCAATGGAACATGATGCTGGAAAGGGAGTTCACCCCATCGGTAAGCGTGCAGGAAAGGTGCGTTTTGTCGGCACCCACTGCCCTGCCCCCGGAAATAACCACGCCATGCGCTAGGAAATGAGGGCTGGGGTTTTCCTGTCCGAACGGAGCGAGCAAATCGAGTTTTGCCACGTTTTCAAGCGTAAGCTCGGAAAGATCCAAGCTGGCATCCACTTCGATGCGGGGAACGAATTCTTCAGGCGGAAGCTTGTCCATGTAAGCGCACAAGCGCTCCGAAAACTCGGGGAGCTTGGAAGCGGGCAGCGTAACACCCACGGCGGCATGATGCCCACCGAAACGCGTCAGGATATCTTGGCACGAGGAAACCGCCTCGAACAGGTTAACGTCACCAACACTACGGCCAGAACCGTGAGCTTCGCCCCCTTCGATAGTGAACAAAATGGAGGGAACGCCATAACGGTTGGTAAGGCGCGAGGCAACAATGCCCTTAACGCCTTCATGCCAACCTTCGCCAGCAACCACCAAGGCACGCTGGCCTTTGAAGATGCGTTCAGCCTGCTCGGAAGCCACTTCAGCAAGCTCCGCTTCGATGGTGCGACGCTGGGTGTTCACGTTTTCCAATTCGGCAGAAAGGTGACACGCTTCAGCGAAATCGTCGCACATCAGCAAATCGAGCGCCAACTGGGCATTGCCCATGCGCCCAGCCGCATTCAGGCGGGGAATGATGGTGAAGCTCAGGCTTGAAGAAGAAACAGGGTTATCGGCGAAACCCGATTCGCCCAAAAGTGCTGCAATGCAAGGGCGCGGATTTTCATTGATCATGCGCACGCCGGCGCCCACCATGGCTCGGTTCTGACTGCGCATGGGCATGAGGTCGGCCACAGTGCCCAACGTTGCCAGGTCGATAAGCTCACGCCAGAGGTTGGGTTTGCCAAAACGCGAACCAACCGCCTGGACCACCTTCGACGCCACGCCGGCGCCAGCAAGAATGGAGCTGGGATTATCGTCGCATTTAGGATCGACCACCGGCACGCCTTCGGGAACCAGATCGGCGGGTTCGTGATGGTCGGTAATGATCACATCGATGCCACGCTCTTTGAGGATTTCCACTTCGTTCTTGGCGGCAATGCCGTTGTCTACCGTAACCACCAGATTCGGATTGCAGGCAGACGCCCTATCGATGGCGGCCTTCGATAGACCATAGCCCTCTTCGAAGCGCAACGGAATGAACGGGGTAACGCGTGCACCGCATTCGCGCAGGCCACGCGTCATGATGGTGGTGGCAGAAACGCCGTCAAGGTCGAAATCGCCGAACACCAAGATGTGTTCTTCGTTCTTGATGGCAACTTCGATGCGATTCACCGCAGCTTCCATGTTTTCTATTTCATAAGGATTCGCCCAATCCCTTTCAAGCGAGGGATTCAGGAACTCCTGAGCCTTTTCAACCGTGTCGAACCCACGTGCCACCAACGTAGTGGCAATAAACTGCGGCAGATCCAATTCGGCTGCAAGGCGCGATGCCACAGCCGAATTGGCCGCAGCAAGATTGATGCGCGCACTCATAACAATACCTACTAACTTTTTCTTTCTCAAAAGGCATTGTATAAGAAAGGCGCGCTACCCATACAGGTAACGCGCCGATGGTTCCAAGGCGTTGACGAAAGGGCGCCTTCACTGAGCGGTTTAGCTAAAGCAACAACTAAAACACCCACAGCAACTAACAAATCACTGCGGAAACGCAGCTGCATCAGCGCTTACCGAACGCTTGCGCCGCCTTCAAAAGTTTTGGTCAAAAACGGAAGCTAGAAAGCCGATTCGTAGATAGCACGCGCGTCTTCCAAGGTGATCTTCTTGAATCCCCCGAATGCTTCGCCCTTGTTGGCCTTAAGGGTGACAAGGAAGGCGTCAACGTTTTCGAGCTTCAGACCAAACTCGCCCAACTTGGTGGGCATGCCCAATTCGGCAAAGAACGCTTGCAGTTCATCGATAGCAGCCGTAACTGCATCTTCCACGGCTTCTTCCGTTTCGTCTACCGGCTCGATGCCAAATACCAAATCGGCAAACGCAAGGAAACGGCTGGGGTCTTCACGCCATACGAAGCGCATCCACGCAGGCATCATAACGGCCAAACCTGCACCGTGGGTAATTGAAGTGTCGAATGCGGAAAGCTGATGCTCCAGGGCATGGCTTTCCCACCCACCAGCACGACTCGTGGGCACGGCATTAAGGCCACAACCCGCAAGGTCGTTATGGGCAAGCGTGCCCGACCACATGATATTGGCACGAGCCTCGTAGTTCTCTGGTTCGGCAATTGCCACCGGAGCCTGGTTGATGAGTGTACGGATAATGCCCGTAGCAATGTTATCGGTAACCTCGGAAGACCCTGCGCCGCTGAAGAACCGCTCGCATATGTGGGCAATCATGTCGGTTACACCCGCTGCCGTCTGATACGCAGGCAAGGTGAATGTAAGTTCAGGGTCTAGGAACGAAACTTTAGGACGGATAAGATCGGAATTCACGCCGAATTTCGCATCGATACTATCATTCGAAATAACGCATGAGCTGGAACCCTCCGAACCCGCAGCGGGAATGGTAAGCACGCACATAAGCGGCAATGCCTGCTCAATGGCTGCTTTTTTGGCGAAGAAATCCCACACGTCTCCATCATGGAACACACCGAACGCAATAGCCTTGGCACAGTCGATAGCGCTACCACCACCGACGGGAAGCACCAGATCAACGTTATTTTCTCGAGCTACAGCAATGCCCTCACGCACAGAGGCCACTTCGGGGTTAGGACGCACACCCGAAAGCTCGACGAATTCGACGCCCGCCTTTCAAGCGATTCCTTTACGCGCGCCAAGGTTCCCGTGCGCACCACCGATCCGCCACCATACACAAGCAGAGCACGCTTATAACCGAGCTCAGCAATGTGCTGCCCCACCGCATCGGTGACACCACGCCCGAACACGAATCGGGTTGGAGAGTAAAACTCGAAATCGTTCATGGAACGTCCTTTCGTCGCTTCTTTAAAGCTGTGCAGTCAGCGTAGAACTGAGGAAAGGCAGCAAGAAACCGCCCCTACGCCCGTATTATACGGAGCTTAGCCAGGATTTGCGCACCCCTGGAAGCTAGCGGCGCATACAAGGGAACGAGGGAAACAGCCAACCTGCCAAAGATGCCAAAGGCAATGCTGAGCTAACGGATTCCCATAACGAAAATCTCGAACAGGGAAACCACGATCAGGAAAGCGAAATTGTACGCCTCGAAAAGAGCGATAAACTTGCCGTTGCTACCCAGCCCCGACTTCTGATACTGCCGAAGGGTAATGAGCGTTGCCAAGGAAGAAATGGGCGTACCTACTGCGCCCACGTTGGTGCCAAGGGCAATGCCCGCCCAGTCGTTCGAGAAATGGCTGATCAGAATTGCACTGGGCACATTGCTGATAATCTGGCTGCTGACAAGCGAGGTCACGAATGCGCCGCAAGCGTCCAAAACGGTGCTAAAGAAATCAGAAATGGCGGGGATCTGAGCAATGTTCCCGCTAAAAATGAAGAAGCAGACGAATGTCATCACCAAGGCGTAATCGGTCTTTGCGAATACCCTTCTGTCGGTAATGGCAAGAACAACGACGATAACGGTCATGCCCATCAAAAACGGCACCGCACCAACCGTCATTGCTATGCAGAGCGCAAACAAAACAACGTATATTGCAACGCGCGGCTTAGACATCTGAATGCTTTCGGGTTTTCGGTAATGGAACTCCGCCTTCTTCACAAAGCAGCAACAAACAAGAATGAGCGCCACTGACAAAACAAGCGGAGGAGCCATAGCCGCAACGAAATCACCGAAGCTAACCCCGAACACTGTGTACAGATACAAATTGTGGGGCTTGCTGAATGGTAGCAGCATTCCGCCAAAATTGGCGGTAAGGGTGATAGCGATGAAAGCGAACGGGATCTCCGATTCGCGGTTAACCGATTTCAGAAGCACCAAAGCAAGGGGTAAGACAGCAATCAGCGTCATGTCGTTAGACAAAATCATCGAACAGCCGAGCGTAATCAGTACCAAGGCAATTACCAAGGTTCGCGTGCTGGTTACATGCTGCACCAAGGAATGGGCAACGAATTCAAGCAGCCCTGAAGAATCGATGGCGGCAATTACCGCAAGAATGCTGAATAGGCAGGCCAGGGTATGCCAGTTGAAATAATTAAGATACGCAATAGAGGGAGGAACGAAGAACATCGTTACCAGAGCCGCCACCGCCGAAACCACCAGCAAAGGATTATGGGCAAGCGCCCGCTCCGCAGCGCGTTCCGCCGAGCGAGCTCGCATGCCCTCAAGATGGATGCCGTGATGCTTTACGTCTAAATCTTCAATATGTTCGCTTGGAAGCTTCATGTAGCAATTGTACGTCCAACCGGTCTGCTAAATGGGGGTCTAATCAGCGGAATTGTCCCATTGATATGGTGTTATGGAACACGGTGTGCCGCCTTCCGCCTATTGTTCCCCGCCTTTTGGCCCATTACAGTCTGAGATAGGCCGTTGATGAACTTCGGTGGCGATCATCCGGCGCCTGGCCATGGCAACATATCGCCCTGATGCGTTCATGAAGGGGC